>Ga0209648_10000324_pt1 | contig 35610 bp, 27 predicted proteins | sample GraSoi2013_115cm_FD_185830 | JGI IMG/M metagenome (GOLD analysis project Ga0209648, IMG submission 185830) | Grasslands soil microbial communities from the Angelo Coastal Reserve, California, USA - Sample 9_17_2013_115cm (SPAdes) (version 2) | ecosystem: Environmental > Terrestrial > Soil >...
CGGCAAACCGAGCTTCGCTGTAGCGCGCAGCTGTCTCCGCAACGGAAGCCGGGATCGCTGGAAGATTCTCCAGCACCAGGTTGTCTCCGGGGCGAATGACATTAGGCGGTGCGGCGGAATTGTTTTGCGCGAACGCCGGCAGCGCCGGCAAGAGAAAAGCCAGGATCAGCAAACAGCGTTTCATGATTGCCTCCATGCGGGACGCGAAAAGCCTAAATGCGGCGTCTCAGACGGGTCAAGCAGTAGAGACTCCAAGGGCTGATATTCGTTAGCCAGACTTCCTTTGCGGAATTGGGTATCCCCTCGAATCAGGAGCGAGCGGATTATATCTTGTCTGATTTTCGGAAAAGATTCACTATATACCCGAGATTTCCACAGGTTGCATGAAGAACCTACAAGACTATCGGGGCTCGGTTATCACCATATCAATCTCGCATTAGCACCTTGCAAACTCACACTAGCAGTGACAAAAAAGGCCTTTGTGGACCCTTGTCAGCAATAGCAAGCTACAAGCTTGAGCATTACGTTTTCAGAACAAGACTTAGTTCTATGGTACGTAAATGGCAATTCTGACAAAGGATAGCTTACGACAGGCCATACGAGGAGTGGCCCGATGGGCTCTCGTGGTGTACGGTCTTAGATCATTTGGCTCCTCCTAAGCTCAGATCGTTGATCCTCAGATAGTTGCAGTCCCACCCGCGGTGATCAGCCGCTAGCCCAGCGGTGCTTTTGCTGGTTGACGCCCTAACCTTCAACCGTTGAAATAGTTCGACGTTGCATTCTGTTTTTGCAGATGGTTGGTTCAGCGCCCAGTCTCCGGAGGTAGAGTATGCGTTCCCGCTACCTTTGTATTTTTGCCGTGGTAGTCTTTGCGATCCTTGTTTCCAACGCTCAAATTCCCAGAATGACAAGCATCAGTCCGACCACCGGACCGGTTGGCACTCAGGTTCAGATCAACGGCAGTGGCTTTGGAACCTCGCAGGGATCAAGCTCCGTCTCATTTAACGGTGCGACCGCGACGATCGTGAGCTGGTCGAACGGGCAGATCACCGCAACAGTTCCGTCCGCGGCGACCAATGGTCCGGTTACAGTAGTTGAAGGCGGTCTGCCGAGTAACGCAAATCTGTCGTTCACCGTGCCTCCGCCCAGCGTCACAAGCATTTCGCCCACGAGCGGGGTCCCTGGGACGCAAGTAACGATCAACGGGGTGGGATTCCAGGCGACGCAACCGGCTTTCGGTAGCGTGTATTTCAACGGCTTGGTCGCGGCCATCAGCAGTTGGAGCGACACAAAGATCGTGGCTACGGTTCCGGCGTCGGTGACCACTGGGCCTGCCTCGGTGATGGTAAACGGCGCGAGCAGTAATCAGAACATCGTGTTCACTGCGGTCAATCCGGTGGTCACTGCTCTCACACCATCGAGCGGCCCGGTGGGAACCCAGGTGCAAATCAATGGCGTAGCATTCGGAGCCACGCAGGGATCAAGCGCAGTCACGTTCAACGGCAAGACTGCGACGATCAACAGTTGGAGTAGTACGCAGATCGTGGCTACAGTTCCGTCGACGGCTACGACAGGGCAATTATCCGTGACGGTCGGGGGTGTGGCGAGCAACACAGGCATCTATTTCAACGTGCCGCATCCGCAGGTGACGAGCATTTCTCCAACCGGCGGTGTGCCGGGAACACAGATCACGATCAATGGCTCAGGGTTCCAAGCTGCCCAAGGATCAAGCACGATCTGGTTCAACAACAGTGTGCCAACGGTCAACAGTTGGAGCGACACGCAGATAAGAGCAACCATTGCATCGGGCACCACGAGCGGGCCGGTGTTGGTAACCGTCAATAGTGTGGCCAGCAACCAAGACGTGGTCCTGGCGATGCCGAACCCGGTGGTTAACGGGCTCTCGCCGTTGAGTGGGCCAGGAGGCACGCAGGTTCAAATCAATGGAACAGGATTCGGGGCAACTCAAGGTTCGAGCACAGTCACCATCGGCGGGTACCCACCCGCGAGTGTTCTGAATTGGAGCAACACTCAAATTGTGGCAACCGTAGTGAATTACGCTAACACCGGGTCGGTGACCGTGACTGTCGGCGGGGTGACGAGCAACTCCGACAATGTGTTTACGGTGCCGGCAGCCCAGGTCACGAGCATCTCGCCTACCAGCGGCGTGGTCGGCACCCAGGTCACGATTACCGGAACGAACTTTCAATCCGCCAAGCCGACGTACGGCTCCCTCTCTTTCAATAACGTCACCGCCAGCAACATCATTAGCTGGACCAATACGCAGATTGTCGCAACGGTTCCTTCCGGTGCCCGCAGTGGCCCCGTAACCGTCACCCCGAACTCCATGGTCAGCACTCTAACCAGCAACGAGAACGTGGTGTTTGCCATGCCCAGCCCCGTAGTGGCGAGCTTTTCGCCAACCAGTGGACCGGGAGGCACGCCGGTCCAAATCAGTGGCACCGGGTTTGGAGCAACCCAGGGGTCGAGCACAATCGCGTTCAATGGCGTCAATGCAGCGGTCAGCAACTGGTCCGATACTCAGATTTCGGCCACAGTCCCCTCGTCTGCGACAACCGGCTCTGTGAAAGTGACTGAAGGCGGAGTAAGCAGCAATACCAACATAAGTTTCACTGTACCGGCGCCGCAGATCACGAGTATTTCCCCGACGAGCGGCCTGATTGGCACGCAGGTAACGATCAACGGCGCAAACTTTCAAGCAACTCGGCCGACCAGCAGCTCAGTCGCCTTCAACGGGTCCAGCGCGACGATCGTCACCTGGAACAACAGCCAGATCGTGGCGGCTGTTCCTGCCAATGCAACCACAGGCTCGGTATCGGTAGTGGTCAACGGCGTGAACAGCAACCAGGATGTCCAGTTCACCCTGCCCACCCTGTTGTGAGCGGCCTTTCTCCTTCGGGCGGGCCGGTGGGTACGCAGGTGCAGATCAACGGCAGCGGCTTCGGAGCGTCGCAAGGAACCAGCACCGTCAGCTTCTCCTATAACCACAATGCCACGATCACTAGCTGGAGCGACACCCAAATCGTCGCCACAGTTCCTTCCGGGGCAACGACAGGCGCGATCACGGTAACCGAGGGTGGGGTTTCCAGCAGCAGCAATCCAACCTTCACAGTGGATACCGTATTGGTCAACTCGGTTTCTCCGCACGCTGGCTCGGTCGGCACTCAGGTTACGGTGAACGGATCGGGGTTCGGTGCTTCTCAGGGCAGCAGTACTCTCTCATTCAACAACACAGTCGCAACCAGTATCTCCAGCTGGACCGACTCACAGATTGTGGCGACGGTTCCCTCGGGAACGACGACCGGCGCCGTCAAAGTCGTGAACGGAAGCGGGACCAGCAATACCAACGTTAACTTCACCATCTCGACTGTTTCTGTAAACGGTGTCAGCCCCACCTCGGGTTTCGCGGGCTCGCAGTTCCAGATCAACGGCAGCGGCTTTGGAGCTACTCAGGGGTCAAGCACAGTCAGAGTCAATGGATATGCAGCCACGGTTGTCAGTTGGAGCAACACCCAAATTACCGTCAACGACGCGACATCGACCTACGCCAGCGGATCGGTGGTCGTTACGGTCGGCAGCACACAAAGCAACAATGATGTGACATTCACGGTTACGCCTCCGGTCGTCACCAGCCTCTCTCCCACCAGCGGCCCGGTGGGGACGCAAGTCCAAATCAACGGCAACAATTTCGGCGCGACGCAAGGAACAAGCACAATCACAGTCAACGGTGTAGCGGCCAGCGTCAACAGCTGGAGCAATTTGCAAATCACGGCTACCGTGCCTTCCACGGCCACCTCCGGGCAGGTTACAGTGACGGTCGGCGGCGCCAGCAGTACCGGGAATCCCAATTTTACGGTTCCGCTTCCGCAGGTGACCAGTATCTCGCCATCGAGCGGCTCGGTCGGAACGCAAGTAACAATCACTGGATCCGGCTTCCAAGCCACGCGGCCGGCCTCTGGATACGTCTTTTTCGCCGGCTCTTATGGCGCGATCTCAGCCTCGATTGTCAGTTGGAACAATACGCAGATTGTAGCGACTGTGCCGGCGGGAGCAATCACAGGCGGGGTGCAGGTTTACGCCAATGTCTATAGCAACGGCGACGTCGAATTTGTGATGCCGGCACCCACGATCACGGGCGTTTCTCCGTCGATAGGACCAGTCGGAACTCAAGTCCAGGTCAATGGCGTTGGCTTTGGCGCCGCGCAAGGATCAAGTACAGTTGCGTTCACTTCTGGCTACACCTACACCAATGCAGCGGTTGTGAGTTGGAGTGATACTCAGATCGTGGCTACAGTTCCATCCACCGCTACAGCAGGTCCCGTCAAAGTAACTAACGGCGGAGTCGCCAGCAATACGAACGTGTATTATGCCGTACCCGCGCCGCAAATTACAAATGTTTCACCGTCCTCCGGCGGAATTGGCACGCAGTTCACCATCACCGGATCGGGATTCCAAGCCACTCAGGGTTCCAGCAGCGTGCGAGTGAACAATTCAGCTTGCACGGTCAGCAGCTGGAGCGACACGCAAATTGTAGGGACGATTGCCACAGGTACTAGCACCGGCGCCGTGGCGGTATCTGTGAACGGCGTCACAAGCAATCAAAATGTTCAGTTCGCGGTGCCCAATCTAGTCATCACTGGCCTTTCGCCCTCGAGCGGCCCTCTAGGTACGCAGGTGCAGATCAATGGCATGGGCTTTGGCGCTACCCAAGGCACCAGCACGGTTGCATTCGCGGGCACTGGATCGCCCACCATCGTAAGCTGGAGCGATACGCAAATCGTTGCCGTCGTCCCATCCACCGCCACTAGCGGGCCTGTGAAAGTCACGGAGCTAGGCGTCACGAGCAACAGCAACATCAGTTTCACCGTTCCCACGCCGCAGGTCAGCAGCATCTCGCCGACAACGGGAATGTTGGGGACCTTTGTGACCGTGACTGGATCAGGGTTTCAAGCAAGCCAGGGGACAGGCTCTGTCACGTTTAACGGAACCACTGCGGCGATTGTCAGCTGGAGCGATACATCGATATTGGCAACCGTCCCTGCCAACGCCGGCACGGGATCGGTGCAGGTCCATGCGAGCGGCGCGGTAAGTAATCCCAATGTCATCTTCACCATGAATCAGGCGCACATCACCAATATTGTGCCGCCCTACGGAAAACCCGGCACACAGGTCACGATTATGGGCTCTGGATTTGGCCCAACCCAAGGGGGTGCCAGTGTCAGCGTAGCAGGAGTGGGCGCAGGGGTCTCGGGATGGTCGGGTAATGCTGTGAATGCTGTGATACCGGAGGGCCCCGGGGGACAGGTAGTCATCGGCTTTCCTGATGGCGGCCAAAGCGATGGCAACCCAGCATTTAGCCCTTGTTCCAATGGGGAAGTGCGAGGTAAGCCGCTGCCCTGCGTCACCAGCCTGAGTGTCTATCCCACAGTAGTCTCCGGCAGCCAACCTGTCACTGTGACGTTTACAGCAAGCATGGCGAACGTAGAATACTGGGTCCCTCCAGGGCGCCTGGTTATGGCTACATCTCCGGGTCCAATACACCCGTGCATAGCGCCGGCAACGGATAACGACCTGGGCTGCTATGTGACCACGGACAGCGCAACGATGCAACCTACCTGGAACCCCGCGGGATTTCCCTCGGGCGTGTCCAAAGCTACCCTTGGCGCGCAAATTTATGCCGAGAATGATCCGGGCGCCTTTGTATCCGTAACCCTAATCGGCGATGGTACGCCCAACGGCACCCCTGAACTTCCTTGCGGCAGCTGCCGGCAGGCGCCACCGCCCACCGCAGGTCAGCCGATCGATCTGATGACCGGCAACACATTCATTCAGCGTAATGATTACTCCTTACCCGGCCTCGGCGGCGGAATCACGCTCAGCCGGACCTGGAACAGCCAATGGAGCTCCACCAACCCCATCGCCGTCGCTGGCATGTTTGGCGACAGTTGGCGCTCGATTTACGAAGAGCGAATTCAAACCACATCCAGCGGCGTCAACTATTGGCAGGGCAACGGGCAGGTCTGGCGGTTTGCCCTCAATGCCGGCGTCTACACCATCACCTCGCCGGCTTGGGCCTACGGGTCCCTGTCGCAGGATTCCACCTCTCACCAATACACTCTCACCCTGCCTGAAGGCACGAAGAAGACCTTCAACGGCACGGGCTATCTGAGCCAGATCATCGATCGTAACGGCAACACCACATCCCTGACTTATGACAGCTCCAACCACATCACCCAGGTCACCGACGCCGCCAATCGCACTCTGACCTTCGCTTACGGGGGTTCCGGGAATCCGAACCAGGTCGCCACCATCTCGGACCCAGCGGGCACCATCGCCACCTACCAGTACGACGCAAGCTCGCGCCTCACCAATGTCACCTACGCCGATAATTCACAGCTCAACTACGGATACGACTCCAATTCGCTGATTACGCAGGTGACCGACAGCCTGGGCAAGGTGCTCGAAGCCCACACTTACGATAGCCAGCGCCGTGGTCTCACCTCGCAGAAGGCCAATGGAATCGAACTGGTTACTGTTAGCTATCCCGAACCTGGGAAAACCCACGTTGTCGATTCTCTCGGTAACACCAGCGATTATTTCTATACCGTAGTCGGGGAGACGCACGCGTTGACCCATACCTACGGATCGACCTGCGCCAGCTGCAGCTACAGCGGCGGCACTCTGATGACTTTCGACTCAAGCCTCAACGTGAATTCGAGGTTTGACCCCAACGGCCATCCCACCGTCTACACGTATGACGCTAACGGCAACGTCCTCACGCGTTCCACTCTCATGAACACTACGCAGAATGGTGTCATTGAAACGTTGCATTGGATCACCTGGACCTACACCTACAACAGTTTCAACCAGGTAACGTCCGTCACTGATCCGCTCGGTCACACGACCACCAACGGCTACGACGGTAACGGCAATCTGTTCAGCGTGACCACGCCCTCCCCCGACGGCTCGACGCCCGCGAGCGTAACGACGTTTGGCTACGATACCCACGCTCAGCTGACAACGATCACCGATCCTCTCAACCATGTCACCACGCTGGCCTATTATCCGACCGGCTTGCTGCACACGATCACCGATGCCCAGAACAACGTGACCACCTACGCCTACGACGCGCGCGGCAATCGCACCAGCGTGGTCGACGCCGCAAACCAGACCACGCTGTTCCAATACGATGCCGGCAACCGGCTGACCCAAATCACCAACCCCGATCAGTCGATCGTAAAGTTCGCCTACGACACGCGCGGACGCCGCAGCTCAGCGACCGACGGCAACAACAAGGTGACGACTTACGCCTACGATGATGGCGACCGGCTCACCTCCGTGACCGACGCTGGCACCAACGTCACCCAGTACGGCTACGATACGGAAAGCCACCTGACCTCCATCGCCGACGCCAACCAGCACGCGACAGGCTTCCAGTATGATTCATTCGGCCGCGTAACCCAGACCACGTTCCCGTCCACGCTCGTCGAGACATACCATTACGATAACGTTGGGAATCTGACCAGCAAGACCGACCGGAACAACCAGACCATCCAGTACGCCTATGATCCGGTCAACCGGCTGGTAAAGAAGACTTATCCAGACTCGACCCACGTTATCTACACCTATGACGACGCCGACCGTCTCACTCAGGTGCAGGACCCAACCGGGACTTACGGATTGGTGTTTGACAATATGGGCCGGCTCAAGCAAACCACGACCTCGTACTCCTCTGGCCCGACTGGACCCTACAGCCTCGCTTATGGCTACGATGCTGCATCGAACCGCACCTCTCTAACCTTGCCCGACTCGAGCACTGACGGGTACCAATACGACACATTGAACCGTCTCACGACCATCACCGACTCGGTGGCCGGCGCCTTCACCTTTGGCTACGACGCGCTGAGCCGGCGGACGCAGCTCACCCGGCCAAACACCTTGGCCACAACCTACGCCTATGACTCGGTGTCGAATCTGCAATCGGTGCTGCACAAGCTGGGCGTGAACACGCTGGATGGAGCGAGTTATACTTACGACTCAGCGGGCAATCGCAAGTCGAAGACGAACCTGATGAATGGCGCGGTCTCCAACTTCGCCTACGACAACATTTACCAGCTCACCGGAGTGACCGGATCGAGCTCGGAATCGTACACTTATGATCCTGTCGGCAACCGGCTCAGCTCGCTCGGCGTTCCCAGTTACAGTTACAACAATTCGAACCAGCTGACCTCGACCTCCGCAGCCTCGTTCACATACGACAACAGCGGCAACACCCTGACCAAGTCGGTTGGCGTGGGAACGACGACTTACACCTGGGATTTCGAGAACCGGCTAATCTCCGCTCAGACGCCCAGCCAGGGCACGGTGACGTTCAAATACGATCCCTTTGGGCGACGGATTCAGAAGAGTTCGTCCAGCGGAACGACGAACTACCTCTATGATGGGATGAACGCTGTCGAAGAAGTAGACGCGAGTGGAAATGAAGTAGCGCGATACGCGCAAGATGCTGGACTCGATGCGCCACTCGCACAGCTTCGCTCAGGCACGACGAGTTACTACGAGCAAGATGGCCTCGGGTCGATCACATCGGTGAGCGGCAATACGGGTACGCTGGCGAATACCTACACGTATGACGCCTTCGGAAATCTCACGGCTTCCACCGGCTCACTCGGCAATCCGTTCCAGTACACCGGACGCGACTTCGATCCCGAGACCGGCCTGCGCTATTACCGAGCGCGTTATTACGATTCCGGCACGGGCCGCTTCCTCAACGAAGACCCGAGCAGCTTAGGTGGAGGATTGAATCTCTATCGGTACGTTGACAACAATGTGTTGAATGCGGTGGACCCGTACGGTTTGGCGAAGTGCTATCTGTGGTTCGTACAGGGGAAGGGCTGGCTGTATTGCGTTCCCGACAATACGAACGTGCTCCCGCTGCTGATTCCAGTTGCCTCAGGAAATAACGGAGGTGGAGAGCGCTGCAAGAATACTCACAACTGCGACGACGTTTCCGGCCAGGGCGCGATTCCTTCTGGTGGATGGACTTGGGGAGCTGTGTCAGCCTCTCATGCCAACAAAGGTGGCAAACACTTAATTCCAGATCCAGGAACGATTCAAGACCGCACGGGAATCCTCACACATTGGTGTGCAAACCCATTCTCCAACAGAACGCCAAGCCCAGGCCATAAGTATTGCTCTGAAGGTTGCGTAACCGGCACTGAAGACGACATCTTGCTGCTGAATCAAATCCTCGATGCCGAGCCGAAGAGCAAGCTGTTCGTCTATGGGCCGGGCCAGGGTGCACCTTTTAGGATTGGGAAGTAAGGCGAGAGAAGAAAGGACTCACTCTTCATGACGGCACGGCATTGGGCATTCCTGGTTGTGTGTGCTGCTCTCAGTCTAACTGCCGCGCAATCCGCTCAGCAGGGTACCTCCCGGCAGAGCCAACCTGTTTACGTCGGCTTCATAGAAGACGATCGAAGCGAACTCGCTAAGAAGAACGACTCTGCGCCTGGCGCTCACCGGATCATCGTTCCTGCTTTTGAGAAGGACGCATCGGGATGGAAAATAGTTCGAGAGCTGAAAGAGAAGGTCAAATGGACGGTGGCGTTCGATGGTAAGAAACTGGGGGAAGTTGAGAGTCAGCCAGGTTCTGCGCCAGAGGTGATTGTGCAGCCCAACCCTGTTGAGTCGTCGGGCTATACACATGAAGTGCATACGATTCTCACACACAGTGACAAAGTGCCAGCCATAGGGCGACCCGCCAGGAAATTCAGCGGGGCTTTTGGGGGTCTCGTGCGCCGTCCCTTGGTGGTGGTCTCACGTCCTAACTTTCAAGATCCTGATCAGTGGAAGCGTGCAACGCTGCCGATGGAGTTAGTTCAGCCAGTCCATGAAGGTTTCCGGCAGTCTTACCCACACGTCCGGCAATGTGACAAAGAGGGAGAGCCTCTGCAGCGCGATTGGCAAGTGCCCTACTCCGAACTTAATATCGTTGGCACTTACGGCTCCAACAAGGGTTCCCTTCTAGTGCAGACCCAACTCCAGCGCCATCGGTGCGTGTTTGAGGTGAATGGAAAGGACGTGACGGACCTGGCGGGAACCCAATGGTTTTTCGTAGGCCCTGACCACGTAGCTCGGGGTCTAGGGGACAACTGGGCCTTGGTGGACGCCGGTGACTACGATGGTGACGGGAAGTCTGAAGTCATTTTCTTTTCCGGTGATAGCGAAAGCGGCGAGGAGGAGTACGTCTTGTTCTGCGACGATTTCCGGAGCAAGATAACGCGAAGTTGGACCTACCGCTGAGGCAGTTTCTTCCTGAACCTGACTGCTTAATGGGTCACGCCGACCGTGGGCGGGGGAACTCGGGGGGAAACTCGGGGACAGTCCCCGGTTTCCCGAGCGCTTGAAAGGTTCGCGGAACATGAGCCAACGTGACGACGTACCCAACATACTGGGTAAGCTCAATTCTCTGGGTGGGCGTAAAGATGACACCATTCCTTTGGAGCTCCTACTGGAGTGGATGCGCAGGCCTGAAATCGAGGTGCAGGCTGCGATCTATGACCTTTTGACAAGCTCCGAACGAGCTAAGAAGCTGGTCCCAGACCTGACGTTCGAAGACTACGTCGCCTTCAAGCCGAGATTTTTCTCGCGATGCATCATCGAAGATCCAGACAGCGAGATTACTTTGTCTCGCTGGGAAGCCGCTATGGAGTTTCTGGGATGGTTCGCGTATCTCTGGGACGACCCCTCAGTTGAGAGATCGGTACTCCTTGAGGCCAAAGAGCAACTTCGGAAACTTTATCTGGAGGGCGACTCAGACGTGCGCACGGCGCTCATTCAGGGGACACTTGAGCACCTGTTCGAGAATGCCTCGGTCCGCGAATTTTTTGCTGATTGGCTCAACGATCCGACCCTGCGGAAAGCCTACCAGGAAGCTGCGGAGTGGTCCAAGTTGGGGGGGCATAATACTCCGTATGCCCCCAAGCGAACGAGGACGTAAATGGACGGGCGGCCCACGCTTTCCGCGCACGTCAGCTAGCCGCCGATCCGATCCCGTTTCCCCTTGGCCGACCTTGGCCCGATTCCTGCCCTGATTCGCTCCCGATCCCGGCCGCTCGGCGTCGCCACGGGCGGTGTCGGTCTTGGATTGGACGTTGCAAAAGCTTATCCGGTGTATGGACAGGTCCTCAGCGGGGCGATCGGTCTTGTGGATTTGGGTAAAGTTATTTGCGGTGGGTATCAGTGCTGGTCTAACTAGGAAATGGGCACTTCTGCGCGGTATGTATTTCGCCGTTGTTCTTCTTATTTATCTTGGCTACGCAGGGAAAGGACGGGCCGCATGCGTCAGCGCTAGTTGGCAAGATTCTGCCTACGTGGCCGAGGCAACGTTCAGCCACGTGTTACAACAAGTGCGAGACCGACTCAAGATTTGAGCTAGAAAAAAGATCGTTGCTATGCAAAACTGAGGCTGCCGAGTGCCTGACGGAATGGAGATCGGCAACGGGAGCCGAGGGGCAATAAAAAAAGCGCAAGGAAATTAAAAATGGCATCTCAAGTTTCCGTCGGACAGCTATGGGGAGCGTGGGCTGGCCTTCTAGTAGGGCTTGCTCTAGCGTCGCTGCTCGCTGTTCTTATGTGGGACAAACCCTTCGGGATTCAGGTTCCGTCGCTCGTTGCATACACGGCTTTTGTTTTCTTCTTCTTATTCCGTGATTATGATCCGAGTTACCTTGAAGCGTATAGCCTGCGTCAAAAGGCGGTTCGTCAGGAGATTCCGCACCTGTTCGCCATCCATGCGGTGTTTCTTGTTGTTTTCTTCATAGTACTGACGATTGCGTTATCGTTGCGACCTTCGCTTCCACCTTCTTGGCTCGTAGAGGGTGGGAAACGACGTAGTACGTTTGGTTCGCTGCTAGTGCTCATTTTCGCAGTCACTATGTTTATCCAGCTGTACATTTCCCGAAGAATCTTAAGTCGCAGTGTTAAGACGGATCAAGCAAACTGACCTTCGCTGACACTTGAGTGATTGGCGAAATCAGGGCGACTGCACTCGTTGTGCTGCATTACGTCCTCGTTAAGGATGGACTAACCGGCGCAGGGAAGCCAGCGTTGGGTAAATCGGGATGCAGACGGGAGGGCACTCGCGATCTAGCTTGTACTGCTGGGATCCCGGCGCGCGAGCCAGGCGGAAAGGTGAAGCTGAGCCTGCTCTGGCATGGCTTGGAACTTGATCCCTGCCCGACCATCCGCGTTGGCCCAAGCAACCTCGCCCATGCCTTGGATGGACCCGCCGAAGGGAAGCTGAAAGTCGAACTGAATGATGGAGCGCGGCGATTGCGGGAGCGTAGACCAGATCGCCATGCCGCCCTGGCTCAGGTCTGAGATTGTGCCTTCGAACTCGCGCTGCCCAACTTTCAGTTCGACCGGCAATATCAGCGGAAAGCGAACGCAGCGCCGTTTCCTTACGGCCATGGCGCCGGCGGCGAGGGCAAAGACGTGCACGAGCTTGTCGGCGAGCAGCGGCGGATGCAGCACGAAGTTGGCTCCGGCGCGAATCACGAATTGTGTCTCCCTGGCCGGACTCATGCAGGCAAAGACCACGGAACACCTGTTGGATCTCTCGCCGCGCACGTGGCTGATCAGCTCCAAAGAACCGGCCAGACTCATGTCAATGACGATTCCGTCCACGTTCTTCCGCGAGATGTACTCACACCCCTTGGCTGCGCTGGGAGCGCAGTAAAGTCGCCCTTTGCTCTGGTGAATGGCGGCCGCGATAATCTTGAAGCTCGAGTAATCGCTACAGACCACCAGAAAGTCAAAGCCGGCTGGGCCGCTCTGGGGTACGTCGAGGCATGGCGCTGCCCCATTTCCTGGAGCTAACATGGCGATGAATCCTCCAACACTGGGCTATGGCGGGAGTAACTGCGTTATGTCGAGAATAGCGGGGGCTGCACGCAAAGGTCATCCCCCAAATGGGGGATATCTTGCCAGCGGCAGCCTTGCCTCGGCTGTTGGGCAGTTTTTCGGCTTGCGCTGGTGACAACCGTAACCGGTACCCAAGGCAGCCGGATTGACAGGGCCATACCGGTTTGATACGGTTTGCTATCCCCCGGAAGCCAAATTTCCCACATTTTCATCCGAGAGCCAAGGTGTGCCTTTCAAATCGGCAAGGGGACTTACTCGACCCCATCTACGCCGCTTCAGTCGATCAGAACCATTGGATTGACACGTTGCGAGTTGGGTGCCGGTTCGCGCTCCAGGGTGAATCAGGGACCGAGCATGTCTGACGTGCTGAGCCAAAACGGCGACCTTCTGGATCTGCTCTATGCTGCGCCAGGCGAACCCGATGTCTGGCAGGAGTTCGTGCGCCAGGTTACGTTCCTGATGGACGCGCCATTGGGGGCATTCCTCTTCATTGATCCCTCGCTGCAGGCGAGCTCCGTCCAAGCCAATGTCGGGTGGCCAGAGGATGTTCTACGCCAGTACGAGGAATATTACGGGTCAATCGACGCATGGTATTTGGCCTACAAGAAGCACCAGATTTCCGGGTGGACCGGGGTGGGCAGCAGCCTGTGTCCACCGCACGAGCTTGAGAAAACGGAGTTCTACAACGATTTTCTTCGGCCCGCCGACGTCTATCATGAGTGCGGGATCATCCTTGAAGAGGGCGGGGGAAGGCTGACGGTTTTGACCGTGAATCGCTCTAAACATCAGATGGATTTCGGTTCGGGCCAAGTACGATTCCTGACCAGTCTGGTGCCCCATCTGAAGAGGGCACTCCATCTGCATAAAAAAATGCTCGGATGGCAGCATATGGCATCCGCTGCGACCTATGTCGTGGACACGCTGGACGTGGGCCTGGTCGGAATCGGCATGGACGGAAACGTCTGTTTCATGAATCGAGTTGCCCAGGTATTGCTGCGAACGCGTAAAGTGTTCCGCGTGCATCAAGGTCGAATTCTCGTTCATAGCTCACTGGATCAGGCAACACTGGATCGATTATTGAGGACTGCAGGCCGCCTGGATTTGGAAGTCCCGGCGGGAGGCGTGATTTCCCTGAGTGACGATGCCGGCTCTGTGCATCTGTCGGTGCTGCCTTGCCGCAACGGAGCTGCGTACGTGCCGGCCCGATTGAAAGTCCTGATCACCATTACGGACCCATCATCGAGACCCAGTTCTCGGGCGCAGGTGCTTTGCGAACTCTTCCGCCTGACGCCGGCAGAGGCGAGAATCTCGATGCTGCTGGCTTCGGGCATAGAGCTGAATGCCATCGCCGAATCGACGCGCACCACGCCCAACACCGTGCGCTCGCACCTGAAATCCATCTACCAGAAGACGAATGTCTCCAAGCAGTCTCAATTGGTCCGCCTGATCTCCCTGCTTCCTGGCCACCCCGCGGTGAGCCCCGATGCAGACACCAACCCGGCGACTAACCAAGCGGGCTTTTGATATTGCCGCGCCAGCGGGCGTGTGCTGCGTAAAAATTCAATCGGGTTCGTGGCAGGCAGATAAATCGCGGACAGACCGACGTTCTACATCGAGTTCGCTTCCTCGATGAAGCTGCCCGCATTGACTCGCAGGTCAGGCAGTGGAGACTGTGACTGGGGCGTTTGGTTAGCCGAGCTTCGTTGCCCAGATATACCCGCGAACGCTCGGGTATTCCAATCCGGGATTCAGCTGGCGTTGAAATTGTTCTGTGATGGTGAAGCCGGCCAGGGCGAGGCGGCGCGTCAAGTCGTCCATGGTGAAAAATGTAGCGTCGAGATCGATACTCACACCGAACTCTTCATCCACATGCACCGTTTCGCTTCCGACGTGAAACCCCAGGAGCAAATGACCGCCTTTTCGCAACGCCCGCCACATTTCGGCGAACGATTGCTCGACTTGCGGACCATCAAAGTGGATGATCGAATAGAATGCCACAATCCCACCCAGGCGTCCTGAAGCGAATGGCAGCGCCAGCATGTCTCCCTGAACAAACGGGATTTCGGGATTTCGCTGCCGGGCCTCAATTACGCTTTGGAGTGAGAGGTCCAGACCGATCACCGAGGGGTTGAATTCTTGAATATAGCGCGCGACGTGGCCCGGCCCGCAGCCCAGGTCGCAAATCATGCCTCGATCGCGACATCGCGCCGCGAACCGCTGTAGCAACTCACGCTCGCGTGGGCGGTGATCCAGCTCGCTCGAAATGCGCTTGGCATATTCTTCCGCTAGCGCATCGTAACTCCTTTCGACCTTGTCGAGGTTTTTGGCAAGGGGCGCCATGGCCCATTCATTTTCTCAGTTCGCCGAAGTATCTGCTTTCAGGGACTCGCAAGCGGGCTGCACCTGGAGCGGAGGCGGAGTGGGCGGGTCGTCATACTGACCGTCCCACGTTGCGCACTGGCTTGTCCGGCGAGCAAGAATCCGATCGCGGATTTCCAGAGCCTGCCTGCGGGCAGCGTCGGCGCCGTTCTTGCCGATATCGCCTTCCATCGACTGCAACGTCAGCGACGAGTGCCTGTTACCAAACTCAACGGACACCAGCAACCAGACATAGGCTTCCTGTTTGCTACCGGATCCAACCAGGCCCTTCAACCAGAGTCGCCCCAGCCGCTCCTGGGCAAACGGATTCCCCGCTTCGGCTGCCTGCAGATACCACTTCGCAGCTTCTTGGTAGTTGGGATTTCCAGCGCCTTCATCCGACAGGCGGCCGAGGTAATAAGCAGAGACTGCATCGCCGGAAGCCGCAGCCAGAAGGAACCACTTTCTTGCCGTTGAGGCGTCTCGCGGCACGGCAAAGCCACGGAAATAGATGCGGCCGAGCGAAAGCTGAGCAATCCAGTCGCCCTGGTTTGCGGCCTTGGTGTACCAGTCGATCGCCTTCTGCGCGTCTTGCGCACCTAGAGCGCCAGTCTCCAACACCGTCCCCAGGGCAGTTTGCGCCGGGGCAAAGCCATCCTCGGCAGCCAACTGCAGGAGATTCAAGGCATCGCTTCGATCTGTCAAGCTCACGTTGTTACCCAACAACAGACTCGCGGCCTTGAGGTAGTTCTCCTCGGGCGATGAAACAGGCAGGGCAAACAGCGAAAGCGCAAGACCGAGAAACATTGGCAGAACGACAATTCGTTTTGTCACGTGGTCTCCTCAGCGATTCTGCGAAACAGCGCTGCTATTGTACTTCTCCGCTTTCTGCCGGATGTAAATTTCAGTTGGACTCGTGTAAGGAAACAACAAGATCCGCTTCAGAATTCAAGTTTTACTTCTAGTCTGCTATCCAACGATCTCGAAGGAGATCTTGAAGTCAGAAACCGTGCTTCATCAACGTTTGCATCACTCCAAACGCGGGCAAAGGCGATGGAGACCATGTAGCGCTCACCCATCTGAAAGACAGCTCCACGTTCGCTGACATTCGTCCGGCCAATCCCCAGCCGCGACGGGTCGAAGATCTTTGCTGTCGGTGTGCAGTCGCGCGCGAATTAGCGCGTTATGACGCACAGTCAAAGAGTCTAGCTCCTTTCCTAGGTGGAATCTCAGCCGACCATGTGCACTTTTCCAGAGATGGTCGGTGGGTGACATATATTTCCTTCCCCGAGCGCACACTTTGGCGCTGCTGCGCCGACGGGACCGCCAAGCTGCAACTCACATTTCCTCCCATGACGGCCTATTCGCCCCAGTGGTCGCCAGACGGCGCCCGCATTGCATTTGCCAGCATTGCTAGCGCAGGTGAGCCGGCAAAGATCTCCCTGATCGGACGGGATGGCGGCGTAGTCGAGACTCCTTTTTCCGCAAATGAAACCGGAGCCAACCCGAGTTGGTCGCCGGACGGCAGTTCGCTGGCTTTCTCAGCTTACGACGCTTCCCAGAGTTCCGGCTCCGCAACAACTTCGATAAAAGTATTGGATTTGAAGACGAGGCAGATAAAGACGGTCCCAGAGTCCGGGGGATTTCATTTTTCCGGATGGTCCTCTTGACGGCCGATATCTCGCCGCAGTCACGGTCGAGGGCCATCGGCTCATGTTATTCGATTGGAGGACTGGGAAATGGCGCGAACTGACTCGCGAGTACGTCGACTATCCCGAGTGGTCGCCCGACAGCCGCTACATCTATGTAAATACACTTATGTATCGAAACCCCAGGGTGTTGCGCTTTCGCGCTCAGGATGGAAAAGCTGAAGAGGTTCTCCATAGCGAAGGGCCGTTTATTGGCGTCTACGGCTGGTGGAGTGCTCCTGCTCCGGATGGCTCTCTCCTCGTCCTTCGAGACACCAGCACGACCGACTTGTATACAATCGTCGTGCAGTGGCCCTAGCGTCGCCCCCAACAGCCGCTCTCCAGTAGACTCGCGCTCGCGTTCATTGCTCCCATCCTCCACCCAGGCCTTTGTATAGCTGGACCAGAGCGAGTAGCTCGTTGAGTTGCGCTTGCACCAGGACCAGTTCGGCTGAAAAGTAGTTCGTATCGTTGGTGAGGACCTCGAGATAGCTCGTCGCACCGCCGCTGTAACGCAGGTGGGACAGTCTGGTTGCATCCTGCGCTGAATCCACCAGGAGTTGTTGCTGCTGACGAAACTCCTGGGTCTTGCGGTAAGCGATCAGGGCATCGGAAACGTCTCGGAAGGCGCCCTGGATGGTCTGCTGGTAAAAGAGCAGAGCCTCCTGGCGTTGCGCTTCGGTCAGGCGGACATTTGACTTGAGCCTTCCGGCGGTAAAGATGGGCTGGGTCAGAGCTGCGCCGAAGGTCCACAATCCGGCAGGGCCGCTGAACAAGCCGGTCAGCGCGGAGCTCTCATACCCGGCTGTGCCGGTGAGGAAAATTTGCGGGAAGTATGCAGCTTTGGCGACTCCGATTTCCGCGTTCGCGGCGATCAATTGCTCCTCGGCCGCATGGATATCCGGCCGCCGTTCCAGTAAAGACGATGGCAGTCCAACCGGCACCGTGGGAGGGTGTTCCTGCTCCCGCAGCTTTCTTCCTCGTGGAATCGGCCCAGGATAATTACCCATGAGAATGCTGATCAGGTTCTCCTGTTGCTCGATCTGTTGTTCCAGACTTGGAATTTCTGCGGCTGCAGTGAACACCAGTTGCTCTGCCTGGCGCACGTCGAGCATGGACGTTGAGCCGCCCTCGGCGAGCAGCGTGGTAAGTCGCAGGGAATCCCGGCGCGATGCCAGAGTGCGCCGTGAGATCTCGAGCTGCAAGTCAAGCGCGCGCAACTGGAAGTAGGCGGTTGCCAGATTCGCGACTAACTGGGTGATGATCTCGCGACGCGCCCATTCGCTGGCCACCAGGTTCGCGCGCGCGGCTTCTGTGGCGCGCCGGAACTGGCCCCAAAAGTCCAAATCCCAGTTGAAATCAAGGCGTACTCGGTTGGAACTGGTTTCGATTGGCGGAAACAATCCCTGGCGCGCACTTCGTTGATTCACGGCCGCGGCGTCGCCGGCCACTGTGGGAAACTGATCAGCGCGCGTAATGCCTAGTCGGGCTTGGGCTTCGAGGATCCGGGTTGCAGCAATACGCACATCGTAATTCTGTTGCAGTGCGGTGCGGATGAGCTGCTGTAGTTCTTCATCCTGAAAAACTTCCCACCACTTCTCGTCCGCGAAAGACTTGGCTTCGTTACGCGACGCTTCTTCCGGCGTCAGGCCACGATAGGCAGGAGGAGCATTGACGGTTGGCTTGTGATAGTTCGGCCCAACCGCGCAACCGCATAGGAACACCATCGGCACACAAAAAACGGCCAGCTTCTTCATTCCTAATCACCTGCTCCAGGATTCTCCGAGGGAACAGGCAGCGTCCCACGAGTTGGTTCTGCGGGCCGAGTCTTGGCCAGCCTTTCCACGATGCAAAACACTGCTGGAACAAAAAGAATTCCGAGGATGCTCGCTGCCAGCATCCCGCCAATGACCGTGGTACCCATAATCTGGCGGGCCACCGAGCCGGCGCCCGTCGCCGTCCACAAGGGGATGCACCCGCAAATGAATGCGAGAGAGGTCATGAGAATAGGTCGCAGGCGGAGCCTGGCCCCTTCGAGTGCCGCATCGACCAGCGGTTTGCCTTTTTCATATTCGTCCTTGGCGAATTCGACGATCAGAATAGCGTTCTTTGCCGCCAGACCAATCAGCATTACCAGACCGATCTGCGAGTAAACATCGCTCTCAATCTGCACCAGGTACGCCGGATAGAAAGCGGCGACAATCATCCGACGCAGCCACAGAACCAAGAAAGCGCCGAACACGGCGACCGGCGTGCTGAGCAGCACGCTGAAAGGCAGCGACCAACTTTCATAGAGCGCTGAAAGTATCAGGAAAACGAACAGCAACGATAACCCAAAGATTGCAGCAGGGGGGACACCTTGCTGGGCTTTTTTCTCCTGAAATGACATGCCCATGTAGTCATAGCCCATCTCCGGAGGCATGGTTTGAGCAAACACTTGCTCCAGGGCCGCCATAGCTTGATCGGAACTGTAGCCGGGCGCGGAGCTTCCGTTAATTTGAGCAGAACGAAAGAGGTTGTATCGCATGGTAAATTCCGGCCCCGACAGTGGTTGGAATCTGGTCAATGCCGAGAGCGGGACCATCCGTCCATTTTGGTTTCTCACGTAAAACTCGCCCACGTTTTCCGCTCGCGTACGATACTCGCCCTCGGCTTCGACATACACCTGCCACTGCCGGCCGAAGCGGTTGAAGTAATTGATAAACAATCCTCCCATGAAGGCCTGGATGGTGCGATAGACGTCGGCGATGGGAACGCTCTGCTTCATCACCTTGTCGCGATCCACGTCAATGAATTGTTGAGGGACGCTGGCCAAGAAAGTGGTGCTCAGCGATGCGATCTCAGGACGCTTGCGCGCCGCCGCCAGAAAATTATTCAGGTTGGACGCGAGAAACGGTATGTCTTTGCCTGCGCGGTCTTCGAGAACGAAGGTAAATCCACCCGAGGTGCCCACACCGGGTATGGCAGGAGGCGAAAAGCTGAAGGCAATGCCTTCGGGAAGCTGACTCAGTTCCCGGTTTAAACGTGCTTTGATTTCCTGGAACTGCTCTGCCCGGCTCTTGCGCTCGTCCCAGGGCTTGAGGGTGACAAAAAAGAAGCCGTTGAAGGTAGATCGCGTAAAGCTGAGCAAACTGAAGCCGATGACGCTGGTGGTGTACTCAACCCCTGGGGTGTGGGCCAGAACATCTTCGATCTTTCTCATCACGCGGTCGGTACGCTCGGTGGAAGCCGCGCTTGGCAACTGGAGATTGATGTACATGAATCCCTGATCTTCATCAGGCAGAAAGCTCGATGGTACCCGGCTGCTGAAGAACCACGCGCCTGCGCCAAACGCCAGCAAGAGAATTACGGCGACCGCGCTCTTGCGAATGAGCGCTCCACAAATTCGCACGTAACTGTTGGTCATGCGCCCGAACAGCCGGTTGAAACTGTCAAAGAATCTTCTTAGCAAGCCTCGGCTTGCTTTTTTGGGGCGAAGCAGCAGCGCGGAAAGAGCGGGACTCAACGAAAGCGCGTTGAATGCCGACAAGAGTACGGAGATGGCAATGGTAAGCGCGAACTGTTGGTACAGCCTCCCTGTGATCCCCGGTATGAACGCCGTGGGCACAAAGACGGCCGAAAGCACTAAGGCAATGCCGATGACCGGACCGGAGATCTCCTCCATGGCTTTGAGAGCAGCGGCTTTAGGATCAAGACCCTCCTCAATGTGACGCTCTACCGCTTCCACGACGACGATAGCATCGTCTACGACCAGGCCGATCGCCAGCACCAGGCCAAACAAAGAGAGGGTGTTGACGGAAAAGCCAAAGAAAGGAAAGAACGCGAACGCACCGATCAGCGAGACGGGCACCGCCAGAAGCGGAATCAGGGTGGCACGCCATCCTTGAAGGAAGAGATAAACCACCAGGATCACCAGCACAATCGCAATGACCAGAGTAATAACGATTTCCTTCATGCCCTGGACGACCGATCGCGTGGAATCGAGCGACACCGCATAGTCGATATCCGACGGGAAGCGACTCTTCATTTCCGCCATTAGTTTCTTGACGGCTGCGGCCGCGTTTACGGCGTTCGATCCCGGAAGTTGATAAACGGCAATCACGGCGGCCGGCTTACCATTCAATCGCCCTCCCACCGAATAGTCCTGAGACCCCAACTCCACGCGAGCAACATCTTTGAGCCGCACCACGCCACCCTCCGGCGATTCGCGGATCACGATCTCTCCGAACTGCTCGGGCGAAGTCAAACGGCCTTGGGCGCGAACGGCGTAGGCGAACTGCTGTCCCGAGGGCACGGGTTCGCCGCCGATTCGTCCTGCCGGATTCACAGTGTTTTGCGACTGGACCGCGGAAACGATGTCGGTAACTGTGACGCCCAGCTTGGCCAGTTGGTCTGGCTTGACCCACAGCCGCATCGCGTACTGGCCCGCTCCAAAGACTTGTACCTGGCCGATTCCGTAAGAGCGGGTGATGGGATCGGTGAGATTGATGAAAGCGTAGTTGGCGAGGAATCTCCCATCGTAGGTGCCTTGAGGCGAGTAGAGCGCCACCAGCATCAGCGGAGCCGTTACCGACTTTCTGACGGTGATTCCATAGTTCGTCACATCAACAGGAAGCTGAGACGCAGCCTGCGTTTCCCGCGACTGGGCGAGAATCATGTCGGTGTTGGGGTCCGTGGTTACGTCGAAGTTGACCACCAGAGTGGTACTTGAATTCCCCGTGGCATTGAGCGAATACATGTAATTCATGTTGTCGACTCCGCTCATCTGCTGTTCTATGGGAGTGGCAACCGATTGCTCCAGGGTCTGCGCATCTGCTCCGACATAAGTAGCTAACACCTGGATTTCCGGAGGGGCGATGTTGGGAAACTGCGCAATCGGAAGCTGAATCAACGTGACGACACCAACAATCACAGTAACGATTGCGATCACCATGGCCACGATCGGCCGGTTGATGAAGAATTTCGACACGGTTCACCTGCTCTCCGCGGAAGCGGCCACCAAAGTAGGTTTGACCACAACGCCGTCCCTGGCTTTTTGCACGCCCTCGACGATAACTCGCTCACCCTGGTGGAGACCTTCGTCGACAATCCACATTTGTCCGGTCTGCTCACCGACCTTCACCGACTTGATGCTGACTTTGTTGTCGTCTCCCACCACCGCCACCAGATACGTGCCCTGAAGTTCCGTGATCGCTTTTTGGGGAACGAGCAGCGCTGCCGGCCTGATGTAGCTGACAAACCGCACACGGCCATACTGGCCAGGACGAAGAACATTGTCGGGATTGGGAAACAAGCTCGCCAGCCGAATCGCTCCCGTCTGAACGTCGACCTGGCGATCGGCGAAATAGAACTTTCCCTCACGCGGATAAGTCGATCCATCGGCGAGGATCAGCTGCAACTCGAGCTGTCTCTCGGTCTTCTCGCGCGCCGCCGCAGTCGGATTGCGCTTGACGAAGGCCAGGTATTGCTGCTCGCTGGCAACGAAGTAGACCTTGATCGGATTGAGCTGGGAAACTGTCGTCAGCAAAGTTTGGGGGCCCACCAAGTTCCCTACCTGGCCAGTGGCGATTCCGGCAAAGCCATCGATCAGCGAGCGCACGTTGGTGAACTCCAGATTCAACTGCGCCTGCTCCACCGCCGCTTTTCCCGCCTGGACGGTGGCCTTGGCAGCTAAGTTGGCCTGAATATCGTTGTCGAGTTGGCTCTGGGCGATGGCTTTTTCGCGGGCCAGCGGCGTATCGCGCTTAACATCCAGCTCCGTCTTTCCCATCTGCGCCTCAGCCTGCGCGAGCTGTGCCTTTGCCTGATCGAGCGCTGCTTGAAACGGTCGGGGATCGATCTTGAACAGGACCTGGTTCTTACGGACCAGTTGGCCTTCCTGGTAGGTCTGCTTCACCAGGTAGCCGGAAACCTGCGGCTGGATCTGCGCGTTGACAAAGCCATCCAAGGTCGCAACCCATTCGTGATACACCGGGACGTCTCTCTGGATGACTTGAGTCACTTGGACGTTCGGCGCCACGGCAGCCGCTGCCGGAACACTTTTACCACAGCCCGACACGAGGAAAACAGAACAGACGCACAAAACGACAAGAAGCTGAATTCCGGCGCTTCCCTTTCGTTCCGCAAAGCAGCAGGTAGCCTTGCTTGAGACAAATTCGCGCAACCGCATCGCCTCCTCCTTCAGTAAATTGCGGACACCGCACCGCCAAGCGCAGTCGGCGTCGGGAGAAGCTATCCCCTGGATGAGCGGGACCATCAGTCTGCCAGAATCAACTCACAGTTGCTAGTCGGCGCGACTGATCCCATTGCAGAATGCATCTTTTCAACGCGTGAAATCAACCCCAACCACTCGCAGTTGGGCGCCGAGTTGTGGTTTGGGCGCGTGAGAGCCGCGTTTGACCTTTTGGTTCGCGAGGCCACAAAGAAAGGTCGCGATGCGCCAAGAAACGCCTACGACGGCTTGACTAAGCAGTCCATGACGGTCACGGTGCCGTGGATCGAACCTTCATGTTCGAGCCATAAAATCCCTCAAAAAGAGAAACCGTTCCTTCTGCCCCCGTCCGTCGGTCTGTCCCATGTGTCCCATCTGTCCAACTACTTGCCGCGCTGAGTATCAATGATCACTTCCAGAAACTCCCGTGCCGTCACAATTTGCGTTCTGGCCCAGGCGTCGGGAAAATGTGCGGTATTGCCGGTGATAAGGTAGTTCGCTTCGCCTGCCTCGGCGCACTCCAGGAAGATATTGTCATCGGGATCAATACAAGCCCTCACAGGAACAGCAGGGCTGACCAACAGGCCTACGTCACGAATCGGAGCAAGTGCGGTAGCGACTTTCTGAGGATCAATGCCGAGTTTGGCGCGATTGAGCACTTCTTGTACTCCGCCAGGACCGGCTCAGAAACGCAGAGCTGCAAGATGCGATCAACCGCCAAGTTGAGAGCCGCTTCTGGGAAACCCCCAGAGCGGAGCATGGCTGAAACCACGATGTTGGTGTCGAGAACGACTCGGATCATTTCAGAACAGGAAAGAGGATTGATTAACGGCGCCGGTCACGTCGGGCCGCCCTAATCTCGTAGTCGATCTCGCGCATGGTAAGTTTATCGAGTCCCTTGCGTCGCGTTTCATCCTGAATGTCTGTCAGCCAGTCGGGTGGCGGTGCGAGCGTCTTGACGAAATCAGCTACACTAAGGATAAGTACAGAAGGTTCGCCGTTTCGCTCTACCAGAAAACGTTCATTGCTATCCACAGCCCTGTCGATAATCTGGCCGAGGTGGGTTCGAGCCGTAACAGCGGTGATCTTTCTTGTCATCTCCCTGCGACAACGTGGCTTTCCGCTATTTAGCTGCCGATCAGCATCCTGACCACGATACGATTGCCGTCTTCCGTCAGGAAAATCTGGAGCCGCTGGCAGGTCTGTTTGTAGAAGCGTTGCGGTTGTGCCAGAAGGCCGGATTGGTGAGGCTGGGCAACGTGGCCATCGACGGCACCAACACCCCTGGGACAATGTCTCCGAATTTTGGATGCTGTGAGGTTAAACTTCCTCGAAGCCGACTTCTGGGGCGAAATAGCAAACGACTTCGGTGCTGCAGTTGCTTCCGGAACCGAAGCTGTCTCCGCCGGATCCTGTCTGACATGCACCTTCAACTCACGGCGCGCGTTTGACGAACCCAGAAGCGCTCGCGCAGAACTCTCTTCAATATCTTGCCGGAGCCGCTCTTGGGTAACTCGGTGTCCAGGAACTCGACGCGGCGCGGGATTTTGTAAGTCGCGAGACTTTGCCGGCAATGCGCGACAAGTTCGTCGACAGTGAGAGTCATTCCAGGCTTTCGCACAACACCGGCCATCACCAGTTCGCCCCACCCCGGATCAGGTACTCCGAAGACTGCGGCTTCACGAACTGCCGGATGCGCGTAAATGATAGCTTCCACCTCACCGGAGTAGACATTTTCGCCTCCGGTGACAATCATGTCTTTTAAGCGGTCCAAAATATAGAAATACCCCTCGGAATCCTGATAGCCGATGTCGCCGGTGCGAAACAGGCCATCTCTAAATACAAGCGCCGTCTCCTCCGGGTTATTCCAGTAGCCGCGCATGATGTTGGCACCGCGAGCCACCAATTCACCTGGCTTTCCAGCTTCGAGCTGCTTCCCTGATACGTCTGTGACCTGCAGATCGATGCCCGGGCAAGGCCGGCCGCAGGACAAAAGCCGGTCCTGCGTATGCTCCTGGTCCTGCAGACCGGTGAGGAATCCGGACTCGCTGAGCCCATAGACCTGAACCAGTTTCACCTGCGGCAGAAGCTCCCGCGTACGCCGGATAAGGTCTGGCGCCATGGGAGATCCGCCATAAGCCAGGACGGCAAGGCTGCTCAAATCATATTTCCTGGCGTCCGGAAATTGAGTCAGCAAATTGATCATCGTCGGAACCAATACGGTGTGGCTAACCCGTTCTCGCTCGACGGTCTCGCAAAAAGTCTGCGGAGCAAATTTTGGAATCGTGATCTGTGACGCGCCGAAAGCCGGCGCCGCAAACATCGCGGGAAAGTCAGCGATATGAAATAGTGGCGCCGCGTGCAGGTAGACGGCGCCTTCCGCGTATCGCATCCAGTAATTGAAGTGGTGGATATTGGCCAGGATGTTGGCGTGAGTCACCATCACGCCCTTGGGCCGACCGGTCGTGCCACTGGTGTAAATGAGAGCCAGTATCGCTTCCGGGTCATAAAAAACGGCGGGAGGAAGGTCAGGTCGGATTTCCAAAGGATCTTGATCGAGGACCCGCTGCCAGGGTGTTCGCACTGTCGGAGTTGGTAACGAGGAATCACGTACCAACCCATGTGGACCCGCGTCGGCGAGTACCCGATCAATTTCCGCCACGGAGAGGCGAGTGTTTATCGGAACCGCTATGACTCCGAGCCAGCTACATGCGTACACCAACTCGATGTACTCGGGGCTGTTAGGCAAAAGAAGGGCGAGACGGTCTCCAGCGTTGAAACCCTGTGCGCTGAGCGCGGATGCTATGCCCTTAACACGATTTTCCAGCTCGGAGAAAGTTAAGCGAGCACCCACGGAAGCGAGCGCTGCCCGCGCCGCATAGTATCGGGACGCCCGGCCAAGCGAATGGACATAGATCATCGTTTGCTCTCAAGAATTTGGATATCGGTCCCCGACGCTTTTGTCGATACAAGTTCTGTTGTTCGGCAGAGTTCACCAAACTCTCTCAGCGGGTCCTTATGCCGCCTTCGCAGCTTCCTCCCCCTTCGCGCGCGTGGCGAGCAATTCCAGAAGCATCGAGTCGCGCTCGCGCTCGAGCTCTTCAATCGAGCGGTTGCCGGCCTCCTTCTGTACGCCTTCGATAATCGTTTTCTTGACCTCGGGGCTGAAGTCAGTGATTTTCCCGAGGTCTTTCCACCAGGTGGCGAGTGGGCCCGTGAATTGCTCCATGAAATGTTGAATGCCTCCTTGACCGCCACCGAGATGGAACAAGAGATTGGGTCCCATTACACCCCAACGCAGCCCAGGCCCCCAGCTCACGGCAGTGTCTGAATCCTCAACATTCAACACACCCTGCTCGATGAGGTACACGATTTCGCGATAGAGGGCGGCTTGCAAACGATTGGCTACGTGGCCGACGACCTCTTTTCGGACATGGATCGGCTTCTTGCCGATTGAAGTGTAGAACGCGATTGCCCGCCGGACTGTTTCCGGCGATGTCTTTTCGCCAGCGACTACTTCGACCAAAGGAATCACGTGCGGGGGATTGAAAGGATGGCCAATCACGCAGCGTTCGGGATGCTTAGTGGCAGACTGCATCACGCTCATGGTCAGCCCGGACGAACTCGAAGCGATGATCGAATCGGGGGGTGTCGCCGCGTCCATGTCGGCGAAGAGCTTGATCTTGAAGTCCTTGCGTTCCGGTCCGTTCTCCTGAACAAGGTCAGCCTCAGAGAGCGCCTTCTTCATATCGGGCGTGAACTGCAGATGCTCGCGCGATGCGTTTGGCGAAAGGCCGATCACCGTCAGATCTTTCCATGCGTCGTCAATGAACCGGCGCAGGCTTTCTTGCGCATTCGGCGCTGGATCCGTCGCAGTGACATTGAGACCACGTGCCAGGTACAAGGCCGCCCAACTCGCGCCAATCACGCCCGTACCGACGATTGCTACGTTCCGAATCTGCTTGCTCTTTGCCATGTGATCCTCTCCATTGTTGTTTTATGCAGCTGCTGGCTTTCTGGGGGCGACCTCCGCAACCTTCACGGGCTGTGTTCCATGGTGGTTCACGATGAGCCGGGAACCCCGCTGCCCCGTTACATAGGTCCAGACCCACTGCAAGAAGACGCTCAGGCGGAGGCTCGATGTCGCCAGAAACTGGAGGTGCACGAACGCCCACGTGAGCCACGCCCCGAACCCGCTCGCCTGCACTTTGCCGCTTTGCAGCAAGGCAAAACCCTTGCCCACCACGGCCATGCTGCCTTTGTCGAAGTAGCTAAATGGGCCTGGCGGGGGAGTGCCCATCACGCGACTGTGTATCACCTTTGCCGCATAGCGCCCTTGCTGTATCGCCACCTGCGCAACACCCGGCAGCGGCTTGCCATTTTGATCTAGGGACGCGGTATCGCCGACCACAAGAATCTCGGGATGTCCGGGCACCGTGAGATCCTTCTGAATGCGCACCCGGCCGGCACGGTCTGTTTCCACGTTCAGCCACTTGCCCGCCGGCGAAGGCGAGACGCCTGCGGTCCAGATCACGGTCTTGCTCGTGATGCGCTCTCCCGCCACTACGATGCCGTCGGCGTCGATCTGATCGACGCTGTGTCCTAGTCGGACCTCTACTCCCAATTTCTCGAGTCGCTGTTTCGCAGCTTTGGAAAGCTTCTCCGAAAACGGGGGCAAAACCCGCGGGGCCATATCGACGAGCACAATTCTCGCGGAGGCCGGATCGATCCGCCGGAATTCTGATTTCAGTGTGGTTCGGACCAGAACAGCTAAAGCACCGGCCAACTCCACGCCAGTAGGACCGGCACCCACGAGAATGAAAGTAAGCAAGTCCCGGTGGCGGCTTGGGTCTTCTTCAGCCTCGGCTTGTTCAAACGCCTGCAGAATCTTATTTCGACTTGCCACGGCATCCGCGAGGCTCTTCATCCCCGGTGCGTACTCGGCAAATTCGTTATGACCGAAGTAGCTGTGAGTAGAGCCCGTTGCCAGTATTAGATAGTCATATACAATCGGCACATTCTCGCGATCTGCATTGCTGGCGAAGATGCACTTGCGCTCTTTATCGATTCCCGTGACTTCTCCCAAAATCACTGTGGTGTTCTTCTGTTTGCGAAGAATCGAGCGCATTGGAGTCGCAATCTGGCTGGGCGTCAGCACGGCTGTTGCTACCTGGTAGAGCAATGGCTGAAAGAGGTGGTGGTTCGCCCGATCGATCAGGATAATTTCCACGGGAGTATTCTTGAGAGCCTTGGCGGCGGCCAACCCGCCAAAACCTCCTCCGACGATGATGATTCGTGGTTGAGCCATTTGTTCCTCGATTTAAAGTCGACTGATCTCGACCGAGAGCCTCCGGTGGCCGGACTCTCAGCTTTCATATTTGAAAGACAGCAGCACACGCGCGCGGTACGCCTGCACTTTGCCTTCCTTGACGGTCATGTCGGTCTTCACAACCTCTGCTACGCGCAGATCCCGCAGCGTGTGTCCGGCGGTCTCCACCGCGTTCTTCGCCGCATCTTCCCAGGAGTGCGTGCTCGTTCCGATGACCTCCACGACTTTGTAAACCGCGCTTCCAACTCCGGGTTGTTTAGCCATAATTCGCTCCTCGATCTGCTTCAGTCCGCGGCCATTGATTCCCGCGGCGAAGGAGGGATCGTGCCACTCGCACGCAGGCCTTTAATTTCGTCAAGCGTGAAGCCAAGCTCCTTCAGTACTTCCTGGTTATGCTCACCAACATCCGGAGCTCGTCGCGCCGGTGTTTTCGTCACGCCATGCACTTGAATGGGGCTGCTGATGGTTGAGGTCAGCTTCTCGCCGGCTCCTTCGAGCGGAACGACAATGTCATTCGCTCGCAATTGCGGATCGTTAGCCACTTCGTGCGGCCCACGCACGGCGCCGAAGGGGACGTGAACGTCGTTGAAGACTTCGTACCAATGCGACATTGGCTGCGAACCAAAGATCTCATCGAGCATTGCCGTCAGTTGCGGCCGGTTCTGGGCTAGCTTGGCAGGATCGGAGAATCGCGGATCGGTTAGGATGTCCTCACGACCCATTGCTTTCAGGACCGCGGGTATCTTGTCCGGAGTAGCTACGAGAACAAACCAGGTGTCATCGGAAGAGCGATAGGTGTTCAAAGCTGCATTTGCGGGATGTGCTCGATCGTGCAGCCCATAGAAATTCGCACCGCATAGAGCGGCCTGGATAAAGACGCTGGCCGACCAGACACCTGCCGCGAGGAGCGAAGTCGTGACGTAGGATCCTTTGCCGGTGCGTTCGCGACGATAAAGCCCGGTCGCAATCGCGGCATAAATGGCGACCGCAGTCGCATTGTCACCGCTACCTGCCACCGGCCAGGTTGGCGGCTCTCCAGCATCGCGCGTCATGAATAACAAACCGCTTCGCGCCCAGTAGGCCGTGAGATCGAATCCCGGAAGAGCGGCGTCCGGACCTTTCTCGCCGAAGCCGGTGAGATCGGCATAGATCAGACGCGGATTCAACTGCGCGACATCGTCATATTCGAGCTTCAATTTCTTGCGCGCGGGATGGGGTGTGTTGACGATGAACACGTCCGCCCACTTGGCTAACCGCTCGAGAACCTGCTGCGCGCTCGCAGCTTTCAGATTGAGCGCAACGCCCCGCTTGTTTCGATTAGCCATTTGGAAGGGATAAGCCACTTCCGAATGCGGCTGCGGCGGGATCTCCTGCCCGTGTCTCCACATCTCTCCGCCGGGCTGCTCTACTTTGATGACGTCCGCGCCGAAGTCGGAGAGGATCGTAGCTGCACCCGGACCCGCGATGAAGCTTGCAAAATCGACAACTTTCAAACCAGAAAAAATATTGTCGCTCGCCATAACACTCCTTTAAATGCAGGTTTCCAATTCCTTATCGCCCATGAAACTGCGGTGCTCGTTTTTCCAGAAAGGCGGCTGTGCCTTCCTTCTTGTCTTCTGACCCTCCGCAGACGCCAAAGAGCGACGCCTCGATCAGAAGACCCTCCGAGACGCTCCCGTCCAGCCCTTTGTTGACGGCGTCAATCGAGAACTTCACGCCGAGCGGAGCATTGGAATTGATCTGATTGAGGATGGCCTCGGCACGCGGCATCAGATTGGCACTCGGAACCACCTCATTGACCAAGCCGGTTCGATATGCTTCCTGGGCGCCGATGACTTCCCCTGTAAGAATGAGTTGTAGCGCCCTGCCCTTGCCGATCAAACGGGGAAGACGCTGTGTTCCGCCGCCGCCAGGCATAATTCCGACCTTGACCTCGGGTTGGCCAAACTTTGCAGTTTCGGCAGCGATTCGGATGGTGCAGGACATGGCCAGCTCGCAGCCACCGCCAAGGGCAAAGCCGTTCACTGCGGCGATGACCGGTTTGCCAAGGTTTTCAATCAGCTCGGTCACTCCCTGCGAGCGCCGCGTTGCCTCTACCATCTGGGAGGCGGTGAAGCTGGACATTTCCGCGATATCAGCGCCCGCGACAAAGGCTTTGTCGCCGCTGCCGGTCAGGATGATGCCGTGAACGCTCGAGTCATCGCGAGCGTCTTCAAAAATCTCTTTAAGCTCAGAGAACACTGCCTGGTTCAACGCGTTCATTACCTTGGGCCGGTTGATGGTGACGTAGGCGATGGGGCCCTTCTTCTCATACAGAACGTATTGCAGTTGTAATGCAGATGCTGTCGTAACCATTACTCTCTCCTTCTTTAGTCGAATACGTTCATAAGTTCTACGCGGCGACAGGAAGCTCGACATACGCGATGCCGGTCAGGTTGCCCCCGGCAAAGAGCAGCGTCTTCTTGTTCGATCCGTCCAGATTCGCGCTGTAAAGGGAACCCGCCAAATCGCCAAAGAACATGCGACCGCCTTTCAGATCCAGAGACAAGCCGATTCCTTCCATCAGGTGGTTATAAAGAATTTGCGGCTCTTTACGATTGCCAGCCGCCACATCCATAGGCGCCCGATTCACCGTGTTGCCGCGCGGCGGATCGCCGCGATCGGTCCAGTACATCATCCGGTTGGTAAGGTCCAGATCCAGGTCGATGGGCTCGGGCAGATTTTCATAGAGCACTTCAATGTCGTTGCGGCTAGCCGGCGTCTGTCCCTTCGGGATTTCCAGATTGGCGCAGAAGATCCGGCCCTGGCCCCCTTTGTCAGGTCCTTTCTGCGTCCAGTAAAGCTTTCCACCTTCGACGTCCAGAGCGACACCCACACACCATTTCCTCGCGTCGTTGCCTGGGCGGGAGTCGCCCAGACTCGTATCAACAAGTGTTTCGACATCAGAGCCATCGAGATTGCAGCGCATCATACGCATGCCTTCGCGATCCGACCAGTAAAGCCTTCCATTCTTCTTATCGAGTTTGATTTGTTTGGGCGTGAAAGTTCCGCCGCTGGGAATAATGTTCGTGATATTGCTACCATCGAGATCAGATCGATCGATGGAACCATCGTTCTTGCTCGGGTTGCCCATGTTCGTCCAGTAAATGTGGCCGGCCTCGACATCCACAGCAATGCCGTCCGGAATTTTTCGACCCTCCGTGACAATCGTCTTCAAGTCGGATCCGTCAGGGTTCGCGGACAGAACGCGGCCGCCGGCGTCCAAGAAAAACAGACGCCTCGAAGTAGAGCTGGGACCAGGCTTCGTGAGCTTTGGTTTGGTGACATTAGACGACATTGAATTGCTTGCTCCTTTTGAAATGACTGATTCGATCTCCCGCCATCGTCGGAAATGAAGGCGCTTAGCCTGATCCATGAGAAACGCGAAAAGCCAACCTGGTTCAAACGCGCTAAATGAAGGCGCTAAAGCCGGTGATGGCCTTGCCTACAATCAGGTTCTGCATTTGGTACGTTCCTTCGTACGAGTACAGTGCTTCAGCGTCTGCGAAAAAGCGTCCCACGTTGTAGTCGGCGGCAATGCCGTTTCCGCCCAACAACTCCCGGGCCCAGGCGACGGTCTCGCGGCACTTGGCCGTGCAGAACGCTTTCGAAAGCGCCGCATGCGCGTCCGTCAGTTTGCCTTCGGCTTGCAGTTGGGCCATGCGTACGATCAGGCACTGCGAAGCCGTAATGTTGGCGAGCATTTTGGCGAGCAGGTCCTGCACCAACTGGAACGAGCCGATCGGCTTTCCAAACTGCAGGCGCTCCTGGCAATACTTGAGCGCATTTTCGTATGCTCCCATCGCGCATCCCGTCGCCTCCCAGCCCACGAGAAAACGCGTCATTTTCAACACTCTGGCGGTGTCGCGGAATGATTTGTCTGCCTGGAGACGGTTCTCCTCCGGTACGCGGCAGTTCTCCATCGTGATCAAACCGTTCTGGACCACCTTGAGCGCGATCTTGTTCTGAATCTTTTCCACGCTGAAGCCGGGTGTGGTCTTGTTCTCCACGATGAAGGCTTTGACCTGGTTGTCATCGACGTCGCGTGCCCAAATGATCGAAATGTCGCACCACGGAGCGTTGCCGATCCACTTCTTCTGACCGTTGATGACCCACATGTTGCCGTCCCGCTTCGCCGTGGTCGTCATGCCGCCGGATGTTCCCGAACCCACCAGGGGTTCGGTGAGGCCGAAGCACCCGATCTTTTCCCATCGCGCCATCGGCGGGAGCCAGTTCTGTTTTTGCTCTTCCGATCCGCCAAGATAGATGGACCCCATGGCCAGGCCATTGTGGACACCGAAGAACGTCGCGATCGATGCGTCGAAGCGCGCCATTTCCATTGCGATCAGCCCAAACAAAAGTGCGCTTCCACCTCTGCAGCCATAGCCGTTCATTGCTACTCCGCCGATATTGAGCTTTTTGATTTCCGGGAGAATTTCAAACGGAAATGCATCTTCGACCCAATATTTCGTGATGATCGGCTGAACCTTCGTCTCCATGAAGGTGCGCACCTGTTTCACAACCGCCAGGTCCTCCGGCGGAAGCGTCTCGACGAGTTCGTAAAAATCACTGTTGGGCGCGGGAAGCGGCTTCCCGGGCTTCGGCATCGTGATGGGCTGCTTTGGCAGAGTTGCCATAAAGAATCCTCCTGGTTTTCAGCTCCCCATGTTTTTCTGAGGCGCAATGCTGGGAGCATGCGGTTGGCCAACCGCCGGACCTCCCGTGGATTACTGAAAAGGGCTACTAGCGCCATGCATCGTTGCAACTTGACCTACGAGAACGCGCCAACTTCCACTGGAAAGAGAGGATGATCGAGGGTCGTCGGCGGGTTGCCTGTTAGTCGAATGCGGTAAGCTCTCTGTGACCTCGCTTCCAGCTGTAATGGATTTCGGCGCCATTGCCAGTTGCCTATCTTTCTTCTCTCTCCTGCAGATCTGGAAAACGCATTTCTGAGCACGATTGTTCTGCCGTCCTTCCGTACAGTTCCTCCGCGCCGCCCGCGGTTCCTTTGGTAGTCATGCCACGCGCAACCAAAGAGTAAGCAGACTGACATCCTTTCTAGAGCCAGATCACTGCTCAGGCATTTGCGGCGAGACTGCAAAGGGCCTGGGAGGTGGAACATCAAGTGCAAAAGCATCTCGGGATAGGAGTCGTACTTGAGAGCCGCGCGTTCGGTGTATGCCTCTGCCGCACAACTGCTGCTCCAGTTGCAAGCTCTTGAACTACGGCGACCTGAACTGCGGGACCGCATCGAGCTTCTTAAACGCGCTGGTGAAGGCGTTAGACAGACTCCACATGGTGCGCGCCGAGAATTCCTGGTATTCGGGGTCAACGGCTGAAGGCAACAGCCCCACTTACAGCCCCACCGGACGAAACTGGACGGAAGAAAGATGCGTAAGACTATGGGAAAATGGCGCGCCCTGAGAGATTCGAACTCCCGGCCTTCTGATTCGTAGTCAGACGCTCTATCCAGCTGAGCTAAGGGCGCGGCTTCGGTGGGACAAATGCAATTTTATCACGGCGCGCTAGCCGTGCAAGAACCACGCACTCGGCATTGAATCAAGAACTGCTGCGCCTGAGCTTGGACAAGAACTTTTAAGAACGCCCAATTCGCGATTTCGCGTACACTCTCTGGCAGATGCTTACGAGTTGGCATGGATTGCTGGAGATTGCCCTGCGCACCACCGTGATCTATGTAGTCGTGTTGCTGGGCATCCGGCTCACGGGAAAACGTGAGGTCGGACAGATGACGCCCTACGACCTGACCTTGCTCCTGTTGCTGAGCAACTCGGTGCAAAACGCGATGACCGGTCCAGACACTTCCCTGCTCGGCGGCGTGATCGCCGCGGCGGTGCTCCTGGCATTGAATTATTTAGTGGCGGAACGTGCCGAGAAGGACCGCCGCTTTCGCCGGGCGATCGAGGGATCGCCGACGCTCCTGGTTCATAACGGCACGGAGATCCCCGAGCACATGGCGAAAGAGCATATTTCCGCGGACGAACTCAACCGAGCCTTGCGCGAGCACGGGTGCAACTCGGTGCAGGATGCGGCGCTGGTGGTCTTGGAGGTCGATGGCGCCATCAGCGTGCTGAAGTACGATGACGTGCAGGAGCATCTGAAGCCGCAACGAAGACTGCGGTTTCTTCATCGGCATTGAACCTGGTTCCCCAACAGCGGTGGTGTGCAATCCAATGGCGGAGAGAAACGATGAATCCGGAAGAGCTGCAGGAAAACGCAGAAGAAGCTCAGCGTTCGGGGCAGAAGATCATCGGCCTTACCATGGCCATTGTGGCTGTGCTGCTCGCGGCCTCGACACTGCTTGGACATCGCGCGCACACCGAGGAAGTTGTTCTCCAAGGTGATCGCAACACGCAATGGGTGAATTTCGACACCAAGCGAATCCAGCGCACGGTGGATGAGGATTTGGCCAGCCTCAGCGAGGTGCTTCCCGGAGGCGAGAAAAAGGCGGAGGAGTTCAAAGAGAAAGCCAAAATCGAACGCGAGGGCGAGCCGGCGAAAAATGGCGCACCTGCCAAAGAAGGCACTGATAAGATCAGAGAAAGGGCGCAAGAGCTGGATGCTGAAATGAAGCTCGCGCAACGGCGAGCCGACCGTTACGATGCTTCAGAACTCTTTCTGGAGATCTCAATCGTACTCTGCTCCATAGCCCTGCTGGCGGAAGCGAAACTCTACTGGCGACTCTCCTTTTTGAGCACCGCCATCGGCATTGCTATCGCTGCCTGGGGTTGGTTCCTGCGTTAGTACCAAGTTTCGTGAAGCATCTCGACGTGTCATCCCGAATCCCCGAACCCTGAGCTTGTCGAAGGGGAGTGGATGAGGATCGGCTCCCGCTGCATTCTGGGGATTATCAAAAAACGCAGAGCAGATTCCTCCCCTTCGGCAAGCTCAGGGTTGATTGGATGACGACAACGGCCCCCAACAGTCTCGAGTAAACTCGATTTGGTAATGACCGAAGAGCTCGAGACGAAGGAGGCCGCATATGAAGTATATAGGCTGTGACTTTCATCCGAGCTTTC
>Ga0209648_10000325_pt1 | contig 35585 bp, 30 predicted proteins | sample GraSoi2013_115cm_FD_185830 | JGI IMG/M metagenome (GOLD analysis project Ga0209648, IMG submission 185830) | Grasslands soil microbial communities from the Angelo Coastal Reserve, California, USA - Sample 9_17_2013_115cm (SPAdes) (version 2) | ecosystem: Environmental > Terrestrial > Soil >...
AGTTGCGAGTCGACTACTTTAACGCGCTCTCTCCATCTTTGTCCGGCTTTTCCGGACCTGGAATTGGCACCTGGTCGTCCGACTTTCGCCGGACCGGTTGCCGTGGCATCATAGGGCCAGTCCCTCCGCCACTCTTGATGGAATTGCCTGATATTAAAGGAGATTTCTTGTCCGTCAACCTAGAGTTGAATAGATTTTGGCCAAGAGAAACCCACATCAGCTCTTGAATCTTTCGCTCAATTGACGCAGCCTTTTGCTTCCATTCAGGCCCAAAACCGGGTTCTTGGCGGAAAGCAGGCGATTTGAAAATGAATAACTCGGAAGAAACATCGGAGAAATTTTCCCGGAGAGACTTGAAAATCGGACTGGCCGGTCTCGCAATGGCAGCGGTCCTGATTAGCATATTTCTGCTGATGATGACTTTCCTCTCTCATCTGGCGGATAGTACGTTTGCGAACAGTTTACCGCGTTAATTGTCGCAATTCGGGGCGGTCTCACGCATCAAGTCCTGGAGAGTACACTAGCCAACCTCGATCGCTCATGCCATCTTAATAGTTCGAGTATCCACGCAGATGTCGGCCAAGCTCCGTGTTTATCCGCCACTCGGTGAACCATTCGATAAGACGATTGCTAACACCGCTACGATCGGTCGCACCGGCGACAATACAGTTCCATTGCCTGGAAATCACGTTTCTCGCCAGCATGCCATCGTCCGTTGTCACAATGCTTACCAGTACCAAATCATGGATCTGGGAAGCCGAAACGGCACTTTCGTGAACGATCAGAGGGTCATCATGCCGGTGACTTTGGAGACGGGTTCTCGAATTCGGATTGCCGATTATGAGTTGGTTTTTGATCAGGATTCGGGTCAAGAAGAAGGGGAGCACGTTGACGCGACACTGGCCGCTTTGAGCAGCGACGGAAGCCACGCAGTCCTTTCTGTCGCCATTTTGGTTTGCGATATCCGAGGATTTACACCGATGGCGGAGAAACTTGGCGAGCAAAAGATTGCTCACCTGCTCGGCAATTGGTTTCGCGATACGGGGAACATTGTGCATTCTGCCGGTGGTATCATCGACAAATATATTGGCGACGCGCTCCTGGCTTATTGGCCTGCCCGCGACCAGGAAGGAACCGAATCCGCCATTTGTCTGGATTCTTCTCTAGCAATACTCCAGCTTGCGGCCAGCCGAACTTGGGGCGAGCCCGACCAGCCATTTCGGGTCGGAATCGCTCTTCACTTCGGCCGAGTGACCAGCAGCAATATCGGGCAAGTCGCGATGCGCGATGCCACGATTATCGGCGACGCGGTAAATACCGCTTTCCGTCTGGAAGGCGTGATGAAATTACTCAACCAAAACCTGGTAATGTCCCAGGACTTTGCCACCGTCCTTCCGGAAGGACGAAATCTGACCGACTTCGGGGAATTCCAGCTAAAAGGGAAAAGTCAGCTCGTGCGTGTGTACGGCCTGGAAGGGTTGGGCTGAACAGCGAACGTCAACGAACGTCAACGAACGGCAACGAGCACCGACGAAGTTCAGCCGGCGAACGAGGATGCGGTGTTTCGCTAGCGTTGCCGCTTCACGCGGTTGTACGAGGTGGCCCCTGTTTGAGCAGTCCGGCGCGAAGAAAAGGTCATGGCAATAATCTCGTCGGCAGAGGCTATGACCTGACGGACGCGTTCGAGTTGGCGCGACAAACGCTTCCGCTCGATGCGTTCCAGCCAGAATTTCGATTCGTCGGCTTCTTCAAGCACAATACACATCTTAGAGGTGAACTCGCCCCTGGAGCGGGCACGTTGAGCCGCTCGATAATTAGCTGCCGTGGACGTAGCACTCCGAACAAGTTGTTCGGCGATTATCCTAGTTTTAACTCCCGGTACAAAATCATCGATAAGATCAAGGACTTCATCGGCGAACTGAACGGTAAGATCGGAAAGCATATAACATTTACTTATTATGTTATTTCGTACTATCAAATGCGATCCAGAGCGTTATTTAACCCGAATAGCACTGTTCTCTGCCGCCGCGTTGTCGTTCGCTGCCGTTCGTTGACGTTCGTTGACGTTCGCTGCCGTTCGTTGACGTTCGCTGACGTTCGCTGACGTTCGTTGACGTTCGCTGACGTTCGCTGACGTTCGTTGACGTTCGCTGACGTTCGTTGACGTTCGTTGCTAATCCCGCTCTTTACGGGCGAGCACAAAATACGAGGCGAAAAACCCTGCGATTGTCCAGAGGATTAGGGAAAAATATCCGACAAAGATTGGGCGTGGATTCAACAAGCTGTCGCCGGTGCCCAAACGCTTTCCCTCGGCCGCTCGATGCCATTGGTTCATATTCGTGTACGACACATAATAATTCTCGTCCTTAATCAGATCGCCATCGATCTGCCGAAATAGCAATGAACTGGCATCGCCGATCCTTTGCGCCGCAAAACTAGGCATAATTTGGCTAACAAATAGCACCGGCGGGCCCATATCGACGGTTCGAACCGAATATCCGGAAAACAGAATCTGCGGAATCAGAATAAGAGGTACCAACATTACGGCTTGCAACGCTGAGCGCGCGATTGCGGAAATCGTCAGACCGATACCGGTAGCCGCATACCCAAGTAAGAAAAGCCCAATGAGCTGCCATCCGATCGCCGGCGGCCAGACGCGCCCCGCAATGAGGATGCACGTATAGAGGATTAAACTTTGGATATTGGTCAGTGTGCCCATCCAAAGAAATTTGCTCAGCAGATAGCTCCATCGGCTCAGGCCGACCAACCGTTCTCGGCGGTAAATCGGAACCTCTTTCACAATCTCCTGTGCCGAATTGCTGCACCCAAACCAGAGCGTAGCGATATAGGCGAAGAACTGGGCTAATGGTGGATTGGAACTCACCCAACAGACGAGAATCCCGATGATCAACGGCTGACCGATCGCAATCAAAAGGTTCTTCAGGTCGGAGCGAAAGATGGTGAATTGCCGCTGGAGCAGAATCGGCAGCGCGAATGCTTCCTTGCCCTTCGCCGCGGGAATTCTCTTTTCGGCCGATTCCAAATGCTCCGGCAGCGGCGGCGAGGGGACGCTGTGCAAAAGTTTCGGATCAATTGTTTGCAGGGCATCATACAATCCGCTTAGTCGGGTCACACCGAAGCGAGTGCGTGCGCTCTCGGGTGGTCCCTGAAAGATGACCCGGCCGGCGCTGATAACTGCGATCTGGTCCATCAGGTAAACGTTTTCCATGACGTGCGTGGTGCAAATCACGGTGCAACCCGTATCCGCGAGCCGGCGAAGCAACTCCATCAGCTTGAACTCCGCGAATGGATCCAATCCAGATGTGGGTTCATCCAAAAAGATCAGCGGCGGGCGCCGGAGCAGCTCGACTCCCACACTTACCCTTTTGCGCTGCCCGCCTGACAGGAGGGCGATCCGCAGGTTCTCGCGTTCCGCCAGTCCAAGATTCGTCATCATCTGTCTCACCAGCGTCTCGATTTCGCGCGGAGGCGTGCCACCCGGGAGACGTAATCTCGCGCTGAACGTCAATGCCTCTTTTACCGTTAATTCTCCGTGAACGATGTCATCTTGGGGAACATAACCGAAGAGTTGCCTGAGCTGATTGAGATTCGAATAAAAGTCGACGTCGTCGACCAGTACTCGGCCGGTGTCCGCCGGGCGGAGTCCGCTAAGCGCATTGAGCAAAGTCGATTTTCCGGAGCCGCTTGGTCCGAGGATGCCGATGAATTGGCCCGGTTCAACGACCAATGAAGCGTCCTGCAAAATCAGGCTCGAACCGGCCTTGCGGCTAAGGCTCACGGCGATCATTTTGCCGGCCGACACTCGTTGGATCCTCTGCAGGTCGTTTCCGGTAAAAGCGAAATAGAATGGGCCTAGCTGCAGCTGATCGCCGATGACCAGTTGATGCTCGTCAAATCGACGCCCGTTCACGAACGAGCCGGCGCGGCTGTGCAGATCTACTACTCGAAATCCGCTCGAGCCCTCTTCAATTTCGGCGTGGCGGCGGGATACGATCGGGTCATTCAGCTGTACATCGACGTCCGGACTGCGCCCGAAAATCAGTCTGTCCGATAACGGCACACTTTGAACTACGCGTTTGCGAAAAATGATGGTTCCCGGGATCCCGAGCGGCTCGCTGGCGTTTGGATCGAGTTCGACGCTTTGTCCAAAGCCCAAGGTGACTGGGCCCAGAATAATTTGATCTCCGAATTTGAGAGGAGTTTTCTCGGAGATTCGCACACTATTCACGATCGTGCCGCGCTGGCTGCCGAGGTCCTCAATCGCCCATGAACTGGTTTCCAGCGTGAGTTGGCAATGACGACGCGATATCTCCGGATGGTTCAAAATGATGTCGGCTTCCGCCGCCCGCCCGATTACTATGACCGGTTTTCGAAGCGGTTCGCGCCGGGAAGGGAGGCCGGAAAGGATGGTTAGGTCAGTGTCCAGAGTCCCCTACGTAAGCGAACCAGAAGCAAAAATTCAACTTTGAACCGAAAAACGCGAGCCTGGATTTTTCACAAATCCTGAGAGATTTGTGAAAATGCAGGCTGAAACAGTACTGATTACAGGAGCAAATCGAGGGATTGGACTGGCACTGAGCGAAGCGCTTTTGCGAGAGGGCTACGTGGTAATAGCGGGCTGTAGACATCCGGAAGCGGCGACGCATTTGCAACGACTGGCCGCTTCCCAAACTGGGCTGGTTGATATCGTTTTACTGGACGTGAATTCGGATGAGCTTGTCTCGGCCGCTGTTGCGAACGTCCGAAAAATGCGGAATCGACTGGATGTCATCGTAAACAATGCGGGTTTAATGCCGGAGCAAGGCAGTGAATCAATCGCCAATTTGCCGTTGACGCATCTTCGAGACGCATTTGAGACCAACGTAATCGGGTGTGCGCGGATCATCCGCGCTTTTCTCCCCTTGCTCCGGGGAAGTCATCGACCGCGCATCCTGAACGTCTCTTCCGGGTTGGGCTCGATCTCGACCCGGGACGACGCGAGCTACTACGCTTACGCTGTATCCAAGGCCGCCTCGAATATGTTAACGCGTTCAATCGCTTTTGAACTCATTGCCGAGGGCATCACTACCGCGGCGATTTCACCGGGCTGGGTCCGAACCGATATGGGTGGCTCGGACGCAACGCTCTCGCCGGAGGAATCCGCGCGTTCCTTAGTTCAGGCAATCCAGACAGTTGGCCCGGAATTGAATGGTCAGTTCCTCGACCGGTTTGGTAAACTCGGGGAATACCCTTGGTAAGTCGCCGGCAAACCGCCAATCGGTGACTTATTGAGAGCCGTCAGAGAACTACGGCAACGCAAAGCATACTACCGTTGCTGCATTCCTGCCCTGGCGGGGTTTGTAAGTCTGTGATCCATAGCCCCTGACGGAACAGTACCCGTCGACCAAAACTGGGGCCGAGGCAAACTGAAAGAAAATGCGGAATGCGGATTGCGGAATGGGATCGGGTGCCTACCGCGAGAGTGAGATTCTTGTGGCCGGCGGGCGAACTTTCAAATTGCAGTGCCGACCAATTCCGCAATCCGCGATTCGCAATCCGCATTTTCTGCCACTTGATTTTCCCAGGCATCGGCCGTTAATGAGCCAACTTCGTTTTTTGATGCCACCTTTGGTGGTTGCTATCTTCCGATAATGGTCCGTTTTCTCTTAATTGTCGCGATGACCTGCGCCGTCGGCGCGGCCGGCCTAGGTTTTTTTAATCGGGAGAAGGTAACAAGGCTTACCGCCGATGCCGTCGCGGAAAAAGACCGGTCTAATAAGCTGCAGGCTCTGAGCGATGACCTTCAGCAAAAGCTGCTACAAGCGGAAGAAAAAATCGGGGATCAAGAGCGAGTAGCTCAACAAGAGCATGACAACTGGAATTCCGAGACGAGCGCCGCGAAGGCCAAGGTGGATCAGCTCACCGAGCAGCTGAACCAACGAGAGAATGAAATAAAAGGACTCACCACGGCAATAGCCGATGCGAACCGCAACCTTGACCAGAAAAAGCGAGCTGAGGATGATCGCCAATTACTCGCCAATCGTTTGATCAACGTAGAAAATGAGCTGAATCAGTTGCGGGTGATAGCGGCCGAAAAGGATAAGAATAAAATCCCGCCCGTGTTGCACGGTACCATCCTTTCCATGAACCGCGAAGCCCAGGCATTGACCGTGAGCCTTGGTAGCGATCTCGGACTCACAACGAAGTCTCATCTGAAGGTCGAGAAAAATAGCGAAACCATCAGCGAGCTCAGAGTCGTCTCGGTCGATAAGAATAGCTGTACGGCCGAGTTTTTATCTAATGGACCCGAGAATTTTGCGCGTGTATCAGTAGGCGATCCGGTTGTTTTTACGAAGCGATGAAAGGCTATTTGTTCACTCTGTTTGCAATCACGCTCTTGGCGGGCTGCCAATCCAATGACCAAGCCAGTGTTGATCATTCGACGCAAAAACCGCAATTCGGGCAGGAGCAGAGCACAATCCCCTGGAATAAACCCGAGCAGTGGGAAAACGGTGGAGCGCTTGGCTCTATGCCTGGGATCGGCGGTGGCCCTGGTTCTGCCGGACCTGGTTATTAGTAAGGAGCTTTGCGATTCCTGGTTTTTCGCGGAGGGGCGTTAGGAGATGTTCTGTTGACGCTCCCAGTTTTGCGAACCTTGCGCGAAAGCGACATTTCTGCGTTTGTTGAACTGGTCGCCCCGTTTCCGGCCGCTTTGCTCGCGCCATACGGAGGTGCGCACTCCGTGTACGACCTCAGTTCAACGGCATTCCTATCCCTGTTTACGGACGACGCTAGCTTGGACGAGGCATTACGCGGGAAACTGCACAACGTCGATTGCGTCATCAGCTATTTGTCCGATCCAAAACGAATGGTAAGCGCGAAGATCGAGAGTTGTGGGTGCCGGCTTATTTCAGGACCATTTCGACTCGACGAACAACGATTGCCAGCGCCGATCCAACTCGCTCAATCAGTTGGAGAGCTTGGCTTGGCGATGGTCGATCCGGTTCCGCGCCTTTTTCTAAAGCGTCAATGCCTTTCCGGTACGCGAGCGGTTTTTCACGTCGGTAGCGGCTCTCCGGCAAAAAATTGGCCGGTACCTTGTTGGAGCGCCCTGGCGGCCAAGCTGGAGGAACAATTCGATGAATTGTTGCTTGTCTCGGGCGAAGCAGATGAGATGGCGACCGCGGAATTTGTTCGAACCTTTCGCAGCTCGAAGCTGAGGGTCCGCTCGAATCTATCAATTTTGGATCTGGCCTACGAACTGGCCACTGGGGATCTCTTCATCGGGCATGATACCGGAGTAACTCATATTGCCGCTGCGCTTGCCGTACCGACAATTGCCCTCTTTGGGCCAACCGATCCGATGATTTGGTGCCCGCTGGGGGAGCATGTGACGATGGTTTCAAGCAGAGATGGTATAATGGCCAGTATAACGTTAGAGCAGGCCTGGAATGCCGTCGAAAGAGCGCTTGGTCAGCAGAAGAGACAGCCTTGAGCGTTCACCATAATCGTAGGGCGAAAACCCGACTACGCGAAACGCTTCGTCGCGGCCACAGCCTGAGATATGCACATCCTCACGGTTAGGGCGCGCCGTAGCTTGCAAAGGCGGCCTCGGCGCTTTTGGTAGTTCCGCCCTTTCGTCTAGCATTCGCCATGCGCCGGGTTTGAGCCATGCGTGCCGAGTCTTCTTCCGTATAGATTCCTTTTGAACACCGCTTTCGGAGGCAGCGGATCTGATATGAAATGACCGGGTCTGCAATCGCGAACGGGATCCTTGCTTTTGGTCGTTGTTTTTACTTACCGATTCGGTATGTGCCGATTGGTTGTTCATATTGTCAGGTTGCTGTTCATCCAGCAGCCTGGCAATACCCATGGCATCTACCATTATGGTGAACGCCCAACCGCTCCGTCGTCTACGGCTTGCTTAGCCAAACCCGGTTTCGCTCGATTTCTGCGCCTCGGCTAAGAAAGAAATCTTTGAGCGCTGGAGTGTAGCGACCGTACGGCTCTGGATTGAGCGCAAGGGTGACGCGGCCGCCTGGAGTCAGATGATGCTCGTTGAGATCATCCAAAAAAAATTCCCATTCTTTCGGGCCCCAAACCGTTTCGCTGCCATGCCCGTTAAAGCAGATGGCAAAAGCGGTGATTAAGTCGAATTTGCGCGAGAGGTTTGGCAGCGCTTTGAACTGTTCGATGCGCCAGACCACGCGCTCCAAACCGAGCAGCGTAAACATTTCACCGTAAAAAAGCGGCTCAGCGAGGTCGAGCCCGAACACCTCGTGTCCCAGCTGCTTGAGAACGAAAAGAAAATAGCCGGCTCCACTTCCAATATCGAGAATCTTCAGTTTCGGATCTCGATCGAGTCGAAGTGAACGTACATGCTGGACTGCATTTTCGATCCAATGTTCGACGTTCGTATACTTTGGCCACGCTTTGGCTTCGCCCGGCACACGATATTTCTCGCAAAGGGCATCGAGTTTTCTCCGGTCGATGTCTCGCAGTAAGTCTTCGATCCTGAGGGGGTGTTGCCAACGATAGTATCGGTCTAAGCTGCTCGCCCAAGCTTCGCCGGAAGTAAGTTTTTGAAGTTTACGACTCAAATTCATAAGCCCACGCCGGATGCGGATGGATTCATTAGCCAGCTCTCTCGCGTTCTCAAGGAAAAAGACAGCAGCCGGTCGGACTTGGAATTGAGCGAAGCGGAGTTTGCTAGGAGTGAGACGGTCGGGTCGAATGAGCAGCGAGTGATGAGCCGCTGACCTTGGCTCTCGGCGCTGGTGCCGGTGATAACCGACTCATCGCCAACCGGTACGCACCGAACACTCTCTCTCGGAAATGATCCCAGGTGAACTGCTGAACCACTCGTGCTCGTCCAGCGGCGCCATAACTGCGAACCAAATCGGGCCGGTCGTACAATTGTCGAATGGCGCGCGCCAGTGCCCCTACATCGTTGGGTGGAATAATTAATCCGTTGAGACAGTCCACAACGACATCCCCGGCTTCCCGCGTTGTGATCTGTGCCAATCCGCAAGCCGCTGCTTCATAAGTTGCTTTGGCACTTCCCTCCAAAGAGGAGGGGAAGACATGAACGGAACCTGCTCGATACACGTTTTCCACGTCCTTCGTGAATCCAAGCACCTTTACATTGGCCGGCAGGTCATTCAGATACGATTTGATTTCGTCATGGGGATGCCCAGCAAGCCAGAGTTCGGCGTTTCGCAATTTCAGTGTTTTCCATGCCTCAACCAGAGTGTGCACCCCTTTCCGCTTAATCAAAGCACCAACAAAAACCGCACGAAAAAGCGGCGGCGATGGCCCCGGCTGAAATCGGCTCACGTCCACTCCTTGCGGCATGCTGTAAAGCTTTTCGTTTGGAAATCCGAGCACTCTGAAGGTATCCGCCGCTTTCTCCGACTCGACCAGAATCAAATCCGCTAGTTCATACTCCTCCAAAGTCTCTTGCCGGCTAATGAGCAGACTATTGAGCCAGCGTTGCGGAATCGGAGCATTCTCCATCGCGATTTCCTGTTCCGTTTTTGGCGGGAGTACTTTTCCTTTTTGGCGGTGCCAAGTGGGGATTTCCAGCAGCGAAGGAATTCCGAGCGTTTTTGCCGCACGAAGGCCGCTCAATGCCGAGCCAGACCAAGCGTGAAAAAGATCAAAGCGGCCGGTCCGAAGAAATTGGGCGGAGACGCGGTCGGTCGCGCGCTTCTTCGCCGCGTAGTAATATTTACTTTCCAGATTCGACAAGAGCCGGACGGGGTGAAACCGCAGCGTTTTCATTTTGCGCCGATCGATATCTGGAGCCTGGACGCCGAAAGATATCGCCTTACCCAGGTAAGGCTGGATGCCTCGAATCGTTTCAAGTGCCACTAAATCGAGGCCAATCCCGCCGATGCGAGCTGAGATCGCGTAGAGGACGCTACGGGGCAAACCTTCCTGCAACATATTTATCAAGCAGACAACTCATCCGGGAGAGCGGGCTAAAAGTTAATCGAGCTGGCTATCTATGACACAACTGAGGCCGGCTCTCCGTAAGAATATTAGATACAATGACCGGAATTAGCGAACGTTTCGACGAAAAATAGGGGCGACATACTGTCATTTGTCATCTGTTATACGGGCGAATCCCGCCTACGCGGCTGAACGAGAACGCCCATTCTTAATGCCCAAGACCCGGGCCAAAAAAGGCGCCGTCCGGCTGATCCGACTCATCGCTACCTCTTCGGGAGTACCGGTTGCCACAACAAAACCGCCTTCTGCTCCGGCTTCGGGACCGATATCCACGATGTAGTCGGCTTCGGCAATCACATCCAGGTTGTGTTCTATTACCACCACCGAATTTCCTTCGTCCACGAGCCGGTGCAGCACCTCCAGTAGTAACTGGACGTCGGCCATATGTAGTCCAATGGTCGGTTCTTCCAGCAAGTAGAGCGTCGATTTTGGATCCCGGTTCTTTCGAATCCGTTCGTAACGGTCTCTTGCTAGACCGGCCCTGAGTTCACTTACGAGCTTCAATCTCTGCGCCTCACCGCCGCTCAATGTCGGGCTCGGCTGGCCGAGTTGCAGGTAGCCGAGACCGGTTTCAACCAGGAGCTGAAGCGGGTGGTAGACCCGGGGTTGTGCGCGGAAGAATTCCGCCGCCTCCTCGATCGTCATCTCTAGAATATCACCGATGCTGCGTCCGTTGAATTCAACGGTCAGTGTCTGGGCATTGAATCGTTTGCCGCGGCAACTGTCACACAGAACATAACTCGAGGGGAGAAAGTTCATCTCGAGCTTCACCAATCCCTGGCCGGCGCAAACTTCGCATCTGCCGCCTTCGGTGTTAAAAGAAAAGCGGCTCGGGTCATAGCCGCGGATGCGCGATTCCGGCAGTTGAGCGAACTGTTTCCGGATTTCATCAAATATCTTTACATAGGTTGCTGGAATCGAGCGCGAGGTCTTACCTATCGGCGACTGGTCGACTTCGTATACCGCGGACAGAAACTCGGTGCCGCTAATCTTTTTCCAGTCGCCTGATCCATTCGTCCGTTTCCGCGCCCAAGACTGCTGAACCGCGGGCAATAAGACCGATCGCATCAGCGTGCTTTTCCCCGAACCGGATACTCCCGTGATAGCGGTGAGACGCCCAATCGGAAATGAAACGTCGATTTCCTTTAAGTTATTTGCACGGGCTCCCTTGATCTCGATCCAAGGGACATGGGCAACCGGTCGGCGTGCCCTGGATGGATGCAGCATGGGACTGCGAAGGTACCGTCCGGTGACCGAATCGCCATGGCGTTGGAGTTCTTCGATCGGTCCGCAAGCGATGACGTTACCGCCATGCCGTCCGGCTCCCGGACCAAGGTCGACGATGAGATCGGCGCGACGCATCGTATCCTCGTCATGTTCGACTACCACCAAAGTATTTCCTTTTTCTTTGAGAGCGTCGAGCGTTTCCAGCAGTCGGAGGTTATCCCGGGGATGCAAACCGATCGTCGGTTCATCCAAGACGTAGAGCACACCGCGGAGATTCGATCCGAGCTGGGCAGCCAACCGGATCCGTTGAGACTCGCCGCCACTCAGCGTGCTGGCGGCTCGACTGAGCGCCAAGTATTCCAGCCCAACCCGTTGCATGAAGAAGAGCCGCTGCTTGATTTCGGTCAAAATCGTATCGGCAATGCCCTTTCCTTGGCCGGAGAATTTGAGTCGGGCGAGCTTATCCAGCGCTTGTTTCACCGAGTAACCAGATAGCTGTTCCAACGTTTGGCCGCAGACCCGCACGGCACGCGCAACTTCGTTTAAGCGCGATCCTTTGCAGGTGGGACAGGGCTGCTTTTCGGCTTCGTCTATCCAGTCGCTGCGCCGCTCGGCATTGAGCTCAGCTTCCAATACTGATTCGGCTCGCGAGTCTTCGGCGGAAAACGGCAAAATGTAACCGAATCCATGGCAATGGTCGCACCAACCGTGCGGCGAATTGAAAGAGAAGAGTCGGGGATCCAATTCCTCGAACGCGCGACCGCAAGAGGGACAGGTCATTTCGCTGCTCAGAACGGTGCGCACACCCTTCTTCGTCGCCAGGAAAGCAGATCCGTTTCCTACGCGCAGAGCGTCTTTCACCCATTCGGCGATTTGCGGCGCATCGGTCTTCCGCAAGTCGGCAATTACCACTTCGATCGAATGTTCCCGGAATCTTTCCAATTTCGGAAAATCCGCGACCGTGTAACGCTGTTGGTCAACGAATAGATGAGTGTACCCTTCTCGAGCGGCCCAGGTTGCGACTTCCTTATGAAATCCCTTTCTTGCCTTGACGACCGGAGCCAATAGAGAGAACGGGCCCTGTTCCAAGCGCTCCTTTACCTGCTTGGTAATGGCCGACTGGCTTTGTTTCGTCACGGCCACGTCGCACTTCGGACAATATTGGGTGCCTAGCTTGGCAAATAAGAGGCGGAAAAAGTGGTAAACCTCGGTAACCGTAGCGACTGTTGATTTGCCTCCCCCGGACGTGAGCCGCTGCTCGATAGCTACGCTCGGTGGCAATCCTTCGACATGGTCGACATCCGGACGCTCCATCTGTTCGACGAATTGCCGTGCATAGGTCGACATGCTGTCGAGAAACCGGCGTTGTCCCTCCGCAAAGAGAATGTCGAATGCGAGACTCGATTTACCGGACCCGCTAAGCCCGGTGATCACAATCATTTGCTCGCGCGGTAACTCGATCGACAAGTTCTTTAGGTTATGATGCCGAGCACCAACGATTGAAATACCTGGGTGCGTGATGATCGCTCGGCGTTCGGCGACCCGGCTGGCCGGCGCGCTTCGGTCGCGCTCAGCTAATCGCTCACGCAAAAACGCTCCGGTGTGCGAATCGGTGACTTGGGCCACCCGCTCCGGTGGGCCCTCCGCGACGAGCAAACCTCCGTTTACACCAGCCTCGGGGCCCAAATCGATTACGTAGTCAGCGGCCTGGACCACTTCCAGATTGTGTTCGATCACAAGGACGCTGTTTCCGCGCTCAACCAACTGATTGAACACGGCCAGAAGCGGTGGAATGTCGTCGAAATGCAATCCGGACGTAGGCTCGTCGAAAATCAAAAGTGCATGCCGGCCGGCACGACTATTCTCCGTCAAGTGCCCAACCAGCTTTAGTCGCTGCGATTCCCCGCCGGAAAGAACATTGACCGGCTGGCCAAGCCGAAGGTAACCAAGCCCAACCTCGTTCAGCAGAGTGAGCGGATGCAGCATTTTTGTCGGGACATCCGTCTTTGCGGTCAGAAAAGTAATCGCCTCGGTTACCGTCATCTCGAGGAAATCATGAATCGATTTACCGCCGACTTTTATCTCCAGCACGTGCGGTTGGTAGCGTTTGCCTTCGCAGTCAACGCATCGGATGAATTGGTCGCTGAGAAACTGCATCTCCACTTTTTCATAGCCGAGACCACCGCAGCGTTCGCAGCGTCCAGCCCCCGAGTTAAAGGAAAATGCACCGGTGGTCAGCCCGGCTGCCTTGGCGCTCGGCTGGGAAGCAAAAAGTTCGCGGATTTGGTCAAAGACTCCGACATATACGGCCGGAGTCGAGCGTGGCGTGCGCGCCAGTGGCGACTGGTCGACCAAAATAACATCGTCAACCAGATGGCCACCGATTAAACGCGTGCACATTCCGGGAGCTTCCTCACCAGAGCGCCCTTTTAAGGCCAGCAAATTTTGGTACAACACTTGTTGGACCAGCGTGCTCTTCCCCGAGCCGGAAACCCCAGTGACGCAACAAAAAACCCCCAACGGAAACCGAACCGTTAAGTTCTTCAGATTATGCTCGGCCGCGCCGACTACTTCGATGAACCGCTTTGGTCGTCGCCGGCTCAGTGGGGTCGCAATCTTTTTTCTTCCGGTCAGATATGCAGCGGTTAAAGAATCGGGCAACGCGTCCTCGATTTGTTCGAGGGGTCCTTGAAAGACCAATCGACCTCCGTGCTCACCTCGACCCGGCCCGATCTCGATCAAAGAGTCAGCAGCACGGATGACAGCCTCTTCGTGCTCAACCACGAGCAACGTGTTGCCTTTGTCACGCAGCCCGTGGAGTACCGCGACTAGCCGATCGATATCCCGCGGATGAAGTCCAACGCTAGGTTCATCGAGTACGAAAAGAGTGCTTACCAGTGACGCGCCGAGACAAGTAGTCAGATTCACTCGTTGTAACTCGCCGCCGGAAAGAGAGCGAGTAGGTCGATCGAGCGTTAGGTATCCGAGCCCGACATCAACGAGGTAACGCAGCCGCGCTACAATCTGTGTGCGCAGCAGCTCTGTCGTGCTGTCTCCGATAGCGACAGCTACGGTAGTCAGGTTGTCGATTAGTTCTTCCAGCGGCAGTTGCTGAAGTTGCGGCAGCGTTAACTGCTGGCTCTTTGCTAAAACCCGAAAATTGAGCGTTTCGGGCTTGAATCGAGTGCCACCGCAGGCCCGGCACAACGTATATGTCCGGTAGCGGCTGAGAAACACGCGAACGTGCATCTTGTAGGATCGCGATTCCATCCAATCGAAGAACCCGCGCACTCCATACCAGCGTCCGCTCTCCCATACCTCTTCAGCCGAAGTATCGGGTTTGATTTCTCCTTCGATTACCCATCGCTGATCGGCCTCAGCGAGATCCTGGAACGGCAAGTGAATATCGATCTCGCGTTGAATCGCGTTCCGAATGAGATCGCGCTGGCACTCCTGCATCTGGGCCGTCTGGAATGGCTTAATGACTCCGCCGGCCAAGCTCAGTCGCCGATCGGGCAGTGCGCGATTGAGGTCGATCCCGATGGTGCGTCCAAATCCGCGACAATCCGGACAAGCGCCGACCGGATTATTAAACGAGAACAGACCGGGAGAAGGTGGACGAATGTCGATATCGCAATACGGGCAATGCCAGCCGGTCGAATATTTATGATCGACACCCGATTCCAGCTCGACGATCGTCAGCTGTTCTTTGCCGTACCGGAGAGCCTGCTCAATTGCCTCGGTCAGACGCGACAACGCGCCGGCAGCATCGATCGTCAGCCGGTCTTGAATGATTGCAACCAGCCCGGGCAGCCGGTCGATGGTGGGAGCCACGTCGGTCCGAACCATTTCCCGATTCAGCCAAACCCGTAGAAAACCTTGGGAGTGAAGAAACTGAAAGAAATTGGACGGAGCAGTCCCGGGGGGCGCTGGTACGCCGAAACAGACCAGCGCGCGCTTTCCGTGAAGCATTTTGATGGTCTTTTCCGTAATGCTCTGGGCAGATTCGCAGACGATCTCACGATGGCATTCCGGACAGAATGCGCGTGCGACCCGCGGCATGAACAGTTTCAGGTAATCATTGATCTCGGTCATTGTTCCGACCGTTGAGCGGGTAGTGCGAACGCGGTTGGCTTGCTCGATTGCGATCGCGGGTGGAATGCCCCGGATCTCATCGACCTGCGGCTTATCCATCCGCTCAAGAAATTGCCGGGTATAAGGACTGAACGTCTCGACGTAACGCCGTTGTCCCTCCGCATAAATTGTGTCGAACGCCAAACTCGATTTTCCGCTGCCGCTAGGTCCGGTAACGACGTGGAGTTTGTTCAGCTCCAGATCCAAGTCGATGCCCTTCAGATTGTTCTGGCGCGCGCCACGAATGATGATCGCACGGGGATCTGAAGCGACGATTTTCGACATGAGACGCGGAATCTAGTACGGCCGGCTAACGGTTGCTAGCGCGGCCTTAAGTTCAGTAGGGGTCGGCTTCCAATTTCGCTCAAGTCGTCCGCACGAAACTTCGTCGGACAGTGCTGCCGATCCCCAGAGCACAACGTAGGCCGGACTGCTGACAACGGTATGTCAGGAGGGTTAGCGAATTAACGGCGACATTCGCCATTTCAGCTTTTTTTGTGCATTCCGCGACCGTTTGTTTAGAATTCCTTCCTGGCGCCTTCTGCTGTTGGAGCGGATGCGGCGAAGGGAGAAAAGAAGAGACTCGACCCGAAAGCCAGCCACTGAGCAGCGGCTCCAGCGGAGTTTCGGTCAGCTCGAGCCGTCTTTATGAAAATCCGGATTAGATTTCGCTGGTCGGAAGACCGAACGAAGTTTCGTCCTGCTTAGTCGCAAATTCGTCAGCGAGGTACCGCTCTGCCTCCGTGAGATCGAATTGGTCGATCAAGAAAAATTGGTGTCGACGGCCTTGCTTGAGTTCTCCAATCAGAAGCGGGTCTAAAGCACGTGGCGTTGGATCCCGGAGGAGCGTGCTTCTCCACCGGCGCTGCTGGTCAACTATGAGGTAGAGATTGTCGAAGGAGTCTTTGGCGGCGCGCGCTTTTTCCCGGGTTGCTTTTGGAAGAATCCCGTCAAATTCTGCGGTGATAACCAGTTTCTTCCAAGGGCAAATGCGGTTAAGCAGCATCTCGCTTAGTAGGTAGGTAAGAAATGCACCCAGGATCCATCCTCCCACCAGGATGAAGAACACGGAAGGACCGGTCAACACCGTGGTGTGGGAGAAGAGATAAGCCAAAACCGGGAAGATCCCCAGGATGGCAGAGGTTCGGATTGCCGCCCGTTCGCCTTTCATTCTGGGCTCATTGATCTTTCTTACGAAATCCTGGGTTTTCTGAATTGGAACGTATGCCGGGAGGCTGCGAGGCCGGGCGGTCGCGGGACCGGAATCCATCGTGATATCGTAAGCGACTTGGTGGCTGCCCTCGAGGTCGAATACGGCGAAGATCGGTAGTTCGGCACCGGTAGTTTCGTCTCGATAGGTCTGGAGAAGACCATTTGGATTGAACTTCTGAAGGTGAAGCAGCGTTTTTGGTGATTTCGCAAGGAGGGCTTTCCCCTGCTCGCACTCTTTTTCCAAGGCAAAGAGGTAAGGGGTTCTTTTGCTCTCCACGGTAGCAGGCCGGCAATAATTCTGCCGGAGCAGTTTGAGATTCTGGCTCATGGGCTTTCCGGGGTTGAAATTTGTTTTTCCCTTCAGATCCTTGCTCTGCGAAGGCATCTAGTGAGGGAGATTGTACGCTCCTGGATGTTCGCTGAGATCCTGGTGGCGCGCAACTGGCCCTCTCCATTTCAGATCATTTTTTTTTGACGTGTAGGGCCTTCGCGAAATTAACCCCTGCTCCAGGTTGGAGCTCTTCGACAGTTCATTCTGCAATGAGATTTCCGCGACCAACCAGTCGGGGCACCGTCACGAGTGAGCATCTCCTGGTTTTATACTTTGTGCTTTGAAGACGCGCCCGGCGTGCAATCACCGAACGCGTGTGACCTGGCAAATGAAGCGACGCCGCCGAGAAGACGAACGGGCTACTCTTTCTTCTCTTCCTTGCCTCTGGATCGCTTTTCCTCATGCGGTTTGGAGGCGGGTTTTTTCTCTGCTGGTTTGTTCGTTTCTCGGTTTGTCTGAGATGGCGCCTGTTCGTGAGGGACATTGGGTTCAGTCGGAGCATTTTTGCGGAGATTCTCCTCCTGGCGATTGGCCTTTGTTTGTTCCTCCGACTTCAACCTGTTTTCGTTTGGCGGACGATTAGCCTGCCCTTCGCCTGGTTTGGTCTCGCGCTTCTCGAGATTTGGACTTTGATGAGCGGAAGGCTGGCCGGAAACATTCGCATTGGTGTTGCGCGGCTCATGTCCTTTTACTGAAGTCAATGCGGTCGTAGTCGGGTGGCCATTGTTGGCCGAGGCGAGCTGATTCCGATCCTGTAGAGCCGATTGTTCATGTGTGCGCTGCGCGGTCGTCGCCGGTAGATGCTGCTCGTGTAGAGCCTTCTCTTCCTCGGCTGTGGGTCGCGCAGTGACTCCACCGGGACCGTTGAAGCTGGCGCGGCTGTTGGCTATCGCATTGTTGACCACGGTGTTGTTCACGTAGGTGTTGTGCACGACCGTCGTATTCACGTTTGTCACTGCCGTGTTGTAGCGATACACGTTGTCCTGCCATTCCCCGCCGATAAAGCCAACTCCGCCATAGCCAAAGCCGTAGTTGATGCCCCCATAAAATCCCACGTGCGGGCCCCAATAGCCCTCATGCCAAGTGTAGGCGGCGCCTTCGAAGCCATAGTAGCCCGGTGTCCAAAGCACCCCCATCCGTGGAGGTTCAACCCAAACACCAGGGACCCAGTAGTAACCGTCATCTCCGTAGGCCCAGTAGCCGGGTACCCAAATATATCCGTCGGCCGGGCAAAACGGCTGTTCGTAAACCAGCAATGCCGGTGGCGCGATTGTAATCGAGACAAATCCAAAGGAGGTTAAGGGCGTCATGCCCAGGAGACCGGCCAGTAAAACAGGTCGGATGTTTATGAAATTCATCATATAGGTATGTCGATTTATGGTGCATTCGCACCCTCATGGAGCATCGGCTGAATGCCGTCAGTTTTGCTGTTAGACTAACGGAAAGAACCGAGAGCTACTGAGGCGGTATTCGTCAATCTAACGATTTCCGTTTCAAATAAATCTGACGCTGGTCCCGATGCTTCCATTCAAATGATCGGCTCATCCACGGAAATCGACCGGCTTCAGCTTTCCGGATAAATAGAGCGGGTGCTTGGGTGAACCGTCTTTGTTGCTGGCAAAACAAAGGAGCTCGGTTCGGCCCAGTCGAGCCAGGAGCCCAAGGACTTCCCGGTCCCGGTTTTGATGCCGACCGTGAGTTCCCCAGGCGACAAATATCGTTAGAATCTGGAAGGCAATCTGGCGGATATGATCATCATTGTCGGGCCCGACTGGGTAGCAATGGCGTTTCATTCCTTTCGAATCGGTCGATACCAATGCGAACAGATTCGCCATGTAAAAGGCGTTGAAGCCGGCGGCGCGGCTAAAGGATCGAATTCGCGTGAGCGTATTATCCAGCCCGGACTCATCGGCAGTCGACGGATTTAGCGCAAGCCACATACATGGCCGCTCCGGTGACTCCGGTTCCCAACGGTGGATCAGCAGATAGCGATACTTTCGGTCCGCAGAAAAGACACACTGGTTCATGATCTACCCGCATTAGTAAATCAGAAACCTGGGTATCTGCGAAATCTGCGGATTGTGCCCAGTAATGTAATCTGCGTCTCAAATGTCACCTTCTAGTTGATGGTGGCAAGGAATAATCAGGCGGTGACTGCGGTATCCTATAAGGCGACCTTTCACTCGACGGACGATCTCAAACCAATATGCTCCAACGAATTCAGTAAGAACTTTGCGAATGATCGTCTCGGAACAACCGGTCAGTGAAGCGGCCATCGCCAATCACTACGATGAGCTAGATCCGTTCTATCGCGATATCTGGGGACAGCATGTGCATCATGGGCTCTGGCTCAACGGCAATGAGACGTCCGAAGAAGCGGCCCGAAAACTGGTAGAATTGGTTGCTCAAAAAGCCGAGCTGCGCCGAGATGAACGGGTGATCGATATCGGATGCGGTTACGGTGCGTCGGCGCGTCTGTTAGCGGAAAATTACGGTGCCGCGGTCACCGCTATTACAATGTCAGCCGTTCAATATGCTTTCGCCCAGGGCACCGCGCCAGGGCCGGAGCTTACCTACATTTTGGGGAATTGGTATTCTCTTGAGCTCACGTCAGACAGTTTCGATCTAGCGATCGCAATCGAAAGCGGTGAACACATGCCCGACAAGGTGGAGTTTGCCCGGCGAGCTTACCGCGCCCTGCGGCCGGGAGGTCGTTTTGTCCTTTGCGCCTGGCTCGCTGCTGACCGAGTTTCGAAGTGGCAAACTGATTTCCTGATGAAGCCGATCTGCGTTGGCGGTCGGATCCCGAATCTTGCTACTGGGCAAGAGTATATCGATGCGGTTACGGAAGCGGGATTCCAAGCTGCTGGTTCGCAAGATCTGACTGGCCAAGTAAAGCGAACCTGGTCGATTGCTATTCGGCGGTTCGTCGAGCGGGTCTTTCAAGACAGACGTTACCGCTCCTTTCTCTTCGACCGGAGGATAAAGAACCGGATTTTCGCGCTCACCGTGGTGCAAATTTGGTTGGCTTATCAGGTCGGAGCCATGCAGTACCGCATCTTTCGCTTCGATAAGAAATAATTTCACGCACCAGCCCACGGAACAGTAAAATTAAGCATCAGTCTTTTGATTCGTTTTCCGCGGTCCGGTCGGTGAAGTTACTTCTATGGACAGCATCTCTATTCTCGAAACGGATATTACGAAGCTGGCGGTCGATGCGATTGTAAATGCGGCCATGAATCGTTGCTCGGCGGTGGTGGTGTTGATGGGGCGATTCATCGCGCCGCGGGGCTTAAGTTGCTGGAAGAATGCCGGACGCTGGGTGGATGTCCGACGGGCCAGGCGAAGATCACCAAGGGATACAACTTACCGGCCAAGTTTGTCATCCATACCGTCGGACCGGTTTGGCATGGCGGTTCTCGAAACGAACCGGAACTCTTGGCCGATTGTTACCGGAGTTCGCTGGCTCTTGCCACGGCTCATTCGATAAAGACCATCGCCTTCCCAGCGATCAGTTGCGGCATTTACGGCTATCCAATCGATCAAGCTGTGCGGATCGCCGTACAGGAAACGACAGCGTACCTGGAGGAGAATTCAACTCCCGAAAAAGTCATTTTCGCCTGTTTCGGTCGAGAGATTTATGACGCCTACATCACGGCGCTTAAGTGTTGAGCAACCTCTATTGCTGCAAATTCGCTTCTCGCCGCAAGATCCACGATGTGCGCCTATCTCGATTGATCGTCCGACGCATTGATTTTGTGTCCTGGAATCACACCGGTTTGGCGTGCGCTCTGAGTTCGGACAAGCTCACGTATTCGAGCGCGCCGGCGTAAGTGGCCTCCAGGAATACTGGAGGCGCATAACCCGCCTCCATGGCTTCGACCCAGCGCTCGACACACAGACACCAACGATCTCCGGGTTTCAGTCCAGGGAAACCGTATTCCAGTCGCGCGGTGACTAAATCATTTCCGCGGCCGACCGAAAATTCGAGAAATTCCCCAGTCATCTCAGCGCAAACAAAGTGATGACCAGAATCGGTCGCATCGGTTCGGCAGTAGCCGTCGCGGAAATAGCCGGTTGCCGGGTCTGCGCAGCAACACTCCAACTCCGTACCCAGTACATTTCGTCCAAAGCGATCTTGGTCTGTACCGTCCATTGCCATACGATTCAGTGTAAGTTTCGCCTCGGGAATCAATCGGGCTGGTGGGATTCGAACCCACGGCCTCCACGTCCCGAACGTGGCGCTCTAGCCAAGCTGAGCCACAGCCCGTCGAAAGGAAGGGGAGATTAGTTCCACACCTGGCGGTGGTCAACTTGCTTTCGAGAGAAACACCGACGCCGCCGGCGCCCCATAGGACCTATGAGTCTGACCCATTCACGGCGTTCGCTTCAGTTTCGGCGCTTGAAATACGCCTCAATCCCTTCGACCAGCCCGTCCGTATACTCTTCATAGATGTTCTTGCGCATGACGCCGTTGAAGTTGCGTAACCCTTCATATTCACCAGCCTGAAAGCGGTTAAAGAATTCGTGGCTGTTCATGACGTAGCATTCTATGTATGCAACCGGACACTGATAGAGCCGGTTGGCCAGTAGATTGCGTGCCCAAACGTATCCGGTTTTGCCGATTGAAACCGCATTATTGGTTTGGTAGTGAAAGGGCGGCAGCCAAGTGACCGGAGCCATGTGCGCCGCGAGGCTTTCGGCGATTCCCTTTTCTTCGGTGAAGCTACGGTCCAAGAGCTTGATCAGCATTGCGTAGCGCATATCGTCATAAGCCAATTCTGCTGCGCTGTATCCGCCGTTCACGATGAAGTGAAGGTGGTTCGCGTCGACCAGCGTGGGGTGCGTCGGATTGCCCCAAGGTTCAGCATTGAAATGCAGGCACAAGGTGAGATCTGGCCGCAGAACCGTGTTGACGGCGAGAGCTCGGTCATGAATCTCCGCTACTCGGTAAAACAGCTTTTCTGCTTCCCATTGGATCGAGTGTTCGCGCCAGGGATCGAACGGGTCGGTGTAATTCTGCGAAATCGGATGCATTCCGCGTGCGACCAATGTTAGAAACGCTAAACTTCGGAGGGATTCGGGTGAGCGGGTTGTTACTGGACCGGGATGAGAGCGGACCCAAAGTACCTGCGCCCCAAGTGCGACGAGCCTTGGTGCAATCAACTGAGCTACCCGCAGAGTCAGATCTCCCTCGGTGACAGGTTTGGAACCATCCATCTGGAACCAACGTTCTTCCATCTTGGCCCAAGCTCCCCCCAGGTGTCCTGGATCGAGCGCGATTTTAAACCCGGAAAGCGGATGCGCAAGATCGACGGGTAAATGCTCGGCGATCCGCCAATAGCGCGGAGCAACTTGAGCGTCTGAGCTACCCGAAAATTTGAGGATAAACCAACCGCCGTCACCCTCGGCAATGCGGACCTGAGTCGGTTCGATTTTGAACCAGGGCGCCAGGTCCACACCCGGCGCGTAGACTCTGGCCAGCAGCTGCGTGAACTCGTCGTGCGCAATCGTTTGTTGGAATACTCCCAAGCCTTGCCAGTCCGGCGCGGCCGAAAGCGGAGAAAGACACTCTGCCGATACCGGCCGAAGCGCGGCCCAATAAATTGCCCAAAAAATGAGAAACGGAAACGTGCGTGGCATGGCTTAGTTGCTTCGGCTTCTTTACGTTCTAATATAAACAGGTGTAAAGAGGGGCAGGTGGCGATGTTTCGACTTCTTTTTCTCGGCGATATAATTGGGGAGCCTGGACGCAAGGCGGTGATCGACTCGGTGCCGAGGCTGAAACAGGAATGGGGTATCGATTTTGTTGTCGTGAACGGGGAGAATGCGGCGGCTGGTCGCGGAATCACACCCAAATTGACGATCGATCTGCTGCGTGCCGGGATTGCGGTTATCACGACTGGAGACCACGTTTGGGATCAAAAGGAGCTGGCCGGCTTTATTGGTAGTGAGCCGCGTTTGCTGCGCCCGATTAACTATCCGGAAGGAACACCCGGGAGCGGGTCGGTTGTTCTGGAAACGGCGAAAGCCAAGGTTGGCGTCATTAATGTTCAGGGACGGACATTCATGTTGCCCGCGCTCGAGAATCCATTTCTAAAACTGCAAGAGGTAGTGGCAAAGGTGCGGGAAGAAACGAACCTCATCTTTGTCGACGTGCATGCGGAGACGACGAGCGAAAAAATTGCGGTTGGGCGTTTTTTGGATGGCAAGGTTACCGCAGTAGCCGGCACCCACACCCATGTCCAGACCGCGGACGAACAAATCTTTCCTGGCGGCACAGCTTTCATTTGCGATGCGGGTATGTGCGGCCCTACCGAATCAATTCTCGGGCGAGAGATCGAACCGATTGTTCAGCGGTTTATTACCAGCAGGCCAGTGAACTTTCCGGTGGCTCGTGGCCAAGTGAAATTGCATGGGCTTCTAGTCGACATCGATGAGTCTACTGGAAGAGCTCTGGCGGTAACCCGCGTGGCGGAGGTTTATAAGCCAAGCCAGCCAGAAACCGAAGCAACGCCAGCCAGGCAGCGGGAAGCTTCCTTGGCGAAATAGGACGCCGGGAACGCCGAGAGCTGAGAGAAGGAGCTTTCTAGCGACGGTTTGGGAATCCCGGCGATGTCGACCCTCCCGGCGTTAATTTTCCAAGTGCCTTGGTGTGAAGTCGTTCCTGGCCATTCTTTCATAGGAAAATGGGAGCCTGTCGGAACCAAGAATCCTGTTGACGCTATTGCACTCTTTGTTAAGTTTCCGGCTCGCTTGACGGACCTTGAGTAGCAATCAACCGGCCCAAAATGGGACCAGCGACTAGTAGTCGGCCAGTTTTTGTCCTCAAATTCCGGAAACGAGTTTCGGCCGGCTCGCGAGATAGTGAATACCGGTCGAACGACAACAGATGCCCATGTAGCTCAGTTGGTAGAGCACGTCCTTGGTAAGGACGAGGTCACCGGTTCAATCCCGGTCATGGGCTCCATGTCCTGACCAAAGTACTTAGCACGTAGACAATTTAAAGAAAGTAGCAGAGAAGGAGACCTTAAATGGCGAAGGATAAATTCGAAAGATCCAAACCGCACGTGAACATCGGCACCATCGGCCATGTTGATCATGGTAAGACGACGCTTACTGCCGCGATCACGACGGTGCTAGCAGAGAAGGGCATGGCACAAGCAACGCGGTACGATCAGATTGATAACGCTCCGGAAGAAAAGGAGCGTGGTATTACGATTAATACGGCGCATGTCGAGTACTCGACCGATAACCGGCACTATGCGCATGTGGATTGTCCAGGCCATGCCGATTACGTGAAAAACATGATCACCGGTGCGGCGCAGATGGACGGCGCGATCCTCGTGGTCTCCGCTGCAGACGGCCCGATGCCGCAGACCCGTGAGCACATCCTTCTGGCTCGCCAGGTCGGTGTGCCGTCGATCGTTGTATTCCTGAACAAGTGCGACATGGTCGATGATCCGGAATTGCTCGATTTGGTCGAAATGGAAGTACGCGATCTGTTGACGCAATACGAGTTCCCGGGTGACACCATCCCGATCGTCAAAGGCAGCGCGCTCAAAGCATTGGAAGGTGATCCGAAATATAAGGAGAACATCTTCCAACTCATGGCTGCGGTTGATGAGTACATCCCGCTGCCGGAGCGGCCAATCGATCAACCGTTCCTGATGCCGATCGAAGACGTCTTCAACATTGAAGGTCGTGGTACGGTGGTTACTGGGCGAGTCGAGCGCGGAATCCTCAAGAAAATGGAGGAAGTCGAAATTGTCGGAATTCGTCCGACCCAAAAGACGACGGTTACCGATATTGAAATGTTTCGTAAGCTGCTCGACGAGGCGCGAGCTGGGGACAACGTTGGGGTCCTTTTGCGAGGTGTGAAGAAAGAGGATGTTGAACGTGGACAGGTGGTAGCTAAACCCGGCTCCATTAAGCCGCACAAGAAGTTCAAAGCGGAAGTCTATGTATTAAGTAAGGAGGAAGGGGGTCGACATACTCCGTTCTTCTCGAATTATCGGCCTCAATTTTATTTCCGAACCACCGATGTCACCGGAACGGTCAAGCTTCCGGATGGCGTCGAAATGGTGATGCCGGGTGATAACGTCTCTATTGAAGTGGAGCTGATCACACCGATTGCAATGGAAAAGACAATTCGATTCGCAATCCGCGAAGGTGGTCGCACCGTAGGGGCCGGCCGCGTCGGCGACATTCTTGACTAAGAGGACGTTGTCGAGGAACAGTACGAACAATTTAACCAGGGGGTCCCGCTTAGGCGGGACCGCTTTATTTCTAAGCCGTGAACGATAGGTCAGTAGCTCAATTGGTAGAGCAGCGGTCTCCAAAACCGCCGGTTGGGGGTTCGAGTCCCTCCTGACCTGTTCCCTTACTCAGATGTTTGGATTTTTTCGCTATATCATTCGCTTCCTCAGCGAATCTCGGGCCGAGCTGGCAAAAGCAAGCTGGCCCTGGGATCCGAAAGAGAAAGGCGCCAAACGCTATCGCGAACTCATCGATTCGACCACGGTCGTGCTGATCGCGATGGTGATTCTGAGCGGCTACATTACTTTTTGGGACTTTGTGATGGTTAACATCGTAGGCTGGCTGGTGCCATGAGTGAGGTTCTGACGTTATGAGTGAGTCGGATAAGGATCAGTGGTTCGTTGTGCACGTACTTTCCGGGCAGGAACAGAAGGTTTACGAAAATCTGACGCGTCGGATCAAGAAGGAGGAGATGGGCGACTTGGTCTACGAAGTTTTGATTCCGACCGAACGAGTCTCAGAAATAAAGCGGGGAAAGCGCACCGAGACTACTCGCAAATTTTTCCCGGGATACTTGATTGTGAATATGTATCTGCTCGACAAACAGAACCAGTTGGTAGACCGCACCTGGTATTTTATCCGCGAAACTCCCGGAGTATTGGGCTTTGCCGGAACCAAGGATCGTCCGGTGCCGATGCGGCCGCAAGAGGTGGAAAGCATGTTGGCCCAGATCCGCGAGCGGGAGGACAAGGTCAAGCCAAAGGTCAGTTTTGAGGTCGGCGAGACGGTCAAGGTGGCCGATGGGCCGTTCCAGAACCAAAGTGGAGTCGTCGAAGAAATTGATCCGGACCGAGGTAAATTGCGTGTTTCCGTCAGTATCTTCGGACGTTCTACACCGGTCGAATTGGAGTATTGGCAGGTAGAAAGAAGCTAACCTGGATCGTCTTTAAAGCGGTTCAACGATAAGATATGGCAAAAGAAGTTGTTGCAACGATCAAGCTGCAGATTCCGGCTGGTCAGGCCAATCCGGCGCCGCCGGTAGGTCCTGCGCTCGGCCAGAACGGCGTGAACATTATGGCCTTCTGCAAGGAATTTAACGCCGCTACGCAGAAACAGGCTGGCGATATCCTGCCGGTAGTGATCACCGTCTATAAAGACAAGACCTTCACATTCATCACCAAAGCGCCGCCAGCGGCTATTCTTTTGAAAAAAGCGGCGAATATCGCAGCGGGTTCGAAGGAGCCGAACAAAGCAAAAGTTGGGAAATTGACCAAGAAAGAGGTCATGGACATCGTGAAGGTAAAGATGAAGGATATGAACGCGAACTCCGAGGAAGCGGCGTACCGCACGCTGGTCGGCACCGCGCGACAGATGGGAATTGATGTAATAGACTAAACGGTAGCGCCGAACCGGACGCGCGGGCGCGTCCCTACCGCAAACGACGCAGGAGGTTTCCTCTAACGGAGACCGTCAGCACTGCCAAAAAATGAAAACAACACATCGCAGTAAACGTTATCGAGCATGTCTTGAGCTGATTCAGCCGGACAAGGCCTATTCCCTGCCGGACGCAGTTGAGACACTCAAGAAGCTGCCTCCGACCAAGTTCGATCAAACCGTTACCCTCTCTTTCAAGTTGGGGGTAAATCCCAAACAATCTGACCAGATGGTCCGTGGCACCTGTCCGTTGCCGCATGGTAGCGGGAAACAGGTGCGAGTTCTGGTATTTGCACAGGGCCAAGCGGCCGAAGCTGCAAAAGATGCTGGCGCCGAGTACGTCGGATTCGAGGACCTAATCAAGAAATGTCAGGAAGGCTTTCAGGATTTTGATGTTGCTGTCGCAACCCCGGCCGCCATGGCGGAGGTACGTAAATTAGGCAAAGTGCTCGGGCCGCGAGGTCTTATGCCAAATCCGAAGACGGGTACCGTCACCGATGACACTGCTAAAGCGGTGAGGGAAGTGAAGGCCGGGCGGGTTGAGTTTAAGCTCGACAAGAATGGCAATGTGGCGGTTCCGATGGGAAAATTTTCTTTTGCGCCACAAGCGCTGGTCGAGAATGGCACTGCGGTCATTGACGCGGTCGTGAAAGCCCGACCGGCCCACGCTAAGGGTAAGTTTGTTCATTCTATCACCGTCAGCGCAACCATGACTCCGGGTCTGCCCGTCGATCCGTCGGTCTATCTAAAATAGAGGACGAAAACCCATGAGACCCGAAAAGACGACGATTGTTGATGACCTTTCCGCGCGACTAAATGCCTCACCATTTTTGATCATAACGGAGTACGCCGGTATGAACGTGATTGAGTTCGCCGAGCTCCGCCACCGGCTGGCTGGTGCCGGAGCAGAATGCAAAGTGGTGAAAAACACCTTTTTGCGAAGAGCAGCAGCGGAAGTGGGTTTCCCCGATCTAGGTGATACGCTAGGGGGTCAGACCGCGATTGTTACCGGAGAGAGTGACGTCTGTGCGGCAGCCAAAATTCTGAAAACTTTTTCTGCCGAGTTTCAGCGTCCCGCAGTGAAGGTCGGCGTGCTGGATCATGCCGTAATTTCAAAAGAGCAGATCCAAACGCTAGCGGAGCTTCCGGCAAAACCGGTTCTGCAGGCGCAGTTGCTCGGTGTATTGATGTCGCCGCTCCAGAAACTTGTAGCCGTATTGAACGAGCCGGGCGCTTCGCTTGCTCGATTGTTGCAGGCAAAAGTAGACAAAGAGGGAGGCGCAGAAGGCTGAATGCCGGTAACGCCATCATCGCCGATAGCGCCGAAAACTGAGCTCCGTTGACGGCGTTACTCGCAATCCCGGCGATGACGGCGACTAAAATTTACAGGGCGTGAATTGAAGCCGCACGCCACGATGAAAAACACAAACTGGTTCCTCGTCGGGTCAGGCAGCTGCCGGATCTTAAATGCTCCCGAGGCTTCGGAGCGCGACGATACCTAAAGCATAAAATGGCAAACACAGAACAAATCGTTGAGCAGCTTAGCGGCCTGACCGTTTTGGAGATCGCTGACCTGGTTAAAAAACTAGAAGAAAAGTGGGGAGTCAGTGCGGCAGCTCCAGTAGCGGTCGCGGCTGGTCCGCTAGTAGGCGGTGGTGCCGCGGTTGGCGCACCGGCAGTCGAAGAAAAGACTACCTTTGACGTGATCCTCAAAGAAATCGGTGGCAACAAGATCGCGGTGATCAAGGAGGTTCGTGCGTCTGTGTCCGGTTTAGGACTCGCCGAAGCGAAAGCCTTGGTCGAAGGCGCTCCCAAGCCGATCAAAGAAGGAGTCACCAAAGAAGAAGCGGAAGAGATCAAGAAGAAGGTTGAAGCCGCTGGAGCAAAAGTCGAAGTCAAATAAGCCTGGCAGCCCGTCGTATTTGGAATTCAGCCGCATGCTAAATAGCAAATTTGGCGAGCGGCAAACGGTCCAATAGACGGGCCGCCTCCGCAAGCCACGGCGCGCCCGCTGCGCGATCAGGCCAAAGCGGAAGCGACGGCGGGCTGCTAAATTTCGCTTCGCGAAAGAAAATTAGAATTGTCCTTCTCCGCGCGGCGGAGCCTAAGCGTGCATCGCTCACCAATCCGTAATCTGATGCCTCGATCTGGCACTCTTCGAGGCAGAGCTCCTTCTGAGGCAGGAGCATGAGGTCACGGATTGGTGAGCGATACCGGCTTTGTTTTCACTTGCGAAATGCATGTGGGCCAGTATAGTGGCGACTCGTTAACCGCGGGGAACTCGAGATATCGCTCGCACGTTTAACAGCAAATTTCATAGTCAGCTCCATTGGCGTGGCCGATTTGACAAGCCTCGCATCTGGGGCTATTTCTGTTCCCCTTTGTTATTTTTACTCTCGAGGGAACGTTAGTCTCGGTGCCTTACAGAAAGCGGTGCCAGGTCGGTCAGAATAACCATCCGTATGTCAGAGCGCATTTATTTCGGGAAGATTAAAGAGGCGGTAGAGCCACCAAACCTAATCGAGGTTCAACTCGATTCTTACGTAGAGTTTTTGCAGAAGGATTTGCCGCCCAGCAAGCGCAAAAATGTAGGTCTCCAGGCCGTATTTCGGGAGGTCTTCCCGATCCAAAGTTACGACGATAAGGTCGTTCTCGATTTCGTAAGCTACGACATCGGTGAACCGAAAATGTCGGCGTTAGATTGCCAGCGCGAAGGGCAGACATTCAGTGCGCCGTTACACGTGACCTTCCAACTGCGCGACGAGAAGGGCACTAAAGAAGAGAAGGTCTACATGGGCGAGATCCCGCTCATGACCCCCCAAGGCACCTTCGTAATCAACGGAGCCGAGCGAGTGGTGGTGAGCCAACTGCATCGCTCGCCCGGTATTGCCTTTGAATCGTCTATCCATCTTAACGGGAAAGTCCTGTATAGTTTCCGCATCATTCCGGACCGCGGTTCTTGGCTGGAAGTACAGTTCGATACTAACGATCTGCTCTACATCTATCTCGATCGGCGTAAACGCCGCCGGAAATTTTTGGCGACAACTTTCCTGCGCGCCATCGGCCATGGCAGTGACGAAGAGATCATCAAGGTATTTTATCACATCGAAAAGCTTCCCCTGAAGAATGATCTCGAGGAAGAACAGCTCAGCACGAAGATTCTCATTCAGGATATACGCGATGGAGAAATCACGGTTGCTCGCGCGTTTGAACCTTTAACCAAAGCGACGGTTCAGCAGATTCTGACCCTCGGCATTAATGAAGTCTCGGTCGTCGATATCAAAGAAGACGACACGATCATCAAGTCGATCAAGAAAGATCCGGCTCATGACGAAGAAGAGGCGTTGAAGGATATCTATCGTCGTTTGCGACCCGGCGATCCGCCTACCGTGGCCAATGCTCGTGGCTTGTTACGCCGTTTATTCTTCGACCCGAAGAAGTACGATTTGGGTCGGGTTGGACGCTACAAGATCAACCAGAAACTCGGAATCGAAGTCGAGCTGGCCGAGCGGACGCTGACCAAAGAGGATTTCATCGGCGCAATGAAGTACTTGGTCACGCTGCGTAAGGGGGAAGGGATCCTGGACGATATTGATCACCTCGGTAGCCGGCGGGTCCGAACCGTGGGAGAGCTATTGGCTAACCAGTGCCGCGTCGGTCTTGCGCGGACTGAGCGTCTGGTCAAAGAGCGGATGACTCTCTTCGACGTCAATATCGATGGGATGACTCCGCAGAAACTGATCAATCCAAAGGCACTTAGCGCAGTTATTCGCGATTTCTTTGGACGCTCCCAGCTGAGCCAGTTCATGGATCAAACCAATCCGCTGGCGGAATTAACGCACAAGCGTCGGTTGTCTGCGCTTGGGCCAGGCGGTCTGAGCCGCGATCGGGCGGGATTTGAAGTGCGGGACGTGCATCCGTCCCATTACGGAAGAATTTGTCCGATCGAGACGCCGGAAGGCCCAAACATCGGCCTAATCAGCTCGATGAGTACCTTCGCGCGCATCAACGAGTTTGGCTTTATTGAAACGCCCTATCGGCGCGTCCAAGATGGGCGAGTCACCGACCACATTGATTACCTGACGGCCGATCGGGAAGAAAATTACTTGGTTGCTCAAGCGAATGCGCCCATCGACGCCAAAGGTAATTTCCTGGATGAGAAGGTTTCTTGTCGCTACCGCGGCGATTTTCTGGAAGTGGAACCGTCAAAGATCCACTACATGGATATCTCGCCGAAACAGCTGGTTTCGGTCGCGGCTGGATTGATCCCCTTTTTGGAGCATGACGACGCCAACCGAGCTTTGATGGGCTCGAACATGCAGCGCCAAGGTGTGCCTCTCATTCGTTCGGAATCGCCGCTGGTTGGCACCGGCTTGGAAGGTAAAGTCGCGCGTGACTCGAAAGCGGTCATCGTTGCGGAGGGTGACGGCATTGTGGCTTCGGTGAACGCCGAACAGATCGTAATAACCCGCGATGGCAAATTGCCGGAGATGAAGAAAAAGGCACTGAGCCGTCCGGATGAGGGCATCTTCGTTTATGAGCTGCGAAAGTTCATGCGCTCGAACGCTGGAACCTGTATCAACCAGAAGCCAATTGTCGTCAAAGGCCAGAAGGTAAAGAAGGGGCGCGTCATTGCCGACGGTCCGAATACCGAGGCGGGCGAGCTGGCGCTTGGCCGCAATGTCCTGGTGGCCTTCATGCCCTGGAATGGGTATAACTTTGAGGACGCCATTCTGATTTCAGAGAAAGTGGTGAAGGAGGACATCTACACCTCGATTCACATTGATGAGTTCGAGATTGGTGCTCGGGATACAAAGCTCGGACCGGAAGAGATTACGCGGGACATTCCGAATGTCAGCGAGGAGGCATTACGCAATCTTGGTTCGGACGGAGTTATCCGCGTTGGAGCCGAAGTGAAGCCGGGCGATATCCTGGTGGGAAAGATTACACCCAAGAGTGAGACAGAGTTAGCTCCGGAAGAACGCTTGCTCCGCGCCATTTTCGGCGAGAAAGCGGCTGACGTTAAAGACACGTCGCTCACGGTCCCATCTGGGACCTATGGCATCGTCATGGATGTCAAAGTCTCGTCGCGAAAGGAAGTCGCGAAGCAAAAGTTGACTCCAGCGGAGACTAAACGTCAGGCCAAACAGATCGCGGAAGATTACCGCAAGAAGAAAGAAGAGCTGCACGAAGAATTGACCGAAGCGCTCTCCAATATCCTTCTGGGCGAAAAGATTCCGTTGGATGTGGTGAACGCTGAGACTGGTGAGATCATCATTCCGGCAAATCGCAAGATTACCAAGACGCTACTGCGCAAATTGGCGGGTGTTTACGACCACATCGACATCGATCCCAGCCCGATCCGCAACAAAATTCGCGAGATTATCAGCTCATTCGAGCACAAGTTCGCCGAGCTCGATCTGGAGAAGGATCGTTCGCTCGATCGGATCGAGAGTGGCGACGATATCGATCCGGGAATCATTAAGCAGGTCAAAGTCTATATCGCTAGTAAGCGGAAGCTCAGTGTTGGCGATAAGATGGCCGGAAGACATGGGAACAAGGGTGTCGTGGCGAAGATCGTGCCGGAGGAGGATATGCCGTTCTTGAGCGATGGGACCCCGGTGGAAATTGTTTTGAATCCATTGGGTGTACCCAGCCGCATGAACGTGGGTCAGGTTCTTGAGACTCACCTTGGTGTCGCGGCGAAGGCGCTCGGATTTAAGGTGGCTACGCCGGTGTTCGATGGAATCGAGGAGCCTGAGGTGAGAAAATATTTAACCGAGGCCCGTAAAGTGGAGGGATTCACCTGGGTAAATGAAAATGGGAAATCGATCCTCGTTGATGGACGCACCGGCGAGCAGTTCGATCAACAGGTTGTCGTCGGCTATATCTATATGCTCAAACTCGGGCATCTGGTGGCCGACAAGATCCACGCGAGAGCGGTTGGACCGTACTCTCTGGTGACCCAGCAGCCGCTTGGCGGAAAAGCTCAGTACGGCGGTCAGCGTTTCGGCGAGATGGAAGTTTGGGCGCTGGAAGCTTATGGCGCGGCTTACACGCTGCAGGAGCTGTTGACGGTGAAATCGGATGATGTCCAGGGTAGGACCCGCATCTACGAATCTATCGTCAAAGGCGACAATTCACTGGAGGCCGGAACTCCGGAGTCTTTCAACGTTTTGATCAAAGAGATGCAAAGCCTTGGGTTGGACGTGAAGGTGGGTGGTCGACCGCATACGTTCGTCGACACTCCGTTGGAAGTGGCCGCAGGATAGTGAGGGATTATCAACGAATTGTCTTACGACCAGGAAGTGGCTAAACCGATCCGATCTAGCAGCACTGAGGTTTCCCGGCAAATGCCGGACGATTTGTCCGAAGCGTTGTCCCCTAGCTCAGATTTAAAGAAACGAACCAAAGGCTCCGAGGTTAGCGGTCCCCGAGCGTCTTTACTTTTTCAGCAACCCTTACCGCGGTAAATATGAACGAAACGAATCTTCGCGAAATTTTTGGAGAAGAGCGCTCGGTCGGATTCGACCAAGTGGGAATCAGTGTGGCATCCCATGACGCCATCCGTTCCTGGAGCAAGGGCGAAGTCAAGAATCCCGAAACGATCAACTATCGGACATTCAAGCCGGAGAAGGGTGGTCTGTTTTGTGAACGCATCTTTGGTCCGACGCGCGATTGGGAATGCTCCTGCGGCAAATACAAACGGATCAAACATAAAGGCGTGATTTGCGATCGATGCGGAGTGGAGGTCACTCTTTCTCGGGTTCGCCGCGAGCGCATGGGTCATATCGAGTTGGCGGTTCCGGTCTCTCACATCTGGTTTTATAAGTGCATGCCTTCGCGCATCGGATTGATGCTCGACATGAGTTCACGGCAGTTGGAACGGGTAATCTACTATGAGGATTACATCGTTATCGACCCGGGTCAGACGCAGCTGCAGAAGTGTCAGCTCTTAAACGAACAGGAGTACCGGGAAGCGCAAGAACAGTATCGCGATACTTTTGTGGCGGGGATGGGCGCAGAGGCAATCAAGATTCTCTTGTCCCAAATCGAGCTTAGCCAACTGAACGTTGAGCTTGAGGAGGCGATGAATAACACCAAGAGCAAGCAGATTCGCAAAAAACTCGCGAAACGGCTCAAGCTCGTGCAGGGCTTCATGAACTCGCATTCGCGTCCGGAGTGGATGGTCCTCGATGTACTGCCGGTCATTCCGCCGGATCTTCGCCCGCTCGTTCCGCTGGAAGGTGGACGGTTTGCTACCTCAGACTTGAACGATCTTTATCGAAGGGTCATCAACCGTAACAATCGGCTAAAGAACCTGCTCCAACTCAAGACGCCAGACGTCATTATTCGGAATGAAAAGCGGATGCTCCAAGAAGCGGTCGACGCGTTGTTCGATAACGGCCGACACGGTCGCGCCGTAACCGGTGCGGGCAACCGTCCGCTTAAGTCGTTGAGCGACATGCTTAAAGGCAAAGGTGGCCGGTTTCGGCAAAACCTTCTCGGTAAGCGAGTCGATTACTCCGGGCGTTCGGTTATCGTCATTGGCCCAGAGCTCAAATTGCATCAGTGCGGCTTGCCGAAAAAGATGGCGCTGGTTCTGTTTGAACCCTTCATTATTCGGCGGCTGAAAGAGCTGGGTTACGTCCACACGGTCCGGAGCGCCAAGAAGATGATTGAGCGCCAGACACCGGAAGTTTGGGATATCCTGGAAGAGGTGACCAAAGGGCACCCAGTGTTATTGAACCGTGCGCCGACATTGCACCGACTATCGATTCAGGCTTTCGAACCGTTACTGGTGGAAGGAGAAGCCATCCGGATTCATCCGTTGGTTTGTACGGCTTATAATGCCGACTTCGACGGCGACCAAATGGCGGTGCACGTGCCGCTTTCGGTCGAGGCACAAATGGAAGCGCGGTTGCTCATGCTTGCGCCCAACAACATCTTTTCGCCTTCCAGCGGCAAGCCGATCACGACGCCGTCGCAAGATATCGTGCTAGGTTGTTACTATCTCACTCAGAATCCGCGTAAGAACGCACAACAAAATGAGCGATTGCGCCTGTTCTCCGAGCCGGCAGAAATAGAGTACGCCCTTAGCGAAGGCGCCGTGAAAATTCACGAGAAGATCCGGTTCAAAAATCCGGACTTCGGTCAGAAAACTATCTTTGGTAACTCTGATTTGAAGGTGATCGAGACCACGGCCGGTCGCGTGGTTTTCAACGGAATCTGGCCGCGGGAATTGGGCTTTTTCAATCGCGTCGCGGCGAAGAAGCAACTAAGTGATATCATCTGGCGCACCTACCAGGTTTCCGCTCAGCAAAAGACCGTCGAAACTTTGGATCGGTTGAAGGAACTCGGGTTTTATTGGGCCACCAAGGCGGGGGTATCGATCGGCATTACCGATATGATTATCCCGGATGAAAAGAAGACGGAGCTGGACAAGGCCTACAAGCAGATCGCGCTGGTGGAGAAGCAGTACCGCAGCGGTATCATTACCGATGGCGAGCGCTACAACAAGATCATCGATATCTGGACCCAAGCCGGTGAAGAAATTTCCAACGTGATGTTCCGGACCCTTGAGTACAACGAGGGCCGTAAGGAACTTAACCCGGTGTACCTGATGCAGGACTCCGGCGCCCGGGGCAACCGCCAACAGATAAAGCAACTCGCCGGGATGCGCGGTCTGATGGCAAAACCGTCGGGCGAAATTATCGAGCGGCCAATTACTTCCAACTTCCGCGAAGGGTTGAGTGTGCTCGAATATTTTATCTCGACTCACGGCGCCCGCAAAGGCTTGGCTGACACCGCGCTGAAAACAGCGGACTCAGGGTATCTGACCCGGAAACTGGTCGATGCAGCCCAGGATGTGATCATCGTCGAGCCAGATTGCGGCACCGCAAATGGCATCGTCGTGCGCCCGATCTACGAAGGAGATGACGAAGTGGTTGATCTGGCGACACGGATCGTCGGC
>Ga0209648_10000326_pt1 | contig 35547 bp, 34 predicted proteins | sample GraSoi2013_115cm_FD_185830 | JGI IMG/M metagenome (GOLD analysis project Ga0209648, IMG submission 185830) | Grasslands soil microbial communities from the Angelo Coastal Reserve, California, USA - Sample 9_17_2013_115cm (SPAdes) (version 2) | ecosystem: Environmental > Terrestrial > Soil >...
GACCGTCCCAACGCGGGCGTCGGCCGGGAGGGTTTCGATCAACCTCCGGACCTGGGCGTTGTAGGGGGCCACGACCAGGATGTCCTCGACCCGAAGTGGCCGGGTCGCGCCGTCGCGATCGGTCCAGGTCGGCGCCCGCCGCGCCGGCCCACCGTGGATCGGTCGTGCCGAAGCAGCTGCCAAGGTCACCAAGCCCGGCCGCGGACAGCAGCGCGTCGCAGGCCGCGTGCGCGGCAACATCACCATCGGAATGGCCGGCCAGCCCATCCTGACCTGGCCAGAAGAGCCCGGCCAGATAGAGCGGACGGCCGGAACGCAACGGGTGGACATCGACCCCGATGCCCACCCGTGGCAGGTCAGTGCTCAGTAGACAGAACCTCGTCGAGAAGTGCTTCTGCCTTGTCCTCGTTCGTTTTCTCAGCAAGCGCGAGCTCGCTCACGAGAATCTGCCGAGCCTTGGCCAGCATGCGCTTCTCACCCGCGGAAAGTCCGCGTTCCCGGTCCCTTCTCCACAGGTCACGCACCACTTCCGCGACCTTGTTCACGTCACCGGAGGCGAGCTTCTCGAGATTCGCCTTATACCTGCGTGACCAGTTCGTAGGCTCCTCGGTGTGCGGCGCGCGGAGCACCTCGAACACCCTCTCAAGCCCCTCCTGGCCAACGACGTCACGCACGCCGACAAGCTCAGCGTTATCGGCGGGCACGCGCACCGTCAGGTCGCCCTTGTCGACCTTCAAGACCAGGTAGGATCTTGCCTCACCCTTGATCGTCCGAGTCTCAACGGCTTCGATCCGAGCAGCCCCATGGTGGGGGTAGACGACAGTGTCGCCGACCTTAAAAGTCATGTGGCAAGTACCCCTTCCGCTGAAGACAAGGTTACCACGGCGGACGCGGGTGATAAACCGTCCTTGACGGTAAACGTGCAGGTCACTGGGGAATTTCAGGACATCAGAATACCCTGTGGGACGGCGTGGCACGGCGCGGCGGGGCCACGCCAAGCCCGACCTTCTTCGTTCCGTGCGCATTCAGGTTCACCACTGCGGGCGTCGCGGGCTCATACTGGAAAAGCGGTGGCAGGGCCTCGCCGGACACGCCGGGCCGGTGCGACCGCGCGACGCCAGCGCAACAAGATTGCTCGGCCGGTAACGGGAGGTGCCCGTGGAGATGGGCGGCGAACCGGAGCGGGACGAGGGCGGCCTGCCGCCGGTCGACATCGAGATCCCAGACGATGCGCGGGAACTCGACCGTGACGTGCACGCGTACTACCGCGAGCTGCGTGCGCAGCGGCGCCGCCGCCGGGTCGAGCGCATCATCACCCCGTTCACCAGGCACGGCATGGTGGTCCCCGTGATCGCGGGAACGCTCGCCCTGACGCTGTTCGCCGGCACCATGCTCACGGTGATCACGAGCGCGCCCGAGCCTTCCTCGGTCCCTGCGCCGCGGATCACCGCACCGATTTCCGCGCCGGCGTCCACCCCGCCGTCCACTCCGCCGTCCACTCCGCAGGCCACCCCGGCTGCTGGAAAACTTGGCGGCCCCCTGCCCACGGCCGCGGTTTGGATCGACAACAAGCAGACGCCGCTCAGCGGTCTCAGCCCGGCTGTGCTTGCGGTCGTTCCGCCCGTCTGCCATTGCCTCGTCACGCTGCGGCAGCTCACCGAGCAGGCCGCCGCGACACAGGTCAAGATCTACTTCGTCGGCACCGGCAGCGGCGTCAAGCAGCTCGCGAGCCTCGCCGCGCAGGTGGGCCACGGAACCGTCCAGGTGGTCGACGACAGGCACAACGTCCTCGCCGCGTACCGGCCCACCGGGGTAACGGCCATCCTCGTGCGCAGCGACAAGGCCGTGACGTCGATTCACCGGGGCGTGATCCCTGGTTTCAGCTTCCGCGCCGACCTCGAGCGGCTTGCCGCCCCCGGCGCCGGCTACCCGGCGAGCCCTGCACCCACCTGAGCGGCGATCGGCGGTACGCGGCCTGTGGGGACACGGCTCCCGTGGTGCGGCGGCCCGCCAGTAGCCTCTCAGCCGTGCGGACACGCGTCGTCCAAGGTCTCCTCCAAAGCTGCCATCCGCAGCCCGTAGCCGCTGTCACGGCCGGAGTCGCCGCGATCGCCTATGCGGCCGGCCGCGGGCTCACCGGTACGGTGCTGGCCGGTCTGGCCGTGCTGACCGGCCAGCTGTCCATCGGCTGGAGCAACGACTACCTCGACCGGCGGGTCGACGAGGCAGCGGGCAGGCGCGACAAACCGCTGGCCCTCGGCAGCGTTCCCCCGTGGCTGGTCGCGGCGGCCGCGGCCGCGGTGGCCGTCTGCTGCGTCCCGCTGTCCCTCGCGAGCGGCTGGCGGGCGGGCCTGGCGCAGCTCGTGGCGGTCGCATCCGGCTGGATCTACAACCTCGGGGTGAAGCGCACCCCTTGGTCACCGATCCCCTTCATCCCCGGATTCGGCCTGTTCCCCGCGTTCGTCACACTCGGACTGCCTGGCCATCCCTGGCCTGCCTGGTGGGCGCTGACCGCGGGCGCGCTGCTTGGGGTCGGCGCCCATTTTGCCAACGTGCTGCCCGACCTCCCCGCCGACCTCGCGACCGGTGTCCTCGGGCTGCCGCAGCGGCTCGGCGGCAGGATCTCGCGCTTCCTGGCGGGCGCGTTTCTCGGCGCGGCGACGGCCGTGCTCGCGGTCGCCCCGGGCGGCTTCGACGCGCTCGCCGCGGTCGGCCTCGCCGCGTCGGCCGCGGTCATCGCCGCCGGCCTGGCCGGCGCCATCGCGGGGCCGCGGCACCAGATGGGGCGTGCGCTCACTATGATCGCCGTCATCGGCGCTGGCCTGCTCGATGTCGTCCTGCTCGTGGCGCGCGCCGGGCAGATGAGCTGAGCACCAGCGTGACCCCGCGAGATCTTGATCTTGGTGGATGCGGGCGGTGATCCAGACGGCGATCCGGGCCGCCAGAGATCTGCGGGACGCACCCTGGGGAGGGCAGCTGAATGACCCGCGGACCCGCCCGCTACGCTTTCCGTGCCTGATCCGTTCGCGAGACGCAGGAGTCGACTCCGTGATCCGCTGTAGCGCCTTCCGGCTGCTGGTGATCACCGCCGCGGCCGCGCTTGTCCCGGCGCTCGCTGGCTGTGCGGCCGGCCTGAACGCCCAGACCAACCAGCCCTTCACGCCGACAGACGGTGCGGGCACCGTGTTCCACGGCATCGCCATTCGCAACGTGTTCGTGCTCGGACCTGGCGTGAACGGAACGCTGCAGCCCGGGCAGGCCGCCGGCCTGTTCCTCGCACTTGTCAACGACGGTGCCCCGGATCGGCTGACCGCCGTCTCCGCCTTCGGCGCGGCGGCCTCGGTAACGATCCTCGGCGGGCCAGTGAACCTGCCGGTACAGCAGCCGGCGCGGCTCACCGGGCCCGCGCCAGAAGTGATACTCAACGGCCTGACCAGGCCGCTCGTCGGCGGCCAGTCCATCCCGATCGCGCTCACGTTCCAGAATGCCGGCACGATCGCGATGATCATCCCGGTCATGCCGCGGGTCAAGTTCTACACGACGTTCTCGCCACCGGCTCCGAGCCCCACGCCGACCCCCACGGCCCGCGCGCCGAGGAGCCCGCGGCCGTCGCCCACGAGCTCCACGGGTTCGCCGAGAGCCACCCCGTCGCCCACCGCTACGCCGTAGCCGCCGTCGCGGAAGGCAGCGGCGGCAGTGCCTCAGGCGGCGGATTCGAACTTGTAGCCGAGCCCGCGGACCGTGACGATGTGCCGCGGGTTGGCCGGGTCACGCTCGATCTTCGCCCGCAACCGCTTGACGTGCACGTCCAGTGTCTTGGTGTCACCGACGTAGTCGATGCCCCAGACCCGGTCGATGAGCTGCATACGGGTCAGCACCCGGTCGGCGTTCCGCAGCAGCACCTCGAGCAGCTCGAACTCCTTGAGCGGCAGCTGGATCTGCTTGCCCCGCACCGTGACCACGTGCCGGTCCACGTCCATCCGCACCGGGCCTGCCTCCAGCGTGACGGTCTGCAGTTCCTCGGTCTCACCCTGGCGGCGCAGCACCGCACGGATCCGGGCGACGAGCTCACGCGAGGAGAACGGCTTCGTCACATAGTCGTCGGCGCCGAGTTCGAGCCCGACCACCTTGTCGACCTCGGTGTCCTTGGCGGTAAGCATGATCACCGGCACGTTCGACCGCTGCCGCAGCGTCCGGCACACCTCGGTACCAGGCAGCCCAGGCAGCATGAGATCAAGCAGCACCAGGTCGGCTCCGCTGCGGTCGAACGTGTCGAGCGCATCGGGGCCGGTCGGGCACACCGCGACCTCGAAGCCTTCCTTGCGCAGCATGTACGACAGGGCGTCGCTGAACGACTCCTCGTCCTCGACGACAAGCACACGCGTCACTTGACTGCCTCCCATGACGATTTCGCTGCAGTGGCCCCGTCGCCGTTCCCGCTTGGCTCCGCGGGCTGGTGCAGCGGAAGCCGGAGGGTGAACGTGGAACCTGCGCCTTCCTTGCTCCAGACCTTGACCTTGCCGCCATGCGCCGCCATCACGTGTTTCACGATGGCGAGGCCAAGTCCCGTGCCGCCGGTGGCACGCGAACGGGCCGGATCGACCCGGTAGAAACGCTCGAAGATCCGCTCCAGATCACGCTCGGGAATGCCGATGCCCTGGTCGGCCACGCTGATCTCGGCCTTCTTCCCCGAACGCACGGTGGAGACCACCACCCGGGTACGCTCCGGGCTGTAGGCGACCGCGTTCTCGATCAGGTTGCGCAACGCCGTGACGAGCATGTCCTCGTCCCCGAGCACGTTCAGCGCCTGGTCACCGCCTGAGCTGAGCTTGATGCCCTGCTTGTTCGCCTTCATCCGGCACCGGTCGATGGCCTCGGTCACGACCGCGCCGATGTCCACCGGCCGCGCGTCGGCGACCGGTTCGGCGCTCTGGATCCTGGTCAGCGTGATCAGGTCCCTGACGAGCACGGTGAGCCGGGCGGCCTCCTGCCGCATCCGGCCCGCGAAGCGGCTCACCGCCTCCGGGTCGTCCGCCGCTTCCTCGGTGGCCTCGGCGAGCAGCGCGAGCGCGCCGACGGGCGTCTTCAGTTCGTGGCTGACGTTCGCGACGAAGTCACGGCGGACCGCCTCCACCCGGCGGCTCTCCGTCTGGTCGTCCGCGAGCACGAGCACCAGGCCGCCCCCGGCGAACTGCGCACCGAGCGGTGCGACCCGGACCGCGAAGCTGGTGGTCCGGTTGCCGAACTTGCGGTTGGGCACGTCGATCTCGGTTTCCCTGATCTCACCGTCCCTGCGTACCTGCCGGGCCAGCGCGATCAGGTCGCCGACCACCAGCTGGTCGCCTTTGACCAGGCCGAACGCGCGTGCCGCGGAGCTCGCACGGAGCACCCGGTCTTCGTGATCCACCACGACAGCGGAGGATGGCAGCACGGAAAGCACGGACGCGACACCCGGCGGCAGCCGGGCAGGCTGCGGCGTGCCATCCCGCGGCTCGCGGTCATGGTTCACCGGCCGGACAGCGAGCACCACGGCTACCCCCGCCGCCATACCGGCCATCGCCGCGATGGCTGCCACCAACTCGACGCTCACGCCTCGATGGTATGCGGATCGCGGCCTGACCAGGCAACCACCGGCTTGCGGGCGGTGGGGTAATTTGGGATGAATTCACCACCCGGTCAGGCCTCGTTCGCCTGCGGCCCCGGCCCGATGGCTACCTGCCCTGGTTACGTACTGCCTCAACCGCATCAGCGGCCGCAGCCGGATCGAGATATGCGCCCGGCCCGGCTGGCCTGAAATCCGCGTCGAGCTCGTACACGAGCGGAATTCCGGTCGGGATGTTGAGCGCGGCGATGTCCTGGTCGGCGATCCCGTCCAGGTGCTTGACCAGTGCCCGCAGCGAGTTGCCGTGCGCCACGGCCAGGACGGTCAGGCCCGCGGCGAGATCAGGCACGATCCCGTCGTACCAGTAGGGCAGCATCCGCGCCAGCACGTCCTTCAGGCACTCGGTGCGCGGGATGAGTTCGGGCGGCAGCGTGGCGTACCTCGGGTCACGAACCGGCGAGAGCGGATCGTCGTCAGGAAGCGGCGGCGGCGGCACGTCATACGAACGGCGCCAGAGCATGAACTGCTCGTCGCCGAACTCGCTGCGGGTCTGCGCCTTGTTCCTGCCCTGCAGCGCGCCGTAGTGCCGCTCGTTGAGGCGCCAGGAGCGCCGCACGGGCAGCCACCCCCATCCCGCGGTGTCCAGCGAGATGTTCGCGGTCTGGATGGCGCGGGTCAGGACCGACGTGTGCACGATGCCCGGCCGCATGCCCGCGTCGAGCAGCAGCTTCCCACCCGCGGCCGCCTCGCTCTCGCCCTTCGCGGACAGCCCGACGTCGACCCAGCCGGTAAACAGGCCATCGGCGTTCCACGCGCTCTCGCCGTGCCGTAGCAGCACCAGGGTTCCCACGTTGCGACAGCATATCCGCGACCGCCGCCGGCCCGATGGTGCGGGGCCCGGCCCGCTGCCAACCAGGCAAGGGAACACGGCGCGCCGCCGTGCGGTTGCATGTGGCGGTTGCCCAGGCGTAGGTGAGCGGAGGTGTGTTTGCTTTGCCGCGTCACACCCCACGGCGGATCGCGACCATAAGCGTGCACACATCACCGTTCGACCAGCCGGGCACCGGCGACGCGGGGGGCCTGAACGTGTACGTCGTCGAGGTCAGCAAGCGCCTGGCGGCACTCGGTGTCGAGGTTGAGATTTTCACCCGCGGGGTGTCCCGCGACGCACCTCCCGTCGCGGAACTGGCTCCTGGCGTGCTCGTTCGGCATATGGTCGCCGGGCCGTTCGAGGAACTCGACAAGACCGACCTCTACGCGGAGCTTTGCCACTTCACCTTCGGCGTGCTGCGCGCCGAGGCGGACTACGAACCGGGCAGGTACGACCTCGTGCACGGGCACTACTGGCTGTCCGGGCAGGTGGGGGCGGTCGCGAAGGAGCGATGGGGGGTGCCGCTCGTGCAGTCGATGCACACCCTGAGCAAAGTCAAGAACGGCGCGCTCGCGGCGGGCGACACGCCAGAGCCGGAGATCAGGATCCGCGGTGAGACCGAGGTGGTCGCGGCGGCTGACCGGCTCGTCGCCAACACCGCGCAAGAGGCGGATCAGCTCGTCACGCTCTACGACGCGGACCCGGCCCGGGTGGGCATCGTCAGCCCGGGTGTGGACCTCGCGATCTTCAGGCCAGGCTCACGCGCTGCCGCGCGGCGCAGGCTCGGCCTGCCGGGGGACGCGGTGGTGCTGCTTTTCGCCGGGCGGGTACAGCCGCTGAAGGGACCGGACGTGCTGCTGCGGGCGGCGGCACACATGATCCGCGAGGATCCTCGTCTCGCGAGCAGGCTGGTGGTCGCGTTCGTCGGCGGCCCGAGCGGGTCCGGCCGCGCCGATCCTGACTGGCTGAGCGAGCTCGGCGCCGCGCTCGGCATCTCGCGCCGGGTGCGCCTCGAGCCGCCGTGCCCGCAGCCCGAGCTCGCCGACTGGTACCGGGCGGCGACGGTGGTCGTGGTGCCGTCACACTCGGAGTCGTTCGGGATGGTAGCGGTAGAAGCGCAGGCGTGCGGGACGCCGGTGGTCGCGGCCGCCGCCGGTGGGCTGCGCACGGCCGTGCGGGACGGGGTATCCGGTGTGCTCGTGGCTGGTCACGACCCGGCCGACTACGCGCGGGTGCTCGGCGACCTGGTCACGGCGCCGCGGCGGCTGAAGCGGCTGCGGCGCGGGGCGCTGGCGCACGCGTCGCAGTTCGGCTGGGCCGATACCGTCGCCCGGCTGCTTGAGGTGTATACCGGGGCCATGGAGGAGCACGTCGCGGCCGCGGTGGACGCGTGACGCAGGCTACGGATGGCGGCGGCCTCCCGGCCGTCATCGAGGGCGCGCTCGCCGCGGCCGGGGTGACCTACGAGAGCCCGCGCGCCGGCGCGTACCTGGCCAGGCTCGAAGGTGAGCACAAGCTGGCTACGATGACGTGGCTCATCGTGGGCACGCACAGCCTGCACGTGGAGGCGTTCTTCTGCAGGCAGCCGGACGAGAACCACGCCCGCTTCTACCGGTTCCTGCTCGAGCGCAACGGGCAGACGTTCGGCGTGCATTTCGCGCTCGACCCCGTCGGCGACGTCTATCTCGTCGGCCGGCTGCCGCTGCGGGCGGTGACGCCAGACGAGATCGACCGGCTGCTCGGCTGCGTGCTCACTTACTCAGACGACAACTTCGACGCAGCGCTCGAAATCGGGTTCGCGTCGTCGATCCGGCGGGAGTGGCAGTGGCGGGCCGCACGCGGCGAGAGCCTCGCCAACCTCCGCGCGTTCGCCCGCTTCGCCGATCCCGGATCGACAGGCTGAGCCGCTGGCGGGTTCAGCCGGGTGCCTGTTCGGCCAGGGCCTGCTCGAAGGCGGCGAACACGTCCCTGGTCAGCAGCACGAAACGCGCGTCCTCGACCCGGCTCGGCGTGGTCCGCACCGCCGCGACCGCGATCCTGGCCGCGTCTTCCACCGGCCATCCGAAGATCCCCGCGGACACGGCGGGAAAGGCGACGCTGCGCGCGCCGAGCTCGTCGGCGACCCGCAGGGATTCCCGGTAACAGGACGCGAGCAGGCGGGACCTGTCCTCGCTCGCCGAGTAGACGGGACCGACCGTGTGGATCACCCACCTCGCGGCGAGCTGGCCAGCGGTCGTGGCGGCGGCCTGCCCCACCGGCAGTCCGCCGCGGTACGCACCGGCGCGAAGCTCGCGGCACGCCGCCAGGATGGCAGGCCCGCCGCCGCGGTGGATCGCGCCGTCCACCCCTCCGCCGCCGAGCAGGGACGAGTTGGCCGCGTTGACAACGGCGTCCACCCGCTGCCCGGTGATGTCGCCCAGGACCAGTGTGATCGCCACGTCGGCCACGATACGACAGGCGGTGCGAGGCAGCACGTCCGGTTCAGCCCGGTAAATTCCCGAACGGCTGCCGCACCCTGGCTCTTGCCTGTAACGGTCAGCGCCGCGGATCGCGTGGGCTATAGCCCATGGGATCCGCGGCGCTGACCGTCAGACCCGGCCCGGGACGGCGGCCCCCCGTATCGCCTGCCGTCTCACGGCCGGCGCCGCGCAGCAGCCGTCAGGCCCTGTCAACCGGGGGGACACAGGGCCACCCGAGATACCCCGGACCCCGAACCCGCGCTGTGCCTGCAGCCCACCGATCGGCCGCCCGCGCGGCAGCCGTTCGGCATCAGGTGGCGGCTGGCTCGGTGACGCGTGGCTCGGCACCGGCCGGTTCGCCTTCGCGGATGCCGTACCGGGCGTAGACGCGGCGCAGCGGCCGTGGCGCCCACCAGTTGGCCCGGCCGAGCAGCCGCATCGTGGCCGGCACGAGGAGTACCCGGACGACGCTCGCGTCGATCACCAGGGCGATGATCATGCCGACGCCGAGCAGCTTGATGAAGCCGACGCCGGATGCGGAGAACGCGCCGATCACGATGATCAGGAGCAGCGCCGCGCTGGTGATCACGCCGCCGGTGCGCTGCAGACCGCTGGCCACGGCGGCGCGGTTGTCCCCGGTGACGTCGTAACGCTCGCGGATCCTCGAGAGCAGGAACACCTCGTAGTCCATGGACAGCCCGAAGATGATGGCGAACATCAGGATCGGCATGGTCGGGTCGATCCAGCCGGCCGGCGTGAACCTCAGCAAGCCGGACAGGTGACCCTCCTGGAAGATCCAGACGATCACGCCGAACGTCGCCGACAGCGACAGCACGTTCATCACGATCGCCTTGAGGGGCAGCACGACCGACCCGAACGCCAGGAACAGCAGCACGAACGTGGCGACGGCGACCATGAGTGCCATCCAGGGCAGGGTGTGCCCGAGACTGCCCAACTCGTCGACAAGCTCGGCGCTGACGCCGCCGACGTAGACCCGTGCGCCCGGTGGCGGCGGGACGTTCCGTACCGCCGCGGCTGTGGTCCGTGCCTGCGCGGACTCCGGGTCAGGCTGGTACCGCAGGTCGACGCGGGCGACGCTGCCCGCCGCACCGGTCACCTGCGCCGCGCTGACGCCGGGGACGCGGTCCAGGCGGGCGACGTAGGCCGCGAGCGCCGCACGCTGGGCCGGCGCGGCGGCCGGGCCAGGCAGCTCGACGGCCGCCTCGATCGGGCTGGTCGAGTTGACGGGGAAGTCGCGGTTCAGCGCGTCGGCGACCTGCCTCGGCTGCGCGCTGACGGGCAGCACGCGCGCGTCGGTGCCGCCCCAGGTGATCTTGAGGAGCGGTGCCCCGAGCGCGAGCAGCGCGACGACGATCACGACGGCATAGACGACCGGGCGGCGCATGACGCTCTGCGCGATGCGGTACCAGCCGCCGCTGGTCTCGGCGCGCTCGCGGCTGACGGCGGGCCGCACCCGCAGTGCGTTGACCCGGTGCCCGAGCACCGCGAGCAGCGCCGGCATGATCGTCAGCGCGGCGAGCATGTCGACGACGACCGTCGCCACACCGCCGTAACCCATCGACCGCAGGAACGTCTCGGGGAAGAGGACCAGGCTGGACAGTGCGACGGCGACCGTGATCCCGGAGACCGCGACCGTGCGCCCGGCGGTGGCGACGGTTCGCGCCAGCGCGTCTTCCACGGTCGCCTGCCGGTGCAGTTCCTCACGGAACCTGACCACCATGAACAGGCCGTAGTCGATCGCCAGGCCGAGCCCGAGGATCGTGGTGATGTTGATCGAGTAGATCGACACCGTCGTGACCAGGGTGAGCAGCCGCAGCGCGGTGAACGACCCGATGATGGCGATACCACCGATCGCGAGCGGCAGGCTGGCGGCGGCCAGGCTGCCGAAGATCACGGTGAGCAGGATGAGCAGCACCGGCATGGAGAACCCCTCCGCCTTGCCGATGTCGCTGCTGACCTGCTTGTTGATGGCCTCATTCGCGGGCACAAGGCCGCCGGCCTGGGTCTGCAGGCCACTGGCGGTGAGCTGGCCCTTGATCGCGTCAAAGTTCTTCTTACGTGCGCCGTCGTCCGCGCCTTTCAGCTGGATCACGGCGTAGGTCTCGTGCCGGTCCGCGCTGACGAACTGCGGCGAGCCCGTGGACCAGTAGGTCTGCTCGGACGCCACGTTCGCCTTGGGAAGCGCGGTGAGATTGCCCGTGACCGCGGCGCGGTACGCCGGGTCGTCCACGGTCCTGGCCGCGCTGCGGTACAGGACGACCACGTCGGCGGTGTCCCGGCCCAGCGCGTGCGCGATCACATTGCTGGCCGTCTGGCTCTGGCTGTTCGGCGGCGCGAACCCACCGGACGACTGGAGGGACCTGAAGACGCCGGTCCCCCAGACCGCCGCTATCGCCACCCCGATCAGGCCGATTGCCAGGACGAGCCAGCGGCGGCGCTGGATGATGCGTCCCCATGCCTCGAACATTTGCGCCTCCACGAGTAGGCTTGTTACCTGCCGTTAACTTAGTAAACACCGTTAATTCGCTACTGCCGTTAACTTCGCATACAGTGTTAACGAATGTCAAGGCCGTTTAGGAGGCAGGCGTGGAAGAGGCAGCCGACGCTGTGGGCGCGGTGAGCCGCCGTGACCGCGTCCGCGCGGCGACCACCGAGGAGATCAAGCAGGTTGCCCGCAAGATCCTCGTGGACGAGGGACCCGAGGCGGTGACGCTGCGGGCGATCGCCCGCGAGATGGGGATGACCGCGCCGGCGCTCTACCGGTACTTCGGCAGCCACCAGGATCTGATCAGGAACGTGTGCGGCGACATCTTCCTCGAGATCGGCGGCGACATCCAGGCGGCGATCGACGCGGCCGCTCCCAGGGGAATCGCCGCGAAGTTCGGTGCCGCCGCCCGCGAGTTCCGCCAGTGGTCACTGGGTCATGAGCGCGAATTCGGCCTGCTCTTCGGCACTCCGGTACCCGGCTTCGAGCTCAAGGAGATCGACATCGCGGACGAATGCGGCCGCAAGTTCGCCGACACCTTCCTCGGGCTGTTCCTCGAACTGTGGCTGAAGAAGCCCTTCGCGGTGCGGGCGCCGGAGGAGATCGACCCGGGTCTGCTCGAGCAGCTCGAGCGCTACCGCGACGCCATGGGAACGGCACTGCCGGTCGGCGCCATCTTGTCGTTCGTCTACTGCTGGACCCGGCTCTACGGCATGGTGAGCCTGGAGGTGTTCGGCCACCTGAGCTGGATTCTCGACGACGGCGAGCCCATGTTCGAAATGATGCTCAAAGAGATCATGCCGGTCCTCGGCCTGACCTACCCGTCCCAAGAGCCCGCCTGACCTTCGCTGCCGCGCCGGTGCCCGTTCCCATGGCCGCGGCGTCGGCCCTGCCCCGCGCGCGGGCCAGGCGGCCTCCCGCCCGGCCCGCTTCGCCCGGTCCGTTTCCGACGACGAGGCGGCCGTCCTGCGCCGCGCCCTTGCCGCGCCCGAGCACAGCGACACCCGCTGATGGGCCGCGGGTGCGAGGTCAGTCGCGAACGCGCAGGCGCACCCGGCGAAAGCCCCTGCCCTTGTTCTCCAGCTTGGTGACCTCGATCCGGCCGATCTGTTTGGTCGACGCGACGTGCGTGCCGCCGTCGGCTTGCGTGTCGAGCCCGACGATGTCGATGATCCGGACCTGCTGCACGCTTTCCGGCACGAGATTCGTCGCCGTGCGGATGATGTCCGGGATCGCGAACGCCTCGGCGCGCGGCAGCACGCGCACGTCAATGTGCCGGTCGGCGCCCACCTCCTGATTGCACGCGGCCTCGACCGCCTCGCGGAATCCCGCGGGAACTTCCGTCATGTTGAAGTCCATTCGAGCCGTGAGCGGCTCCATGTTCCCGCCCGTGACGAGCGCGCCGTAGTCGCGGAACACGACGCCGCACAGGACGTGCAGCGCGGAGTGGGTGCGCATCAGCGCGGTGCGCCGTTCGTCGTCGAGCGCGCCGCGGACCGCCGTACCGGGCGGCGGAACCGGGTCATCCGGCGCGGGCAGGAGGTAGAGGTCGCCGGCCTTCCTCGCGCCGACGATCCTGGTCGCCACGCCGCCCCAGAGCAGCACGCCATCGTCGGGAGGCTGGCCGCCGCCGCCTGGATAGAACGCCGAGCGGTCAAGGACAATACCGTCGGGGCCCGCGGCGAGCACCGTCGCGTCCCACGTACGCAGCGTCTGATCGTCCAGCTCGAGCCGGTGGGTGCGAAATTGGCCGTCAGCCATTGGTCGTCAGGGGGCACGGCCCATGCGGGAACCGTTCCCCCCATCCCCCTTTCAGTCGGGCGGCTTTCCCGCGGATGGCTTGGCAATGGTCTGCTTGGGCCGGTTACGCGTTCCCGGCGGCTGCGCGCCGCGGCGTGCTGTCCGCCGGCCCGCGCCGGCCTGACTGCCCGGTACCGCGGCGTGCCCACGACCGCTGCGCGGCTCAAGCTCGGCGCACAGGCCGATCCACTGTTGCGGGTGGACGAAGGCCACGACGGTGCGGCGGTCCAGCCCGGCCGCGTCGAACGCCCGCGCGAGCGCCGGGCCTGGGTACCGGCGCGACAGGGACGCGTACAGGGTGCCGCCGACACCGGTGAAGCCGAGTTCCACGAGGCGGGAGTAGGCGGTCCGGCGTCCGCCCGTGAGCAGGGGCTCCGCCCGCCTGGTGAGGAGGAGGATTCCCGCGTCGACCCGGGGGACCGGCCGGAACTGGCGCCGCGGGATCGATCCGCGAAGCTCCCAGCTGAACTCGGGCCATGTGCTCACCGTCAGCAGGCTCCACCGGCTGAAGGAGCCAGCGCGTTTCTTCGCGTACTCCAGCTGTGTGATGATCGTCGCGGTCGTGATCCGTGGCGCCTGCAGACACCAGTCCACGATCGCCGAGGTGAGCGAGAACGGGACGTTGCCCACCACCTGGAATGGTTCGGCGGGTGGGCGCGCGGCGAGGAAGTCGCCTGCTATCACCTCGGCGCCCGGTCGCCGCCCGAGCCGGGCCTCGAGCTTCGACGCGAGGTGCGGGTCGATCTCGTACGCGATCAGCCTCGGGCAGCGGGTCGCCAGACGCTCGGTGAGGACGCCCTCGCCCGCGCCGACCTCGAGGCAGAGCTGATCCGGGTCCACCCGCACGGTGTGCAGGAACCCGTCGGCGGCTGCCGCGTCACGGAGGAAGTTCTGGGACAGCGCCCGCCGTTTGTGATCCCTCTCGGTGCGCGGTGCACGCCGGGGCCTGGTGGCGGGTCCGCGTCCAGTCAAGCGGTCACCAGGGGCCGTACGGGCCGGAACTCGATCCGCCGCGGCCGAGCGCCTTCACCTTGGGCCGGACATCGGTCAGGTAGACGGCGGCCGCGATGAACGCCGCCACGGGCAGAATCCCGGTCACCGTGATGCCGCCGTACAGAACGGCACCGAGGCCGACCACCGAGGCCACGCCGAGGATGATCAACCACAGCGGCTTGGTCTGCTTGCCCGCGGCGGCAAACGCCCGCGCCGGCCGGCTGATCGCGTCGGCGAACGCCCACGCCTCCGCGATGAATGCGCCAAGCGCGAGCACCAGGAAGAGGTAGTACAGCGGGGACAGTGCGGCACCGATCACGGGGACAGGCTATCCGGTCGCGGCACATGGTGGAAACCATCGCCGCCACCTCGTGGACAATACCGGCCGGAGCTGATAACCGCCGGCCCGCGCGCCGCTCTCGCGAGCAGGCTCGATGCCCACGCGCGCTCGCACACTGCCGCGATAGTGGCCGTCGCGGTCAGGTGCTTGGCTTCTTGCTGGGCCGGCTTTCCTGGCCGGCGGGCTCGCTGGCCTTACGCGCCGAGGCGCTGGTACGGCCGGCGGCCTGGCTGGCCTGGCCGGCCGCGCGGTCCGCCGCCTGGCCGGCCTGGAGCGCGGCCTGACTGGCCAGCTGGCTGGCCTGGAGCGCGGCCTGGCCGGCCTGGGTCGCCGCCTGCGCCGCAGCCTGGGTCGCCGCGGCGCTGGCCGCGCGAACGGTCGTCTGCGCGTTCTTGCGCGCCGCGTCGGCCGTGCGGTTCGCCGTACGCACGGTCACCTTGGCGGTCGAAAGCGCCGCCTGCTGCAGCTGCGCGGCGGCCTGCTGGGTATTCACCCCGTTGACCCGGTTGACCACGGCCATGCCGCGCTCGGCGAGCTCGTCGTAGGCCTGCACGGCGCGCGCACCCGCCAGCGTCACGTACTCGAACGCGAGGCCGGAGAGCGCGGTCAGGTCCGCCTTGTCCTGCAGCCGCGCGATCCGGTCGGGCAGCCCGCGGAGCGCCTCGACGGCGAGTTCGCCAGCGCCGGCGGCGGCGTAGAAGGCCTTGTGCTCGGTGAGCTTCTTGAGCTCGTCCCTGACGTCTTCGGCCATGCCCATCGTCCTCAATCCCTTCGTGGCGCATCCTGCCCTGGTGAGCGGGACGGCTATGGAGCGTTCGTCACATCGGCGGAAGCCGGCCCGTTCTCTTTCCTGAACGACTCGTAGATGTCGATCAGGACCTGCTTCTGCCGCTCGGTCAGGTACGGATCGGCCAGCAACGCGGGCTGGACGGCCGAATCCGACGGCCGGTCCTCCAGGATGCCCGCCTGCACGTAGAGCGCCTCGGCGGAAATCCGCAGGCCCTTGGCGATCTGCTGCAGCACTTCGGCGCTCGGCTTGCGCAGCCCACGCTCGATCTGGCTCAGGTACGGATTCGACACGCCAGCCGCCTGGGCGAGCTGGCGCAGCGAAATCTTCGCCTGCTCCCGCTGTTCACGGATGTAGGCACCGATCGACCGCACCGGACGCATGCCCCCAGTGTCGCCGACAGTGCTTGCAATTGCAAGCGAACTAGCTAGCGGCCAGTATGCCGGCCAGTGTGCGCTCAGTCACGCCCCCGCGCCGGCCAGGATCCGCCGGACCCCCAGTGTGCGCTCAGTCACGCCCCCGCGCCGGCCAGGATCCGCCGGACCCCGGCGAGGTGGAAACCCTCACCCGAATGGCTTGCCGCGGCCAGCGCGAGCAGCTTGCCGCGCAGGTCAAGCCCGTTTCTGAGCATCGCGGCCGCCTGCATGGGCTTGTTGGCGGACCGCGGGAAGAACGGCTCCCCCGCAGCGCCCGCGCGAACCGCCACGCGGCCGTCCCGGTCGAGTCCGACGGCTCGCCCGCGGTGCTGGGATTCCAGGAAACCAGACCGAACGGCTGCCGCGAGCAGCGTGTCGTCCGGCGGTGCGGGCGACACCGCGCGTGAGCCGTTAGGTATCGGTATTGCCATCGCCTGCGCCGCGGCGCCACGGCCGTCAGTGGTGATCTCGCACCCCCAGGAACTCGCGCGCCTGCCGCGGCCGCATTGGGGGGCGCTGCGCGTGTTCCGCCAGCGCGGCGGCGCGCTCGACCAGCTCGGCGTTCGCGCCGACCGGGCGCCCGCGGGCGAAGCTGAGCGTGTCCTCCATGCCGACCCGCAGGTGGCCGCCGGCGGCGAGGGCGGCGAACATGACAGGCAGCGTCGCCCGGCCGATACCCGTGGCCGACCACGTCGCGCCTTCCGGCAGCGCCGCCACCGCGGCGACCAGCGTGGCGGCGTCCCCCGGCATCCCGCCCGGCACGCCCATGACCAGGTCACAGTGCACGTGGCCGCCCGCGGGCGGGCCGAACTCGGCGAGCAGGCGGTGCAGCGCCGCGGCGTGACCGAGATCGAAGATCTCGAACTCGGGCACCACGCCGAGCTGCTGGGTCCGCTGGTAGAGGTCGCGCATGAACGGCCACGGGTTGGCGAAGACCTCGTCGCCGAAATTGACTGTGCCGCAGGTCAGCGAGCAGGCGTCGGGTCCCGCTTCGAGCACACGCAGCCGGTCGCCGAACACGTCGGTGACCGCTCCGCCGGTCGACAGCTGCACGATGAGGCCGGTGGACTCCCGCAGGGCCTGCACCGTCTCGGTGAGCCTGCCGAGGTCGAGCGTGGGGTTCGCGTGCTGGTCACGGATGTGCACGTGGATCACGGCGGCACCCGCTTCCTCGCACTGTTTCGCCGTGACGAGGAGTTCTTCCAGGGTGACAGGAAGCGCTGGCGCCTCGTCCTTGCGTGCTTCCGCGCCGGTCGGCGCGACGGTGATGAGCGTGCTAGGTGTCATGACCGGCAGAATGCATGACCATGCGAGCTGTCGTCCAACGCGTGACCCGGGCCGCGGTCACGGTCGACGGGCGCGCCGCGGGTTCCATCACCGGGTACGGGCTGGTCGTCCTCGTCGGTGTCACGCATTCCGACACCGAACAGGTGGCGGCGGCGCTGGCGCGGAAGACCTATCAGCTGCGGATTCTGCCGGGCGAGAAATCCTGCGCGGACACCGGCGCACCCTTGCTCGTGATCAGCCAGTTCACGCTCTACGCGGACACCAGGAAGGGCCGGCGGCCCACCTGGCTCGCCGCCGCGCCCGGGCCGCTCGCCGAGCCGCTCGTCGGCAGCTTCGTCGCGGCGCTGCGCGCGCTCGGTGCCCACGTGGAGACGGGCGTGTTCGGCGCGCACATGCAGGTGTCGCTGGTCAACGACGGCCCGGTGACGCTGATTCTCGAGGCCTGACCGTCGCGCGGGCGGCGGTCAGCCGTTCAGGTAGTACTCGATCACCGGGGCGACGAGCGCCACGACCTCGTCCTCTGGGGCGGAGGCGAGCGGTTCGACGCCGACGACGTAGCGCACCAGCGCGATCCCGACAAGCTGCGCGGCGGCACCCTCGACGCGGAGCCTGGGCAGGCCGAGCGTGCCGGCCACCCTGGCCAGCAGCGCGCTGGAAATGAACTCGCGGAGCATCGCGGCCGCCTGCTCGTTCGTGCTGGCCGACCGGAGAATGGCGAAGAACGGCGCCCGCGCCTCCGGGTCACGCCAGACCGACAGGAAGAACCGCACGAGCCGCTGCGCGAGGCCCTCGCGCGGCCCGCTCACGACGTCGCGGATCAGGTCGGCCGGGTCGAAGGGGAAGGCCATTGCCGCGACGAAGACCTGCTCCTTGGTGCCGAAGAAGTGATGTACGAGTGCCGCGTCGACGCCGGCCGCACGGCCGATGGCCCTGATCGTCGTCTTTTCGTAGCCACGTTCCGCGAACAGCCGGCGCGCCGCGGCGAGCACCGCCTCGCGCGTCTGGCTCGGGCCGGGCCGCCTGCCCGGGCGGCCGGAACCGGTGCCACGGTCCGGGATGGGGCCGACGCGCTCGGTCATGCCCCTGTTCCGGCGGTCCGGCCGCCCCGCCCGGTCGCCTTGACCGCCGTGGCCATGTGCAGCCGGGTGAAGGCGAGCGCCTCCGCCAGATCGTTGCGGCGATCCTCACGGCTCAGCGCCCGGCGGGTGCTCACCTCGAGGACGACCACGCCGGGGTAGCTGTTCGCCGCGAGCTGCTCGAGCAGCACCGCACACGGCTGGCCGCCCCGGCCGGGCACCAGGTGCTCGTCCCGGTTGGTCGCACCCGTGCCGTCGGCGAGGTGGACGTGGGCGAGCCTGCTGCCCAGCTTGTCGGCCATCAGGAGCGCGTCGGAGCCGGACACGGCCGTGTGCGACAGGTCGAGCGTGACGTGCTGGTAGTCCTGGTCCACCGGATTCCAGTGCGGCGCGTACGGCACGACCTCGGTGCCGCGCGCCCGCAGCGGGAACATGTTCTCGACCGCGAAGACGACGTCGGTCTCCGCGCCCATCCTGGCGAGCCCGGTGTCGAATTCCCGCGCGTACTCTCGCTGCCAGCGAAACGGCGGGTGGACGACAACCACCTTCGCACCGAGCCGCTCCGCGACTTCCCTGGCGCGCTGCAGCTTGCCCCACGGCTCGCGGCCCCACACCCGCTGGGTGATGAGCAGACAGGGCGCGTGGATCGCTAGCACCGGGATCTGGTGATAGTCAGACAGCCTCCGCAGCACGTCGACGTCCTGGCTGACCGGGTCGCCGGTGACCATCACCTCGACACCGTCGTAGCCGAGCACGGCCGCGGTCTCGAACGCGTCAGGTGTACGCTCCGGGTAAACCGACGCGGTGGACAACGCAACGGCCGCGTCAGGCACCCTTACCGCGCCGCTCAACTGCGCCTCCCAGGCGACTGTTTGTGTCGTGGCCAGCTTATGCGGTCCGGAGGTGCGGGCTGGCCCGGTGGCGCACGCCTGTCGCCGTGTGCGAGGCCGCCGCCGCTGGCTGATATGCCGGAGGCCGGGAATGTCGGTGGCCGGCGGAGGCCGGAATGTCGGTGGGCGGCTTTACGCTCCGGGCCATGGCGAAGTCATCGACGTACCCGGCGTTTCGCTGCACGGAGTGCGGCTGGCAGACGGCGAAATGGGTGGGCCGGTGCGGCGAGTGCGAGGCGTGGGGCACGGTCGAGGAGGCCGGGATCTCCCTGCTCGCGCGGGCCGGCCTGCGCACGGCCGACCGGCATGGACGAGCTTGATCGGGTGCTCGGCGGCGGGCTCGTACCCGGCGCCGTGCTGCTCCTCGCCGGAGAGCCGGGGGTCGGCAAGTCCACCCTGCTGCTCGAGGTGGGGGCGCTGGTGGCCGAGTCGGGCCCGGTCCTCTACGTGACCGGTGAAGAGTCGGCCCCGCAGGTGCGGGCGCGCGCCGACCGGATCGGTGCGGTCGCGCCGAACCTCTACCTCGCGGCGGAGACGCTGCTCGGCGCGGTTCTCGGCCAGGTGGAGCAGGTCAAGCCGGAACTGCTGATCGTCGATTCCGTGCAGACCATCACGGCGGAGGGATCCGACGGCACTCCTGGAGGTGTGACGCAGGTGCGCGAGGTCGCCGCCGCGCTCATCCACACCGCTAAGGCACGCGGCATGTCCACGGTGCTTGTCGGGCACGTCACCAAGGAGGGTTCGATCGCCGGTCCCCGGACGCTGGAGCACCTGGTCGACGTGGTGCTGCACTTCGAGGGTGACAAGCATTCGCAGCTGCGGATGGTGCGGGCGATCAAGAACAGGTTCGGCCCGACCGACGAGCTCGGCTGCTTCGACCTCGGGGAATACGGGCTCATCGGGCTGCCCGACCCGAGCGGGCTGTTCCTTTCCCGGCGGGCCGACCCGGTTCCGGGTACCTGTGTCACCGTGACGCTCGAGGGCCGCCGACCGCTGCTCGCCGAGGTGCAGACGCTGGTCGCCGCCAGCATGCTCGACGTGCCGCGCCGGGTAACGTCCGGGCTCGACGGGTCCAGGCTCGGGATGGTGCTCGCCGTGCTGCAGCAGCGCGCCGGGGTGCAGATCGGACGGCGCGACGTCTACGCGGCCACTGTCGGCGGCGTGCGGCTGTCGGAGCCGTCGGTCGATCTGGCGGTCGCGGTCGCCATCGCGGGTGCGGTGCACAACGTGCAGGTGCCCGCGGGCGTCGTGGTCATCGGCGAGGTCGGGCTGGCGGGCGAGGTGCGCCGGGTGGCGGGCGTGCAGCGGCGGCTGGCCGAGGCCGAGCGGCTCGGGTTCCGCGTCGCGGTCGTGCCGGCCGGGACCGGGCAACTGCCCGGACCGGGCCCGCAGGCGGGGCCTGACAACCTCAAGAGCCTCATGTCCGTCAAAGAGGTCAGAGACGTCAGGGAAGCCATCACGGTCGCGCTGGCTGGGTAAGTGCCGCGTGGCCATGGGTGCGCGGATATCCGGCCGGGCCCGGTGTACCGGCCGGATGTCGGCCGCTGCGCCGCTAGACTTACCCGCACTAGCGACCTCCGGGGGTCTCGTGCCAGCAATCGACAAGGGCACCGACAAAGGCGGCACCGACAACAGCAGGGACGACCGGCGCAGAGCGGCCCTGGCCGCGGTGGCGCCGGGAACGGCGCTACGGGACGGGCTGGAACGCATCCTGCGCGGCAACACCGGTGCCTTGATCGTCCTTGGTGACGACCCGACGGTCGAGGCCCTGTGCACCGGGGGTTTCGAGTTCGAGGTCGAGTTCTCCGCCACCCGGCTCCGTGAGCTCGCCAAGATGGACGGCGCGATCGTGCTCGGCGACAGCAACCGCAGCATCGTGCGGGCGGCGGTGCACCTCGTGCCGGATCCCACGATCCCGACGGACGAGTCGGGCACGCGGCACCGTACCGCGGAGCGGGTTGCCAGGCAGACCGGCCATCCGGTGATATCGGTGAGCAAATCCATGCGGATCATCGCGCTCTACGTCGACGGTGCGCGATACGTGCTCGAGGGCTCGGCCGCGATTCTTTCCCGCGCCAACCAGGCGCTCGCCACCCTGGAGCGGTACAAGCTCAGGCTCGACGAGGTGTCCGGGACGCTTTCCGCGCTCGAGATCGAGGACCTCGCGACGGTCCGGGACGTCAGCGCGGTCGCGCAGCGGCTCGAAATGGTCGGCAAGATCGCCGACGAGATCGAGGGATACGTCGTAGAGCTTGGTACCGACGGCCGCCTGCTCGCGCTCCAGCTTGACGAGCTCGTCTCGGGCGTGAGCGCGGAGCGCGAGCTCATTGTGCGGGATTACCTGCCCGGCACGGGAAGCCCCAGCCGGTCGAGGACGGCGAGTGTGCTCGCCGAGCTCGACCAGCTCGCGGCGGCCGAACTCGTCGACCTGACGACCGTGGCGGAGGTGCTGGGCTTTCGGGGCTCGGACGACATGCTCGACGGCCCGGTGAGCCCGCGGGGCTACCGGCTCCTGGCCAAGGTGCCCCGCCTGCCAAGCCTGGTGATGGACCAGCTCGTCGAGCACTTCGGGGGGCTGCAGAAGCTGCTCGCCGCGAGCGTCGCCGACCTGCAGTCGGTCGGCAGCGTCGGCGAGGCACGGGCGCGCAGTGTCCGCGAAGGACTGTCCAGGCTGGCTGAGTCGTCGATCCTCGAACGGTACGTTTGACCGGCGATCCCGCCCGTGGATGGATCCCCGGGGTCCGCTCCGCTGATGCGCACGCGCGACGGGTCCGTTCGTCCCGAGCCGCGCCGGGCATTTCGTCCCGAAGCTGCGGCTCTGCGCGTTGCCCGGGCGGCGGCTGTGCCGTTGTCCTGAACGGCGGCTCTGGGCGCCGGGCGCTAGCGCAGCACGAACACCCCCACCCGGCTGTGCGCCGTGCCGATGCTCACCACGGCCGTATACGTTCCCGGCGCTGCTCTCGGCTCGGCGAGGCCGCAGCCCGAGGCCGGGCTGGAGCGGTGGCGGCTCCAGGAGGCATAGGTCACGAACGGCACGCCGCGCCGCAGACGCACGACATCCGGGGGGGCGCCGTGCGCGCAGTCGCCCGACCCCCAGACTCGTACCTGGCCTGACCTGACCACCAAGTGCAGCGACCGGGCGCCGACGTCAAGGGTGCAGGTGCTCTGGCCGAGGTTGACGAGGTAGATCGAGAACTGCGGCGTGACCCACCGCTGATAGATCTGCTGGCTTACGAACAGGCTGGGCACCACGTCGCCAGGCGCGCACCGCCCGCCCGGCCGAGACGCGGATACCGGCCGGTGTGACGCGGATCCTCCCCGGTGCGCCGCCGCGCCCCCCTGCGGGCGCCTTGACGCGCTGGCACGCGCCGACCCGCTGGCCCGCCCCGACGCACCAGGCCGGGCTGCCGCGGTCGCGTGTGGCCCGCGGGCCGGCGCCGCGGCGCCGGGAACGTTCGCCGATGGCGACCCGCCCGGCGTCGCAGCCGATGCGCTGGCTGACGCGACTGCCTGCTGCGCGGCGGCGGAAGCCGGGCTGACCGGCGTCCGCCGCGGCGGCTTCGGACCGCTGAGCGCACCGGAACCTGCCCACGCCAGCAGCGCGAGCACGCCGAGCCCGGCCAGGAGCGCGAAGACTCGCCGCCGCCAGTACTTCTCCGGCTGACCTGGCCATGGATTATCACGAGGCACGTTCGGATCCATACGGAGAGTATGCAGAGTGGGCCGCAGATTCGCCCGCAGACCCGCCGACACCCGCCCACGCCGCGGCACCGCCCTGCACCGCCCGCAGGCCACCAACTCCGCCGGCCGCCCGACCGCGCTTGTCTCGTGGGCAGGCAACGACTTCCCACCCGAAACGGTGGTCATACGGGGACGAACCGGGCGGGAAAATGACGTTTTCGGGTGGGAAGTCGCGGCCCCAGGACGCAGGCGGACCAGGCACAGGCAGCGCGGGCGGACCAGGCACAGGCAGCGCGGGCAGGCCAGGACCCGGGCGGACCGGGCACCGCGGACCAGGCACAGACGGCGCGGGCGGACCAGGACCCGGGCGGCCGAGGACGCAGGCGAGCCAGGACGCGGGCGTGCGAGGATCGGTCCTGTCATGGCTAACGGCTACCTCGACCCCGTCCTGAACTGGTACCGGCGGCACGCACGCGATCTGCCCTGGCGCCAGCCGGCCGCGTCGCCGTGGGCCGTGCTCGTCAGCGAGATCATGCTGCAGCAGACGCCGGTTTCCCGCGTCGTCCCCCCGCACCTTGAATGGCTCAGACGCTGGCCGACACCAAGTGCGCTCGCCGCCGAGCCCGCGGGCGAGGCGGTGCGGCAGTGGGGGCTGCTCGGCTATCCGCGCCGGGCGCTCAATCTGCACGCGACGGCGCGGATCCTGACCCAGCGGCACGGCGGCGAGGTGCCGGCCTCGCGAGAAGACCTGCTCGCGCTCCCTGGCATCGGGCCCTACACCGCCGCGGCGGTGGCGAGCTTCGCGTTCGGCCAGCGGCACGCGGTGCTCGACACGAACGTGCGGCGCGTGCTCGCTCGGCTGATCAGCGGTGTGGCTTTTCCGCCGCGCACGCTTTCTGTCGCGGAGACGCGGCTCGCGGAGTCGCTGCTGCCGTCGGCGCCCGCGGTGGCCGCTCGATGGGCCGTCGCGGTGATGGAACTGGGGGCGCTCGTCTGCACCACAACGAGCCCGGCATGCGGCCTGTGCCCGGTCGCGCAGTCGTGCTCGTGGCGTCTCGCCGGGTTCCCTCCTGCCTCGCAGCGCAGGGCCGGGCAGCACTATCAGGGGACGGACCGGCACTGCCGCGGCCGCATTCTGGCCGTGCTTCGCGGCGCTCGCGGAGCGGTGGCCAAGGCCGAACTCGACAAGGTGTGGCCCGACGCGGCGCAGCGCGAACGCGCGCTCGACAGCCTCGTCGCCGACGGCCTCGCCGAGCCGCTGGCCGACGACATGTACGCTCTCCCACGGTGATCGCGCAACACGGGCGTGGCGCAAGCGCACCAAGATTATGGCCCGGGCCTTGGAGCAAGGCCCGGGCCATGTGATCGTGCGTGGCCCTCCGGTAAGGGTGGCGCCGTCCGGAGTCAGCCCTTCCGGTCGACGGGAGCGTCCTGGATTTCCGCCGGTGGCGCGTCGGGCACAGAATCGGGCTTCGGCACGCCCTTGAAGGTGAACTTGGCGTTCTCACCCTCGCCCTCGACATCGATGAGGACGATCTGGCCGGCCTTGAGGTCGCCGTAGAGGATCTTCTCCGACAGGTTGTCCTCGATCTCCCGCTGGATCGTGCGGCGCAACGGCCTGGCACCGAGCACCGGATCGTAACCGCGCTGGGACAGCAGGGTCTTGGCGGCGGGGCGCAGCTCCAGGCCCATGTCGCGGTCCCTGAGCCGCTCGTCCACCTTGGTGATCATCAGGTCCACGATCTGGATGATCTCTTCGCGGGTGAGCTGGTGGAACACGATGACGTCGTCCACGCGGTTGAGGAACTCCGGCCGGAAGTGGTGCTTGAGCTCCTCCTGCACCTTGGACTTCATCCGGTCGTAGGTCCCCCCGGCCTCGCCCTGCCGCGCGAAGCCGACGGACACGCCCTTGGAGATGTCGCGCGTGCCCAGGTTCGTGGTCATGACGATCACGGTGTTCTTGAAGTCCACCACGCGGCCCTGGGCGTCGGTCAGCCGGCCGTCCTCCAGGATCTGCAGCAGCGAGTTGAAGATGTCCGGGTGCGCCTTCTCGATCTCGTCGAACAGGACGACAGAGAACGGGCGCCTGCGCACCTTCTCGGTGAGCTGGCCGCCCTCTTCGTAGCCGACGTAACCAGGCGGCGAGCCGAACAGCCTGGACACGGTGTGCTTCTCCATGTACTCGCTCATGTCGAGCTGGATCAGCGAGTCCTCGTCCCCGAACAGGAACTCGGCCAGCGTCTTCGACAGCTCGGTCTTGCCGACGCCGGACGGCCCGGCGAAGATGAACGAGCCGCCTGGCCGCTTGGGGTCCTTGAGCCCGGCGCGGGTACGGCGGATCGCCTGCGACATGGCCCTGATCGCGTCATGCTGGCCGATGACCCGCTTGTGCAGCTCATCCTCCATGCGCAGCAGCCGCTGGGACTCTTCCTCGGTGAGCTTGAACACCGGGATCCCGGTCGCGGTCGCGAGCACCTCGGCGATGAGTTCCTCGTTGACCTCGGCGACCACGTCCATGTCGCCGGCCTTCCACTCCTTCTCCCGCGCGGCCTTCTGGGTCAGGAGCTGCTTTTCCTTGTCCCGCAGCGCCGCGGCCTTCTCGAAGTCCTGCGAGTCGATCGCCGACTCCTTCTCGCGCCGCACGCCCGCGATCTTCTCGTCGTACTCGCGCAGGTCGGGCGGCGCGGTCATGCGCCTGATGCGCATCCGCGACCCCGCCTCGTCGATCAGGTCGATCGCCTTGTCGGGCAGGAACCTGTCGCTGATGTAGCGGTCACGCAGGCCCTTGAGGATCTCGATGGTGTGCGAGATCGTCGGCTCAGCCACCTGGATCGGCTGGAACCGCCGCTCGAGTGCCGCGTCCTTCTCCAGGTGCTTGCGGTACTCGTCCAGCGTGGTCGCGCCGATGGTCTGCAGCTCGCCGCGGGCCAGCATCGGCTTCAGGATCGACGCGGCGTCGATCGCGCCTTCCGCCGCGCCCGCACCCACCAGCGTGTGCAGCTCGTCGATGAACAGGATGATGTCGCCGCGCGTGCGGATCTCCTTGAGGACCTTCTTCAGCCGCTCCTCGAAATCACCGCGGTACCGGCTGCCCGCCACCAGCGCGCCGAGGTCAAGGGTGTAGAGCTGCTTGTCCTTGAGGGTCTCAGGAACCTCACCCTTGACGATCTTCTGGGCCAGCCCCTCGACCACCGCCGTCTTACCGACGCCGGGCTCACCCACGAGCACCGGGTTGTTCTTGGTCCGCCGGGACAGCACCTGCATGACCCGCTCGATTTCCTTCTCCCGGCCGATCACCGGATCGAGCTTGCCCTCCCGTGCGGCAGCCGTCAGGTTCCGGCCAAACTGATCAAGAACGAGCGATGTGGACGGGGCCGACTCGGACGACGCACCGGCCGCGGCCGGCTCCTTGCCCTGGTAGCCGTGCAGCAACTGGATCACCTGCTGGCGTACCCGGTTGAGGTCGGCGCCGAGCTTCACGAGCACCTGCGCGGCCACGCCTTCGCCCTCACGGATCAGCCCGAGCAGGATGTGCTCCGTGCCGATGTAGTTGTGGCCAAGCTGCAGCGCTTCACGCAGGGAGAGCTCGAGCACCTTCTTGGCCCGCGGCGTGAACGGTATGTGCCCGGACGGGGCATGCTGGCCCTGGCCGATTATCTCCTCGACCTGCTGGCGCACCGCCTCCAGGCTGATCCCCAGAGACTCAAGGGCCTTCGCGGCTACCCCTTCACCCTCATGGATGAGGCCGAGCAGGATGTGCTCGGTGCCGATGTAGTTATGGTTGAGCATCCTGGCCTCTTCCTGAGCCAGGACGACAACCCGCCGCGCGCGGTCGGTGAACCTCTCAAACATGTCGCTCCTCACAGAGCGGTCGGGCAGGCCAGTAACATCCGACCCTGTCCCTTCCGCATATTAGCCCGCGAGCCGGACACCGCATCTGATGTGTTTTGCCTCACATTGAAGACGTTCCCCGGCCATAGGACGTTCACCCCATCAAACCCCCTGCTGGACCCGGCGTGTTCCCGCTACGCCGCAAGCGAACGGCCCGCCACTCTCGGTGAGGGCGGGCCGTTCGATTCTCCAGCCGGGGACACGGGCGGCCGGCCGAGTCCGCGTGGCTGACAGCCACGCGGACGCACGGCGCTGACACCGCGCGCAGCCGCCGCGCTCACGGCGCGGCGCGGCGATACTGCCGAGGGCATTTGCGCCGGTCACGCGGCACAAACCGCACACGCGCGCCGGTCGCGGCACGCCCACCGCATCCCGGTGCGGCTGGCGCGGCCACCGACGCTGGCGCCGCTCCGTCGCGGTGGTCAGGCCCCGTCCGCCAGCGCCGGCCGAACACATGCGCCGAGCAACGCCGGGACGCGGCGCCGCCAGTGTTTACCCGGACGAAACAAAGCCGGGCCACGCATGCGCGAACCGACATGATCAAACGGGCCGTACCAATGCGGGTCGCTGTTAGTCGCGCCCCATGCGCGGTATGTGTGAGAGTCCCGGTTCGCGGTAGCCGTGCACGGGTTCCGGGTGCACGGCAGACTTCCACGCGGTGATGCATGCGCACGGTTCGGTTGGGGTGTGTCCCGTAGATCTCGGTGGATACGGGCGCCGTCCTAAGCCAGCAGGGCCAGGCGGCGATCCGGCCCGGCGGTGCTTGTCTTCGAGGAGCCGATACTGGTTTGTATCGGCGACGACGAGAACGCCGCCGGTCGTCGTCTGGGCGCCGATCCCCGCCGCCAGAGATCTACGGGACATGCCCTTAGTGCGCCGACTCATACTCCTGGACGATCGCCGCCGGAATCCGGCCGCGCTCATTGACCTTGTAACCGCGCTGCTTCGCCCATGACCTGATTTCTGCGCTGCGCTCGCGACCCGGGCCGCCGCGGGTCCGGCGCCGGCGGCCGACCCCACTCGCCTTGCGAGCGTGGTCGACGAACGGACTCACCTTGTCGCGTAGTTCCTTGTCGTGCTTAGCGCATACGTCGATCTCGTACGCGGTGCCGTCAAACGAGAACGAAACCGTCTCTTCCCCCTCGACCTCACCATCATGCGGAAGGTCGCAGACGACCGTCACCTTCACCTTCTGTGCCATCGGGGACAGCCCTTCTACTGGAGTAATCCTATTTCGGGTGCAAACATATACCCAGATCTTGCCCAAGACAATTCGTAGCCGCAGGCGTAATCTTACAAGTACTTGCCGCCAACATGATTGCTGTCAGTTTGGAAGGTGCAGGTAACGCTCCGTAATCACGATCTGGGCGAAGCGGGCAGGCGGTCTTCTTGATGCCAGGCTCATGCACCATCTTCCGCATGGTCCGGCAGATCTTGCGCGCCGAAGCCGGCCCGATCGTTGCCGGCCGAATTATCGTCTGAAGCCGGTTCGCCATCGGCGTTCTGCGGTCCACCGCGCATCTGTGTGAAACCAGGTGACCCCGGCTCACCATGTGGGCTGGCCGGCGCACCTGACTCCTGTGACGGCTTCGCCCTGTGGCGCCGCCGGGGCGCCATCTCCCTGCGCAACAGGGCGACGACTCCGGCGATGAAGGCGACCGCGATTACCAGCGGTGGGGTAAGTGCGGCAAGGTCGCTGCGCATCTCCGTATTCCTCCTCTCCCACGCTCCCGACGCTACCGCCGCGCTCCCCGGCCCGTGCGGACAGGGCAGGCACCGGGCGCCCCGGCGGGTCCTCGTGCCGATTGACGGCGAAGCGCCCGGACTGACAGTGGCGCGTGGCAGGATCGGGCCTGGCCGGGTAACCGCGGCCGCGGGGCGTGCGGACACCGGACGCGAGGAGGCTGAACCACGGCATGTTCCACGCGGACCTGCACATCCATTCCAAGTTCTCACGTGCGTGCAGTAAGCAGTGCGATCTCGAGCATCTCGCGTGGTGGGCCTTGCGCAAAGGTGTCACGGTGATCGGTACCGGCGACTTCACCCACCCCGCCTGGTCGGCGGAACTGAAGAACAATCTCGTCCCGGCCGAGCCCGGGCTGTTCCGCCTGCAGCCCGCCATCGAGAAACGCACGCGGCGCACCAGCCCGCCGAGCACCCAGTCCATTCGGTTCATGCTCTCCGTCGAGATCTCCACGATCTACCGCCGCGCCGAACGCACCCGCAAAGTTCACCATCTCCTGTACGCGCCGACGTTTGCCGCCGCGGACCGCATCACCGCCGCGCTGGCGAGGATCGGAAATCTCGCTGCCGATGGGCGTCCGATCCTGGGGCTTGACTCACGTGACCTGCTCGAGATCACCCTTGAGAGTGATCCAGGCTCTTACTTGGTTCCCGCGCACGTCTGGACACCATGGTTCGCGGTACTCGGATCCAAATCTGGTTTCGACACGGTCGCGGAGTGTTACGCAGATCTTGCCGGGCACGTGTTCGCCATCGAGACCGGGCTCTCCTCTGACCCGCCTATGAACTGGATGTGCTCTGTACTCGACTCGTATCGGCTCGTGAGCAACTCCGACGCACACTCGCCGCCAATGCTTGGGCGTGAAGCGACGGCGCTAGAGACCGGTCTGGACTACTTCGCGATCAGGCGTGCGCTGCAAACGGGCGACGGTCTGGCGGGCACGGTCGAATTCTTTCCTGAAGAGGGCAAGTACCACTTGGACGGGCACCGCAAGTGCGGTGTGCGCTACACACCCGCGCAGACGCGTGCTTGCGGCGGCAACTGCCCGGAATGCGGAAAGCCACTCACGGTGGGCGTGCTGCACCGGGTGGCCGAACTGGCCGACCGGCCGCACGGCTTCCGCCCGCCAGGCGCGGCGGATTGCTGGAATCTCGTGCAGTTGCCGCAGATCGTCTCGGAGATTCTCGGCCCTGGGCCGAAGAGCAAGCGGGTCGCCGGCGAGGTGGCCAGGTTAGTGCGCATCCTCGGGCCCGAACTCGCCATTCTGCGCGACGTGCCGGTCAGTGAGATAGCAACGGCCGGCGGCACCTTGCTCGGCGAGGCGATCTCGCGGCTCCGCCGCGGCGAAGTCCGCACCGAAGCCGGGTACGACGGCGAGTACGGCTCGATCCGGCTGCTGCTGCCCGCCGAGATCCGGCGGTCGGGGAGCGTCCCCGTGCTGTTCGAGCCCGACAGCCCGGCCGGAGTGCAGGATAACGCCGGAGTGCGGGATAACGCCGGAGTGCGGGATAACGCCGGAGTGCGGGATAACGCCGGAGTGCGGGATAACGCCGGAGTGCGGGATAACGCTGATCCGCAACGGCTGCCGCGGATGCGGCATCCACTCGTGCGGGGGGATCCCGGGCTACCGGGGTCTGGGGTCTCCCCAGATAGCTCGGTGTCCCCACCACCCGGGGAGTCCTCGGTCCTCGGCGGGCTGGACCCGGACCAGCGCGCGGCGGCGGCCGCGGCGACCCCGCTGTTGATCATCGCGGGGCCGGGCACCGGTAAGACCCGGACGCTGACGCACCGGATCGCGTACCTGGCCGGCGGGCACGGCATCGACCCACGTCACTTCCTCGCCATCACATTTACCCGGCGGGCCGCGCAGGAACTGCGCAGCAGGCTGGCCGTCCTCATCCCTGGCTCGGCGCCGCTGATCACGATCACCACGTTCCACGGCCTCGGGTTCATGATCTTGCGGGAGCAGCATGACCGGGCGGGGCTGCCAGCAGGGTTCGGCGTCGCGGATGAGGCCGCGCAGCTGGCCGTGGCGACGGAGCTGGCCGGGTCGCAGCCCGAGGGCCGCAGAATGCTCGCCGAGGTCGGCCGGGCGCCGGGCGGCGACCCGCTCCGGGAAAGTTTCCGCAAGGCGCTCCTTGCCCGCGGCCTGGTGGACTTCGACGGCCTCGTCGAGCTCGCGGGCGGCCTGCTGCGCGACGAGCCGCCGCTCGCACGGCGCTACCGCGAGCGCTGGCCGCAGATCAGCGTGGACGAATACCAGGACGTCGACGCGGCGCAGTACGCGCTCCTGGGGCTGCTGGCCCGCGCGGACGGCGAGGGCCTGGCCGTCATCGGCGACCCGGATCAGGCGATCTACGGATTCCGCGGCGCTGACGTCGGGTTCTTCCTGCGCTTTCGCGACGACTACCCGGGCGCGGAGACCACCGTGCTGACCACCAACTACCGGTCCGGCCCGGCCATCGTGGCCGGGGCACTGCAGGCGATCGCGCCGGCCACGCTCGTCCCGGGCCGCGAGCTTCGCGCCGTAACCTCAGATCCCCGTGCGGCGGGGCCGATCACGCTGCACGAGTCCGCCGACCAGCAGGCGGAGGGCGCGTGGATCGCCGAGGCCATCGACGGGCTGCTCGGCGGCTCCTCGTTCCACTCGCTGGATTCAGGGCGGGCCGACGGCCACGGTCACGGCGGCCTCGGCCTCGGCGACATCGCCGTGCTGTACCGGACCGACGCGCAGGCTGGCCCGCTCATGCAGGCGCTGACGCGGGCGGGTCTGCCGTTCCAGAAACGCTCGCACGACCGGCTCGCCGACCGGCCGGGAGTTCATCTGCTCGTGCGCGAACTGCGGCTGACGAGCCAGCCGGACGGCCCGGCTCCCGCCGACGTGGGCGCGGCGGAAGGGGCCATGTCCGTGGAGACGCGGCTGCGCGCCGCCGCCCGTGTGGCCACCGCCATACTGCCGGCCGCCGCGCCTGAAGCCACCGACGCGCGCGCGGCGGCGGAGGTCCTGCTGCCGCTCGCCCGCCGTTGCGGCGACGACCTCGTCCGGTTCCTGACCGAGGTCGCGCTGGGCGCGGAGGCCGACGCCGCAGACCCGCGGGCCGAGGTGGTCGCGCTGCTCACCTTGCACGCCGCCAAGGGCCTGGAATTTCCCGTCGTGTTCGTGGCCGGCTGCGAGGACGGCCTGCTGCCGCTCCGGCTGCCCGGTGCCGCGCCCGACGAGGAGCGGCGGTTGCTCTTCGTCGGCATGACGCGCGCACGGACCAGGCTCTTGCTCACGTGGGCGCGGCGCCGTCCGGGCGCCGGCGAACGGGCGGCAGGCCCCTCACCGTTCCTGACGGCGATCAGCCCGGACCTGACCACGCGGACCGCACCAGCAGTGCGCCGCCACCCGTCCGGCCGCCAGCTCCGCCTGCTCTGACCCGGCTCGCCCTGGCTCGTTAGGGGTGTGTCCCGTAGATCTTGGTGGATGCGGGCGCCATCGTAAGCCAGCAGGGCCAGGCGGCGGTCCGGCCAGGCGGTGCTTGTCTTCGAGGAGCCGATACTGGTTCGTATCGGCGACGACGACAACGCCGCCGGTCGTCGTCTGGGCGCCGATCCGCGCCGCCAGAGATCTGCGGGACATGCCCTGGGCGCCACCCGCGGCGCCCAAAGGCCATCGACCACCGGGAAAACCCGAGATCCGCAACTGTGTCAACTGGTTACGGGCGGCGCGGCCGATCGGCCGCATGGAGATGCAGGAGCATACGGGTGTTGCCGAGCGTGTTCGGTTTCACCCGGTCAAGGTCGAGAAACTCGGCGACACCCGCGTCGTAGGAGCGCAGCAGTTCCGCGTACACCGCGGGAGACACCGGGGTTCCCTCGATCTCCTGGAAACCATGCCGGGCGAAGAAGCCGGTCGCGAACGTGAGCACGAACACCCGGCGGACACCCAGTTCGCGCGCTGTCGCGAGGAGCGCGCCGACGAGCCGGTGCCCAACACCGTGGCCACGGCAGGACTCGGCCACCGCGATGGTCCGGATCTCTGCGAGGTCCTCCCACATCACGTGCAGCGCACCGCATCCCACGACCGTCGCGTCCGCCGCTCGTTCTGCGATCCAGAACTCCTGCACGTCCTCGTAGAGCGTCACGGTGTCCTTACCGAGCAGCCGGCCCGAGTCCGCGTTGGCGTCCACAAGCCCGCGGATCGCACGGACGTCACGGGTACGCGCCCGCCTGATCGTGTAGTCCATCGCCCGGCACACGTTACCCGCGCGGGCAAAACCAGCGTCCTGCGCTTGGGCGACGCCTTCGGGGTGGGCCTTGGGCCAGTCCTGGATGGGCTTTGGCGGAGCCGATGGATCGCGGAAATCAGATGCGCAACGTAACATTACTTACCGTTATAGTTCGGCGACGAACCGTGCCGGGTGTGGCGGTGAGGTCCAGTTCCCGCACATCACGCGCAGGTCACACGACGGGTAAGGCGCCGTTAGAGAGTCTTTGACCTGCGCAGACACGCAAACGGCCCTGACCGGCCGGGCGGACAGGGCGCGGAGCGTGAGCTGTGGCAAAAGCCAGCCCGACGGCCAGGTTGGTTGTCCAGGCCAAAAATTTTCACCGTTCAGGTTGAGCGTCACGCGCAACATCCATTAATGTCCAGCGCTGTTGTCATCTGCTGCGCTCCGCTCCCGCGGTGACGCAACGTGACCCGCCGAATCCCAGGTACGCGGCCTTGCCGTCGGCGTGCCAGGGAGCCGGGGACCCAACCTTCCCCGGGGTGAATCCGCAGGAGCGACGCGGTCCGGTCGTACCTCGGTAGGGCTGCTCCGGCCCGAACCCGTCAGCTAACTCGGTAGGCGGCGAAGGAGAGGAGAGGCCTGAGTGGAGCGCTCGCACCGCGCCAGCGGTCTGCCGATCCGGCTGTGGCACCGGGCTGCGGTGCTCGCTACCGCGCTCGTCGCGTTCAGCCTCGTGCTGCCGCTGACGTCGGGTGACGCACAGCCGGGCGCGCCACAGCCGAGCTTCAACGAGCTTGTCGCCCAGGCGCGGCTCCTTGCGCACCAGATCGACTCGCTCAGCCAGCAGTACGACGGCCTGCGGGTCAGGCTGAGCGAAACGCGGAACGCCGCCAAAGCCGCCGGCCAGACGGCGGCGCGCGACTCGATGGCACTCGCGGGCGGTGTGCAAAGGGTCAGCCAGATCGCCGCAGAGAGCTACGTGACCGGCGGCTACGACCCGACACTGTCGCTCGCCACGTCGAGCGATCCGCAAGGCTTCATCGACCGGGCATCGATCATGGCTCATCTGCAGTCGGAGAACGGCGCGGTGCTGCACAGCCTGCAGACCGCGCAGGCGGCCGCGAGCCGGGCGCAGGCGACAGCACAGCAACAGTCCCGGCAGGTCGCAAGCCTCGTCAAGCAGATGGGCGCGCAACGGAACCTGATTCAGAGCAAGATCAATCTGATCGAGAGCTCCGCGTACAAGAAGGCGCTCGAAATCGCGAGCCAGACCGGCACCTTCCCGGTCGCGGCACCGGTGGGTGACAGCCTCGGCGCCAGGGCGCTCCGTTACGCGCTCACCGTGCAGGGCGATCCGTACGTGTGGGGCGCCGCGGGGCCGGCCGCTTTCGACTGCTCCGGCCTTGTCATGTGGGCCTACGAGCAGATCGGGATCCAGTTGCCGCACTACACCGGGTACCAGTGGACCTCGGGCGTGCACATCTCCAGGAGCCAGCTCCAGGCAGGCGACCTGGTGTTCTTCTACTCCGACCTCGGCCACGTCGGACTGTACATCGGCAACGGGCTGATGATCGACGCGCCCAACTTCGGCGAGTCAGTGCACGTAGAGCCCGTCTACTGGGGCGTGTACGTGGGCGCCGTGCGCATCGCGATCTGACCCCGCCTCGCGTGTAGGTTCTCAAAAACATGACCTCTTCTCATAATGGTTTGTCCGTGACTTATCCTTCCGGACAACTCGGTGAAAGAGAACCTCGCACGTGTCCCTTCTCGCCAGAGCGCCTCTTCTCATCCAATCCGGTCCGATCCGGGCAATTGACTAAATGCATCGAAGATCGACTTCTACTGTTCAGTCGAGTCTGTGCTGGTGAACCGCCTTGTCGGTAGGGCCGAGGAACCCGCGCTCGGACCAGATTCGTTGAGACCTGCCAGTGAACGGCGGGGCCAAAATAACTGAGAACCATACGTCCAGTCCCACCAGGCTTGTCCACTAGTGCTACCTGGCGCGAACAGCTATCGTCGGAGTCTCGATGGGAACAAACGCACCGGTGTTCGCTCTCGACACCTGAGTGCGTGAGGCTTGACCGGTAGGAAGCGGCGATCATGCTCAGTCCACCGACGATCGTGCAGCCGGTCACGCCCTGCATGAGCCAAATCCGATTGCGGGGGCAGTTGCCCGATTCGCGCGTCAAGGTCTTCGACGACCAGGGCACCGTCGTTGCAGCCGGCGTGGCGAAGGAGACTGAGGACCTGGTGAGGCTTTCGCCGGGCGTTAGCCTCCAGGCGGGCCACCGTGCTGCGCCCGCCGGTGCCGGGCGACTTGGAGTTGCTGCACAGCCCGGTTCCGTTGATCGAGTGCGGACGCTGCATCTGGCTGAACGGGGTGTTCCCGGGCGCGACCGTCTCCCTCACCGTTGGCCACGCGCCGCCGGTTAGCGTTGAGTCAAACACGGCTTCGGTGAAGATAATGCTCCGTCCGGGGATGGAGGGCCTCGATCCGTCGACCCCGGTGGTTGTCTCGCAGAATGCCTGCGGCCTCCAGGGTGCCAGCGTACGCCTCCCCGATCCATTGCCCGTGTCTGCAGACGACTGGAAGGGCCACGCGCCGTCGATCGCGCCGCCCGTCAAGTGCCAGCGCGCGATAAAGCTCGACGGCCTGCTGCCGGGTGCACAGGTGGTGATCGATCGCAGCGAGCATCCTGGCCCGGTCAGTGGCTGCTTCTCGCTTCCCAGCGGCTGGTTCTGGTTCGATCAGGAGCTGAATGGGGGAGAGAGGCTGTTCGTGCACCAAGAGCTGCCCGGATGTGAGTCGATCCCCGGGCCGATCGGTGAGCGGGCCTTCGTCACGGTTGCCGACACGGTGCCGCCGCCTCCGGGTCTTTTGGGGCCCGTCTGCCGTGGGGATCGCGAGGTCACCGTGACCGGAACGATCGCCGGCACCGTGCTCGAGTTCGTAGCCGACGGCTCGCCATTCTGTCGGGCGGGCGCGGTCG
>Ga0209648_10000327_pt1 | contig 35520 bp, 29 predicted proteins | sample GraSoi2013_115cm_FD_185830 | JGI IMG/M metagenome (GOLD analysis project Ga0209648, IMG submission 185830) | Grasslands soil microbial communities from the Angelo Coastal Reserve, California, USA - Sample 9_17_2013_115cm (SPAdes) (version 2) | ecosystem: Environmental > Terrestrial > Soil >...
AGCGAGCAAATGCAGGGGCTCGATCTGCTGATTCTCGTGACGCGCGGCAACTTCCTGTGCGCTTTGCACCGCCTCTTGCGCCTTGACCGTCATTTTTTCAAATCGCAACATACTGACCTCGTTTTATGCCATTTCTGTAGAAAAGGGGCTGGCACCTTTGCCAGCCCCACAATTTACCGCTCAACTGCATCTCCTGGCCAGAATTACCTGCCGGCGGCAGCCGCGGCCATCGCCGGAGTCCCGACGTTGACCTTTATTTGCTTCGGCTTTGCTTCCTCTTTCTTCGGGATGCTCAGTGTCAGTGCGCCGTTCTGGTAATCCGCCTTGATGGCATCCGAATTCACGGAATTCGCCAGTGTGAAGCTGCGAGCGAAAGAACCATACGAGCGCTCCACTCGCAGGTAGTTCTCTTCGCTTACTTTCTTCTCGAACTTGCGTTCACCGCGAATCGTCAGTATGTTGTTTTCTACGCGGATGTCGAGATCCTTGGGATCGACTTCCGGCAGGTCGGCCTTGACCACCAGCTCATGCTCGGTTTCATAGATGTCCACCGAAGGCGCCCAGGCAGTGAGGCTGGATTCCTCGCCAGTCCGCTCGAGGGCATCATTGAACAACCGATTCAGTTGATCTTGCAGGGTAGTAGCCCCGCGAAAGGGTTCCCATCGAGTAAGTGTTCTCATGTTGCACCCACCTCCAAAAGTGATTGCATGTGAATAATAAAATATGAGTCTATTAGTGTCAAGAGCAAAATTGCAATTCGCTTAGACATACCTAAATGCTTGTACGTCAATATCTTATAGACAGTATCGCGTGACCAGACTCCTCCAGACGTCCAGTTCGGTACCGACGCAAAACGCTGTTTTTAGGAGCAATCACTTTGTTTTGTTTGGCTTAGCCGCTTTGCTGTTAGACTGCCGCTTCCCATGCGCTTGGAAGAACTCTACTACCGTCTCCCTCGCGGGAAAATTGCCCAGCGTCCCCTTGAGCGTCGCGACGCATCGCGGCTCCTGTCCCTAGATCGTTCCTCTGGAGTTTTCAATGACCGATTGTTTGCAGAGCTTCCGAGCCTGCTGAAAGGCGACGAGATCCTTGTCTTCAACAATGCGCGCGTCATTCCGGCTCGCTTGTTTGGGAGGCGAGCCGGCATCCACTCGCAGCCACCATCGCGCGCCACTAGATCGGAGCATCTTACCGGAAAGGTTGAAATCTTCCTCACCCGCGAGCTCGATACCGACACGTGGGAGGCGCTTGTACGGCCGGGCCGCAAGATGCGCCTGGGGGAGCGGGTTTTCTTCGGCGAGGGAGAGCTGGAAGCCGAGGTCCTCGAACGCGGGCAGCTCGGTTTGCGCACCCTGCGTTTCATTTCTCATGACCAGAGCAGAATCAGCCAGCATTTCGAGCGCCTCGGACATGTTCCTCTTCCGCCGTACATCGAGCGCGCCGACGAAACATCTGACCGCGAGCGCTATCAAACCGTTTTTGCCAAATGTCCCGGCGCGATCGCTGCGCCCACCGCGGGACTTCACTTCTCCACTGAAATTCTCGATAAAATCCGCGCGCGGGGCGCGGAGATCTGCGAACTCACTCTAAACGTCGGCCTCGGCACGTTTCAGCCGATCCACGGCGAAACGCTCGAAGGGCACGTGATGCATCCCGAGAGCTACGAAATTCCGAAGGAAACTGCCGATCGCATCCAAGCCGCGCGCGATGCCGGACGCCTGATCCTGGCCGTCGGCACAACCGTAGTTCGCGCGCTGGAGAACGCAGCTCTGCGAGCCGCGGAATCCGGTTCATCGAATCTTGTGCTGGCAGGCAAAGCGGAGGCACAGCTTTTTATCGTTCCTGGATTTCGTTTTCGTGTTGTGGAAGGTTTGCTCACAAACTTTCACTTGCCGCGCTCTACTCTTCTTGCGCTGGTATGCGCATTCGCCGGGCGCCAGCACATTCTGGCGGCCTATGAACATGCAGCCAACGCGGGTTACCGCTTTTACAGTTACGGAGACTGCATGTTGATTCGTTAGATCGCGAAAAAGGATTTCTTTTTAGAGGAGGGGCTTGCACACGCCCGCGGCACGTAATGGCTGCAAATGCCTGGCCGCCAAGGGTGGACTCTGCCACATCAGCAGCGCCCTGCCAGCGTAACGAGAAGGGAGGCCGTAGACAGACAGCCTCCCGCTCGTCCCAGGAGAAGGAGTTACGGAATTTCTTCTTTTACTCGCTGAAGACAAAAACACGCGTTTGACCGGCGAAGCGGACTTCCATGACTTGACCGTTTTCACCGAGCACCACGGCGTCATATGCAGACTTGCTGCTGCGATCTTCCCAGCGGCCCTCGGATTCGGCCATCACAGTCTTGCCCTTCTGGACGGTGGCCTTGTTCCCCTCGATTTCGAGGCGGTATTCCCCGGCCTGCAACTCGGCCTTACCGAACTTGGCGGCGTGCGCAATGTTGATGGTCTTGGTGAGGGGTTTCGCGAACGCTGGTACTGCCATTGCGATGGCGGCCAGCAAAGCCACGCTGCGGACAAATGAATTCGTTTTCATGTGCGTCAATTTCCTTTCGAACGGGATGGAGTCAGCTGAACAGCAGGCTGCCACTGGCAAGAGGGAGTTGACACGCATGCGGCGGACGAGTACTCTCGCCCGTGAAGACACCTCTTCTTCCTGGACTAACGGCCGGAAAGACTGCGTGTCACGGCCCCGCGGCTGCCACCGCGGGGTTTTCTGAATCTCGCCAAGAACAGCCTCGAAACCAGCTGCACCCGTATAGACGAATCAAAAGGCGCGAATGTTTCGTCACTTCGATAGAAAACTTTGTTTCCCTTCGAACGACCAGGGCCACTGGCGCCCTCGTCCGTCTCCGCTCGCGAAATCGCCGTTTCTCCTGTATCAATTTTTCATAAAGAGATGCGCTCTTGTTTCAAACCTTTTAGGTTTTCTTGCGCCGCTCCGGTTGGCAAGGCGTGGAGTATCCCGCCGTGCATCGGCGCTCTTGTTCCTTTATACTCGGTGTCACTTTTCGGATATTAGAAATGCGAATTCTCGTTCTCAGCGATTTGCACTCGAACGCCACTGCACTGGACGCCGTCCTCGACGCCGCCCAGAACCGTTGGGATATCTCCGTCTGCTTGGGCGACGTCGTCGGCTACGGCCCCGATCCCAATGAAGTCACGGCGCGCTTGCGCGAGCTCGGCACGCAGACCATTCGGGGAAATCACGACAAAGCGGTCACGGGCCTGATGCCCACGGACGACTTTAACGCCGTTGCGAAATCCGCCGTAGATTGGACGCGTGCGCAACTCCAGCCCGAGCATCTCGCGTGGTTATCGGCTTTGCCACATGGGCCCCTTGCTACGGATGGCGTCGTGCTCGTCCACGGCGCGTTTCAGGATGAGGACGAATACGTCTTCACTCCTGCGCAAGCCCTTGACGGCCTCCTGGACTCCACCACTCCCGTGACTTTTTTTGGACACACGCACCACCAGGGCGGCTTTTCCTATCAGGACGACCAGCTCGAGGTTCTCCGGATTCGCCCTCGCCCCAGCGAATCCGTTGCCGCGTTGCGCGTCGAGCTCCCGCGCCGTTATCTCCTCAATCCCGGTTCGATCGGACAACCGCGTGACGGCGATCCGCGCGCCGCCTTTGCGATCGCCGACCTGGAACACCAGATCATCGAGTTCTGGCGCGTGCCCTACGATATTTCCGTCGTCCAGCAACGCATGCGCGCCGCCCACCTTCCCGAGCCGCTGGTCCAGCGGCTCGCCCTGGGGCGCTGAGGTCGTAAACTTACTGACCTTTTATTTCTATTCGGAAAAAAATAGTTCCACAAACATATATCTCCTTTATAATCCGGCCGTGGATTTCGCCGCTGAGCTGCAAGCCAGCCTCCAGGAGTTCACCGCCTCCGGGATCGTGGAAGTTCGTGAAAACGGCGGCTGCATCGCGCCGTTTTCGGGGATGTCATGGGAAGTGCGCGGCCATGGCGAGAAGCCGCTGCTTCATCTGTGGTCGGAGCAGTTGAACCTCACACGCCGTGTCGTGGCCATTACCGATCATTCCGAGCAGCGGCTGGCGCTGGCCGTGGAGCGCTTCGGACGCGCCAAACCGGACCGGCTCGAATTCGTTCGAAGGGAATTTGAACGCGGTGCCCGCGAAATTTCACGTGAGGAATTCCGCGGCCGTCTTGCCCGCCTTCTTGCCGAGCAGTTTCCGGATGAAACGCTCGAATCGCTGGCGGTCTCTCCCGATCTCGAGCACTCCCTCTCCGGTAATTACGCCCGGGGAATTCTTCGCCGCGGCTCCGCGTATGTCGCGGTGCTGGCCGTCCCCGGCGGAGAGTCAGCGGACGCGGCCGACAATAGCCTGACTTTCGCTTTACTCTGGTTGAAGCGCGCACGCGAGTCGAGCTACGGAGGAGCCCTCATCGGCGTTCGTGTCATTCTTCCCAAGAAAGCCTGCGGCGCCGTCGCTCACCGTCTCGCCGCACTTGGCCCGCAACACGCCGTGGAGCTTTACGAGTACGATCCAGCGCTGAATATCCTTGAAAAGATCGACCCCCGGAGTGCGGGTAACCTGGACACCTGGCTTGTTCCACATCGCGAATCGGAAACGCTCCTCAAGCGGGCTCGGCCCGCGCTGGATGCCATCATCGCGGCGGCGCCACAGGCTGTCACTTCGCATCCCGCATCGCAATCGCGCGAAGTGTGGCTGCGCTTCCGCGGCCTGCCCTTCGCGCGCTGGGAGGATGGCCGCGTTTTTTTCGGAATCAACGATGCCCGCGAGGAACTCACTCCCGGTTCGCGCTCCGCCCTGAATGATCTGCTGCACGATCTGGAGGTTTATCGCCACCCGCTGGCCAGCGATACGCGCCATTCTCTCTACCGCGCTCAGCCGGAGCGCTGGCTGGAATCCATCGTTTGCGAGAACGTCGCGCGCATTGATGCCATGCTCGATCAGCGGTTTGTTTACGCTCAGGTTTTTGCCAATGCCGGGAACGAACACGGCATCCTCGACCTCCTCACCATAACGCGTTCCGGGAGGTTGGCGATCATTGAACTGAAGGCCGGCGAGCACCTGCATTTGCCGCTGCAGGCAGCGGACTATTGGCTGCGCGTTCGCCGACAGTTGCAGAGCGGAGAAATCGCGCGCTATGGCTATTTTCCCGGAGTTGAATTGCAACAGGCTGCACCGGTTGTTTATCTCGTCGCGCCAGCGCTGCGATTCCATCCGACAACGGACGATCTCTTGAATTATCTCTCACCGGAACTGGAGATCGTGCGCGTGGGCCTTGCCGAAAGCTGGCGCCGCGGATTGCGAGTGGTCATGCGCCAGTAGTTGCGACTCGCGAATCCCTCGCAGCAGCGGACCGCCGATTTATTCACATCTTTTTTTGCCCCGGAAGTTTTCTGTACACGGCCGCTGCACCACAGGTAGAATATTGTTCCCGGCAGATAGGGGAAGGACCGTGCAGCAGATAAACTTTTCAGTCAGTATTCGGCCGGTAGGCCCGATTTCCCTCTTGGATGTCTCGGGGCGTCTGACTTTCTTCGAGGTCGGCGCCTTGCGCGATTCCGTTTCCCGGCTGTTGAAGCAGGGCCGAAAAAACATAGTTCTGAATTTGAGCGCTCTGCAATACTTGGACAGCTCCGGGATTGGCGAGCTCGCGAGGATATATGTCTCGGTGGTGAAAGAGAGCGGGGAGTTGAAAGTGGTCGGGTTGTCGTCGAGAGTGCAGGAGATTCTCAAGACTACCCAGCTCTATCAGGTTTTCCCGGAATTTCCGAGTGAAGAGGCGGCACTGGAGAGTTTTCCGGAATCCGGCCGCAAAGCAACAATTTAAAACCACTCTCTCTTAGGAGTTGTCCGAAAAAGGAGAGAAGCGGTTAGGGCCTTGCCCTAACCGCCTCCCGGGGTGTGTCCTCGAAGTGGTATTACTTACTTAGATGGCCGCCGGCAAAAAAGGTTTCCTTGGCCGCAAACTTTTTTCAAATATCGAATTAGCACCGTAAAGCTCAGTAAAACAAATACTTGCGCCACCGTTCATCCCGGTGTCCGATCAGCCGCATCAGTTGTCGGGAAGTGTGCAACGTAAACGGCCGGGGTCTCCGCGCCAGCTTCAGCCCGGCTTCTTCCGGCGTCCGATCGCCTTTGCTGTTATTGCACCGGTAGCAGCAGGCCACCAGGTTCTCCCATGTGGATCGCCCGCCGCGCGAGCGCGGCACCACGTGGTCCAGCGTCAATTCCGAGCTCGGAAATACCCGCACGCAGAACTGACAAGTATTGCGGTCCCGCAGCAATATATTCTTCCGCGAAAGCGCCCGGCTTTGCTGCGGAATATGCCGGTACGCCAGCAGGCGGATCACCGAAGGCACTTTGTGCGCATGCGCCGCGGAATGCACTTCGGCATTGTGCAGCTCTTCCGCTTGCGCCACGCCCTTTAGCATCAAAACCATCGCGCGACGCACCGCCGTCACGTTAATCGGCTCGTACGTTGCGTTCAGCACCAGCACCGGCTCTTGCATGAGCGATGCACGCCGCGGCGAAATCAGGTTGTGGGATCTACTGCCTGCGGGACCCTCAGAACCGGGCACAGCCTCGCACGCCGCTTCAGGGGCATAGCGCCCTCGGGAGATGACCGACATGTGCCGGTTTGCGCCCATCGCGCGTTCCTCGGGATATTTTACCACTCTCTGGTGCTTGGCAGGGGATTTCTAACCGCCCGTGCTATTGTCAGCCCGAACACAGACTTGGCTCCCGCCTCTCGCAGCGCTCGCGCACAGGCATCCAGAGTCGCTCCAGTTGTCAATACATCATCTACCAGCAAGACGCGTAGATTGTCAACTTGGCTGCCGGGACGTGTGGCAAAAGCGCCACGCACGGACGCCCATCGCTCCTCCAGACTCAGCACTTGCTTGTCCGGCCGCGCGCGTGTGCGCATCAGCAGCACCGCCCTATGCGGCAATTGCAGCCGTTTCGCCAGCGGCTTGGAGAGCAGTGCTGCTTGGTTATACCCCCGCTCCCGTTCTCGCTGGCGATGCAGCGGGACCGGAACCACCACGTCCGCGGTCAGGGCAGCTCCTTCAGCGCTCACCAATTCGGCCAGCCGCTCTGCAAACCACGCCCCCAGCGGCTCGATCTCCTCGAATTTCAGCAACAGAATCGCACGCACTGCCGCTCCTTCATATACCGCAAAGCTGCGAGCCCTCGCAAAGGCGTAGGTTCTATCTTGACAAGCCGGACAGAGGAGCTGTCCCTCCGGCTCATGCGCCAATCTGGGGAGAGGCCGCCCGCAGACCTCGCACATGGTATTGGGCACCCGCTCAAACGACGAGAGGCACTCTTCGCAAAGGGGAACGCGGCTCGCGGTCGTCAGCAGCCTTTCGCAGATACGGCAACCGGAAGGGAAACACACGCTGACAAGCGCGTCACTGATCTCCGCCAGCCAGCCGCGGCGCGCGCCTGCGCGCCGAGCTGCCGCCATGCCGGTGGATGAGCTTCCGTGCCCCACGCCAGCAGAACTCTACTCTTCTTTTCGTTTTAGTTAAAGAGGGAAGGTACACTCAAGTAATCGCTCTTTGTCGAGTGGTTCTGTAGTGGCGGGTCTTCAAATCCGTGCATTCAACCGTTCCTCACCGATCATTGCAGCAAACCCTGCTCCATCTTTTCCTGGCAAGCGATACAATGCTTCGCCCACGGCACCGCCTCCAGTCGTTTCTGCTGCAACTCTTCCTGGCAGTTCGCGCACACGCCGTATTCATCGCTCTGGATGCGCTTGAGCGCAGCGTCGATCATGTTCACGATCGAGCGGTCCGTATTGGTCATCCCAAACAAAAACTCCTTGGTGTAGGAGTTGGCGGCCTTGTCCGCCAGGTCCACGGTCGGATCTTCGTCCGCCGTGCGCCCCTCTTCCTGAGTGCGCGCGATGGTCTTTGTCAACTCTTCCCGCCGCGTCAGCAATTTCTTCTTGTAATACTCAAGCCTTTTCTTGTCCATGCGTGCCTTGACCTTGTCCATGTCCTTGTTCATGCTCCCGCGCATGCCGCTGTGCGCATGCCCTTGCTCATGCCCTATTCTAAAATGGTCTCGCCTCTCAAAATGCCCTTCGGGACCATCTAAAAACTCCGTAGTGTAGGCCGACTTAGCGGGGGTGTCAAGTTAGCGCGCTGAAATTTGATCGCTTCGCCGCTCCCCGCGATGGTTTTTCTTCAGAGGAGCGGTACATCGTGCCCGTTCTGTCGAAGTGATCCATCGGCGTCAGCCGGCCGCCGCCGGGAGGAAGGCAGTCTCCGATGCGGCTACATTCCCTTTCAAGTACGCGAACCTTCTCCTATAATGCCCCTGCATTAAGCCCATGCCTGCCGACAGAAGCGACTCTAGCCGGGAGCTGTACTCCATTGCGGTCGTCACAGTGGATGAATCCGCATTTCCCGAAATGCGGCGCGCTCTTGCCGGCAGCTTCAAAACAACTCTGGCCAGCACGGAAGAGCAAATCAAAGGTGCAGTGGAAGACCCCCAACTTCATGGCATCTTGTTCGATCTGGACAGCATCGGCGAAGGCCCGAGGGATGGGATCGATGTGCTGAAGGAGATTCGCGCGCTCCGCGAAGACCTTGTCTTGGTCGCGATGACCAAGTCCAATGATCGCAGCATATCCTTGCGAGCCAGCCAGGCCGGCGCCGATGAATTTTTCCTGGCTCCGGTGAATTACGCGCAGCTGGAAATAGTCCTGGCCCGAGCCATCGAGAAACGAGCCCTGGAGACTGAAGGGCGCCGGCTGCTCGAGCAGGTGGAAAGCAAGTCCGCCTTTTGCTCTCTCATTGGCGGGAGCGCGGCCATGCAGAAGTTGTATCAGTCGGTGGAAGCGCTTGCGGGCACGAATGCCTCGGTGGTGTTGCGTGGCGAGAGCGGCGTTGGCAAGGAGCTGGTCGCAAGGGCGATCGTGCAGTGCGGCGATCGCGCGGACAAGCCGTACATCTGCCTGAACTGTTCGGCGCTTCCGGAAACCTTGATGGAGTCCGAACTGTTTGGGTACGAAAAAGGCGCTTTCACCGGGGCAGACGGGGCCAAACCGGGGTTGATCGAATTGGCCCAGGGGGGAACGCTGTTTCTCGATGAGATCACGACGCTAAATCCTGGATTGCAGAGCAAACTGCTGCGCGTGTTACAGGAGCGATCCGTGCAGAGGCTGGGCGGGCGGAGCGCGCGCAAAATCGACTTCCGACTGATCGCGGCGACCAACGAAGACCTGGAGGATTGCGTTCGAAAGGGGCGGTTTCGGGAAGACCTTTATTTCCGGATCAACGTGGTTCCCATCGTGGTTCCCCCTTTGCGGGAGAGGGAGGGAGACATTACGTTGCTGGTGGACCACTTTCTGAGGATTTACTGTGCTTCCGCCAAAAAGCCGCTGAAAGCGGTCAAGCCGGACGTTTTGGAGATACTGGAGGATTATGAGTGGCCGGGAAACGTGCGGGAGCTGGAAAACGTAATCCAGCGCTTGGTCGTGATGGTCAACAGTTCGGAGATTACCCTGGAGCACCTGCCACAACAATTGCTGCACTCCAGCGCCACGGGGCAGGAGTCGATTCTGATCCCGGAGGAAGGCGTGGATTTCGATGCGGAGATGGAACGGATCGAAATCGCCTACTTGAACGCGGCGCTGCGGAGGACGGGGGGGAAGAAATCCGCAGCCGCGGCGTTGCTGCACGTGGATCCGCAGCGCATGAAGTACCTGTGCCGCAAGCTGAAGGTTTAGAGCGGTTAAAAATTGATCCTATAGCGGTCAAAATTTAACCAGCGTACAATTTTCTACTGTCCTCAGGCGCATCAAACAGAGTTTCTGTCATCTAACTCGTTCACCATCAATGGTCCTGGTACTGATCTGAGACGCGAGACTGTTTGGCAAGCGATCTGCAGTATGGATATTCGTCCATCGGGGATTCAAACAAAATCTTAGAGAGAATAAAGGAGCCCAGCATGTCTATTCAGAAAAAGAGTTTGATCAGCACCCTTAAGACCACGAAGAAGGCCAACGCTGCCAAGGACACTTTTGAAGTAGCGCCAGCAAGCGGCAAGGTGGCCAGCAAGTTGGGCGGCAGGACACCCGCCAGGCTGGGCGGCAGGACACCCGCCAGGGTTGGGTAAGCTGACCGGCAAGATGACCTAGACTAAGAAACTTAACGTTACAGAAAGACTGATTGGGGAAAAGAAAGGCCGCTTTTGGGCGGCCTTTCTCGCTTTTACCAGATCTTGCGACCCAAAAAGCGAGCGATTTCCCGCCAAGCCAGGTTCGCGACACTTCGCCTCTGGCCGTAGATTCTTGCGGAACCCACCATGCCAGGCTTCAATTCGTTCTCTGGGTTGGAAATCAACAGGTCCACGAGGAAAAAGTGGGGTTGACGGAATCCTGCGTACTTTGTTTTGCCAGCAAGTTCAGGACTAATTTCAGAGGAAACTGGCGTAATGGTCGTGGCCTGGGCATCCCAAACCTTGGGGATTCCTTGTACTTGCAACCGTGCCGGGAGACCAACTCGCAACTTGTACATTTCATGCTCAGAAACATAGATTCGAGCGCGCATCTGACGCAGGTCGGCAACTTCGAGCAGTGTGGTTCCCTCTGGAGCGTAGGCCCCCAGCCTGTCGCTCAAACGTGGAGTCAAGACGGTTCCAGAGAGGGGACTGGTGAGATCCAAGTAGCTTTCTTGAGATTCGAGCTGACGGCTCCGCTGGGCGAGTTGGTTGCGTTCCTCTAGGGCAAGGCCAAGGTTGGCATAGTGGAGTGAAGCAGAAGTAGCCCGCATGGAGGCGACCGCATAGTCCGCCGCCGTTCCAGCCACTTTTGACTGTAACGGAAGGTTGCGTAGGCGGACGAGAGGAGCGCCGGTTTCTACCGCCATGCCTTCCTTGGCATAGACGTCCGTAATCGTGCCGGGGACGACGGTTCGAACGACCGCTCGCTGTACGGGTTCTAGTGCAAACCGCCCCGCCGCGGATTCATGCCACAGAGGCAACACCAGGAACACGGCGAATGCTCCTACGGCGATTACCGCTTGGCGTGAGCCAAGCCAGGCACGCCAACGATCTTTCTTGTCCAAATAAACGAATCTCATAAAGTTCACCAAAGTGCGGATTCGGGATCGGAAGATAAGAGCTGCGGTAGCCAACTCCGGGATAAATGACCATTCCGGGCTGAAATTGCGGAAGACATTGCCGACAAACCGAGCCAGGATGTAAAGCACTGTATAGCTGTAGAGGCCGGAGAGAAGTGCGTAAACAGCGAAGCCCAGTCTGCGTCGCCGAGGAACGTAGGGAATCTCGACGGGCAGACCCCAAATTTTACGCTTCACCCATGCGGATACATAGGCGGTTGAATCCTCTTTTAAGTCCGTGATACTTAGAACTTCACTCAACATGTAGTATCCGTCGAGCTTCATCAGGGGATTCCAGTTAAGCAAGACGGACGCGATTCCGGACATGAGCATCACCAGGTAAGCTGCCTCATGCACCGCAGTGCCGGGCGGAGTCCCCCACCAAATTGGGGTCGCCACGGCACAGATCAAGAGTTCAGCCCAAACTCCGGCCATGGCAATGATGAATCTTTGGTAGGAAGTGCCTTTGATGAATCCTTCCGCCGCGTCCGTGTAGAAGGCAGGAGTGAGATAGATAAGCAGGAATCCCATCGCAGGAACACGTCCACCATAGTGTTTACAAGCGTGAGCGTGAGCGAATTCGTGCGCGCCAAGCACTACAACAGCCAACATGTAGAAAACGAAAAGATCTCCCCAGGTCCTATTCGTAAAATTGAAGAACTCCAGGGTGTCCCGTCCGATTTCGGACCAGTGGGTGATGGTGATGGCCGTAGTGATAGCCAAGGCAACAATCGAGAGGAGAGAGAACCACCAGGTGTAGATGAAGCTTGTGTGCCGACAAAACCAGGTCACAAATTTGTCTGGATTGAACGCTGGAAAGGTAATCTCGGAGAGATCGCCAAATTTGCTCTTCCTGGATTTCAGGAGCTTGCGCCTCTCCTCGGCGCTCATTTGCATCAATTGGACGTTCTTTTCTTGGGGTGTCTTGTACCAAAAATTTAACGCTTCAAGAGAGGCAGCAAACTCGCGAATTTCATCAGCGCTGTATTCACGGCCTGTTTGTCCAGAATAAACCTCGGCGATCTCCTCGAACGACCGTTGCCCGTCGTATAGTTGGATTAGCGCCCAATTCTCAGGTGGAAACCTGTACATCAGATCCTGGCTCGGAACTAGAACTCGAACAACGGCCTCTCCGCTCTCCAGGTGTTCCTTGAACACGGCGTCCGGAGGCATGCGAGGAGGGCGTTCCGCAAGGGTGCGCGCCGGAATATCCGGCAGGGCGTTGTTGAGGACGCGGGTAAGGTTCATGGTGTGTCTAGTGGAAGTTCTCGACCCTTAGGTTCGCCGTCATCCCGGGACGGAAAGCGCCGCGGTCGCCAGTCAACTCCACGAGAACTTCGAACGTGCCACTCGACGGATCGACCACCGGGCTGACTTCCTTAACGCGAGCGGCGTGCTTTTCGCCGGGTACATCAGGCGAAGTAATTTCGAATTGTTGCACGGAGCGCACATGCCCAAAGTACTTCTCGGGCAGCGTGAAGCGCATCAGAAGCGGGGCTTCCGCGGTTACCCAGAACAGACGGTCCCCCTTGGAAATCGACTGCCCCTCGCGGGTGTAGCGGCGTGCAATCAGCCCGTCGAAGGGGGCGGTGATTTTCATTTTTTCCAGTTCCAGTTCCAGCGAGCGTTCCTCGTTGTGCGCGGTGTTCAAAGTTTCCTCGACGCGCTTAATATCCCACTGGTCCGATTCGGCCTTGTACTTGGCATGCTGCAACTGCTCCTCGGAAGTCAGGCCCAGATCCCAGAGGCGTTGCGCGCGCCCATAATCCGCTTTCAGCACTTCCGCTTCAGATTCCCAGTTCTTCAGGTCCGCCGCGATACTTCGGGACTTGGCGCGGGCGGCTTCGAGGTTCGCGGCAATCTGGCGGTCATCCATGCGGGCCAGGATAGTTCCGGTCCTGACCCGCGCCGGAGCATCAAAAAAGATTTTGGCGAGCACGCCGTCGCGCTGGGCCGTGATCTCAACCTGATGTTCGACAATGATCGGTCCCGAGACGATAAGCCTTGTATCCGCGGCTTCCACCGGTACCGCGGCCTTCGGGGCGGGCGGAATTGACGCGGCATTGGTGACGTTAGGCGTAACAGTCCTGGCGTCGCCGCAACCCACTGCTAGAAGAGCAGCACCCAAAGCGATTTGCACGATCAGACTTCGCATTCTCCACCTCCGCCGGATCGCTACCAACCCAGCCAATACCACACTTTAGAATACAGCCACAAAAACGGCCGCCGGAAAAACACATAAGCCGCGGGGTACCATCCGATGCGAACTTTACCCCGGCCTTCCATGCCCGCTCGGATGGCCCCGTCGGCATTGGACACTCCCACGCGGGCATAAAAAACGGGCGTCTCGTGAAGGAGTTCGGCTTTGGGGCTGACAATCACCACGTCGCCATGGAAGGTGCGCGTGGGATAGCTGTTCAGCTTGACGACAGCATTCTGCGCTTCTTTCAGCAAGCCCGCGTCGGCATCCTCGATAGCCACATCGACGGTGGCTTGCGAGGTGTCCACAACTTCGGCAAAGGAGTCGCCCTGCTGAAGTTTGCGGCCGGCGAAGTTTTCGACATGGGGAGTGGCCACCACTCCATCAATCGGTGAACGTAACTGCGCTTTTCCCAGCAACTGCCCTGCGCGGTCAACTTCCGCCCTCCAAAAATCTGCCTGGACGCGATGGACACCGGCCTCGGTTCCGTCGTTCGCTGCCAGCGCGCGACTCATCTGCAGCATAGCGGATTCGTATTTCGACTGGGCTTCCGCCAGCGCAGAGCGCAGGTTCCAGGCTTCCATTTCCGCCAGCGCCTGGCCACGCTGCACATTCTGTCCTTCATGCACGAAGACTTTGGCGATCACTCCCTCGACTTCCGGCTGGACCAGCGCGCGCCGACCTGGTGCAACTACGGCGTCACCGTCAACGCGGAGCGGGAGCGGGCAAGCCACCAGGAAAAACAAGGCGGCGGCTCCAAGGGCGAGGAAGAGTGTGCGCCGGCGCTTTTCCATGGCCATGAACTTGCGTTTTCTCTCCAGCAGTGGCTCCAGCACGGAGATGAACGGAACTTCTTTGTACATTTGGGCGTTGCGGAGTGCGACGGTGGCCTGTCCGGCGAGCACTTCGAGTATTTCGATGTGCGCATGCCCCAGAAAATCGGGATCAGTACTCTCCATCGCGAGCATGCCGACGCGGCCGGTGTCGTCATTGAGCGGTCTGGCGTAAAAGCCGCGCATTCCCGAATCGGCGAAGTATTTCTTGAATTTGGCGCGCGTTTCTTCGCGGGCAGTGTCGATGTCCTCGCCATGCTGGCGGACGTGAATGACCTCCTCGGAGAGAGCCGCCCACTGCATGATTTCGTTTAGCGGGGCAATGTCGGGTGCGTCGGCGTTGACTTGGGTGAGCCCTGTGACGGCGCTCAGTTTGAAGCGGCCGCGCTGTTCGAGAGCGATGGCGGCGCGCTCGTAGGGGATAACCGCCTGGGGGGCGTTGACGATGGTCTGGAGCATGCGCTCCAGATTCAGTGTGGAGGTGATCTCGTGGCTGACGGTATTCAGGGTCTCGAGGATTTCGACTTTGCGCTCAGCCATCAGCAAACTGGCGTTGTGCAAGGCGCTCGAGGCAGTTTCGGTCAGGCTCGTCAGGGCAAAGAGATCGTCTTCATCGAAGGGAGTCCCGTCGGGTTTGTTGATTGCTTCGACGACACCGACCAGCGATTCCTTGTCCATTATAGGTACGACCAGGAGCGAACGAACAGCACCCTCAGTGACCCCGGCGTTTCGCTTGATTAGCCGTCCGTCCTCTCCTCGGTCGATCAGCACCGCCTCTCCGTTGTCTGAAACATCGCCGGCCACGCCCTCGCCCGGTCGCTGACGGCTGCCCGCCCGTGTCGTCGGATCAAATCCGGCCTGGTGCATCAACTCCAGGCTCTCGTCTGGTTGCAGGAGCCACAGGTTTACAGCTTCACATTCCATGACCTCGCGGAGCTTGGAGCCGATGATCGGGAGGAGTTCGTCCATTTCCAGAGTGGAAGCAAAGACTTTTTCGAGGTCGTAGAGTTGCGTGAGACGACTAATCGAAGTAAGCGCATCATGGCGTTCAATTTCGTAGCTTTGGGCCGCCATCAGCGCAGCCGCAGAGACATCCGCAACGGGGCTCAGAGCACTGAGATGTTCCTCCGTAATCTCCTTCTCGAAACTCAGGATTTCGATGGCTCCCGCCAGGATTTCGTCCTTGACCAGAGGCAGATATGCAAGCGAAAGAAGCGTCCGGCGGATGTCCAGATGCGCGTATTTTTCCCGCAATAAGTCTTTCCCGTGTAAAAGCAGAACTTCATTTTGAGCCGACAACTCACCCAGAGTTCCCGAGTCAGCGGGGATGTTTTCCGCCTGCACCGAAACCTCTCCAACGGTGGCCTTGGGCACCCAGACCCCGACGCCATCATGTGAGAAGAGAACGTAAGTGTTGACAGCTGTACCGGGCAGTAGGTCGGCGATAGTGCTTGCGACGATCCGAGCCCGCGGAATGAGTTCCTGGGCCCCAAGCAATCGCCCGGAAAGGCCGGTGAGATCAATATTCAATTTCGGTGCTCTGGTTCACCGCAGCGGCCCTACAGAAGGAAGCTCAGCCTGGAGACATATCGGTGAAAAAGCTTTCTTCGCTTGCAAATAGGCCAACGTTCTTCTAACTTTAGCGCGCACTGTAGCAGACGAACGGGGTTAGCGCAAGGGCAGGCCCCCTTGGATCCCTTCAGGCGACAAATAACCGAGGAGGCTCTAGGAAGTGGACATCGAAGTCCGAACGCAGTCACTCGTGAAAATCATTAAGCCCCGCGGCCGATTGATCTTGGGAGAGCCCCTGGATAGCATGACCGCAATTCTTTCCGATTTGCTGAACGCCGGGGAGACACGTTTCTTGCTGGATCTGGTGGAAGTATCGATGATCGATTCCAGCGCCATTGGTTTTCTTGTGCGCTATTTTACCTCCGCCAAGCAGCGCGGAGGATGTCTAAAGCTGCTGAACCCTTCCAAATTTGTCGTACAAACGCTCAAGCTCGTACGCGTGCTGAACCTTTTCGAAGTTTTTGAGGACCTGCAAACGGCCGTGTCATCTTTTAACTAGCGCGTACTTCACAAATGCCTCAGAAGGATGACGAGGCAGCCAAACTGGAACATGCCAAGGAAATTAGCTTGGTGATCTTCCCAGCGGATGACAATCCGGCGGAAGTTGTGAAGCCAAGCGAAGACCGTTCGACTTTCCAGCGGCGGCAGTAGCGGGTTAGTTCGCGACCGTCCTGGGTGCTTTTGCGGCGGCGATTGTACTTGCGGAGCGCCATGAGCCGAATGCAAGTATCGAAGGAGAGAGGTCTCTGCAATTCAATTCCACCGCGCACCCGTGTGGGGTAGAATCCGTGAACGCCACGCTGCTCGATCCCGATCCGCAGAGAAGAACGACGCCGCGTACTGGCAGCACAGAGGTGCAATGTGATTCTAACCGTCGAGCGAAACCAGATTCCGCCGGATATTACGGTCCTGGAAATGACCGGACGAATCGTGATGGGCAACAATTCCCGCGACGTGGAATTAAAGCTGGCCGAAGTCCTTCGTGAGAACGCCAAGAAAATCATCTTTGATCTCAAAGGGGTCACCATGCTCGACAGCACAGGTGTGGGGATCCTGGTCGTGTGCAAGGGAAAAATCACTAAGGAAGGCGGCGCGTTGCGCATCGCCGGCGCCACCGGCATCGTCGAAGAGGTTCTGAAGATGACCAGCGTCAGTAAATTTGTTCACCTGTTTCCGACGGTCACGGAAGCTGCCATCGGCTTCTAGACAAGACCCGCGCACGGGTCTCGCGGACTGCGTTCCGCATTCGGAATAGATGAAGAGGCGGAGCAAGCAATTATAATTGTGAGGTGGACCTTCGAAATGGCTGTTGGGGAGAGCCGGCGCGGTACCCTGGCGGACTGATTTCGTGAGGAGGGTGCATGCGGGCGGTGGTGACGGGTGGGGCGGGGTTTCTAGGGTCGCATCTTTGTGAGCGTTTGCTTGCGGAAGGATGGGACGTCCTTGCTCTCGACAATCTCGTTACCGGCGTGGATTCAAACGTCGAGCATTTGATGAAGCATCCCAAATTCCGCATTGCGCGCGCGGACGTGTCGAACTACATCGATGTCGCGGGCCCGGTGGACTACGTGCTGCACTTTGCGTCGCCGGCCAGTCCCGTTGATTACCTAAAGCTTCCGATTCCCACGCTAAAGGTTGGCGCGCTCGGAACGCACAACTCGCTGGGCCTTGCGCTTGCGAAAAATTCAAAATATTTCCTGGCCTCAACTAGCGAGTGTTACGGCGACCCGGAAATTTCACCGCAGCACGAAGAATACTGGGGCCACGTCAATCCGGTCGGCCCGCGCGGTGTATACGATGAGGCGAAGCGCTACGCCGAGGCCATGACCATGGCCTATCACCGGTTCCATGGCGTGGATACGCGCATCGTGCGCATCTTCAATACCTACGGGCCGCGGATGCGACTAAACGATGGCCGGGCGCTGCCGAATTTTGTGTTCCAGGCGCTGAGCGGAAAGCCGCTGACGATTTATGGCGACGGGAAACAGACGCGCAGCTTCTGTTACGTTTCCGATCTGATAGAGGGGATCTACAGGTTGATGATGTCCAAGGAGCATTTGCCGGTGAACATCGGCAACCCACAAGAGATCACGATTCTGGAATTCGCCGAGCGCATCCGCAAGCAATTCGACAACGCGCCGCCCATCGTCTTCGAGCCGCTGCCTCAGGACGATCCGAAACGCCGCTGTCCGGACATCACCAAAGCGAAGCGCCTCCTGAAGTGGGAGCCCAAGATCAGCTTGGAAGAAGGGCTGAAGTTGACGCTAGCGTATTTCAAGGAAGTCTTCCAGAGGACGCGAGGGGATAAGGGATAGGGAATCGGAAAAAGAAGGAGAAGCGGACCGTATAAGTCGGCCGAAATCTCGCGTAGTGATGAGGATCAGCTGAGATCCTTCGCTTTGCTCAGGAGGACACGAGCGGCGAGGACGCTAAGGAAGACTACTCGCGGCCGAAGGAGTAGTACTCGAAGCCCTTTTCGCGCATGCCTTGGGGCGCGTAGAGATTTCGTCCGTCGATCACCAATTTGCGCGCCATGACTTTTCCGGCGCGATCCCAATCGAGCTGGCGGAAAGAATCCCACTCCGTGCAAACCAGTGCGGCATCGGCGTCTTGTAAAGCCTGGTAGGCGTCTACGTGATAGTGCACCTGCGGAAAGAGAGCCTTGGTGCGCGGCATCCCTTCCGGGTCCGTGGCGTGAACGACGGCACCTTCTTCGAGCAAGCGCTTGACGACTTCGAGCGCGGGAGCGAAGCGGATGTCGTCGGTGTTGGCCTTGAAGGCCAGTCCAAGGACTGCCACGCGCTTGCCTTTCACGACCCACAGCGCTTGATGAATTTTTTCAAAAAAGCGGTCGATGCGCTGCTTGTTGACGCGTTCGGTGGCCCTTAAGATGTCAAAATCCACGCCGACTTTCGACGCCAAGTGAACAAAAGCTTGCACGTCTTTCGGGAAGCAAAAACCGCCGTAGCCGAGGCCGGCCCTGAGGAACTGACCGCCAATGCGCGCGTCCAGTCCCATGGCATGGGTAACTTCCTCGACGTTTGCGCCGATTTTTTCGCAGAGATCGGCGATCACGTTGGCATAACTGATTTTCAGCGCGAGAAAAGAATTTGAGGCGTGCTTGATCAGCTCGGCGCTATTAATGGTGGTGACGAGGAATTCGGCTTTGTGGCCTGGGGGGCAGGTTCCGTTGTGCACCGGGCAGCGGAAGCTGTTTTCGAGAATTGGGCGGTAGATTTCGCGGAGTTCCGCGGCGGAAGCGGGGTCCTCGACGCCGACAACAATGCGGTCGGGGTGAAAAAAATCGGCGACAGCGGTGCCTTCGCGAAGAAATTCGGGATTGGAAGCGACGCGGAATTTCACATTGATGTTTTTGGAATAGGCGGTAAGGGCGCGGCTAAGTTCGAGCCCGGTGCGCGCGGGGACGGTGCTCTTTTCGATGACGAGTTTGGGCGATTTCGCTTCGGCGGCGATTTGCCGGGCCACGTGGTCGATGGCGGAAAGGTCGGCCTCGCCCGAATCCTTGGGCGGAGTGCCCACACAGATGAAGATGGCGTCTCCGGCGCGGATGGCTTCACCGGCATCGTCGGTATAGGAGATGCGTCCGGCTTTGTGGGCGGACTTGAGAATCTGATGAAGGTGACGCTCGTAAATCGGGACGCCGCCGGCATTGAGCTTGGCGATGCGCTCTTGATCGATGTCTGTGCAAACTACCTCGTGTCCAGCCTCGGCAAGACAAGCTCCGGTGACGAGGCCTACGTAACCACAACCGATGACGGAAAGACGCAAGACGAATCCTCTCTGTGACCAGCTTCGAAGGGCAGAACCCTATGCGAAGCGAGATCCCAATCGCTTATTGTGAATGATTCGATTCGGGGAACAAAGCGTTTCATCGAAAGTTGTTGCCATCAGCGGCTGGCTTCCTGCAATTGTCGCTCTAGACTGGTGGATTCGAAAGCGCCGCCGGGATCTTACTTCTCTCCGTTTTTCCCATCAGCAAACCGCGCAGCCCCAAAAGAACCAGGCGCGGCTGGCGGCGCACCACGTTCCACAATAGACGAGTGGACTCATCGCGATTAATTTCACCGAGCGATTGCCGCGTCGAAGCGTCCAGCAGATCCACCAGCTGAGAATAATCCTTCTGCCCAAAATGGTGCAGCGCGCGGCGGATCAACCAGTGCGTTCGCAATTCACGCCGCAAGGACGCAAGTTCCCGGCTCCTGCCATTCTGCAATAGTGCCTGCGAGACACCGAGTGCGCCGCGAAAACCGGTGACGATACCGCCGACAGTCGAAACTTTGACCTGCGCCGCCGCGTCGCCCACCAGATAGACTTCCCCGTTCCCGATTTGGCGGCGCACCGGCACCCAGCCGCGATAGACCGGGATGCGCGCGCCTTGCCAATCGAGCGGCTCCAGCTGCTTTTTTTCGAGGAAGCGCTCGAAGCAGCGTTTCGTGTCGTTGCCATGTTCGCCGATCACGCCCAGCGCGGCGCGCTCCGGCGACTCAGGGATCAACCAGTAAAAGTAGGGCGTATCATCCGGCACGAACCAGACGCGCGTGGTATCAGGAGGGCAATCTTTCGGCAGGCGCACAATGGCCTGCACGAGGGGCACAGTCTCGATCGCGGGCCAGCCGGATGCGCGCGCCACGCGGCTGGCCGCACCATCCGCGCCAACTACGCTATCCGCGTGCAACTCCTCGTGCTTGCCGCCGGCTGCGACTTCCAGCCGCAGGCCGCGCGCGTTCGCTCCGATTCCCAGGAAACGCGTATCGAAGGATAACGCTGCACCGGCCTGCTGAGCCTCGCGGGCCAGCGCCGATATCAAGCGCGAGCGCTCAATAATGAGATCGGGCCTGTTCAGCGCGACCTGCGCCGAGCGGCCGTCGGTGAAAAGCTCGAAACGGCGAATTTCGTTGATGATACTTTCGCGGGCGGAAGCACCCATTTGGTGGCGGAAATGATCGGTAACGATCAGCGTCCGGGGCGTTGGTTCGAATTGTGGTTTTGATTCCAGCACACGCACGCGCCGGCCCCCGCTCGCCACGCTCGCAGCGGTGAAAAGTCCCGCGGCGGAACCGCCAACAACGATCACTTCACGGTCGTTCCATGCGGGCCGAGGCGGTGATTCTGAGTTTTCCACAGTTTCCGTGCTTCCGAAGGACGTGCATTCCCTGCAAATTCTAAACGTCAGGAATCCCACACCTAGAAATTTACCTGCTTCGCTCCCGACCCGTGTGGAGATGCTCGAGAGGTGAGTGAGGGGCGCCCGGTAAGTATAGCGAATCCAGCAAGGAGGGCAAACACGCGGAGGGCTTCAAAACCAATGCCGGAATTTGCCTTCGAAGCGGACTGTTGCCTTATGTGGCGGAGGTCTTCCGTGTTTGGCGTTCATAGGGCGCGCGCTCAAGATATGCGACGCCGACAAAGATCGTGCCCAGTGCGAAAGTCCCAACTAAGACAGCCAGGCGCGCCGAAAGATAACTTACGAGCACGGCTGTGCCGCCTCCGATGGCGCCGAGCAAGTACAGAGTAAGTACTGCGCCGCGGTGGCCGAGGCCAAGATTGGAGAGGCGGTGAGCGGCGTGGTCCTTCCCGGGAGCAGCGAAAGGCAGCAGCCCGCGCCGGGCGCGGGAAATGGTGACCAGCGTGGTGTCGAATATGGTCACGCCCAGGATCAGAATCGGAGCGAGCCACGCGGCGACATGATTGGAGTTCTCGAGGCGCAATTTCAGGCCCAGCGTGGCCATCAGGTAGCCAAGAAACATGGCGCCGCCATCGCCCATGAAAATCTTCGCGGGCTTGAAATTCCAGCGGAGAAACCCGGTGGCCGCGCCGAGAACCGCGGCAGCCAGTGTGGTGACCAGCGTCTGGCCGTTGAGATAAGAGAGCATCGCGAAAAAAACGGAGGCCATGGCCGCGACGCCCGCGCACAGGCCGTCCATATGGTCGAGGATGCTGAACGATGCGGTAATCCCCACGACCCAAATCACCGTGAGAACCCCGTCCAGAAAATCCCCGCTGCGTCCGCCGACAAGCAAGCTGAAAACTTGAGCGCGAATTCCGGCGGCCAGCAGGATGGCCGCCGCTAGCGGCATGCCCACAAACAGTTTGACTTGATGATGGAGCAGCCCGCGGTCATCCAGGATGCCGACAGTCGCGACGAGCGTCGCGCCGATGAGGATGCCCGAAATCTGGGCGCGTGCCGGTCCGTTGAAGGCGAAGAGCGCCGCGATCACCACCGCAGCGTACATCGCCAGGCCGCCAAGAAGCGGGATGGGCGTGAGATGAACTTTGCGTGGCCCCGGCAGATCGACCATTCCTACGCGCAGCGCGAGGGCGCGCAGGGGAATGACGAGCATCAGCGATGCCAGGAGTGAGATAAAAAAAGCAAGCAGGCCCGCGGCCATGCAACCTCGTTCCGCACGCGAGATGGCCCGGTTACGCGGAATGCGCCGGTGTCTGACGTGCTTCTTGCGGGATTGGGGGTCCGACTCCCAACTCGAGCTAACTGCTGGCTGCCCCACGCAGCTTCAACACAATACTTCGGTTCTAGTTTCACTTCAATCGGGAGAATCCTGTAGGTGCGCAGATTTTTCCGATGCGCCGAATGCGTTCTCTGATGCGAGCGGCCATCAGCCCTGCGGCTACTTTGCTTAGCGCTCGGTGAGCATGCGCGTGAAGATGCGCTGGACTTCCTCTTTGTCGCGCGTGGCGTAGTACCAATCGATGGTGCGCTTGAGGCCCTCGCGGAAGAGCACCTTCGGTTCCCAGCCGAGGAGTTTTTTGGCGAGAGAATTGTCAGCGACGCGATTGAGCGGACCGGTGGGCATGTTCCGCAGCAGTTTGATCTTGGCCTGATGTCCGGTGAACTCGCACACCATTTTGGCGCAATCGATCACGCGGATGCGCTCCATTGTCCCGAGATTCACGGGCGTGCCATCGTTGATTTTCTCGCCCGCCAGAATGGTGCCCTCAACGATATCGTCAATGTAAGTCCAGTTGCGGATCTGCGTGCCGTCGCCCCACACTTCGAAAGGGTTCTGCCCGAGGAAAGCGCGGGCGATCATGGCGATGACGGCGTGATTCTCCACCCCGCGCGGACCATACACCGTGAAATAGCGGCAGGAAGCAGCGCCCATTCCGTGCTCCTTCGCATAAGCCCGAAGCGTGAATTCGCCCATCAACTTGGCCCAGCCGTAAGTGTTGTCGGCATCATTCGGGCCTTTGGTGAGATCTTCCGTTAGATAGAGCTCCTTGTTCGTGTCCGATTGCAGAAAATTGGGATAGACACAACCAGAGGAAGCGAACACTACTTTTTTTACTTTGGCTTTGAGCGCTTCCGCAAAAACCAGGCCGTCCAGGAAAAAGTTGGATGCCGGGCCGGCTTGGTGAAGGTCCACGTAGCCGCGCCCGCCGTGATCCGCGGCGAGATGGAAAACGGTGTCGACGCCCTGCATCGCCGCCCGGGTCACCCCGGGTTCCCGCAAATCGGCCTGGAGAAAATCGACCTTGCCTGTGCCGAGATGCTTGCGAATGTTGTCGAGATGGCCGCTGCTCAGGTCGTCGACAATGCGAACTTTTTTCACGCCGTGCGCCAGCAGGTGATCGGTAAGCGTCGAGCCGATAAATGACGCTCCGCCAGTAACAAAAACATTCTTTCCTTCCCAAAATCCGCCCGCCATCGCCACGCTTGCGCTCCTTGCTAAATTTCTAGTCGACCGTCAAGCAATCGAAGATTTTCACAAATTTTTGCAATTCCCGGACTCTATCATAATCAGGCGCGGCGCCCCGCGCCGCCTCGCCCATGGCCTGCAACTTATCTGGGTCGGAAGCCAGCACGCGCACCGCATTGACAACTTCCGCAGGGCGGTCCGGATTGGCAGCCACCGCGAAGCCTCGCCGAACCCCCAGCGACACGACATCTGTCTCTCCTGGCGCCACCGCAACGATGGGTTTTCCCGCCGCCAGAATCCCGTACATTTTGCTGGGCACCACCACCCCTTCGAGGCCCCGCTTCACCGTAATGATGTGAGCATCCGCGGCCGCGAGCACGGACGGAATTTTGCTCGCCGGAAAAAATTCCAGAAAACGGATGTTGCCGGATCCCGCAGCAGAGGCCTCGATTTGCGGGCGGTGCGCGCCATCGCCCACGAACACGAGGCCCACACCCTCCTTCGCAAGGTTGCGCGCGGCGGTCACCAGCGTGTTCCACGCGCCGTAGAATCCAAGATTGCCGGCGTGCACAAGGACAAACGAAAAGCTCCCGCGAATCGCCCGGACCACCTCGGGATCGGCAGCCGGAAGAGGTGTATTCGGCGGAAGAATCTCAGTTCCATCGCGAACGATCGCTACCCGGGCGGGTTCCACACCTTTGGCGATGATGCGCGCGCGCATGTCTTCGCCGAGCACGATAACGCGCGTCGCGCGTCGCAGCGCCCAGCGATGGAGTCTTTCCCAGATCCTCGCGAGCTTGCCGGGTTCAACGATCGAGCCCCCCACGGCCATGTCCGGATACATGTCCCGGATGTTGTAGATGTACGGCTTGCGTTTCACCAGGGCCACGATCGCGCCAACGATTCCCTGAAACGGAGGATCGGTCATCGCCACGACGGCGTCGCAACGCACAAAAAGCGCCCGGGGAACCGCCAGCGCTACGTAGCTGAGATAATTCACAACCCGTTTTTTCATGTCCCGGCGCGGAAAATCCGTAGAGCCCGCGCGGATGATGCGCACCCGGCGCGCGATTTCGGTTTGGTAGAGCCGCCACGTGCGGCGCTCGCTGGGGTCGTAAGAAGGCCGCCCGCATAGCACCGTCACACTATGTGAGATGGAAAGAGCGTCCACGACGCTGTTCGCCATCTTCGCGGTCGCGGAAGTGTCCGGCGGATAATAGAGATTAAGCAGCAGGATGCGCACGGAGAGATTGTACAGAGTTCCGTCTCTGCGCGGCGCGCGGCTGCCTGCCTAACGGTCTTAGGCAGGTTTCTTAAAGATGGGCGCCGCCGCCCGATTCAGCTCGTGGGCGGTTGGCTTCTTCTTTGGCGGCTTCTTTGCTTCGCGTTTCCCTCTGTCCTTGTTTCCCATGCCCGATAGCTTGCCACAAATCGTTAATCCTGGCTAGTGGCCCCGAATTGCAATGCACAAGATCAAGGACTAGGGGCGAGAGATGAGGAAATCGCCGAGAACAAGGGCGTCCATCTGCGTGCGCAGGAAGCAATCGATCGCTTCTTCGGGCCGGCAGACGATGGGCTCGTTGTCGTTGAAGGAAGTGTTGAGCACCACGGGCACACGGGTGAGATCGCGGAAAGCGGAAATGAGCGCGTGATAGCGTGGATTGGCTTCGCGGGTGACGGTTTGCAGCCGGCCTGTGCCGTCGACGTGCGTCGGCGCCGGAATCTCCTCGCGTTTTTCCGGGCGCACGGAGTAAGCAAGGGTCATAAACGGAGATGGATGCGACTTCTCAAAATACTCTGTGGTGGCTTCCGCGAGGATGGAAGGCGCAAACGGGCGAAAGATTTCCCGGTGCTTGATCCGGCGATTGAGAATTTCCTTCATTTCCGGTCGCCGCGGATCGGCGACGATGCTGCGATTGCCAAGCGCACGCGGCCCCCATTCGGCGCGGCCCTGAAACCAGCCGAGGATTTTTCCATCGGCAATGATCGCAGCGGCGCGCTGTGATAGTTCTTCTTCGCCTAGTTCAGTGATGGAATAACCGAGTTGTGTCAGGCCGTTCGAATCCACCGCGCGCCGAATCTCTTCGCGCGAATATCCGGGTCCCCAGTAGGCGTGATCCATCACGAAGGAGCGCGGCTTGCCCAATTTCTGATGCCAGACGTAAAACGCGGCACCGACCGCGAGACCCGCGTCTCCCGCCGCCGGATGAACGTAGACTTGTTCGAAAGGCGTCGCATCAAAGATTTTTCCGTTCGCCACGCAGTTGAACGCCACACCGCCGCCAAGACAAACGGCTTTGAGCCCGGTGCGCTCGCTCAGTTTTTTCAACATGCCGAGATAAACCTCTTCGAGCCGCGCTTGCAATGTACAAGCAAGATTGCGGTGCCGTTCCTCCAACGCCTCTCCGGGCGCTCGTACCGGCCCCAGGCGCTTGGCCATTTCATCTGAAAACAGTTTGCCGAGCGCCGGGGTCTTATCGGATTCGGCCCAAGACATCTCCGGGCCGGTGCGGTGATGCGAGAAGTATTCAAGATTCAGGCGGAAGCCGTTGTCCTTGGAACGGTTCTCAAAACGCACGATGTCGCGGAAAGCATCGAGTTGTTCCGGGCGGCCATAAGCAGCCAGGCCCATGACTTTGTACTCGTCGCCGAATTTCAAGAAGCCGAGATACTGCGTCACCGCGCTGTAGAACAGTCCGAGTGAATGCGGAAAAGCGACCGCGCCGTCGATGCTCATGCGGTTGCCGGCGCCGGCGCCCCACATGGTGCTCGCGAAATCGCCGAGTCCGTCGGCGGAAAGCAACGCCGCGCGGTCGAAGGGCGAAACGAAAAAAGCACTCGCAAGATGCGCCTGGTGGTGTTCGATGCGGTGAAATTCTGCGCGGATCGTTTTGGGATCGGCGTCAAAGGCTGTAGCCAGCGCCTCGGGAATACCCGTGAATTTCGCGAGAACTTTGACGCGTTCCCACGCGAAAGATGGCATGCGCAGGGCGTAAAAAAGTTTTGTGGCCAGCCTCGCGTACGGATTCCGCGGCACGGCGACGTGATCGATGTCCGCGAGCGTGAGCCCCGCTTCCTTGAGGCAATGGCGAATCGCCCGCGCGGGGAATCCCGCCGCGTACTTCACGCGATTGAAGCGTTCTTCCTCGACCGCGGCGATCAGCCGGCCGTCGCAGATAATCGCCGCCGAAGCGTTCCCGTGGTAGGCATTAATCCCCAGAATATTCATCGCGCAATTTGTCAGTGTACCGCAGCCGGAAAATTATGCGGCGAGGTGTTGGCGGCACCACTCGTTCAAGACATACAAAGACCACGGACGCGACCAGGTAGTTTTCCCGGCAAGAAAATCCGTCCACACCGAGCCCACGCCTCCCGCGCGAAGATAAGCCGCCAGGGGCGGCGCAGGGTCGGCGAAGCTCGCTTCCATGCGAGCGCGCAGTGGCCCGCGCAGCCATTCCTCCCACGGCAGGGTAAACATGCGTTTCCGCTGCGCGAGAATTTCCTGCGGCAGCAAATCGCCGAGCGCTTCCGCCAGGAGGGCCTTTTGTGCGCTGGGGCGGTGGCGCGCGGCATCCGGCAGCGATCCTATGAATTCAACCAGGGGCGTGTCGAGGAGCGGCACGCGAACTTCCAGCGAATGTGCCATGCTCACGGCATCCGTGTCGCGCAGCAGCGTGCTCGTCATGTACGTGCGCATCTCCAGCCAGGAAACTCCCGCAACTGCTGGCAGCTTGCGCGCTTCGCCGACCGTCCGTTCGAGCCAGCCAAGCCAGGTCGGGTCGAGCGTCACGCCATCGGCGTTCACCGTGCTCGGGCGAAACCGCGGCTCGATGATTCGTTCGAGCTGTCCCGGCGGAAAGAGCGTCCGCGCGAAAAAATAGGGATGCGGCAGAGCGTCCGGATAGGCCCACGCGGCCGCGGCCTTGCGCGCGGCGTCCGGGGAACCTTCCCGCGCGGCGAGCATGGCAACGAGTGGAGCCGTCATGCGCCGCACCGCCGCAGGCACAAACCACGCGCATCCGATCAGTTTCGAAAGTCGTGCCGTATCGGAAAAAGTTTGATAACCAGCGAAAAGTTCATCTCCACCGACCCCGGACAACGCAACTTTCAGCCCAACTTCTCTTGCGGCCCAAGAAACAAAGTAAGTATTGATGCCGTCCATGGTGGGCTGGTCGAGAGCGGCGAGAGCTTCATCCAGCCGCGAAAGGACCGACTCTCCGCCTAGAGGCACTTCGGTGTGCTTCGTCTTGAAGTGATTCGCCGCCAACCGCGCAAGGTCCGCCTCATCGAACGCCGTGCCGGGAAACGTCAGCGTGAAGCTCTGGAGTCCGTCTTGCGCCTGAGCGGCAAGCGCTGCGATCGCGCTGGAGTCCAGCCCGCTCGACAGAAACAAGCCCACCGGCACGTCGGCGACGAGATGCGTGCGCACGGCATCTTCGAGAAGCGGCCGCAACTTTTTCGCCGCTGAAGCAAGATCGCGCGGTTTACGCAGTTCGCGCGCCGCGGGCGAAACCACGGGGTCCCACCAGGGCCGCGCGCGCGGGGTGCGCCGCCGCTCCGGCACGTGCAGAAGCATGCGATGTCCCGGAGGGAGGGAAAACACTCCTTCGAGTAACGTCACGGGCTCTGAGACGCTGCCAAACAGCAGATAAGCGGTAAGGGCGTCCTGCGAAAGTCGTTTGGGAACCGCGCCCGAGGCGAGCAGCGCGCGAACCTCCGAAGCGAACGCAAAACCTTGCGGTGTCTGCGTGTAATAAAGCGGCTTAATCCCCAGCGGGTCGCGCGCCAGGAAGAGAATCGGCGCCGTGGCATAACGCTCGCGAAGATCGAGCAGGGCGAAAGCAAACATCCCACGTAATTCGGTCAGGGAGTCTTCGCCCCATTCTTCCCAGGCATGAACGAGTACCTCCGTGTCCGATTGTGTGGCGAAGTGGTGCCCGCAGAGAGACAAGCGCTCGCGCAGGTCGCGGTAGTTGTAGAGCTCGCCGTTGAAGATGACCGCGACGTCCCTGGTTTCGTTCCAGGCAGGCTGGTGGCCTCCGGCCAGATCAATGATGCTCAACCGGCGCATCCCCAGTGCAAGTCCCGGCGCCCGCACATCACCGGTAAGAAAGCCCTCTTCATCTGGACCGCGATGGCCCATCGCCGCAGCCATCGCCCTCACGCAAGACTCGGCATCTGCGCTGCGCGACGCGAAGGCGACGCCGCATATACCGCACACGCTACTGTTTAATCCCCGGCGCGGAGAAGAATGCAGCGCCGCCACGAATGGCGCGCTTCCGCAAATGGAAGCGCGGGATGCTTAGTCGGCTGTCCGCATACCACGCAAGCAGAGTCCGCAACAACAAAAAGAACAAAGTCGCCGCTGCGGACAGTACAAGATAGAAGTAAGATTCGCGCTCCAAGAGCAGGCTCCAGTCGACCGCTTCGTCCCATCCAGGGTAAATGCTCTCCAACAAGCGCCGCACATGCAACCCTTCGAGCGGCAGCCGCGCCAGCCGCACATGCGCGAACTGGTCGTAAGTGTACTTACGCGGATAGTTCGGGATGGCGCCGACAGCTTCGGAAAACAGCCCCGGATTCCGTAGATCGCTGCGCGTCAAATAGCGGCCCCGGGCATCCTTCATGATGACCCGGTAGGTGGGATCGACGACGATCCAGCGCTCATCCATCAGAACCTCGGCGACCACATGCTTCGTCCTGCGATCCGGAGTCAAGAGGAGCAGGCGGCGCACCCGCAGATCGGAGCTTCGCGCAAGATTCAGGAAAGCGTTTGTCGCTGTGCCGCAAACTTTCAATAGCTGGCGATAGGTGAGCGTTATCTGCGGATCGCGCTTCGCAAGCGCTTCCGGATTCGTCGCGGTGGCTCGCGACGGCTCGGCGCGCATCCAGTTCAAGATCGCATTGACCTTTTCTTCTGCGGGTAAGCTATTCGGTACAATCGCGTCCGAAAAGCCGTCCAGATATCGGCGCACGGAATATTCCCGGACAGAAGAGTAAAGCATCGCCATGAGCGCGGTGGCGAGCAGCACATTGCTGCTCCACCAGATCACGCGAAAAATCCGGTATTGGCGCGTTGCCAAAAATTACCCCACTTGCTTAGATTCTGCTCTCACCGCCTCGTGTGAGGCAAGCGCAGCGTACAGCGTTTCCATGCCGCGAACGGGTTCGTCCCACCCCAGACGGGAAGTCACCGCTGCGCATCCCGCCGCGAGCCGCGCGCGTAGTTCTGCTTCGCTCAGGATGCGCTCCAGCGCACCCGCGAGTGCCCCCGTGTTGTGGCCCACCACCAGGCCGGCTTCATCCGCCAGCAGTGGCGCAATCCCGCATTGTTCCGTCACGATCACCGGGGTCCCTGCCGCTACGGCTTCCGCCGCCGCATTCCCAAAGTTTTCATTCTGCGAGGGAAGCACGAAAACATCAGCATCTTGGTAGGCTGCCCACTTGGTCTCGCCAAAAATCGCTCCGGTGAATTGAACCTTCGTTCGAACGCCCAGTTGTACTGCCATTTGGTCCAGTTCCTCTCGTACGCCGCCCTCGTCAGGCCCCGCGAAGACCAGCGTCATCTTCTTCATTCCGCTGGCCCGCGCGGAAAGTTCCGCGAACGCCCGCAGAAGCAAGTCCGGACTCTTCTTGATGGAGAGGCGGCCCAAAAAGAGGACCACCTTCTCCTCCGGCGAAATACCGTGCTCTTTTCGAAACGCGCCTCGCGCAGGCCAGGACACCGGGACTTCCACGCCGTTCCGCCGCAGCACTATCCTCGTGCAAGGAATGCCACCGGCGGCGAGTTCCTCGGCTTCTTGCTCCGAGGTCGCGATCACTGCGCTTGCCCCTTCGAATAGCTGCCTTCCCCAAACCGCGTGATACATTCGTTTCAGCCAAAGATTTCGCACCAAGGGCACAAACATTCCGATGGGCTCGAGCACGTAAGGTAGTCCTCGCTTGCGGCTGGCCACGGCCACCGCCGGACCCAGCAGATCGTAAAGTCCGAAAATGTGCACCACATCGAAATTCTGCAGCCGCGCCCGGCAGTAACGCTTCACCGCCGGATTCCAGCTCACCGCCCGGTAACGCATCCACGTCGGCAGATAGATGGCCTGCACGCCATTTTCATTCCACCGCCACCCAAACGGAGACCGTTCTGCAGTGATTTTTTCATCCTGCGAAAGCAGCCGTTTTTCCAGGCCCCAGTCTGCCGTGAGAACGGTGACCTGGTGGCCTCGCCGGGCCAGGCCTTCCGAAAGTGCGCGCACCTTCACCGGTGGGCCGCCAAATTCGAGAAAGGGAGCGTACGTTGCCGTGACGTTCAGGATTCGCATTGTTCGCGCAGGATTTTTTTTAGCGATTTGGCAAAGGCATTGAAGCGAAACTCGTTCTCCGCGCGCTGCCGCCCGCGCGCGCCCATCTCCTTCGCAAGCGCAGGGTCCGCCAGCAGCGTCTCGATCGAAGTCGCCAGCTGAATCGGATCGCCGTGCGGCACCACATAACCGGTGACGCCGTCCTGAATCACTTCGGGCGCGCCGCCATGCAGGCCACCGATCACCGGCTTGCCGCACGCCATCGCTTCCAGATACACAAAGCCGAATCCTTCTCCCCGGCTGGGCAATGCGAAAATTTCGCACGCGGAGTAGCACGCGGCAATTTCTGAATAGCTCAGCCCGGTCAGGAAGTGGACGTGGCGGTTCACCCCGTTCTGCTCCGCCAGATCCTCAAGCCACCCGCGGTCGTCGCCCGCACCCACGAACACCAGTTGCAGCTCTGGTCTCTGCGTCAGGAGCCGGGGCAGCGCCGTGATCAGCGTGTCCATGCCCTTGTATCTCTCCGTGGCCAGCCAGCGCCCCACCGCGAGTATCACGGGTCCCGTGGGGAAATCCACCGGCAGCGCCGGGTGTAAGCCCGGGCCGATCAGCGCTTCGAATTGCGGATCGAGCGCCCACGGCAACACTCGGATACGCTCGCGTGGCACTCCCTGTTCGATGGCAACGTGCTCCGCTGTGTCGTTGCTTGGCGCGAGGATCAGATTCGAATGCCGCAGCGCACGCCGGGGTAAGCCCCCGAGCGGCTCGCACACTTCAATCCCATGCGTGCAGATGATGCTCTTCATGCGTGGCGCCGCAACCCGCATGGCCTGTACCACGGGTCCCAGATTCGGGTGCGCAGCCAGGACCAGCTTTGCCTTGCGCCGTGCTGCCCGCAGCGCCGTCACCGTGAATCGCCCTTTGGCGCGATCGCACCCCGTGAACACAAATTCGCGCCCTCCCAGGGTCATCCGGTGCAACTCCGGTGAATCATTCAAGCTGAGCAGTCGGCAGTCCATGCCGCGGCTGGAGGCGAATTCCGTCAGCACCGCCGCCAAGTGGCGGCCCGCGCGTTGCACCCCGCCGGGTGCGTCCAGTTCGGGGAAGAGACCAATAAGCACGCGCAAAGTCTGCCAACTGCTACGCCGAATGGCAAGTACCGATGTATCGAGGTGTCGGAAACTTCTCGGTCAATCGCGGAGCTTCCAGCGGGCAAAATCGCGGCCGCGGTCGTCAATTAACAGCGGGACGAGATCCGTCAGCCGGTCGAGATAAAGGTCGGCGGGGCACGCCGCGCGGTCGTGGGTGCCGAAGCCATAATTCACGGTGGCCGCGAAGGTGCCGGCATTGCGCGCGGTCTGCACGTCCACTTCGGAATCGCCGATCAGCATGGCGTCGGCTGGGGCGGCGCCGAATTCGCGAAGAATCGTCTGTGCGCCGAGGGGATCGGGCTTTTTCGTTTCAAAACTGTTGCCGCCATAGACGGCGCGGAAATATCTCGCTAGTCCGAGACTTTCGAGGATGCGCATGCTGATCCGCACCGGTTTGTTCGTGAGGATGGCCATCGGAAACGCGGCGAGATGACTGAGCGCTTCCGGAACGCCTGGATAAGCCCACGTCGAATCCATTTTGTGGTCTTCGTAGTACGCGAGGAAAAATTTGAGCGCGCGCTCGCGTTCCGATTCTGTAGAGTTCTCGCCGAGAGCGCGTCCCACCAGTTGCGGGGCGCCATGGCCGATGTAGCCGGAGATGGTGTCCTCGTGCAGTTGCGCGCGGCCTAACTCCTTCAGCGTGGCGTTGACGGAACGGATCAGGTCGCGCTTGGAATCGATGAGCGTGCCGTCCAGGTCGAAGATCAACGCGCGCACGGAAGAAAAATTGGAGGCTTTCATGAGCCAGCAATTGTAATACGGCCGCGCTTCTTCAACAGTCACCAATCTCACGACGAATTCTTACCGAAAATTGACCTTCTTCCTTTTCGGAATTCGGGCGTGTTCGCGTAAACTAGTGCCGTTCCAACTAAAGGAAGCAAGCTTGGAAAACTTTGGTGTCTGCCAACTCGTTGACAACGGTTTGTATAGAGTCTCGTCGCAATAAGTTGGAACGGCACTAGAAGACCTCCCGGGCGGCGCAAATCGATTCCGGAGATTCCATGGCCCAGGTTTATCCCTTTCGCGCTTTTCGTTACAACCCGGCGCGCGTGGCTTTCGACCGCGTGCTGACGCAGCCTTACGACAAGATTTCTCCGGAGATGCAGGAAAAGTATTACTCCGCGGAGCCGCACAACCTGATTGTTGTGGAGAAGGGCCGCGCGTACCCCGGCGACACGCCGCAGAATAACGTTTACACGCGCGCGGCCGCGGCGATCGAGGATTGGATTCACGATCAGGTGGTGGTGCAAGATCCTGCGCCTTCTTTTTTCTCCTACACGCAGGAATACACGGTACCGGGGACGGAAGAACGCCGCATGCGCCGGGGCTTCATCGGCGCAGGAAAGCTCGAGGAATATTCGGCGGGCGTCATTTTCCGGCACGAGCACACACTCTCCGGGCCAAAGGCGGACCGCCTGGAACTTCTCCGGCATACCAAAATGCACACCGGGCAACTATTTATGTTGTATGCGGATGCGAATCGGCGCGTCGAAGCGATTCTAGCCGAAGCTGAGGCAGCGGCGGCTCCGGCCACCGAAATGCACGATGAATATGGCGTGGTGCACCGGCTGTGGGTGATTGCGCAGCCACAGCCGGTGGCCGCCATCCAGAACGCGATGGAGGACCAGAAGCTGGTGATCGCCGACGGGCATCACCGTTATGAGACGGCGCTGAATTACCGGAACGAGCTCCGCGCGCGCGCGGGAAAGATCGCTCCGGACGCCCCGTACGAGCGCGCCATGATGACGTTCTTCAACACGCGGAGCGCGGAACTGACCATTCTGCCGGGACACCGCGTGGCAGCGCACATTCATGATTTTTCCTGGAGCGGCGTGCGGCGGTATCTTGAGCCATGGTTCACGGCGGAGGCATTTCCGTTTTCTAACGACGCAGAAAAGGCCGACGCGCAAAAGAATTTTCTTGGAGAGATGGTGAGCGCGCGCGAGAAACGGGCCATCGGCGTCTATCCTGCTGCGGAAGTGCAGAAGCGGGCGTTCTACGTGCTCACGCTGCGCCCAGGCGCCAACCTGGCGCAACTCTTGCCCAATGTTTCGCCATTGCAGCGCGAACTGGACGTGGTGCTGCTGCACGAAGGAATCCTAGAGCCCGCGCTGGGAATCACGCCGCACGCGGTAACTGCAGGGGCCCATCTGACGTATGAAAGAGAAGCCGCGGCGGCGCTCGACGCCGTGGACAACGGACGCGCCCAGATCTCGTTTCTGCTGAATCCCTGCGATGTCGAGCAAGTGATGAAAATTGCCACTGCTGGCGAAGTCATGCCGCAGAAATCCACCGATTTTTATCCCAAGCTCCTGAGCGGTATTGCCATGTATCGCGTCGAAGGCTAGTCCATTAGGAGTCCCTACAGCGCCGGCACACCCAGCCGTTCGCAAGTTTGCGTAAGTGAGACAGCACATCTCCGCCCAAACGCATTGACATCCCTTGAGCGCAAGACTAAACAAGAACTGTCGAAGCTCCGTCCGCGCTGGACGTGTTTCAAATCGGAGAGTGAGATGAGAAAAAATACACGGAAGTATATCTTGGGGCTGAGTGCGTTTTTTGGCTGCGTTTTCTCGGTTTCCGCGCCAGCGCAAGCGCAATCCAGCACCGGGGTCACTGACAAAGAAGTTCTCATCGGGTCGTGTTCGGCTCTGGAAGGTCCGTCGCATTTCCTCGGAACGGAAACGGTGAACGGCGCGAAAGCTTATTTCGACATGACCAACGACGCCGGCGGAGTGGACGGGCGCAAACTGAGGCTCATCTCTTACGACGACAGTTACGATCCGGCGAAGACGGAAGCTTGTTTCAACCGCCTGATGGAGCAGAAAGTCTTCGCACTCGGTTTTTTCGTCGGCACTCCCACCGCCGTGAAGTACGTTCCCATGGCAGAGAGCAACAAAATTCCCTTGGTTGGACTCTTCACCGGTGCGCAGACGCTCTATGTGCCGATGCGGCACTGGGTGGTGAACGTGCGCGCGTCCTATTTCGATGAAACGCGCGAGCAAATCGACGGCATATGGGGGACGTTGGGCTACAAGAAAATTGGCGTTATCTATCCGGAAGATGCCTTTGGCGCGGCGGTGCTCGAAGGTGTGAAGGCGGCGCTGAAAGCCCATGGCGCCGAGCCGGTTGCGGCCGCCTCGTACCAGCGGCAGACCACGCAGGCAGGCGGTGCGATTGATACGGTAAAAGCGGCGAATCCGGAAGCGGTCGTGCTCGTCGGTCCCGCGAATACGGTCGCGCCCATCCTCAAGCAGTCTCACGCCAGAGGCTGGAAGCCCCTGTTCTTGACAGTATCTTTCGTCGGAACGGACGACTTAATCGCCGAAGCGGGTCCCGACGCCGATGGCGTCGTTATTACACAAGTCGTGCCACCGTACTACCTGACGGATCGTAAGACGGTCGCTCTCTATCGCCGCACTTTTACGAAATATTTTCCTACCGCACAGCCGAGCTTCGTAAGCCTGGAAGGCTTCGTCGATGCAATGGTCCTGGTGGAAGGGCTCAAGCGGGCGGGAAAAAATTTAACGCGCGAAGGGCTGATTCGCGGCATCGAGTCAATCCATGAACTCGATATCGGTCTCGGCCCACAGCTCAAGTTGGATTATTCCGCCAAAGACCACAAGGGCTTTGACCACGTGATCCC
>Ga0209648_10000328_pt1 | contig 35515 bp, 36 predicted proteins | sample GraSoi2013_115cm_FD_185830 | JGI IMG/M metagenome (GOLD analysis project Ga0209648, IMG submission 185830) | Grasslands soil microbial communities from the Angelo Coastal Reserve, California, USA - Sample 9_17_2013_115cm (SPAdes) (version 2) | ecosystem: Environmental > Terrestrial > Soil >...
CGCCGAGCCGATGCCGGGCTCTGCCGACGAGGTCGTGCATGACCTGGTGAACGGCTCCGCTGCGAGTGCGGCAGCGGCAGCAAAGGTACTTAACAGCTTCGATGTGGTGATCGTGCAGCACGAGTACGGCATCTACGGCGGGCCCGACGGCCGGGACATCATCTCGTTGCTCGAGGCGCTGTTCGTACCGAGCATCGTGGTCCTGCATACGGTGCTGGCACGCCCCACGCCACGGCAGCGCACGATCCTCGACGAGGTCATAGCCGCCGCCAGCGTGGTCGTCACGATGACGCACACGGCCCGATCGCGACTGCTGGACATCTACGGCACGAGCCCGGAGAAGGTCTTCGTGATACCGCACGGCGCTGACGACCATCGAGTCGGCGCATCACCGGCTGGGCACACTGGCGGGCCGAGGGTACTGACCTGGGGGCTGCTAGGGCCAGGCAAGGGGATCGAGCACGCGATCGATGCGATGGCCCTGCTTCGCGATCACGGGCTGCGGGTCGATTATCAGGTGGCCGGCCAGACTCATCCGCGCGTTCTGGGACGTGATGGAGAGGTCTACCGGCGGTCGCTCGAGGCGCGGGCACGGGCCCGAGACGTCGGAGATCGCGTGCACTTCGATGCCCGGTTCCTGGCCGCTGGAGCCCTGAGCCATCTCATCGGCGCCGCAGACGTCGTGCTGCTGCCGTACGACTCACTGGAGCAGGTCACCTCCGGGGTCTTGATTGAGGCGGTCACCGCAGGTAAGCCGGTGATCTCGACCTGTTTCCCGCATGCTGTCGAGCTTCTCAGCGGCGGTGCCGGGCTCCTGGTCGAGCGGCAGGACCCGGCAGATATCGCGCGTGCGCTACGCCGTGTGTTCACTGAGCCCGGCCTGTCCGCGCGGATGCGCGGCCATTCGGCGGACCTCGCGCCGCAGTTGCTGTGGCCGGCCGTGGCGAGTTCCTATCGTGAGCTCGCATCAGCGCTCACCTTGACCCCGGCGGGAGCCGCGATATGAGCTACCCGCTGACCCCGTTCCGGCACCTGCAGCGACTGACCGATCACGTCGGGCTGCTGGAGCACGCCGAGGGGATAGTGCCCCGGCACGAGCACGGCTACTGCGTCGACGACGTCGCCCGCGGCCTGGTGGTGGTGTGCCGAGAGCCGTCGCCATCAGAGGAACTCGTCACCCTGGGACGCCGTTACCTCTACTTCCTTGGCCGCGCGCAAGCGCCAGACGGAAGGTTCCGTAACCGCCTTGGCTACGACCGCCGGTGGCACGACCAGCCCGGAACAGAGGACTGCTGGGGCCGCTCCCTCTGGGCTCTCGGCACCGCTGCCGCGCGGGGCCCCACCAGGCGGATCCGCGAGGAATCCTTCTCCCGATTCGGCCGTAGCGCCGGGGTATCCTCTCCGTGGCCGCACGCCATGGCGTTCGCGGCGCTGGGTGCCGTCGAGATGCTCGAGAGATGGCCCGACCATTCCGCCGCGCTTACGCTTCTCGACAGGGCCAGCGCGGTCATCGGTGAGCCGCCCGCGGACACGGCCTGGCCGTGGCCAGCACCCAGGCTCAGCTACGCGAACGCGGCCATCGCCGAGGCCGTCATCGCGGCGGGCTGGAAACTCGGTCGTGACCGGGTTCTGCGCAGCGGCCTGCGCATGCTCGAGTGGCTGCTGACCGTCGAGACCCGAGACGGCCACCTGTCGGTGGTACCGGCCGGAGGCTGGGGTCCTGGCGAGGTCCGCCCGGCTTTCGACCAGCAGCCGATCGAGGTCGCCGCGCTGGCGGATGCATGCACGCGCGCGGCGGCGGTCACCGGCGACAGCAAGTGGCTGGCAGGCGTGGAAAGGAGCGTGGCCTGGTTCCTCGGTGACAATGATGCCGGGGTTCCAATGTTCGACCAGCAGACCGGCGGGGGCTGCGACGGCCTTGGCCGCACCGGTCGCAGCCGTAACCAGGGGGCCGAGTCGACGCTGGCGATGATCTCCGTAATGCAGCAGGGCCGTCGCCTGGCCACCGTGCCACGATGAAGGACCCCAGCCCCACGGGCCGGCTGCTGGCACGGACGCAGCATCGGCTGCGGCCAGACGCCTCTCGCACGCTCTGCCGGCTGTTCGTGCCCGGCCAGGAGACGCTGATCCGAGGCGGGTCGCGCGCGATGGCTGTCATCGACCGCGTCCTTGATCTGAGCGAGCCGGAGGTGGAACGAGCGCTGGCCCGGACGCTGGCCCGATTCTCCGATAGGCATCGCGACCTGGTCGAGACCCTGGAGCACAACTTCGGGCTCGTCGCCCATCGGCTCGGCGCCGAGATCAACGTGGGCCGCGCGCGGCGGCGGCTGATCGGAGCGTATTTCACTCAGGAATACGCGCTCGAGGCCGCGGCCCTGTTTAATCCGTCGATCGTGGCGCATCCTGACCAGGCGGGCTGTTCCTCTGGAGAAGTCCGCTTCGTCATGAGCCTGCGAGCAGTCGGGGAAGGCCACCTGTCGAGCATCGAGTTCAGGAGCGGCACGATCGGCAGCGATTCCGGGATCCGGTTCGACCCGCCTGGCCGCTTCCTGGACACCGGCTGCGTTCGGTCCGTTGCTCACGATCGCCAGCTCTTCCGGGAGAAACTCACCGACCTTGGCCATGAGGACGAGAACGCGCGATATCTGTGGAGCATCCTGCCGTCCCGCTTCACGTCGGCCGAGCTGGATGTCGCGCTCGCCGAGCTCTCCAGGCAGCATGTGACGCGCGGAGACTCCGCGGGGCTGGCCGACAGGCTGCGGTGGATGGCGGCGTCCAACTACGCGGTCGAGTTCGATGAGCGCCACGCTCTCTCCGAGCGGGTGCTCTGGCCCACCGGTCCGGCCGAGAGCCACGGAATGGAAGATGCGAGATTCGTGCGCTTCACCGACGGTGAGGACCCGATCTACTACGCGACATACACGGCGTTCGATGGCTCGCAGGTCGCGCCGCAACTGCTGGAAACCAGCGACTTTCGCACGTTCACCGTCTCCCAGCTCTCGGGTCCCTCGGCCAGGAACAAGGGCATGGCGCTGTTTCCCCGGCGAATCGCGGGCCGCTACGCCGCGCTCTCCCGCTGGGACAGAGAAAACAATGCGATTGGATACTCAGACGATGGTCATCGGTGGTCCGAGGCCATCACGGTCCAAGCGCCGAATCGTCCGTGGGAGCTGATCCAGCTCGGCAACTGCGGCTCGCCGATCGAGACCCCGGTGGGATGGCTGGTCTTCACGCACGGCGTCGGGCCCATGCGGGAGTACGCCATCGGCGTTGTGCTGCTCGACCTGGACGAGCCCGAGCGCCTGATCGCTGCGCTGTCCGAGCCTCTCCTGGTGGCCGACGAGTCGGAGCGCGAGGGTTATGTCCCGAACGTCATGTACTCCTGTGGCCCCATGATCCACGGCGGAACAATCGTGCTGCCCTATGGCTGCAGCGACTCGTCCGTGCGGACTGCCACTGTCGACCTCAGCCTGCTACTCGACCGGCTCACGCCCGGCTGAGCCCGCCGCTGAGCCATCGGCCCGTACCGGCACCGGTGCCCTGGCTCCCCGCTCCTATCGTGAAGAGACACACCAGCGGCGGCGTGGAGGGGGGAGACATGACGGAACCGGAGATCGACTACACAGCGCTGTTCCGGGCCCTGCCCGGGATGGTGGCGCTGCTGACCCCGCAACTGGTCTACGCCGACGCCAACGAGGAATTCCTGCGCCTGACGGGCCGCACCCGCGAGCAACTGGTCGGCCGCTACCTGCCCGACGCCTTCCCTGAGCTCCCGGACGACCCCGTCGCGGCCGTCAGGCGCAACGTTCAGGCGTCACTACGCCGGGTAGCGGAAACCGGTGAGCCCGACACCATAGCGCTGCAGCGCTACGACGTGGAGGACCCCGACCGGCCGGGGATACGGGACGAGCGGTACTGGAGCTGGGTCAACGCCCCGGTCTTCGGTTCGGACGGGCGGGTGGCGCTGCTGCTGCACCGGGTGGAGGAGGTCACCGAGCTCATCCGCGCCCGCGAAGTCGCGCTGAGCCTGCAGGAGGCGATGCTGCCCGCTCCCCGCCCGGCCGGGCACCACCGGGCGGCGGTGCGCTACCGGCCCGCCGCCGGCGCGCTGCACGTGGGCGGCGACTGGTATGACCTGGCCGACCTGCCCGGCGGCCGCGTCGCGGTCGCTGTCGGCGACGTGGTCGGCCACGGCCTGCCCGCGGCCGGGGTTATGGGACAGCTGCGCAGCGCGCTCAGCGCCGCCTCCCGCGTCGTCGGCGGCCCCGCCCGGGCCCTGGAAGTCCTCGGGCTGTACGCCCGCTCCGTCGACGGCGCCGAGAACGCCACCGTGGCTGAATCGTTCATCGACTGGGACGCCCACACCATCACCTACAGCAGCGCCGGCCACCCCCCGCCGGCCCTGCTGCAGCCCGGCGGCACCGAACACGCGCCACGGCTGCAGGCCACCGAGCCCTTTACCGACGGCGCCGCCCTGGTGCTGTACACCGACGGCCTGATCGAACGCCGCCGCGAAGACATCGACACCGGCCTGGCGCGGCTCGCCAGGTCCCTGACCCGCCACCGGGCCGACGGCCCCGAAACCCTCGCCGACGCCCTGCTGGCCGACCTGCTCCCGCCCGGCGGCCTCACCGACGACACCGCCCTGGTCATCATGCGCCTATGACCCGGCCCGCCATCGCCTGGCCGATGGGCTGGCTGGGCGCAATGTGCCCGGAAGCGCCGCTGGCGCAGTGCACGACGCGTCCTTTCGGCCGCGGGAGGTAGTTCCCGGGATGCAGTGCCGCCGTCGTGGCGGGCTCCAGAGCGTTCGCGCGGCTGATGTTCCCGCTGGCAGCGGCTTCTATAGTTGGGTGCGGTCACATGACCGGCGACCGGAAGAAGGGCCCGATGATGGTCTGGGTGCCCTCGATCGAAGCGGGGGGGCGGCCCTCGTGGCCCGGCGCGGCTCGGGTGTAGTCGCCGCGTGGCGAGGGCTGCTGCGCGGGCCGGACTTCGATGTGGTGCTGGCGTTCATCGCGTTCGCGGCGCTGCTCATCGATCCTGTCGCCGGCCATCACGTTAAGGAACTGTCGCCGCTGGCCGCCGCCCTGGCGGTGGTGACGGCCGCGCCGCTGGCGCTGAGGCGCCGGTATCCGCTCGGGGTGCTGGTCACCGTCGTGCCGCTGCTGCTGGCGTGCCTGGCCGTCTATCATCCCGACCGCGCCGCTGCCGGCATCGTGATGGTGGTCGTTTTTAGCGTCGGCCTGCACGGTGACCGGGCCCGCGCGCTGATCGTCGGGGCGCTGATGGCGCCGGTCGTGGCGGCCGGGGTGCTGGTCACCAGCCACCGCCTCGGCAGCGATTCGGTGTCCGAGACGGTCGCGTACCTGGCACTTGTCCTGGGGGCGCTGGCGGCAGGCGATGCCGTCCGGGCCCGCCAGGAGCTGGTGCGGGTTCTGGCCCAGGAGGAGGAACGCGAACGAGCGGCTCTGGTGCAGCATCGCTTCGACGAGCAGCGGCTTCGCTACGCCCACGAGCTCCACGATATCGTCGGGCACGCAATGGTGGCGATCAACGTGCGAGCCTCCGCGGCCGCTCATCTCGCCCGCCGGGAGCAGCCAGTCAGCCCGGTCGCCGCGCTCGACGAGATCGCGTCGACCTCGGCCGAGGCACTCGGCGAGCTGCGCGCCGCGCTGAAGGGCCTGCGCAGCGGCGAGAGCGAGAATGCGCCGCTGCGGCCGCCGGGAGCCGGACTCGCGGACCTGGGTGACCTGATCGCCGGCGTCAAGGGAGCCGGGTTGACGGTCGACCTGGATGTGACGGCGGCACCGGAGGCGATACCGCCGGGGATCGGTCACGCCGGTTACCGGATCGTGCAGGAGGGCCTGACCAACGTGCTGCGCCATTCGACCGCCGAACACGCCCGCGTTCGGATCGGCCGGGAGAAGGGCGCTCTCCTGGTTGAGGTCCTTGACGACGGGCAGACCAGGGCCGCCACCCGCACTGGCGGTGCCGGTGGCCACGGCCTGCTGGGCATGCGCGAGCGCGCTGCCGCGCTCGGCGGCACGTGCGAGGCGGGACGGATGCCCGGGGGCGGCTGGCGGATCCGGGCCCGGATACCGATCGCAGGGGAGGTTCGTTGACTGACCTGATCAGGGTCCTCATCGCGGACGACCATTCGCTCGTCCGGGCCGGATTCCAGTCGGTGCTGAGCATCGAAAGCGACATCACCGTGGTCGGTGAGGCCAGGAACGGCGCCGAGGCGGTCGCCCTGGCCCGGGAAGAAGCACCCGATGTCGTCCTGATGGATATCCGCATGCCCGAGCTGGACGGCCTGGAAGCGACCCGGCTGATCACGTCCGATCCGAGGCTACGACAGACCCGGGTCGTGGTCCTCACCACGTTCGACCTGGACGAGTACGTTTTCGGTGCGCTGCAGGCCGGAGCGAGCGGCTTCCTGCTCAAGGGGGCGGAACCGCCGGTCCTGATCGAGGCGGTACGGACCGTCGCCCGGGGGGACGCGCTGCTGGATCCGGGGGCCACCCGGCGCCTGATCGAGGCCTATGTGCGGCAGCAGCACGCCGATCCGGCCCCGGCGGCCAGGCTCGCGCTCCCGGACTCGCTAACCTCGCGGGAGCTGGAGATCCTCGCGCTGATCGCCGCCGGCCTGACCAACACCGAGATCGCCGCCCGGCTGTTCATCAGCCCGCTCACCTGCAAGTCGCACGTGTCCCGGATCCTGACGAAGCTGGATGCCAGGGACCGGACCCAGCTGGTGGTCATCGCCTATGAGAGCGGCCTGGTCGTGCCCGGCCAGTCGCATGCTCCGGGCATACTTCCCGCAGACTAACCGGCCGCGAGCTGGGGCTAATCGAGGTCGTCGAGGACAAGCTCGACGCCGGCGGTGGCGTGACGGCGGAAGACCTGCTCCACCAGGTCCGGATCGCGGCAGCGGAACGCCGCCAGCAGGTCGCGGTGGTCCTGGACCCGGCGCAGGCCCTCCTCCGGGTGCTGAAGCAGGGTTTCCACCGAGCGCGCCCGCCGCTCCTGGCCGATGATGGACAGGCTGAGGATCATGCTCCGCAGGGTGGGATTATCGGCCGCCCGCTCGATCTCCATGTCGAATTCGCGGGCCAACCGCAGCCGTTCGGTAATATCCATATCGCGCTCGCTGGCTAGGGCTTCCACCAGGGCCGCCATCCGGTCGAGTGCCGCCTCGGTGATCTTGTGGGTCGCGAACCGGGCCTCCAGGGCCCGGAGCGCCGCACCAGCCAGCAGGAGCTCCCGCAGCGTGCCGGAGGAGTGATCGACGACGCGAAGCTGCCGGGCCGAGACCCGCTCGATCAGGCCTTCCTGCTCGAGCCGTCGGAGCGCCTCCCGGACGGGGGTCGCGCTGACGTTCAGCCTGGTCGCCAGTCCGCGCTCGGTGACACGTTCGCCGGCCTGGAACAGGCCGGTCGCGATGCCCTCACGTATTGCCTGGTAAGCCTGCTCGGCGAGCGACTCCGCGCGAAGCAGTGCAGGCAGATCCGATGCCATAGTCAGCGGCTCCATGAAGAGTTGGGCAGACCACATCCGGTCAGGCGCAACTTACCACTTGCTATGGCAAGTCGCAGCTCTGGTGGGCGTGCACAAAATCCGGCCGACATCTTGCGGTAACGCCTATGACATGTTTACTGTAGCATACAGCAAAATCGAATAGCCTGCCTGCCGTGGTACCCGGAAGCTAGTTGCGGCTGGCAGGCCACGTCGTTCTGACTCCCGCCTGGACGCGGCCGGGTCCAGCCAGTGCGCCCAGGCACGATTTCCTGCTCACAACAGACCATCTCGATCATTGATGCTATAGCAAGCATGCTGTAGCGAACAGGAGGCGCAGATGCCGACTTCGCTGAAAATCAGTGCGCTGGCGGCCGCAGTCGCTCTGACGGCTGCCCTGACCAGTTGCTCGACCGGCGGCGGATCTCCAGCCGCATCATCATCGGTGTCCACGTCACCGGCGTCGGCTTCGACCCTGAAGCAGCAGGCGCAACATGAACACGGCCTGGTGATCTACGCCAACATCCCGTCGGCGTACCTCCAGCCGGTTATCGCCGCGTTCAACAAGCAGTACCCGTTCATCAAGATCAGCGCATCTGACCTCAACGACGACGTGGTGTTCTCGAAGTACGAAAGCGAAGCCGCTCAAGGAGCGCGAACCGCGGACATGCTGATCGCCAGCGCCCCAGCATTGTGGGTCCAGGCGGAACAGAACGGCGTGAGTGCGGGTGTCACTCCGGCAGGTCTGGGCGCATTCCCGTCCTGGGTGAATCAGGGCCACGGTGTCTTCGTCATGTCGGCGGAGCCCATCCTGCTCACGCATAACGACAAGCTGCTGACCCCATCGCAGGTGCCCACGACGTATGCCCAGCTTGCCGCGGACGCGAAGGCGAACCCCGCCAAGTTCAAGCTCGTGTCGTACTCGATCACCAACCCGCTCAATTACGCCGGCATCTATGGCCTGACTCACGTCCTGGGAGCGGCCAAGGTGTGGAGCTATTACGACGCCCTGGCCCCGGTGACCAAGACCTTCGATGATGGTCTCACTGCGCTTGCCTATATGTTGCAGGGCGGCGCGTCCCTCGGCTACATGACCTCGGGGCTGGCCCAGGGCGTCCTTCCGCACTACAAGGGCCTGGCCAGCTATACCTTCATGCAAGACGCCACGCCGCTCATCCCTCGCGGAATCACGGTGACCAAGAACGCGGCCAGCCCCGCCTCGGCTCAGCTGTTCCTGGACTTCCTGTACACCCAGGTCGGCCAGAACGCCCTCTGCGCCGGCGGCTTCGAGGCGACGATGAACAACTTCCACTCCGCCAACGGCTGCACCGCATCCCTGACGGCACTGCAGAGTCACGTCCCGGCGAACACGATCTACCTGGTGCCGATCAACCAGGCCGTGCTTAGCCAGCAGAGCGCGATCACCCAGCGCTGGAACCAGTCCTTCCACCGCTAGGCAGCGCCAAGACGACCTCTGGGGAAGAAGAGACCCATGACGAGCATGATCGAGCGCCCGCCCGAAGTCACCGCGCCGGCGGCGGCCGAACCCCGGGCGCGCTGGCTGCCGGCGAGCGCCGGGCAGGCGCTGGTCTGGTTCGCCGTCGTCGCGCTCGTCGTGGGCCCCTTCTTCCCGCTGGTCTACTCGTCGCTGCGGAGCAAGCCGATCTACCTGCCGGGCGGCACGTTCACCCTGGCGGCATACCGGACGCTGTTCGCTGACCCGCTGTTCTGGAGGGCGGTAAGGAACACCGTCTCGTTCGCTGTCGGCACCACGGTGCTGGCCGTGGCCTGCGGCACGGCACTTGCAGTCCTGTGTGGCCGGACGAACATGCCGGGGCGCAAGATGTACGGGCGGCTGCTGATAGCTCCGATCCTCATCCCGCCGCTCGGCTTGATAGTCGGCTGGCTGGCGATTTACGGGCAGGGCGGCTATCTTACCCAGGCTGTCAGCAGGAACCTGCATCTGCCGGTGTGGAACCTGTCGTCGATCCCCGGCATGTCGCTGCTCGGGGCCGTCATCACCATCCCGATCGTGTACCTGACCGTGCAGGCCGCGCTCGCAGGGACCGACTCCTCGCCGGAAGACGCCGCGCGCAGCGCAGGCGCGGGACCATGGCGGGTGATCACGCGGGTGACGCTGCCGATGCTGCGTCCGGCCATCCTGAACTGCACCTTGCTGATCTTCGCCCTGTGCCTGGAGATCCTGGGCATCCCGCTGTTCCTCGGGACGCCATCGAACATCGACTTCTACGCCAGCTACCTGTACAGATCCTGGAGCAGCGGGGCAACTCCCGATCCGTCGTTCGTCAGCGCCGGCGCCGTCCTGCTGCTAATGGTCGTCTCGGGCCTGCTGATCATCCGAGCCCGGCTGTCCGGCTCGGAGCAGCGGTTCATCGCCAGCAGCGCACTCGGTGGCGGCACCTACCGCCCGCTGAACCTGGGCCGCTGGCGATGGCCCAGCTGCATCGCGCTGGGGACGTTCATCGGCGTTACCAGCGTGATCCCGCTGCTGGGGCTGGTGCTGATGTCATGCGTGAAAGTGCTGACCACGCTGGAAGTGCCCTGGCACCTGTTCACCGCAGAGAACTGGCATCTGGTCGCCACCGACCCGACGCTGCGCCGCTCCATCATCGACAGCCTGATCATCGCCGGCGGCGGCGGCGCCGCCACCGTCCTGCTGGTCGCGGTGGCCACGCTGATCGCGCACCGCTCGGGGTTCCCGCTGCGGCGGACCCTGGCTCCCGCCTTGATCTATCCGCGCGCCGTGCCGGGAGTGATCCTCGGCATCGGCTTCTTCTGGACCTACCTGATGTTCACGCCCGGAGCCCTGGTGCGCAACAACCTGTGGGGCGAACTGATCGCGCTCTGCGTGCGGAACCTGACCCTGGCCTACGTGGTGATCTATCCCAGCCTCGCGCGGATCAACGCCGAGCTCGACCGCACGGCCCGCTCCAGCGGGGCGGGCTGGTGGACGGTCGCGCGGCGGATCCTGCTGCCCATCCTGCGTCCCGCGCTGCTCGCCGCCTTTGTGCTGATGTTCATCACGCTGCTCGGCGACTACGACCCGGTCGTGTTCCTGCAGAAACCGGGCACCGAGGTGCTCGGCGTGACGATGCTCCAGACCTGGCAGCGCGGAATCGTCGGCCCGGTTGCCGCCCTGGCCGTCGTTCAAGTCGCCATCGTCGCCATCGTGCTCCTGCTCGGAGCCCGGGTCCTTCGGAGGCTGCGCCGTGCCTGACATCCATGTCGAACACCTGAGCAAGTCCTTCTCCGGCACCAAGGTCCTCGACGACATCAGCTTCACCGTCAAGGACAAGGAGTTCGTCACGCTGCTGGGACCCTCCGGCTGCGGCAAGACCACGACCCTGATGTGCATCGCCGGTTTCCAGACCCCGGACGAAGGGCTCATCGCCTGCGGGGACGACACGTTCGTCGACCGCGGCGCCCGCGTCGACCTGGCGGCCGAGCGGCGCAACCTCGGGATCGTGTTCCAGTCGTTCGCGATCTGGCCCCACATGACCGTCGCCCAGAACGTGGCGTTCCCGCTGCGCGTCCGCAAGATGTCCAAGCGCGCCATCACAGCCCGGGTGGATGAGGTTCTGGCTCTCGTGGAGCTGGGCCAGCAGGCCGGCCGCTATCCCCACCAGCTTTCCGGCGGCCAGCAGCAGCGGGTCGCCCTGGGCCGCGCCATCGCGTACTCGCCGGCGGTGCTGCTGCTCGACGAGCCGTTCTCGAACCTCGACGCCAAGCTGCGCGAACGCGCCCGCGACTGGCTCAAGGGGCTGCAGCACACCCTCGGGCTCACCACGGTCTTCGTGACCCACGACCAAGACGAGGCGTTGTCGATGAGCGACCGGATCCTGGTCATGAACGCCGGGCGGATCCTGCGCGAGGGGAGCCCGGAGGAGGTCTACCGGCAGCCCCAGGCGCGCTTCGTCGCCGAATTCCTCGGGCAATGCAACTTCCTCACCGGCGCCGTCACCGCCGGACCGGACGGCGAAGCGGTCCTGAAGACGGCAGAGTTCGGCGACGGCATCGCAGTACCCGAGCATCATGCCGGTCCAACCGGGACCATCGCCGTCCGGCCAGAAGACATCGAGATCAGCCAGCCCGACGCACCTGGCAGCGGCCCGGCAGGCACCGTCTTGGACGCCTCCTATCTCGGTGACCACTACCAGTACCGCATCGCTGTCGGAACGGTGCAGCTATCCGTGCGCTCGCAACGTCCCCTGGCTCAGGGGCCGGTGCGCGTGCGCATTCCGCCGGGTGCCGCCACGTTCGTCGAGTGAGTCCAACCTCAGGCTGGACCAGGCCGGCCCAGCCAACCACCTCCTCCCGCCCAGAAAGGCGGCATATGCCTGACCAGTGCGGCCCGCCAGACAGCGTGGGCATCCTGGTGCCGAGCGGCATGCTCGGCGCCGGCTTCAGCCCCGGCACCATCACCCGCGGCATCTCCCTCGGCGCCGACGTCATCACCGTCGACGGCGGCTCGACCGACTCAGGGCCCTACTACCTCGGAACCGGCACGGCTAAGACGACCGAACGCGCCGTGCGCCGCGACCTGCGCCTGCTCCTCGCGGCCGCGAGCAGCGCCGGCATACCGCTGGTCGTCGGCTCCTGCGGCACCGGCGGGACAGACTCCGGCGTGAACTGGGTCGCCGGCCTAGTTAACGCGATCTGCGTCGAAGACGGGCTTGACCTGACCATCGCGAAGATCTTCAGCGAGCAGCAAGCCGACCAGCTGATCGCGAAACTGGAGCGCGGGCGCATTCATGCGTTGCCGCCCAGCGCTCCGCTGGACGCGGCGACACTCGCCAGGTGCACGCACATCGTCGCCATGATGGGCCACGAGCCCATCGAGCAGGCTCTGCGCGCGGGCGCGAACGTCGTGCTCGCCGGGCGGGCGACCGACACGGCCGTCTCAGCCGCCTTCGCCCTGATGCGCGGGATGCCGCCCGGGCTGACCTGGCACGCGGCGAAGATTATCGAGTGCGGAGGTCAATGCACGACCGACCCGCGCTCGGGCGGAGTGTTCGCACGGATCGATCACGGCGGCTTCACCATCGAGCCGCTCGATCCGGACGCGGCCTGCACGCCAACTTCAGTGGCCGCCCACATGCTGTACGAGACCGTCAGCCCGTACACGATGCGCGAACCAGGCGGCACCATCGCGGTGGCCGACGCTGTCTATACCGCCGTCGACGAGCGCATCGTGCGGGTCGAAGGGTCGCGATTCGAGCCTGCCGAGCAGTACACGGTCAAACTTGAGGGTGCAGCGATCACCGGGTACGAAACAGTGTCCTTCGCCGGTATCCGGGATCCGCAGGTACTCCGGTCGATCGATGAGTGGGCCGGGTTCTTCACCAAGACGCTGACTGAGCGAGTGGAGACCGTGCTCGAACTGGAAGCCGACTCATGGGCAGCCGACCTGCGGCTGTACGGCTACAACGCCATCCTCGGCGATCTGGAGCAATCACCAGCCACGCCAGCCGAAGTAGGGGTGATGTTGCTGGTCAACGCGGAGGACCAGGAAACGGCGACGGCGATCTCGAAGCTGGCCGACCCGCTGCTGCTGCACCTGCCCCTGCCGGCCATGCACTACCTGCCCAGCTTCGCGTTCGCCACCTCCCCCGCCCACATCGACCGCGGCGCGGCGTACGAGTTCGTGCTCAACCACGTCGTCGAAGTCGACTCGCCGACCGAGATGTTCCGCCTGGAGATGACGAATGCCTGACCCTGACAGCGCCGGCGCGCCCCGCACGCTGGGCGACCTCGCGCTCGAGGTGCGGTCGAAGAACGCCGGCCCGTTCTGGATGACCCTGGAGGCGTTCATGCCCGATGAGCAGGCCTACCGCGTCGCGGACGCGCTGATCACCCCGGAGCTGATCAGCGAGCTGTACCACGTCCCGCCCGCGTCACTGCAGATCTTCCGCATCCCGGAGCTGCACGTGGTCAAGGTGTCCTTCCCCCGCCCGGTCGTCCAGGGCAGCCTGCACGACCGGGACATGCACGCTGGGCAGCACCACGTCCCGCTGGCGAACACGGTCGTGCCCGCAGCCACGGCAGGCTAGGAGGCATCGGAGCGGATCCACCGGTTAAATTGCTAGCGACGGGCTCCCATGCGGCAGCCGATCCGCTGCAGATGGTGGACCTACAACAGGAGGCCAGCCGATGACCGAAGGGACCAGTCTGGCGGCCGGCGAGTCGCTTAGCGCGCTCCTGGCTCGAGGGGAGCCATCAAGGCCGGCGTTTATCGTGCCCGATGGCGGCCAGGTACTGACGTACGCACAGGTGGCGGCCAGGGTCGAGACACTTGCGGAACGGCTGGCGGGTGCCGGTGTCCGGCGCGGTGATCGCGTTGCCCTCACGCTGCCCAATGGCCCGGACTTCGTTCTGCTCCTGCTGGCGATCACCGTCCTCGGCGCGGCAGCGGCCCCGCTCAACCCCGCGTACACGCAGACCGAGTTCGCTTTCTTCCTCGCGGACATTGCCCCCAGGCTGTTCCTGATCCCGGCGCGCGGCCCGGCCGCGGCCGCGGCCGCCGTAGCAGCCACGGCGACGACGGTGCTCACGGTCGAGGCCGCTGAAGACGGACCGCCGGGACTGCTCGCTGCCGGGACTGCGGCTGCGCCGCAGCGGTCATTCGAGCAGGGCGGGCCGGACGACGTGGCCGTCGTCCTGCACACGAGCGGGACGACTAGCCGCCCGAAGCAGGTTCCGCTGCGCCAGCGGAACCTGATGGCCTCGACCCGCACGATCGCCGCGCACTACCGGCTCAGTTCCGCGGATGTCTCGTTCTGCGTCATGCCTCTTTTCCATATTCACGGGCTCGTCGCCTCCGCCTTCGCGGCGCTGAGCACCGGGGGCGCGGTTATCGCCCCCCGCCGGTTCACCCCGCACCGTTTCTGGCCGCAGGCCCGCGAGCACGGGGCCACGTGGCTGTCGGCCGGCCCGACGCTGCACCAGATGATTCTCGACCAGGCCGATGACGTCGGCCCGCCTGGCACGCTGAGATTCGTGCGCTCGTGCAGCTCGGCACTGTCACCGGCGCTCCTGGAGCGGGCAGAGCGCAGCTACCGGGTGCCGATGCTGGAGGCCTACGGCATGACCGAGGCCAGCCATCAGATGGCCTCCAACCCGCTGCCTCCGGCTGCGCGGGTGCCGGGCTCGGTCGGCGTGCCGACCGGTACGGAGATCGGCGTGGTCGACAGCGAGGGGACCGTCCTGCCCGATAAGAGCCCCGGCGAGGTTGTCATCCGCGGCCCCGGCGTAATGTCCGGTTACGTGAACAACCCCGCGGCCACGGCCGAGGCGTTCTTCGGCGACTGGTTCCGCACCGGCGACCGCGGGGTGCTGCGGGATGGCTACCTCTCCCTGGAGGGACGGCTCAAGGAGATGATCATCCGCGGTGGCGAGAACATCGCTCCCGCCGAGATCGAGCAGGTGCTCATGTCCCATCCCGCCGTGCGCAACGCGGTCTGCTTCGGGGTCGAGGACGACAAGTACGGGGAGCTGGTGGCCGCCGCGGTGACCCTCGGCCAGGACACCGAAGCCAGGGATCTGATTGACCACTGCCGGGAGCAGCTGGCGGCCTACAAGGTGCCGGCCAGGATCCATTTCCTGCGCGAGATACCGCGCACGCCCACCGGCAAGGTGCAGCGCCGGCGGGTGGCCGAGTTCGTCGCTCAGCGGCCGGCCGCGCAATGAAGTTCGCCGTGCTCGGCGCCGGGGCGATCGGCGCTTACGTCGGGGCCGCGATCGCGCGCGGCGGCGCGGACGTCACCCTGATCGCCAGGGGCGCGCACCTGGCGGCGATGGCCGAGCATGGGGTCCAGGTGCTGTCGCCCCGCGGCGACTTCACCGCCCATCCGCGCGCGACCGGCGATCTGGCGGCGGTGGCTGACGCTGACGTGGTATTCGTCGCGCTCAAGGCCTACAGCCTGCCCGAGATCGCCCCGCGCCTCGGGAAGCTGCTCGCGCCCAGTGCCGCAACCATCTGGGCGCAGAACGGGATCCCGTGGTGGTACTTCCAGTCGCTCCGGAATAACGCGGGGAGCGCCCGCCTGGAGAGCGTGGACCCGGGCGGGGTGATTTCCGCCTCGATCGGTCCCGAGCACAACGTCGGCTGCGTGGTCTACTGCTCGACCGAGATCATCGAGCCGGGGGTGATCCGCCATATCGAGGGCACCCGGTTCACCCTCGGCGAGCCTGACGGATCGGCGTCCGAGCGATGCAGGCTGATCTCGGCTGCATTCGCCGCGGGCGGGCTGAAGGCGCCGGTCGAAGCCCGGTTGCGCGACCAGATCTGGCTCAAGCTCGTCGGCAACGTAGCGTTCAACCCGATCACGGCACTGACCAGGGCGACGCTAGGGGAGCTTGGCACGGTGCCCGAGATGCATGACCTGCTCCGGGCCATCTTCACCGAATGCGCCGCGGTAGCCGGTCGGCTGGGGATCAGCTTCCCGGTTTCGCTGGACCGGCGGCTCGAGGCCGGGCTGGCCGTGGGGGACCACAAGACATCGATGCTCCAGGACCTCGAGGCGGGGAAGCGGCTCGAGCTGGACTGCATGACCGGAGCGATCGCGGAGCTCGCGGAGCAACTCAACATCGACGTCCCGCATGTACGGACTGTCCATGCCTGCGCAAAGCTCCTTGACCATCTGGGGACGCAGCATCATAAAGTCGTGTCCGGCTGATACCGGCCGCGGAGCTTCAAGTGCTGCTTCTGGTGGCGAACCAGAACCAGAGCGCGGCAGCTGCGGTGAACGCGCCGAGCGCACAGACACCGGTCCACCCGGCTGCGCTGTAGACCACCGAGGCTGCCGCGGACCCGGCCGCGCCACCGAGGATGTAGGCGACCATATAGGCGGTGTTGATCCGGCTGCGGGCCTGAGGTCGGAGCGCGTAGATGGCGGTCTGGTTGCTGATGTGGAGCGCCTGCGAGCCGAGGTCGAGGACGATGATGCCTGCGATCAGCGCGGCGAGAGAGCTGGCACCAAGATCAAGCAGGCCCCAGCTGGCGAGCAGCATCACGGTGAGGACCGGCTGCGTACTTCGCGTACTTGACGTACTTGCCATCGTCATGTTAACTGGTGCCATCACCACAACGGAGGACGGCCACCATGCCTGCGGTTCACTATGACAGCTACACCAAGGCCCGGGAACACCTTAAGGACGTCTTGGACCAGGCTGAGAACGGCCAGGTGGTTACCGTCCGGCGCGAGTCGGTCACAGCAGCTGTGCTCGATGCTGGCCGCCTGCGGCATTTCCTGGCGTCGGTCGTACCCCCGTGCGCGAAGGTCGTCGCCGAGGCAGAAGGATGGTCAGCGTTCATCCCAGGGTTGCCAGTGGCTGGCGCGGGTGCCACCTATGACGCGGCGGTCGCCGATATGGCAGACGCGTTGCGCGAATACGCTGAGGACTGGCCCCGCTTGCAGCATGCGCCGAACCACCGGGAGCACTGGGGGCTCGTGCAGTTGGTTGCCCTGAGTGATGACGACCAGTTGCGCCAGTGGATCACCGGATCGGCGCAATGACCTGGCCGGCTCCCACCCGAAGTGACCATCAGCGCTTCTGCGAAGCGGAGGGCTGGGAGCCGGTGCGGAACGCCCGCGGGAAGACCAGCGGGCACCACGCTGTCACCTACGAGTTCCACCTGCACGACGGCAGGGTCCTGAGAACGCGGATCTCCCATCCGCCGGACGGAAGCACGTACGGGACGAACATCTGGAGCCACACCCTCCGCGACCAGCTTGACGTGGATGAGGCCACCTTCTGGGCATGCGCCCGCGACGGCGTGAAGCCAAACCGCGGGGGACCTGAGTTTCATGAGGCCGAGGCGCTGCCTGCCGACCTCGCGCACCTGCTGGTCACGCGGCTGCACCTCTCCAGCGCCGAGATCGCTATGATGACCCGTGATGAGGCAATTGCCCGCATGCAGGAGTTCTGGAGCCAGCCCGACTGAGCCAGAGCGCCGCTGCAGGGCATGGCTCCGTAATCATCGCCTGAGCGCACAGCGCGTCTCGCAGCTGCTGAAGACCGGAACCTGACGGTATCGGGAACGGCGTAGCGGACCTTTGCGGTGCTGGCCATGGTCACGAGGCCTGCCTCAGTGGCCGCCCGAGATGCTTAAGCGCCTGTCTACTAGCAGGGCTGGCAGGTGAGGGCACCGCACCGGGTCGTCTCATCGTCCCGAGTTCCAACGTCACCATGGAGACCACCGAGCTTCCAGCGCTGCCTGGGCGCCATCCAGCGTTGGCGGCGCGCGGGGGATCGGGTTAGAGACACACTCAGAACCATGAAGACCGAACACTGGAAGAACGAGCCAGAAGAACACGATTACCCAGCCGCTGTGTCCTACCTGTCACTCATTATGGACCCGGCCGCTGCCACCCAACTCGTCAGCGCCTTGCAGAAGGCCGGCCAGCTGGACCACCACAAGGCCAAAGACGTCCTGCGCGCGAGCCAGCTACCGTTGCTGGCCGAGGACGACAAGCACGTGGCGTCGGACCTCGGCAAGGTCAAATCGGGTAGCAAACTCTCACCCGTCCTCCTGGTGCGCGGCCAGCCCCTCCTTGTCGCAGACGGTTACCACCGAGTTTGTGCCAGCTACCACCTCGACGAGAACGCCGACATTCCGTGCCGCATCGTCGATGCTCCCGGATCGTGAACAGCCCCCGTCGCGACGGGACCCGGCTCTCAGAACCACCACGCCGCGGGATACGCCAGCGATCTGGCGCCTGCACGCTGGCAGCTAGTCGGCGATCGCCGGATACACGAGCGTCTTAAGCTGCCCGCGGAAGTTGAACGTGCCCGACGGCAGGAGTTGGGTCATGAAGACTACGGTGAGGTCTTCGGCGGGATCCACCCAGAAGATCGTCGACGCAGCGCCACCCCACATGTACTCGCCGGGAGAGCCGATGATCTGCGTGGCTGTGGGAGCCTTGGCGACCGCGACGGTGAGACCGAAGCCCATGCCCGCGAAACCCACCTCGCCGTATCCGCCGGGCATCGCGACCGACTGAAGGTCGCCGCCGGAGGGGAGATGGTTGGCGGTCATCAGCTCGACCGTCTTCCGTCCCAGGATGCGCACGCCATCCAGCTCGCCCCCGCCCAGCAGCATCTGGCAAAAACGCAGGTAATCGGTTGTCGTGGAGACCAGCCCGCCGCCGCCGGACAGGAACGAGGGCTCCTTCCGGTAACCGCTGCACTGTGGATCGTCGACCACGACGAGTTTCTTGCTCGCATTACGGCGGTAGCACGCGGCGAACCGGCCCACCTTCTCGTCGGGCACCATGAACCCTGTGTCGTTCATGCTGAGGGGCTCGAAAATCGTCTCCCGCAAATAGTCGTCGAAGCGCTGCCCCGAGATGATCTCGACGAGCCGTGCGCACACATCCGTCGATACCGAATAGAGCCAGTGCGTACCGGGATGGAACTCCAGCGGATAACCAGCATAATGCTCCACCATGGTCTGCAGGGTGGTGCCTGGGCCCCGCCGCGACCCCGGCGCGAATCCCTGGCCAAGTTCGACATTGTCGGCCGAGAACAGCTCCTGCAGGGTCCGGCCGCCCGCGAAGCCGAGGCCGGACACGTGCATCATCAGGTCGCGCACCGTCATCGGCCGCTCCGGGTCGACGAGCTGCTCCGACCCGTCCTCCGCTCGCTCGCGCACCTTCAGGTCGCGCCACTGCGGGATGAAGCGAGTCACGGAATCGCTGAGCTGGAACGTCCCCCGCTCATACAGCGACATCAGCGCGACCCCGGTGATCGGCTTAGTCATCGAGTAAATACGCCATATGGTGTCCTCCTCGACGGGCATGGACCGTCCGAGGTCCCGGGACCCCAGCGACCGGAAATAGCCCACGTGACCGTGGCGGGCGACGGCGACCTGGCAGCCGGCGATGCGCCCAGCGTCGACGTAGCGGTGCTGCAGGTGCTCGGTGATCGTTCCAGCCGGCCTTCGTCGAGTCCCGCCCCAACCGGGTTGACCTTCATGCGCTTACTCCTGTCGGGTCGGCGGGCGGCCATCCCGCGGGTTACGGTGCCGGGATCTGCGCCACCGAGCATTCCGAAAATACGCTATATCCCAGTTGGCCCGCGACGACACCCGATCCCGGACACCGGCGACATCGTCGCCGACATGCGGACATCATCACCCACGCGGTACAGCTGCTCACCGACCCCGGCTTCGGCCCGCCGTGGGCCAGGGGGAGCATCAGCGCAACTTTCTGCGGGTTTGACCAGCAGCGCCGATCGCCTGGGCGTAAACCTCGTCGGGCACGTCCTGGGTCTCGGGCAGCAGGGTCATCGCGTCGGTGAGCGCCAGCGCGGCACGTTCCTGCTCGGTGTACAGATTTGTCTCCCGCCAAGCGCCGAGCAGGTAGATGCGCCGTTCGGTCTCGCCGAGCTTGCGCGCGTTCCGAGTGTGCAGGTCCAGGCAGAACGAGCATCCGTTGAGCATCGAGCCGCGGATCTTGACCAGCTCGATCAGCCACTGGTCGAGCCCTGCGTCGGCCGCGGCCTTCTCGACGAGGGTGTGCAGCTGGAGCAGTTGCTGGTACGGCTCCGAGGTCCGCCGGCTGAGCTGAATCCGCTGCGTCATGGTCTTCAACGTTAGCGGCAAGTCGCATATGAATACTGGCCCGCAGGAAGGGCCTGCAGATGCGTATTCCGGCAGTACCGGGCGGGCGGTGCTCTGGCCTGCTTCGAGTTGGTTGAAGGCGTGGCTGCGGCCTCCAGCTTCGGGATATCCGTTGGCCAGGAGGGCATCGGGCCAGCGAGAATCGGGCCATGGAGCATCTGTCGCGTCAGCGCCTGGAAGCGGGGCTCGGCCAGATCCGTGATTCGCCCCGGGATGATGGCAAGATCGTCCTGGTGGTCCGCCGCCCAGCCGTGGGCGTGCGGGAGCTGCCGGGCGAGGTGATGCTCGACCCGGTAGCCGGCCTTGCCGGGGACAACTGGCTCGCCCGCGGCAGCAGGAACATGCCGGACGGATCGGCTGACCCGCAGCGGCAGGTGACGGTGATGAATGCCCGGGTGGCCGAGCTCGTCGCGGGCGGGACGGACCGGATGCCGCTGGCGGGCGACCAGCTCTACATCGACCTCGATCTCAGTGTTGCCAATCTCCCGGCGGGCAGCCTGCTCACGGTCGGCCAGGCCGTGTTGCAGGTCAGCGACGCCCCGCACCTCGGCTGTGCGAAATTCGTCGAGCGGTTCGGCGACGAGGCAATGCGCTTTGTCAACTCTCGCGTCGGCCGGCAGCTGCGGCTGCGCGGGATGAACACTCGTGTGGTGCAACCGGGTATCGTCCGCCCCGGTGACATCGCCACAAGACCCCCCGTGGCCGCACACCAGCCCTGAGAATTGCCTGCAATCCAGGCCGCCATCCAAAGATCACCGCCCCGGGTTGCCACAACAAGATCCGCTGACCCCGATGCGCGGCGCCGTGCTCGAGCGCCTTGCGCGCGTCGTCAGGTTGGGGCGCGAAGATCAGCCGCAGGATGTTTGGGCCAGTGCGCTGGGTTCTTTCCACGGCTGTCGAGCCAGAGGGCCCAGAGCTCTATTGTGCCGATCTGGAGCAATCCAGCCGAAGCCCAGGGATCCCCGGCAAGACGTGCCCTGATTTCGTTCTCATCCGTAGCCTCGATGACATGCAGCGTCTGCTCTCCGTCGCCGACTGGGCCGCCGAGGACGATAAAGCCATCATCGACGAGCCCGTCCATGAATGCCGCGTGCCCATCCCAGCCCTCTTGCTCCCGGATCTGACGCGAGGAATCCCACCGTGGGCCGTGGACCAATCTGACCGCGAAATTGGCCATGGCTGGAGCGTACCGGGCGCTACCGACACCCCAGCCCCGGCCTCTGCCTGGCTCCACGTCGGCCATCTAAACGTCCGGTCATGCCGCGAGCTGGGCGGGCGCATAGGAGCCCAGGGCTGTCGGACGGTGTGCATCAGCCCTGGGCCCAGAAGTCGCGTTCTTCCACGACAAGCCCGTCGGCCCTGAAGCGCAGCAAGGACACCCCGGCCAGATTCTCGGTGCCGCCATCTGTCAGCCTGGTCTGCGCGGTCCAGGGCACAGCAGCCTGATCGCCGTCGACGATCGGCGTGCCGAACCGGCACTGGGCCGACTCCTCCTCCGCGAACACGCGGGACAGGTAACCTGGCTCCGGCTCGCGGAACGGATGCTGCTGCCAGAACGCGCCCTCGGCATAAAGCGCGGCGATGGCGGCGGCCTCATGCTCGCGCCAGCCGCGCTCCCACTCATCTGCCCACCGCTGCGCTGCCTCTCGCGTGTCCACGCGCCAACAGTAGCCACGGGCACCGACAGGCCGACGGCCCAACTGGCAGGGATGACGAGGTGGCAGGGATGACGAGGTGGCAGCGCCTAGGGCTTACTGAACCTACGATGGCGCGTTCTTCTACCCTCTGCCGACAAGGCCCGGCCGCCGGTGAGACCCGAATGCCGGCCTGGGTGCGCTGCCGGCGGGCCGGGCGGCGCCAGACGTAGCATCGGCTGATGGAGTTCAGCCGGGAACTGCGGGAAGCGGTGATGTCGGGCGACATCACCGTGTCCTTCCGGCTGTGGCGCCGGCCCAGGGTGAGGCAGGGCGGCCGGTACCTCGTCGGTCCTATGCAGATCGAGGTCGACTCCGTGGAACTGATGCCCTTTGCCGCCGTCACGCCGGGCGACATCCGGCGATCAGGGGAACGCGACCGGGAGTCCTTGCGCCAGCGCGCTGCCCACGCCGGCCCGATCGCCGACGACACACTGCTGTACCGGGTGGAGTTCCACCTCGTCAGGTCACCGGCACGTGAGCACCCCAGGCTGGATGCTGACCTCTGAGGCTCACCGCCCGTGCGCGATGACTGCGTCCTGCAGCTCCATCTCGCCCTGGCCCGCGCGGCCCAGGGTCATGGACACTGCCTCGGGGAGACCGCCCTTCATGCCCGGCCCGGCTGTCCTGCACCCCCGACGTTATTTAGCTAATTCTGACTAGTGATAGAGTGCGGTCGTGACGCACAACAGCCCAGGACTCGCGGCGCTGAGCAGCCTCGATGACCGGGTGCGCGGGCGCCTGTATGAGTTCGTGTCCGGGCAGGCCGAGCCGGTGGGCCGGGACGAGGCGGCTGCCGCAGCCGGGATCGGCCGTCCGCTGGCCGCCTACCACCTGGACAGGCTCGTCGAGCTGGGGCTGCTGACCGCCTCCTACCAGCGTCCCCGGGGGCGGGGAGGCCCAGGAGCTGGCCGCCCGGCGAAGATGTATGCCCGCTCCGGGCGCGAGTTCGCGGTTACCGTGCCGCCGCGGGAGTACGAGCTGGCGGCGCGGCTGCTGGCCCAAGCTGTCGAGTCCGACCGCGGCGGCGCGAGCCGGGCCGCGCTGGATGACGCCGCGCGGCAGTTCGGCGCCGAGCTCGGACGGCGCAGCGTGGCCAGCGACGCCCAGGGCGGCGCGCGGCAGGCCATGGACATGGCGCTGCGCGAACACGGTTTCGAGCCGTGCCAGGACGAGGATGGCACCGTCTGGCTGCGTAACTGCCCGTTTCATCAGCTGGCCGCCCGGCATCCCGGCCTGGTCTGCGGCATGAACCTGGCGCTGATCGAGGGCCTGGTCGCGGGCCTTGGAGCGGGCGGGGTGATCCCGGCCCTTGATCCTGGGCCGGGGCGCTGCTGCGTGGTCATCGGCGCCGGCCAGCCGGCGGGCCAGGATCAGCGGACCGAAGAGCCATGACGCAGGAGCTGACCCTCGTTTCGCCCGAGCAGGCGCTGTCAGGGCCGGAGTCGGACACGGCGGTATCCTCGCGCTCGGACCTGCAGGTGGTGGCCGGCCGGGCGGGCGTTGACCTGGCCGCGGCGCAGCGCGCTGCCGGAGACTTCCTGGCCGCGCTGGGGATCGACCTGGACCGGGACGAGCTGCGCGAGACACCTGCCCGGATGGCCCGCGCCTACGCCGAGCTCTTCGACGCCCGGCCCCTCCGGCTCACGACGTTCCCCAACGACGCGGGCTACGACGAGCTGGTGCTAGCGCGCGGCATCCCGTTCCGGACGGTCTGCGAGCATCACCTGCTGCCCTTCTCCGGTGTCGCGCACGTCGGCTACCTGCCCGGCGAGCGGATCCTGGGCCTGTCCAAGCTGGCCCGCCTGGTCGAGCACTTCGCCGCCCGGCCGCAGAACCAAGAGCGGCTGACCAGGCAGGTCGCCGACTGCCTGGCCGAGCGCCTGCGCCCCCGCGGCACGGGCGTTGTGCTGGAGGCCGAGCACGCGTGCATGACGCTGCGCGGAGTGCGGGCCATCGGCACCACGACCGTCACCTCCGCGCTGCTAGGCACGCTGCGCGCCGACGCGCGCTCCCGGGCGGAGTTCTTCGCCCTGGCCGGCGTGGCGCGCTGACCATAACGCCGCCGCAAGGCGGGAAGGAGAGGATCGCCATGACCGACGCACTAGCGGCGCTGAGCACGGCCGGGGTCTCGATCTGGCTGGACGATCTCAGCCGGGAACGTCTCCTCACCGGGAGCCTGGCCGGTCTGTCCGCCCGCGACCACGTGACGGGGGTGACCACCAACCCGGCCATCTTCGCCAGGGCAATCGCCGGCGGGGACGCCTACGCCCCGCAGATACGTGACCTGGCCGCCCGCGGCGTCGGCGTGGGAGAAGCGCTGCGCGCGCTGACCACCTTCGACGTGCGCTGGGCCTGCGACGTGCTCCGCCCGGCCTACGACACCACCGGCGGGGTGGACGGGCGGGTGTCGATCGAAGTGGACCCGCGGCTGGCCCGCGACACCGCTATCCCGACACCCGCTACGTGACCAGCCTGGTCGGCCCCGGCGTGGTCAACACGATGCCCGAGGCCACCCTGCGCGCGGTCGCAGACCATGGCCAGGTCCCCGCCGACTCCATACACGGCCACTACGACCAGGCGCAGCAGCTACTGGGCCAGCTGCAGGCACTCGGCATCGGCTACGACGAGGTCATGCAGGACCTCGAAGACGACGCCCTGGCTAAATTCGACGCCGCCTGGCAGCAGGCGGGCGACCAGCTGGCCGCCACCCTGCGAGCCCGGCCAGCACCACAGCAAGGGAGCTGACCATGACCACGGACACGACCTATGTAATAGTCGGAGCGAGTCTCGCGGGGGCCAAGGCCGCCGAGACGCTGCGGGCCGAGGGCTTCGACGGGCCGCTCATCCTGATAGGCGCCGAAACCGAACGGCCCTATGAGCGGCCGCCACTGTCCAAGGGCTACCTGCTCGGCACGGCCGAACGCGACACGATCTACGTCCACCCGCCGCGCTGGTACGCCGAGCACGACATCGACCTGCGCCTCGGCGTCGCGGTCACCGGCATCGACCCCGCCACGCACCAGGTGAGCCTCGCGGACGGCAGCCGCGCCGGCTATGCGAAGCTGCTGCTGGCCACCGGCTCCTCGCCCCGCCGGCTCTCCGTGCCCGGCGCCGGCCTCGACGGCGTGCTCTACTTGCGCACCGCCGGCGACAGCGACCAGATGAAGGAAACCCTCCGGTCAGCGTCGCACATCGTGGTGATCGGCGGCGGCTGGATCGGGCTGGAAACCGCGGCTGCCGCCCGTGCCGCCGGCGCCCGGGTCACCGTGCTGGAGATGGCCGAACTGCCGCTGCTGCGGGTCCTCGGCCACCAGGTCGCCCAGGTCTTCGCCGACCTGCACCGCGATCACGGCGTGGACCTGCGCTGCGGCGTGCAGATCAGCGAGATCACTGGCAGCGACGGCAATGCCACCGGGGTGCGGCTGGCCGACGGCCGCCACATCCCGGCCGACGCGGTCATCGCCGGGGTCGGGATCACCCCCCGCAGCCAGCTCGCCGCCGCCGCAGGCCTGGAGGTCGACAACGGCATCTGGACCGACGCGCAGCTGCGCTCCTCGCACCCGGACATCTATGCCGCCGGGGACGCCGCCAACGCCTTCCACCCCCGGCTGGACAAGCACATCCGGGTCGAGCACTGGGCCAACGCGCTGCACCAGCCGCAGGCCGCGGCCAGGGCGATGCTCGGCCAGGACGTCGCCTACGACCGGGTGCCGTACTTCTTCACCGACCAGTACGACCTGGGCATGGAATACTCCGGCTACGTCGAGCCGGACGACTACGACGAGGTCATCTTCCGCGGCGACCCCAGCCAGCGCGAGTTCATCGCCTTCTGGCTCGGAGCCGGCGGCCGAGTGCTGGCCGGCATGAACGTCAACGTCTGGGACGTCAACGACGCGATTCAAGAGTTGGTACGCGGAGGCCAGACGGTGGACAAGGCGGCGCTGCGCGACTCGGACACGCCACTGGAATCACTCGCTGGACACGCTGCCGCCTAGGCGTCCGGCAGGTACCCCACGACGACCGGAGAGCAGGCGCATGAGCGACCAGCTTCTGCAGATACCAGAGAACCCACGATCCGGCACCGAGCCAGCCACAGGCAACGACCTCCCAGGCACCGAACCAGCCGAAGGCGGCGACGCAGCCTGCTGGGCCCACCTTGTCTGTCCCGACTGCGGCGCCATCGCCGGCGACGGCCACCGCCCGGACTGCCGAGCGCGCCCGCCAGCCTCGCCGCAGGACTGAGCCGGCAGCGGGCGGCTCGTTCACCGTCCTGCGTTTCGCCAAACCTGAGCTGCCGGACATCGTGTACATCGAGTAGCTCACCATCGCGGTCAGTCTGCCCGAATGCCGCGCCCGGCGGGCGGTCTACAGTGGTGACGAGGAGCAGAACGACAACAAAGGAACCTGCCTCCTGCCGGATGACAGGCCCTGCACAGGACGACGACTGCAAGATCGAGAAGGTGCTATCGTCCCGGATGGGAACGCCAGGAAAATAACCAAACTCAGAATACCCCGGACCGTACACACCCTTAAGGATCCCCGCGTGATCAACGACCGTTCGGCAATCCCATCCGAGCCGAGGCCGGAAGAACCCGACGACACCGTCGGCACCGCAATCGACGCATCAGTGCCGCACTCGGCCCGGATCTGGAACTACTGGCTTGGCGGCAAGGACAACTACGCCGTCGACCGCGCGGCCGGTGACCAGTTCAGTGCGATCTTCCCGCGAATCGTGGATATTGCCCGTGCCGACCGTAATTTCCTGGGACGTGTCGTTCGCTTCCTGGCAGGCGAGGCTGGGGTGCGGCAGTTCCTGGACGTCGGAACCGGGCTGCCGACAGTGGACAACACCCATGAGGTCGCACAGCGGGTTGCACCAGAGTCACGGATCGTGTATGTCGATAAGGATCCGCTAGTGCTCACGCACGCCCGGGCCCTGCTGACCAGCAGCCCGGAGGGCACCACCAATTACGTGGACGCTGATATGGCCGACCCCCACAAGGTCCTGCAAGAGGCTGCGAAGTGGCTGGACATGGCCGAGCCGGTCGCGCTGACGCTGATGGGGGTCCTCGGCCACGTCACCGACTATGCCGAGGCACGGTCTATCGTGGCCGGGCTGCTTGACGGGCTGTCGGCCGGCAGCTACCTGGCGATCAACGACAGCATCAACACGAGCGAGGCGCTTGAGGAGGCCCTGCGACAGTACGAGGCCTCAGGTGCCGTCCCGTACCGCACCCGCAGCCTGGAGCAGTTCGTCGGCTTCTTCGATGGCCTGGAGCTGGTCGAGCCGGGCGTGGTCTTGGTGGCAGACTGGCGGCCTGACCCTGGCTCCGTCCCCGGTCCTGAGATACCGCAGGTCGGGGCCGTCGGGCGCAAGAGGTGACCATCCCGTGGGCGGCGGCACGACGTCCTGGATCCCCGCGATTTCAGCAACCGTTATCGTCCCAGTTCAGGAGCACTCCGGGCTACGGGCCGGGTGGGTCAGCCGCGGAGCGATCAGCGCCTGTGAGACCGCTATTCGGGTGCTTGGCGCCCTCAACGGCCGCCTGCGGTTCCTGCCAGGGCCATGAGGCGGTGGCGTGCCTCTTCGATGGTCGCGAATACCGGCAGCCGCGCATGCAGGCCGGTGATCCGCAGCATCTTCACAACGAGCGGTGGCGGCGCGACGAGTCCGTAACAGCACCCTGCCGCCTCGGCCTCGTTGGCGATCCGGACGAAGGCACTCAGCCCGCACGCGTCGCAGAACGACAGGCCGGCGAGGTCGAGCAGAAGCAGCCGGGCGCGGCAGCCGATGGCTGCGCGGCCCTGCCGGTACAGGCCGTCGGCCGTGGCCAGGTCCAGTTCTCCCCGTACGCTCAAGACCTGGGTCTGGTCATCGGGACTAGACGTCGTGACGTTCGCGCTCTGGCTCACTGCCCGCCCTCCGCCGCCCGAGGCCGCGTTCCGCTAGCACCTTCGGGGTAACCGCATTGGCCCGGGTGGCCGTGCAAGGACCATATCACTGGCGTGCCTTTAGCCTCAATTGCCGTTCCCGCCCCCGAATTTCTTGCACGTGCATCAGCGCTTGCATTTATCTGTGCAAGCGAAAGGTCCATCCGTCCGGGCCGACACGCGCGTTGCGATCGATAGCAACGAGCCCCGGCGAGCGAGTTACCCCGTTGCTGATCACCGTCTGGGCGTGGGGCCCGCCATTGAGAATTGCCCAGTGACGGCCGTCAGACCGCTGGCCTGAGATGGCCACCGCCTGGCGATAAGCGGCCCTCTTGCCCTGAGGGTGTGGCGCCGATCGGCGGCAAGACGCCTCCGGGCCTCGCGGCGCGCCTGCGGCTGGGTCAGCGTTCTGCTCAGCGCTTGCGCCCCACCCCGCCCCACATGTTTGACGGGCTCTTGGCCTCGGCCTCGGTGTCGGGCCGCCATTCCTGAACCCGTACCACGCCCGGCTCGAGCATGTCCAGGCCGTCAAAAAAGCGCGCGACGTCGGGCCGGCGGCGCGGAGTGGTCTTCTCGTACATGAGTCGGTTGAGGCGTCGTATCATGTCGGCCGCCTGCGCTGGGACGATGTCAGAGGCCACATGCGACAGCGCCAGGTAACTCCCCGGCGGCACCGCGTCCATCAGCGTGGCCACGATCGCGTTCGGGTCCTCGTCGTCCCCGATCGCGTGCATGATCGCTATCAGCATCACCGCCACGGGGCGGGAGAAGTTCAGTGTCCGTGCCGCCTGCGCCAGGATCTTCTCCGTGTCCCGCAGGTCCGCGTCGATGTAGTCGGTGGCGCCTTCCGGGCGGCTGGTCAGCAGTGCTCGGGCGTGGCTGAGCACGACCGGGTCGTTGTCCACGTAGACAACCCTGCAGTCAGGTGCCACCGACTGGGCCACCTCATGGGTGTTGTTGGCGGTCGGGATGCCGGTGCCGATGTCGAGGAACTGGCGGATCCCCTGCTCCCTGGCCAGATAGCGGACCGTGCGGGCCAGGAAGGCGCGATTCGCCCGGACCGAGCGGACAATGTCCGGATAGGCCTGGATTGCCTGATCGCCTGCCTCTCGGTCGGCTGCGTAGTTGTCCTTGCCGCCCAGCCAGTAGTCATACACCCGGGCGACATGGGCAACGCTGGTGTCGAACGTCGGGTGCTCCTCCTCGCCGGAGGTCATGTCACCCGGCTGTTCGCCTGTCGCTGGTATGCCTTCGCTCGTCACTGGTGTCCCTTTCTGGCCTGCGGGCAATTCAAATGCGTACTGCTCAGCCGGCTGATCCGCGTCTGGCGCTAGATCTCCCGGGTGATCTCGGTGAGGAAGTGCGCGGTGCGGGCTGGCGTCAGGGCCTCCGCCGTGAGACGGTTCATGACCTCCATGTAGTGATCCACGTCGTCGCGGTTGTCCAGGTACAGGGCGCTGGTGAGGTGCTCGATGTACACGACATCCGCCAGCTCAGGTTCGCCGAAACGCAGGACGGTGAATGAGCCGCCCGCGGCGGCATGGCCGCCACGGCCGAACGGCACGACCTGAACGGTGACGTGCGGCAGCGCGGCTACCTCGATGAGCCGGTTCAGCTGCTCGCGCATCACCGCGCGCCCGCCCACCGGCCGCCGCAGCGCCGCCTCGTCCACGACCGACCACACGATCGGCGGCTCCGGCCTGGCGAGCAGGTCCTGGCGCTTGAGCCGCATGCTCACCCGGCGGTCGATCTCGTCCGCCGGTGCGGCCTTGTGGCCCAGCAGGGTGACGGCGCGGGCGTAAGCCTCGGTCTGGAACAGGCCATGCACGAACTGCATCTCGAAGGTGCGGATCACCGAGGCGGCCCCTTCCAGGCCCAGGTACGCCTCGAACCAGTCGGCCAGGACGTCGCCGTACTTCGACCACCAGCCCGGGATGTTGGCCTGCCGGGCAAGCGACAGCACCCCAGCGCGCACCTGCTCATCGGTCACGCCGTACAGGGTGAGCAGGTCGGCCACGTCCCGCTCCTTAAACCCCACCCGGCCGTTTTCCATCCGGCTGATCTTGGACCGGGAGGCCCGGATCTCATACCCAGCCTGGTCGTGCGTGACGCCTGCTGCCTCACGCAGACGGTGCAGCTGGTGTCCTAGCAGCATCCGCAGCACCGTGGGGCCCAGAGCCTCGGCAGGCGGCTCGCTGCCCGGTCGAACCGTGCTCATCGTGGCTCCCGGACCCGATGGAACAGCGCTCAGTGCCCGCCCTCTGCCGGAGAGCGGTCACCACGGCGCCACCGCATCGCCAGGCGGCAATACAGCGGCGCATACAGCACCATATCACCGCGTTGCCGCAACGCTAACACGCCATTCCCGCTGACCTTTCCAGTGATAACACGGCCCTTTCCGGTGATAACACGACGCTGCCGCCGGGGCACAGGTGATCGAACTCGCCGTGCTTCACCCCCGCCAGGAACGCCGCGACCTCGGCACGCGTATAGATCAGGGCCGGCCCGGAGGGGTGCCGGGAGTTGCGCACAGCGATCGCGCCACCGGGCAGCTCGGCGACCTCGACGCAACTCCCGGTGGGGTTGCTCACGCGGCTCTTGCGCCAGCGCGCCATCGGCAGCTGATCGGCCGGGATGCCGTTGTTGACGTGCATCGCTTCTCCCTGGGGTGGAGAACGGAACGTAACGCGAGGGGCGCGGCGCGGGCGCCGCAACGCCGGATGCAAGTGCAGCCTAACAGAGCAAGTGCACGTGCGAAGGACTAGTGCAAAACCGTTGTGCATAGAAATGTGTAATGGACCGTGCAGAAGGTGGTTGCAACGGCCACGTGCATGCGGAAGGATGCCGCTATGCGCTGCCCCAGGGCGGCGCGGCTGAATCGGACGGCGATGACAGTACATCCCTCGTGCCTCGCGGGCAGCCTGGCCGACGGCATGGACGGCCATTGGCTGGCGCCGGCGGTGGAGATGGCCGCCGTGGCGAGCGGGAGCTGGCCGTTGTCGCCAGAACCCGGCCCCGCGGCCTGGACGTGCTTCCCGCGGGTCGCCACCTGCACACCCGGCGTGGATGTCCGATCGATCCGCGCGGCCCGGGACTTCGCCGTCGCCACCGTGCAGCGGTGGGGCGCCACGCAAAGCTGCGAGGATGTTGCGATCGTCGTGTCCGAGCTGCTGACCAACGCACTGCGCCACGCGCTGCCGGACTCTGGCGAAGCCCGGCCCCGGTCTCCGATCCGGCTCGGCTTGCTGCAGCCCGGGCCTTGCCTATTGTGCGCGGTCGCCGACCCCAGCGGGAGGGCCCCGGTGCCGAAACACCCCGGCCTGCTCGCCGAGACTGGCCGCGGACTCCACGTCGTCGGCGCGCTCGCTGACGCGTGGGGCTACACCACATCCGGCGACACGGGAAAGGTCGTGTGGGCCATAATCAGGCACTGCGGGCCGGTCCGCAACCGGCTGGTCGAGGTCGCCGGTCGTGGCGACATCCCCGAGGGGTTCGGTCCAACGTAGGCTTAGCCGACGGTTTTACAGGGAGCCCCCGATCAAGATCTCAAGCTTGCCCTGAACTGCGCCGATGCAGTTTGGGCGTCCCCGCGCCACGTTGTCCAACCGCTCCTCAGCCGAACGGCTGCTACTGGCACTCGTGGCAGGAAGGCTGCGCCCCACAAGCTGCCAGGAGCCGTTCTACCGGTTTCGCCATTGCATCACGTTGCGCCGTGGGGCATCGCGCAGGATCTGTCCAGCGCAGCGCAGTCGGGCACTGGATCACCGGTGGGCGCGGACCAGGGCGCTTCGCCGTTCCAGTGATTCACCGAAGCAGCATCGACCGACCCGAGATCGCGCTGGGCTGGCTGCGCCGCCCCAAGGTGCGGGCGCTGCTCACCGAACTCGCCGCCGGGCAGTGTCGTCCCGCGTCCTCGTGCTGAACCTGGTCCTGCACGGCGAGGCGGCAGCCTGTCGGCTGACAGGGGCGGCGGGACCGGAGCCATTGTGGCTGACTTGGCGGTCTCTGTCCGGCCCATTCGGCTGCGACGCGCCCGACGTGCACGTCTGCGAGGAGGTCCGCAGGCGTTACCCAGGTCCACCTCGCTCATGAATATGACTGTCTGTGCGAAGAGATAGGAAGTGTGAGGATGGAAATCATACACAGATAGCCAGTAGGTGGGTACGATTTCCTGCCATGAGCCCCGCCGCTACGAACGATCTCCGGCGGCTGCTCGGCCTCACATTCACGTACGGGGAAGCCCGAGCAGCCGGAGTCGGCGACAAGCGACTCTACCGGCTTCGGGACTCGGGAGAGATCGTGGCGCTCGGCGGAGGCGTGTACCGGTGGGCTGACGCACCGCCGACGGATGATGACCTGGTCGAGATCGCCGAGCGCGTCCCGCGAGCGACGCTGTGTCTGGAGACGGCACTCGCCCGCCATGGGCTCATCGACGCGATCCCTGCGGCGATTGACGTCGCTGTCCCTCGCGGCAGCACCCGGCCCGTTCTCAGGGCACCATTCCGCCTGCACCAGTTCGACCGACGCACGTTCGAGCTGGGACGGGAACTGCTGAATGTCGGTGCCCGCCGACCGCTGGGCGTCTATTCCGAGGAGCGTTCCATCGTTGATGTCGTCCGGCTGCGCCACCGCGAGGGCAGTGACATCGCGTGGGAGGCGCTGCGACGATGGCTGGCCCGCCCCGGACGAAGCCCGGCGCAGCTGATCGATCTTGCGCGGCAGCTGCCGCGTGCCGAGCCGTCGTTGCGGCAGGCGCTTGAGGTCTTGTTGTGACCGGACCGACGCGCGCGACCCCGGCGGGTGCGTCTGTGGCAGCAGCGTATCCAGGCCACCGAATCTTGGACTGAGTAATCTGCCGTCTTCGGTGGCAAGCCGATCAACTACCCGGCCAGGGCAGGACGGTGAGGCTTGGCCATTGCTGGCGCCACCGTGCGGTCTTGGCCTGGTAGACGTGGTGGGGCGCGAGAACGGGGTTGGGCCGCACTACGAGGTTGAACACGTCGGCGAGCCCGTGCGGGGCGTAGATCCGCCACCGGCCACCCGATTGCAGGCGGACGCCGAGACAGGCGGTGGTCGCCTCGAACGTGTCGATCGCCGCCTCGGCGGATAGATGCGGGTGGCAGGGTACGCCGAACTTCTGCTCGTACCACAGGTGCACTCTGGCCTGGTTGCGGATCTGGACCGGGACGGCCAGGTCAGCGAAGACCTGGCGCCCGGCCCCGATCACCGCGTCTTCAGCGTCCCAGGACAGGTCGGAGCCGTCGAAGTAGGCGAGGTCATAGTCGAGAATGCCTGCCTCGGGTGGCTGGCTGGTGACCATGTTCCAGACGGTCTGATAGAGGCACCCGGCGACCAGGTACCAGCTGGGCAGGTTCATCGTCGCGGCGCGGGCGAGTACCTCGGCCAGCGTGTGGTTGCGGCGTAGCGCCGCCCGGAAATGCGCTACCTGCTGGTCGATGGGGAGCTGCCCGGCTCGCATGGTGAGCTTTCTATCAGGCCGGGCCTTGAAAGTTGCCCGCTCTGCCCCGTCTCCCACGATAGGCGCCGATCCCGTGCGAGTGGACGCCGGCGGACGCTGACCGACACCCACCGCTCCGGCGGTGGACCCGAACAGGGACGACCATCATGGCCGAGGCGCTAGGTCGTTAGACGATAACCTGCTGCGAACGGTCGCAGCGTGCGATCAGCGGGTGCTCGGCGGGCAGGGCAGGCCCTTGAACTCCGGGTGGTCGCCGGGGGTGGGATCGGTGAACCGGCAGCCGAAGAACGGTGACGCGACTGCCCTCGGATCGAGGATGTCGTCGCCAGCTGGCCGTCGGCCCGTGGTGATCCAGGACACGAGGGCGGAGAAGCCGGCCGACAGTTCGTTGGTCGTGTACCCGCAGTGGGTAACCTCGCGGATGGCCCGGTCCACGAACAGCCTGCCCTCGCCGTGCGCCACCATCATCTCGTCGTAGCGCTGGTCCATGGAAAAGGGAACGAACAGGTCCCCGATCCCGTGGATCGATAGCACCGGGATTCCGGGGTCTCCGTGAATCGCCGGCAGCTCCGCTGGGGACAAGGCGTCGGCCGAGGAGGTGGCGGTGACTGGAACCCGGAGCACGGCGCGGTTGAGCGCGATCTCCTGGGGGAGCATGTGGAAGGGCTGGTCGCTGAAGGTGTAGAAGGTGCGCTCGTTGCCAGCCACGCTGCCGTTGGCGAACCCGAGAGTGCCGCCGTTGAGCCCGGGGTACAGGCCGAACAAGAACGGGATCTTGGTCAGCGGGGCGAACCCGAAGGAGTTCCAGTAGCCGAGGGCACTCTGGAAGCCGGGCCGGGTGCCGCCGGATAGCTGCTCGACCGTATCCGCCCACAGGGTCCCGGTCCTGGTCAGGTCGGTGGCGAAGGTGTGCCCGCCGGTCGCCGGGTTGGGCGTGATCCCCAGGGCCGGGAGTTCCGACTGGACAGCGGTCTGGTAGGCGGGTGCGTAGGCGGTGCCGGCGGCCAGCGTCGTCGGGTAGGTAATCGTGGTGCCGGTCAGCCCGGCGGCGGTGACGTTGGCGCCCAGGTAGTAGTCGAACAGGTCGTTGCCCGCCAGCACGCCGCAGTAGGGCATAGCGCCGACAAAGTCGCCCTTGTACGCCTCGATCTCGGCTGTGGTGATCTCGCCGCCCATCGACAGCCCGGTCATGATCGCCTGCCTCGGGTGCAGCCCGGTGATGGAGGGGAACGCCTCGAGCAGGTCGTGGGTGTCGACGACGCCGTCGCCGGGGTCATAGCCGTTCGTGGCGTAGCTCGACGCCGCCCACGCGTACCCGTGGTCGACGAAGTACTGGCGCAGCTGAGGTTCGTCGACCCACACCACGTTGCCGGTGCCCCGGAAGCCGTGGGCGTACATGACGAGCGTGCCGTTCCACTGCGGCGGGACCTCGATCCGGTAGGCGGCTCCGTCGCGGGCGATGCCCGTCCGCACCCGGGACTGCTGGCCGCCGGCGTTGGCGATGGACCCGAACGGGCCGGTGTAGGCCGACCCGTTGAACTCGCACGCCGGGTCGGCGATCTGGACGCCGGGGACGACGGTGCTCATTGTGGTAACGCAGCTGCTGGAATCGAACGCCGCAGGGGCGACGGCGCTCGCCGGGATGGCCCCGGCGGCGGCCCATCCGATCGTCAGCGCGGCCGCGCTGACGATCGTGGTGACGACACGGCGTGAGTGACGGCGGACCGGCATCGTGACCCTCCAGCCAGAATGACTGGGGGGAGCTTACCGGGAATGTGTTCAGCCGTGTTGCGGATCACGGATGCAGCTTCGCGATCGCTGAAAGTGTAAGTGTGCCCGAGGCCTTCGGCGGGCCGGGACCGATGCAAGATCAGCGGGGCATCACCTCGTTCGTGAACATGAGGGGTCTGCCTGCTGCCAGTCAGGCTCGGCACCGCGATCTCAGGTGCGCGGGTCGGCAATGGGCTACGGTGATCAAGGGAATGCCGGGGCAAAGGCGCCGCCGTCATTGGAGGTTGGCATGCACGTCAATGCTGGTGACACTGCCTGGATGCTGACCTCGACGGCGCTGGTGTTCTTCATGATGCCGGGGCTCGCGCTGTTCTACGGGGGGCTGGTAGGCGCGAAGAACGTGATCGCGACGATGGTTCAGTCCTTCGTGGCGATCGGCGTGATCAGCTTGCTGTGGGTAGTCCTGGGGTACTCGCTGGCGTTCGGCGCCGACCACTGGGGGGTGATCGGCAGCCT
>Ga0209648_10000329_pt1 | contig 35318 bp, 32 predicted proteins | sample GraSoi2013_115cm_FD_185830 | JGI IMG/M metagenome (GOLD analysis project Ga0209648, IMG submission 185830) | Grasslands soil microbial communities from the Angelo Coastal Reserve, California, USA - Sample 9_17_2013_115cm (SPAdes) (version 2) | ecosystem: Environmental > Terrestrial > Soil >...
CTCACACGTATCGAAGTAACCGACAATGCTGTGGAGCGCGATACGTTCCAGATGAGCTTCCTTCGGTCGCTTTTTGCCCGCCGTGAAGCTCATCTGGAACGTATCGCGCTCCACAGCATTGTCGGTTACTTCGATACGTGTGAGGGCCATAATGACGTCATATGGGACGCCCTTTGGCTGGTTTTTACCCATTTTGAGAACGAGACGGACCCCGCGCAGGCTCTTGAGCATAGCAACCCCCTACGTTTGTGGCATGACAATCGTGATCACGCGCCCGATAGTATCGGTCAGGTCGGTAGGGCGCAAGACAATGTTCGCGTCGCAGATCATCCAGAACGCGGTTGGATCATCCAGGTAGAGCGCGGCGATGTTATCGAGCCGGTCGCCTTCAGTCACAGTATGCTCGCTCACGATAAGCGACGTGTCAGGCGGCGGTATGATGCGCCGCTGCACGTAGCGCACGGTGCGAGTCGTGCCATCCCCAACAGGCAGCTCGATGTTCGCTGTATTCAGTTGGGCGTAGCGGCTGTTTGAGTCGAACATTGCAATCTCCTATCCACCGGATTTCTTCGGCAGCTTTTTCGCCATACTCTCTTTGTGTTTCTGGTAGGTCATGTACGCCTTGCCTCCCCTGGTTTTCAGGCCGAGATCGTTATAGTTCAGCGCCGTCAGATCGAGGCTGACCTTTGCGCGAGTGGGGTTCAGGTGCGGGTCAAACTCCTCCTCGGTAATGCTGAAGCTGTTCAAACGCACGGGTACGACGCGATTGGTACCCCACGAGAACAGCGTCAGGGGCACTTCCGGCGGCACGATCTCCAGGACGCCCTGTCGCGCCAGCCGGTCGTTCGTGCTGATACGTTGTGATGGAGGGAACGCCAGCAGTTCCAGCACGGCCAGCCAGGGATGGATGCCCATCTGCTGCGTATTATCGTCTGCCGCTTCCAGCAGGTCGGTGGCATCGATCTCGATCTCGAGCGAGAACGTCTCCTCCGGCGGCCCCTTGATGCGAAACGCTTCAGCCCGGTCAAAGTCCCCCGTCGTCGTCTGGGCCGTCAGCCTGTGCGTCAGCGTCTCCGGGTTATACTGGAACGGTATCTCCGTGCGAATCCCTGTCGCCTGGTTCACCACGATGATGCTGCCCTTCTGCAACTTGGGCGAGATAGGCGGGATGCCGGTGGTCATGAGCTACGTCCTTTCATACTATTCAAAGTCCTTATGGAAAGCGGTTTTTAAAGAAATCGTAAAGATACTTATGCTTAGGAGTATTGAGGAAAGCAGGATTTGTTTTGTAGATTGAATAAGTATCCGCGAAGAATTCCCTCCAATTTTTCTTTGAATAGTCTGTTGGTAAATCAATGCCTGACGGAGGAAATTGCTGAGTACTTGGTAAAGCTCCAGTACGTTTCTTTGATTCATCGCGAACTACTGCCTTAAAAAGTTCGAGCATCTCTTTCGCAGGTGCTGTACTCGTAGCCGGTACTGTGGAGAAGTGGAGGGCGTGACCGATCTCGTGCAAAACTGTATGAATGCCTCGCGTGTAGAACTTTCCACCCTCGCCAAACCAGATATCTTTCTCAATGGGGAGTGCATCATCCATGAGATTGATCGAATTATCTGCGGTATTAAAAAAACCAGCAACCCCATTGTGTTCCTTTTTGTTCAGGCGACGAAATTTTTTACCATTAATAATCGCTCTCTCCGCCGCTCCCAGCATTGGCAATGCCTGTGCGAGTAAGACAGTGTCATCAGCGCTCCAGTTTTTAGTTGTAAAATTCGTCGGTGCTTTATCTTCAGGAAACTTCGCAGTAATGTTGTTAGTAACAAAAGTCACATTGTACTCTGATGCTAATCTTTTCAAGGCTTGGGTCGGTTCGATCACGCTACCTTTTGACTGCACATCGGTGCCTGCATAGGTGGCTTCTACATTGCGTCCTTTATCAAAACGTAATATCACCATGGCGTAATTATAGACAGAAGGGCCATCTTCCAGCGGGACTCGTAGGCGAAACTCTGTGTCAGCCCATTCCTCAAGGCCAGAGATGATCTTGTATAGAATCGCGCTCTTCACAGCTCTGCGCTCTATATTGGTATCGGTGCCGTGTTCCTCCTTATTGGCTGGAAGGGGCAGATTGACGTAGCTCACGTTACCGAGGCGTTTGCCTATGCCTGAAGGCAGGTTTTCCTCCTGGTGTTTCTTAATACGCATATCAAGCGTTGCTTCACTATCGCTTGGATAAGGAGGAGTCTCTACATTGCTTGTATTCAATCGTGCAGGAAAGATAGGGGGCTTCGAATCATCTTTCCGTTGGATTACATTTGATAAGGTACCTCTTTGTATTGCAGATTGTTTACTCTGTTGTTCTGTCTGTTGCACCACGTGCGTCAACTCATGCGCTACTAACCTTTTCCCCTCACTTGTTCCTGGCGCGTAATGCCCTGATCCGAACACTATATTACGTCCAACTGTGTAAGCAAGGGCATTCACAGCTCGCGCCGATTCAGCCGCGCGCGTATCAGTATGCACCCTTACATTGCTAAAGTCGTGCCCAAGACGTGATTCCATGAAAGAGCGAGTGCTTGTATTCAGCGGTTGTCCGGGCGAACTCAGTACTTCATGCACACTCTGAGGTGCGATATGGGATGAAAGTAAACCATTTGCGGACCGTTGTAAAACTGTTGTATTGGATGTACTGCTGGACTTAGCTGCCTCTTTTTGCATATCCTCCTGAAATTTTTCACGAAATCCTGGTGGATTATATTCCCAGTGCCAGGGTTCGTTCTGGTAGGGATACCAACCATAAGCAGCGCCGTGTAAGAAGAGCCATTTGTGAACTGGCGACTGATGCATTCCCACTACATTTGACATCGGCCTTGTGGTGATTTCTTTAAATTCCTGTTTTCCTTGACTCATCTGTAAGTCAACGGCTAACCCGAGCGTGTGAGCCGAGAATTTTGCCACAGCAGTTGGGTTTCCTGCGCGAGCAGCATTACGTTTAGCTTTGGAAGGAGTTCGATCAGAGGCCAGAATAACTAAACGTACTCCATCTTGTAAGGCATCCGCTTGCATTTTGATAAAAGAAGCCCCTGCATCGCGATTTAGACGATGAATTCCCTGACCTGGAACTCTCTCCATCTGGTTATCGATGTACTCCCAGGAAAACTGTCCCTCAGCCATAACAGCCGCCTTACCAGTATTGACGCGACGCTCTGGACGAACCGCGCTCAATGCACGTGCCATTTTCTTGGCTTCATCTTGATGTTCAAGACGCAGTTGTTTCGTCTGTTCATCCTCTTGCTCGTCTTTAGGCTTATTTCCAGGAAAATCATTCTTCCCCCAGAGAAAATTACGATATTGCTGACCTTTCTCGCCTGGTAGTAGGTCCAAAGTCGAGGCTTGAGGATCGCGGATAAACTCTAGCTCCACAGTCTGGATTAGCTTTTGCGCTTCTGCTCCAAGAATTCGAGTTAGTTCTCTATTATCTCCTCCTTTTGTCACGGTAATGCGTTGAACTGCTGAGTTAAAAACCTCCAGGAGATGCTTTCTGCTCTTTCGTTCTTCCAGCGCTTTGCGTATGTAAGCTCCACGCAGAAAAGTGGTAGGGGATTTAGCAATTCGTATAGTTTCATCTATCAATCGTTGCTCAATATCTGTTTGTGGCTGTAAAGGTTGCGTTTCTGATTGCCTGTAAACTCGTTGTGGCCTTGCTGCACCAGGCGTCTGTTGAACAACATGCGTCAATTCGTGCGCCAGTAACTTTTTTCCTTCATATGTTTCTAGTGCGTATTGTCCCGGCCCGAAAACGATATCCTGATTGAGTGTATAAGCTCTAGCGTGAAGCGCGCGTGCGGTCTCTGCCGCCCTCGTATCAGTATGAATCTTCACCTTGCTGAAGTCATACCCCAAATGGGTTTCCATTAGATTTCGATAAGATTTAGGAAGGCCCTGTCCACTCCCTTTGATAGAATTGATGTGTGTTTGAATCTCTGGCGTGACAGTGGGTTTTTCTCCCGAGAATGACTTTGCTTGAAGCGACTCATCTTCTTCACGTTCCCCTTCTTCTTGCTCTGGTTGTCGATTTATCTCTTCTCCTTGAGCATGCTTATGTTGCACGGGATAAGAACTGGCGTTCTCTGATAAATTCTCTTTCTGCGTGTCTCCAGATTCTTGTGACCTCATCACCTGTTCCGCAACCTGATCTGCCTCCTGTTCATATCTATCTCCGGGATCGTTTACTACAAGCTTTGTTTGAAGCACAGGAGGATTATTGGTATTGACCACTAAACGGCTGAGACTGTGACCTGCAAGTGGCGTTATTGAAGTAGAAACGGGCGGGTTTTGTTGGTCACTTATATTGCCCTGCAAGCTCAACTGCTTCTCGCGGCATTCGCCACAATGACCATCGATGCCAGGAGAACTCCCGCAGGTGCACTTTCGCTGCAAGAGTCCGGTCTGGACAGTTGCAGTTGTTTGTGTTCCTGCTTTTCTCTCATGTATTGGCGTTTGATCTCTCATATACTTTGCCCTTCTTCATGCCGAAAAAAACTAGTAAGGTTCCGCCGCTGTATGCGTCATGGGCGGTGAAAGCAAACTGTGCGGGCCTTCAATAGAGAATTGCAATTCGCCTGCCACCTGAAAATCCGCCTTACCACCGGGCTGAGGTTGCCAGGCTATGGTAGCATTGATGACTGCTGAGATACTGAATGGACCATGTTTCCATAGTTTGTATTCAGCTTCACCGGCAACCTGGGGTGACAATGCTTTCGGATCGATTCCCTTGCCAATGTCGCTAGCGCTTATCCCTGCTTGCAAACTCAACTCCAACTCTCGTTTCTTAACTTCGAACGACTCATGTAATAAATGAACCATTGCCTGCGCGTCGATGCTGCCCGGTTTATCTCCGTAGAGATGATACTGTAAGGTAAAGTCGTACACGCTCAGGAATTTCAGATCTTCAATGCTGAATGGGTCCGGGTTCGTCCATTCTCCCTTGATCGCTAGATAACCGAACCCCTGCTTCGGGTTGACAACACTTGCTTGAGCCCCTTTGCTTATCTGTAATTCAAACTCTGAATATGGCGCTGAAGGCGGCTTTTCCTCTTGCGGTTGAGGCTTCGGTATCAGTGGCGGCCTTGGAACAGGTGGAGGTGGAGGAGGCTTTGGCTTTAAATCTGGAGCAGGCTTTGATGTTAAATCTACATAGGGCTTCCTCAGTTCTAGCTTGATCAAATGGATGCTTGAGTATGGCCCTCGCTCCAAATCCACCTTAGAGGGCGTAGTTTGAGATGATTTAGCTTTTCCTTGCTTTTCAGACTTTTTCGTAGACTTTGCTTTCGATTTCTGCATCGCGTGCTGTTCTAAGCGAACCAGCACACCTGACAATTGATTGCGCTCTGAACTGCTGCTTGGATTGTGCATTAGCCACTGTCGTATCAGTTTGATCTCTTCGTTGAGTTGTTTTTCGGTTAACGAATCCGGGTTCAGGCTTTGAGTGAGAGAACGTGGATTGACCTGGCGAGCCAGCCCTGGTTTGCTGCCCCCAACGATTTGTATAGGACTGTTGCCCTGCGCCAGCATAGACGCCGCCCGGTGAGCTTCTTGTTCAAGCTGTGAGTCGGCTAGTGGAACGGGAGGTGTACTTCCCTGTCCTTGTTGCACCACATGCGTCAACTCGTGCGCCAGCAGTTGTTTCCCCTCGTTTGTCTCTGGGGCGTACTGTCCAGTTCCGAGTACTATATCACTGCCCACTGTATATGCCAGGGCATTCACGGCCTGAGCTGACTCTGCTGCTTTACCGTCAGCGTGTACTCGCACCTTGCTAAAATCGTGTCCAAAGCGCGATTCCATTAATGCTCGTGTCTCAGCATTGAGTGGCTGGCCTGGCTCCCCCAATATCTCACGCACTACCGGTGGCGCAGCCAGAGGTGATGCGTCAGGCTTACCAGAGTGGTGCTGTCGCAATCTGCTTTCCCCACCTGGAGAAGTGGTAGAGTCACCTGGTGATGCTTTTCTCTGTTTCTTTGCTCGCTCACTCATTACTCAAGCCCCCCATAGACCGCGTGTGCTACCTGCGTGCCAATCGTGCCAGCTTTTGCGCCCGGCTGCATGTGAAACGCGCCGCCGTCCACCTTTTCGGCCTCGTACCCACTGCCGAGCGAGGGATGCACACCCTGCTCAGTAAACAACCGTGTCAGTTCGCGCTGCACTGCCGCGCCGATGGCGGCACGGTCGCCAGGCGCGAAGCCGTGCAGCACGAGTTCTTCGATATGCAGTTCGATGTTGTATGGCTTCATACCCAGCCTCCGATCTCGGCCTCGGTCAGCGCCTTTTCCAGTTTGGTGTACTCGCCGCGAGCCGCACGGAGCAGGTGCGCCATGCGTACCGGCTCGCCCGCGTCAGCGGCGAGGAAGGCGGCGTTGAGCGCGATGTTGCGAATATTCCCGCCCGTGACGTTGAGACGAGCCAGGCGCGAGATGTCCAGCCGCTCTGTCGGCGTGCTGGCCGGGAAGATGCGCCGCCAGATCTCCGCACGCTGCGCCGCGTCCGGGAACGGGAATTGTACGATGAAGCGGATACGACGCAAGAAGGCACTATCCAGCGCGTTTTTCAGGTTCGTCGTCAGAACCGCCAGCCCGCGATACGCCTCCATGCGCTGCAAGAGGTAGCTCACCTCGATATTGGCGTAGCGGTCGTGGCTGTCCTTCACCTCGCTGCGTTTGCCGAAGAGCGCGTCGGCCTCGTCGAAGAGCAGGACCGCGCCGCCCTCTTCCGCCGCGTCAAACATCCGCCGCAGGTTTTTCTCCGTCTCGCCGATGTATTTGCTGACCACCTGGCTCAGGTCGATGCGGTAGAGATCGAGCCGCAGTTCGTTAGCGAGAACCTCGGCGGCCATCGTCTTGCCCGTGCCGCTCACTCCGGCGAACAGGGCGCTGATGCCCAGCCCGCGCCCGCTCCTGGCTGCGAAGCCCCATGTCTCATAGACCGTCGCACGCTGCCTGACATGGATCGCGATGTCGCGCAGTACCTCTCGCTGCGCTTCCGGCAGCACCAGTTCGTCCCAGCTCGCTGCGGGTGTGATGCGCTGGGCGAGGTCATCCAGGCGGGGCCGTGCCTGTACGCGGCAGGTGTCCCACAGCAGCGCATGCAGTTCGCTCGCACTGACCTCGTTGTTTTGAGCGAGCTGCCCCAGCACTTCGGCGCTGGCCGAGGCGATAGTCACAGCGCTCAGGTCGAACTGAGAGGTCAGCGCCGCGATTTTGCCGTTCAGCATGGGCGAGGCAGTACCTAGCGTGCTTCTCCAGGTGTCGCGCTGTTCGCTGGCTGTGGGCTTGCCCACGTCGAAAGAGATCACCGGTCGCTCCATCGTCCGCCGCCGCTCGCGACTGCTCACGATCACAATCTCATCCAGCACGTCGAGCAGGTGGGTGATGTAGCGATCGCGCACGGCATCACTCGCGTCGAGGTCGTCGGCATCCAGCAACAATGCGCTCCCGCCCAGCATCGCCTCACGTTCCCACAGGCGGGTGAACGCCGCGAACTCGGCGGGGTTGAGCGGCAGCGCGTAGGCGGAGAGCGCGAACAGGCGCAGCCCCACGGTGCGACAGGCCGCCTGTGCAATAGCTCGCTTGCTTGCTGGTTCGCTTCCGCACAGCTGCGCCACCGGCAGCCGCTCGCCCTCTACGGCGTGCGTCCATAGCGTGGCCAATCGTTCCGCCACCGCCCGGTGCGATGGCACAAGCTGGCCCTCACCCCGCACTGGCTCGACCAGGCCGGCCAGCCGCTCGTCCAGGTAGCTGATGCCGGCGAGGCAATGCAGAATGCGCTCGTCGATGCGCAGTGGGGCGGTCGTCAGCCCGGCGTTCGTATTCATCTCGATCAGCCGCCAGTGACGCAGGGGAGCCTCCGGAGCGAGGGCGCTCCAATGTGGCTCCGGCAAGGCTGCCAGCGCCAGGCTAAAGGTCGGGTATGCCCGCGTTGACTCGCCCTGTGCCGCCGCGCATAGCCCTGAAAACGCCGCGTCTAACTCCATGCCCGCGCACAAGAGCAAGATATCGCGCTCAAACGGCGAGAGTTGAAAGAGTGAGCAGAGCAACTCCAGCGCGGGCGGCGCTGGCATGGCGCTCACGCCGGGCGGCGTTGCCCCATTTTCGTGATCTGTGCCAGGTGTTGTCACCGGGGTGCCGGTCTGCCGCGTATGCTGCTCTAATGACAGGCGCACGGTGGCCAGCGCTGCCACGAGGTAGCGCTGGTTCGCCTCTTCCCATGTCATGGTTGTCGCCTGTTCCATCGTCTTCACGTCTTTCATTAGATCGTCACCTGCGGCTGGAAAAAGCGGTTGTCGGGACCTAGCTGCAGTTCGCTCTCCGCGCCGTCTACCTGGACGCGCAGCAGGTAGGTTCCCGCCGCCACGCCGGTGAGCGCGAAGGTGATCGTGTCTGTGCTATCCGTGTCCGCAGCTTTCGTGGGGTCAGTGACGACTTGCCCTGCCGCGTTTTTCCAGGTCTGGTCTGCTGTTTTGGCAACAATGCTATACGTTCGCGCCGCTGGTGCTCCGGGCTGCCGTGCCGCCGCGCTGAACTCGTTCAGCAGCAGGACAACGCGCTGTATCCGGTTGACCACCGGCTCGAGCGTGACAGCGAGCGCACCAGCGTTCACCGTCGGGTTGGAGATCACTGGCCGCAGGACAAACGCCGCCACGTTCGACTCGACGCCGCGATGCCAGTTGAGTGGATCGTTTGCCTGGTCGACTCCCATCTGCAAGCGATGGATCACCTGGAGGCCCTGCACGCCCGCTCGTAGCCCATCGACCAGTGAAACCACCGTCCCGTCTTGCAGGCGCGTTCCACTGGTCGTCGCGAGCGGCAGTGTGATCTGCGTGTCGGTGACGTCCGTTGGCTGCACCACGATTTCGTCGATCTGTACCAGCGTTCCCGCGCCCCCCTGCAAGTTGTGGCCCTGGATGAGCAGCGTCTTGTTCAGCGTGATGGGGATTGGTGAGCTGCCGGGTAAAGCGGGCTGGCCGTTGCCGGTCTGTGCCACCACCTGATCGACCACCGGCTGGTGGAACGGCACAGCATAGACGTTGCGTATCAGCACGGGCAGCACACTCTGCGTTGGCGCGTCCTCCTCGATCAAGACCACGCTGGCCTGATACGCGACGGAGAGGACATACGGTATCTCGTAGAAGACTGACCAGATTTTTGAAAATTCTTCCAGCGAGAGATGCAGCGGCGAGAACTTGATCAATTCGATCTGCTCGCCCAGATCTGAGCCGTCGAGTACACCGGGATTGTTCTGTATGGTCTCGCGAATCATATCGCGGGTGAGATAGGGATGAGCATGAAGTGTGCGTGCTACGATGCCTAACATACGCTGCGGCTCCAACTGTTGCTCGTTGCCGTAAAAGCTGAACATATAGTGCAGGTCGAGCGCGGCTGTCGGGCGCTGCATCAATGCTCCGCCAGCGCGGCGCGTCGGCAGGTCGGCGTTGCGAAACGCTGCATTCGGCGTCACCTGGAACAGGTAAATCGTGATCTCGGTGGGCGGGTTGTCGTTGACCTCCGCGTGTGGCCGGGTGGTGTTGACACTCACACCCGGTACGTTCGGAGTGACGGCGTTCTGGAGAAGGGTACGTAGCGTGGCCGTCGTGGTGGCGATTGCCAGGTAGTTGCTCATCCGCTCACCGCCTTTCCTTGTTCTGCCGGGTGTACTCATCGAGCGAGAGCGCCGGGGCGGGCCTGCTCAGCTTCGGGCGCGTCGTCGCCGGCGCTGTGATTGCTCGCACATCGACACGGCCAATGGTGACGCGAATCGTGGGGATATCGGCAGGCGTCTCCACTGTGCCTGCCGCGCGTTGCTCTCTGGTTTGCCGGGTAATCTGCGCCAGTTGTCGTGGCTCGGCGACAAGGGCGGTATCGTATGCAAGGGTGTCGGCTAGTTGCGTTGCTTGTCGCGTGGTTGGCTCGCGTTGTTCTGGCATCGTTGGCACGAGCAGGCCCTGGCTGCCCTGCGTGGGGCTGTCGTTTCGTATGAGAGATGGCTGTTGCGGAGCATTTTCACCGCCGTTTTCCGCTGCGATAAAGGATAGCGCTTGCTGTCTCGACAACGACCCGCCCTCATTCTGCCCTGCTTGCTCCGGCCTGGACTGGCCCTGCTGCTCCACAGGGACGATCAGCCGTTGCTCGCGCACGATCCAGGGTCCGCCTGCTGATTCTGGCTGCTGGTTCGTGAGCGCGGTTTCGTCTTGTCTCGCTGCATGGGTAGTTCCTGTCGCCTCACTCTGATCGGCAGGTACGTGACGGTGCTTTGCTGTGACCGGGGCGTGTGGATCAGCTCCGGCGGTTTCGCGTGGGTGGCTCTCAACGACCTGATTCATCGCCTTCGCAGGTTGCATTTCTTGTAAAGGCGTCCTGACAATCCCAGGCTCTGTGACCAGGCTATTTTCCGGGCGGACAGCGCCTACATTTTGACCGGTCGTATGATCTTGCCGGGCGATCAGGCGTGATGCTATTTCAGGTGATGGCGCATCCTGTACTGGCGATAGTGAGATCGTTGTATTCGTTGCGGCTGCGTGCTGGTTGACAGGCGGTAGGGTTGGCTGCCGGGTCTTGTTGGTGATGGGCGCTGGTGACGCTGGCCGGATGGTTCCCTGGCCGCGTGACCGGGCGGGTGGCGATGACTCTACGAACGCATCCACCTCCAACGTTGCCGGCGTGGAGTCGGGGATGGTTGGCCCCGGCGCGAACATGGGTGCGATGATGGGCTGAGCGACCGGTGTGAGGCCCAGCGTGCGCTCGGCTAAGCGTTGCAAGAAATCAGTCATCACGTCACCATTTCCAGGTACAATTGCCGCCGGACAGCGCTCATCGCCAGGATATCCGCCTCGCGCCAGCCGTAGTGACTGGCGAGCGTGTGTACCTCGCGCAGCAAGCGTTTCGCCTGCGCGGTGATCTCCGTCCAGAAGAACGACACGATATCGAAAAGTAGCGTCCATTGATGTCCACAGGCGGCGCAGTCGAGCGGGATATTCATAGCAGCCAGTGGATCGCACGTGTCCATCTGTGCGGCCATCGCGGCGAGCAGCGTTTCGGGCAGTTGCTCTCCCGCTATCTCGCCGCCATCGCGACTCGCTCCGAGGACGCAGCGCCGCGCCAGCGTTGTACGGGCGCTCGCTACATCCCGGCTCCCGGCAATCTCCACGAGGTCGAGGCTGTTGGGCAGGCGAAACTGCACCTCGCCATCCCCTGTCGCCAGCCTATAGACCTCTTCGGCAGTCTCCATGCTCGTCGCAACCGGCAGATCTGCCGTGTTCAGCGCGAATTCGAGCTGCTCGCCGCAGGCCGGGCAGGCCGCCAGGCTGCGCAGCCGCGAGCCGAAGGTTTGCTCGCGTAGCGCGAACACATACGCATCGCGCCGGCCAATACTCAGCAGCGCCAGCCGCTCCCGCGATGCCTCCGGGAAGGCTGCCATCAACAGCGTCAGCGCCCGGTCGAGTGGGTGCTGGCTTATGCCAATCTCCCACAGGCGCACTATCTCCTGTCCGCTAAAGGTGTGCATATCTCAGGTTCTCTATAAAGTAGGGCCAGGCGGATCAGGATGGGACAGTATAGGACGGCTCGGTCGGCTCCGTCACGCTTGTGTCGCGCTGCCAGCCCTCGTTCTCCAGCTTGATATGCTGGATGGCGACGGCGTTGGCGTTGGCATCCAGATCCGGCACCGCCTGGAACTCGGACACCCAGCAGCGGTAGATGTTGTAGGCAATGACCAGCTGCCCGGCCTCGTTATACACTTCAAGGATCACGTCCTTGCGGAAATCCTTGAGCGACACTTCCTGTCCCAGCTTCACACCGTACTGCCAGACCTTGTTCGCCCACTGCTCGAACTCCTTGTCGTGCGTGACGCCGCGCTCCAGGGTGATCGCGTCGTACTCGGTTCGCCCAGGGGACTTGCGACTGGAACTTGGATCGCCGCCCTCGCGGTACTTGACCACTTCCGTTGTGCGCTTCAAGGCGCTGACCTTGCTCACTCCTAAGACATATTTACCGTCCCACTTGAGGCGGAACTTAAAATTTTTGTACGGATCGTGACGATCTTTATTCACAGTGAATTCGGCCATCGTCTGCTCTCCTTACACCTGTATCTGACCAGCGAGTTGCTGGATCTGGATGATAACGAATTCGGCGGGCTTAAGCGGCGCGAAGCCAACCAGGATGTTCACGATGCCCAGGTCGATGTCGTTCTGCGTGGTTGTCTCGCTATCGCATTTGACAAGGTATGCATCTTTGGGTGTCTGGCCCTGGAATGCTCCCAGACGGAACAGATTATGCATGAACGCGCCGACATTGAGGCGAATCTGCGCCCATAACGGCTCATCGTTCGGCTCGAAAACGACCCACTGCAAGCCGCGATACAGGCTTTCCTCGATAAAGAGGGCTGTGCGGCGAACGGGGATATATTTCCACTCCGAAGCCAGGCGATCATCCCCCTGTAAGGTGCGTGCGCCCCACACGACGCCCCCCGTGGCGGGAAAGATTCGTATGCAATTGATGCCCAGCGGATTCAATTCCCCATTCTCACCGTCGGTCAGGGGAATTGAATCCGCTGGGCATCATCTTTGCTCGTTCCGCATCGGTACGAGCAAAGATACCCGCGACCGCACCACTGGAGACAAAGGTTTCAATCTGGTTGTCGTGGAGAATGTTTGCCTTCAGCAGACGTGGGAAGAAAATGGCCGCGTTTTTGCCTAACTCACTGCCTATCGTCAGAGTGATATCCTGGACACCCATCACCGCTGCACTTGTGCTGAGCCAATCGCTGGGAGCGTCAACAAGAAGCATGGCTCGTCGCTCAGCACAGTATGAGGCGCAGTCTGCGAGCAGGCTCGTGTCTACATCCGTCATACTCAGGTATGGGGGAATACACAGGATGTTGAAAAGGTCAGCTTTCTCCAGCGCATAGATACCTTGTTTATTTGCTCTGCCGTCTGGTTGTGGAGTAAAGTCGAGCGCCCCCAGCGCCTGGCCGTCGGTGGCGTTCGTGGTAATCGTCTGCTGATTCAAGGTTGTCAATCCCTGTTTCAGCGCTTGCTGCGCGGCTTTGATAGCGTTGGGGTCCTTCCCTTTTTGCGCCTGGAGAAGCGCATTTTGTAGGGGGATGATGGGCTGCATTGCCGCAGCCGCAGCGGTCACTGCATTCGCCGATGGAAGCGGTTGATCGCTGTCCCAGTTGACGAGTTGCGACCCTGCTGTCAGCACCTTATCGATCCGGCGCGGCCCGTCAGCAATGGTGAGATTGGGGAAGACCTCTATCCGCGCCGTCTGACTGCCCACTATCTCTTTGGCTGTCAGATTGAAGACCTCCGTGGCGTTGGGGTCGTAGGTGCCGTCAGGCTTACCATTCGGGTCAAGGTGGTCAGGCGTGACGTTGTGGTCAATAGTCACGACAAGGTGATTTCCCCAGGCTCCTTCTGAAGCTGCTTCTAGCGTCAACCCGGCAACGGACAATTTTGTTCTGGTGATCGGGTTGCCTTTCTTATCCGTGTCAGGGCTAAAAAGCCGCACGATGATGGCTGTACTGCCGCCATTCATGTAGAAATCTTGAACAGCATAACCCAGGGTGCTACTCAATGAAAGGCTGCCAAAAGTCCGTTCAAACTCCGCGTAACTCGTGACCGTGATCGGCGAATTCACCGGCCCGCGTGGAGCGCTGCCGACGAAGGCGGTGATGGATGTTGCTACCCCTGTAATCGTGTGTACACCGCTCGGTAGCTCTTCGATGTACACACCAGGGTAGGTAGGTTGGATTGGCATGAAGCATCCTCCGTTCGTGGGGGGCCGATTCATCGCGCCCCAAAACTGTTGTTACCTGCACATGGGGCGCGATGAGTCGTGCCCCTACCGCGTTTGCGCGTTGTTATGTACCCGTTGTATCGGTTGCTGGCGGTTGAGCATTATCGTTCAGCAAACAGGCTTTCACAAAGTCGCGCAACTTCGGCCCTCCCTGTATAAAGGCTTCACGGCTGCTGGCAAGATGGCGAATCAGGCAGCGTTCCACCCGCCCATTGTTGTCGCTCCAGATACGCAGCAGGAACATGCCATCTTTCAACTGGACTTCTTCGGCGGTATCATTGCGTATCACCCGTACCTGCATGCTATCAGTCCGCGTGTCATGCCAGCACCACAGGACAACAGAGGATGTTTCACTGCTCATAGCTGTTTTGCCCGAGACGGGGTATTGAGCCTGCCAATGCAACGAGAGAGGCTTGCATATCTCCGCCTTCCTGTGGGTTTTACCGTCTAATCCTCACGAGGATACTGTATCATGTAAGGCTCTATTTTCCCTCTATTTTTGCTCTATCTGCGCATAAGAGTAAAAAAAAAGGGATTTTAGTTCCAAAAACGTCAAATATAGTGTATAAATATAGTAGAGTAAAACCCATATTGAACATTCATCCACCAAACTACTCAAGCGTAGCTATGTAGAGATGCAAAATCGTAAGATGCTCCGGCGTAGTGCTCTTTTGTCTGAATTTGAGTACCCTCTAATTTGATTGACCGCTTCACTTTCAGGCGAAAGGAGATTGGCATGTCGGAGAGTAATTCAAACCTGCCTCATGCGGTAATCCTCACTGCCCTTCCTGTCGAGTACGAAGCTGTACGTGCTCATCTGAAAGATACACGAGAAAAGGTTCATGAAGGCACAATCTACGAGCTGGGGCGATTCCAATCAGGAGATCAATCCTGGGAGGTGGCAATTGCTGAGATTGGTATGGGCAATGCTGGTGCAGCTTCAGCAGCAGAGCGCGCTGTGGCTTACTTTAAGCCACAGCTTGTTCTCTTTGTAGGAGTAGCAGGTGGACTCAAAGACGTACAGCTCGGAGATGTGGTAGCTGCCAACAAAGTATATGGCCTCGAATATGGGAAAGTCGAGGACACCGGCTTTAAAACGCGGCCTAGTGTCTACAATTCCACCCATGCTCTGGACCAGCGCGCGCGTGCAGTGGCCCGGCGGCAAGACTGGCTGAAACGGTTACCGATCCCACTCCCTGAGCCGGCACCAAAGGCGCTGGTTGGTCCAATTGCCGCCGGTGAAAAGGTGCTGGCATCTACCAGTTCTGAGACGTGGAATCTCATCAAACAGAGTTATGGCGATGCACTGGCAGTTGAGATGGAAGGACATGGCTTCCTGGCAGCCCTGCATGCCAATCAACATGTGGAGGCGCTCATTATACGCGGTATCTCTGATCTCATTGAAGGCAAGCGGGAAGCAGATGCTGCGAACTCCCAGGTGGTAGCTGCACAACATGCCAGCGCCTTCGCTTTTGAGGTGCTCGCTAAGCTCGGGGAAAGCAGGGAGTTTCTTTCACCTCAAGCTAATGCAGATGAGGCGAATCCACAGGCGCAAACCACTCAGAGTGCAGGCAAGTTTGTTTTTAACATCAAGGGGGATGTCCATCAATCAACCGTTGGCGATCATCCGCAAGTAACCATAAACTATGGAAACAAGCCCCAAAAAATATAGCTTCGGACGATTATAGTGTGAAGGGCGATTCTAGCCTGCAATATATCCGTTTCTGGGGATCTTCCTGTTCCTCATTCATTACTTCAGATAGGAAAAACTGTAGAGTGAATGCGTAGTTCGGCAATCATCTCTATCCGAGTAGAGGAAGAACGGCAATGTCAAATGAAGAGCAGGTTCCAGTAGTAGAGAGCAATTCTCCCGTAGAACCCGCTGGGTCCAGCAGATCAGTAGATACTGAACAAATACCCAGGGTGAATGGTGCAACGGAGCCTGACAAGGCTACTGGATCAGTAGATACTCAGCAAACTCCCAAAGGAAACGATTCTACTGAACCCGTCAAGGTCGCTGGATCAGTAGATACTGAACAAAGACCCAAAGTGAAGGATGCGACAGGGCCTGACAAAGCCTCGGTCAAAGGTGAACAACCTCAGAAAGAGAGTGGCTCAACTCAACCTGGTAAGACCTCTGAATCAGCGAATGGCAAACAATCTCACCAGGATAGTGCGCTGTGGCCAGGGCCGAAAATTGCGCTCGACATGAAAGACGTAATGGCCCAGATCGTAGGGGACAACGCCTACGTCAATATCAATTTTTATGTTGATATGGTCCAGGGAAAGAGTATTAAGCTATCCGATAGTAGTAGTGACGACGGAGCACAGAATAAAGAATCCGCCGGTACCAGTGAACTCATAAGCGAAGCTCTCAAATCTGAGCGGCAAAGTACGACATTTTTTACGGGAAACGAATCAGAGGTCAGTCCTATCAAACTTCCTGAGACTGAGGAAGAATTCTCGCAATGGTACTACGGGCTTGGTGATTACGAGCAGTACTATGTACAAACCGCAGCCATTCTATATGGCGCTCCTGCACACGAGGTTTCCAAGCGGGCCGACAGTTTTTATAAATTCATCCGTGATCAGGTAAAGAGGCGTGAGGCTTCATTGCAGTTCAGATCTCATCGGGGAGACCAAAGGGAAAACCAGCAGAGGGCATCTTCCCGTTTTTCTGCTCTGTATTTACGTAGGGTACCAAGTAGAGAACTACGTATAAGTACGCATACCATAACTCGTTGGGAGAAGGACGTGGATTGCCTCTACTGGCGAGATGTTGATCAATTTGGGATGTCTAGATTTGGACTCAACCTTCTTGCTTTCCTCACTAAAGAGTTTATCAGTAAGGGTGAGCATGGACAGATCTCTTTAAATATGCTTAAGCGCTGGTCGGAGGATGATGGTAACGACGAGCTTTCTAGGAAACTTTCCAGGAAAGCCGCCCATTCCTACGGGGTAGTCTTATGGTGCCACAATGCGGACCTTCTTGTCAATAGAGCCGAAGAGTGGGCGATAGCTGAGGAGTGGGAAATAGTGAAAAGTCGCTCCTGTTGGCAGCGCGCCGCCGAACTCCTGGATGGAGCCTATGAAATCGAACAAATCAAAGGTGGTGAAAAGGTCAATGATGCAAAAACCTCATCCGTAGTTTTACGCTTGCTCGATAGTTGGGTAGCTCGGGTGCATAAAGAATTCAGAGCACAAGATAAAAGAATCGGTGTGCAGGAGAGTAAAAAACTGGCTGCAGAAGACCAGGCTAAAAGAGATCAGGCTGATCTAGCCCCGGTCACAAACCTGGCATGTGCCGCAGCACATACCTATGGATTAATCGGTAAGAGATCACCCGAAATCGCACTCGCTGGCCTGCAACGTCTTTTCCAACTTCCGCAGACTGCGTCTACTGTTTATACGCGCAGAATTTTCGCAGAAGGAGTCTCAACCTATGTGACTCTTACGTGGTCCCGCCGCGTTCGCTCTGTACTAGAGCATTTAGCTGCTAACGCGGAGGTATTGTCGCACCAACGCCCTCTGGCACACAAAATGGAGGAACTTCGCAAGTATCGCCAGTACCGCGAGGTACATCTCAATGCCACTCTTGAAGCGTTCTTTCTTGTCTGGGCAGCATCATACCTGGGGAGACGGGAAAGACCTCCCGCATCCTACAGTCTTACCGAATCACTTCCTCCGCAGCCCGCTATTCCCGATCCTGATGGACGAGATGTGTTGTTGGCAGGTCTTTTGTCACAAGAAGAAGTGGTGTTGCGGGAGCATATTACGACGCTGCTTTGTACCGCCATTATAGAAAAAAAGAGCAGGCTTGCTTTTGGCATACTGCGTCTTTGGGCTGAAATAGTGTTTGAGATGTTTAGAACACGGGAAATAGAGAGCGATGCAGTGAAGAAACTTGTGTCGTTTTGGCGCTTCATCGTGAATCTGGGGAAAACAGTCGATGCGTGGTGTCTCGATCTGGAGAAACAGGGGTTTCGCTCCCCACAGGCCATTGATGCATTCAAGTGTAGGTTAGAACAGTGGTGTAAAGAAGGTCGTATTCGCTCACACCCTATAGGCTCGCTTGCTCAAGAAGTGCTTAAGCAATTTAGCAACTAATCCATCCTGATCATCCAAGGTACGCAAGGAGGTTATGCTATGTACAATCAAGTCACAGACCGCTTCGGATTTGTTCGTACGGAAATCGTCCAGGCTTTGCCAGTGTTGCGACGTATCATTTCACCTAAGGATGGCTATAGTCTGGAAGTATTCCGATCAGGAGAACACTTCGCTTCAGTGCGTCCTGGCACTGTCGCGCCTGCAAGCACAACTACGCGAAGGTCTATACAAAGGCCACAACATATGAAGGTAGCCAACGGAGATGTCGTCTATCGGGTCAGGGTTTTTCCCCAACCTATTCCTCTTGTTGGTAGCTTCATCACCCTTGATAATTTTGTCAGCATCTATGATATGACTTTTGATTTAGTAGTCAGCGACCCTGTGCTCTTTGCTAAAGGGTATCGCCATGGTCAGGATCCCGTGAATTTGGCGATAGAGAGCTTTAAAACTGCGTTTTTGGACTATGCCACAAAGGCCGAACACGATAAGCTGAAGGTCTTGAGGCAACCGGGCTCTGTTGTATGGAATGGAATAATTCGGAATAATTCACTGTCTGCGAATACAGGTATGAAGATTGTACAAATAAGTCAGTTATCTTTTCGAGATCGAGATGATCCCGTGCGTGTACAAATGGCTGCAATGCAGCAGGATGCGGGGAAAGATCAGTTAGCAATAAGCATCAAGGCGGAAAATCAGAGACTTGAGGATAACTTTCAAAGAATACGAGATTCCAACAGGAGGTTTCATGAACGTCGGGAGCTAGAGACACAAAGAAAATTTGAGCGTGAGGAAGAGGAACGCCAACACGTGTATGAACGTCGAGAGCTAGAGACACAAAGTGAGTTTGAGCGTGAGGAAGAGGAGCGGCAGTTCAAATATGAAGTTGGAAAGCGAGAGAGACAAAGAGACTTTGAACGTGAAGAGGATGCGCGGCAACACATGTTTGATCTTCACTACCAACTGCGCGTTGCGGCAGCCCAGGAATTGAAAGAAATCCTTCGCGAGCGTATTCGTGATACCTATGATAGAGGTAAACCGATTGATGCTGTGGCCGAAGAATCACTGAAACTTTTGACCGCGTTTCATGAATCTTTGCATAGGGGTTATGTGTTTTCTACTTCCTCGAATGGATCTAGCACAAGTGCGAATGGTATTTCCCATGATGCAGATACAATTTCGAGTGATGAAGACACTACTACCGAGCACGAAGCGACGACTGGTCCAGTAAATGTGCCGCCTGACATGAGTGATCTTTCTGGAACAAAGCAAAAAGAGGCTGGCAAAGAGTAGTAGTTGGTCCAGCGATGCAGCGGGTAGCAAAGCGCTACAAGTGCGACAACCGCTACAAACCTGATTGGAAAGACACTGGCCTCTTGCAAACGGCAGAGAAACTGGGTAGGATTCAAGCAACTAACTTCAAAGATGAGACTGCAATGGAATACGCCTGTCGAGCCGATACATGGCAAGCCTTGTACGTGGCGGTGGGTGGTTCAGCAGCAGCCTTGACCGGCTTGCTATGTATCGGGCTGTCGCTCAACCTCCGCATTATCGTCAAGACCCCCGAGCACACAGCGCGCGCCAGGGAGACGTTCGGCGGCTTGCTTAGCCTGCTGGTCCTTTTTATACGCGAGGGGACACAGCGATACAAGCGATACAAGTGACACAAACGATACAAATGTTACAAACTTCATTGGAAAGAGGATGATCGCTATGACAGTCATGAGCCGCCTGGCCGGCAGGCTTGCCAAACTACCTCCAGCCGAGACGTATGACGTGATCGTGGAACGCGACTTGAAGGCGCCGATGCCCGACGGCGTCGTGCTGCTGGCAGACCGCTATGCACCACGTGGTGCCGACCGGCTGCCAGCGATTCTGGTCCGCTCCTGGTCAAGACGGACGCTCGCCAAAAGAGCTTGATGTCGTGAGCACAAACGTGGCACGGATATCCTGCGAAGACGAGCCGGTCAGGACCTCGAACTCCCCCGCTTCAGCGACCCACGCGTGCTGCAGGTCATCGTAGTATGCCAGCGCGTCGGGGGCGAGAGTAAACGTTACTGCCTTGCGCTCGCCGGGCTCAAGCTGCACTTTGGCGAAGGCTTTCAATTCTTTGCCGGGACGCTGCAGGCTTGCTGTCACGTCCCGTATGTACAACTGCACGACTTCTTTGCCTGCATACTGTCCTGTGTTGGTCACATCGACCGACACACCCAGCATGTCGTCCGGCCCCATCTCCCTGGCGCTTAGCCGCAAGCCCCCGTAACTGAAGTTCGTGTAAGAGAGGCCAAAGCCGAAAGGGAACAGCGGCGTGATTTTCTTCTTCTCGTAATAGCGATACCCGACGAATAGTCCCTCACCGTAGCAGACTCGTCCGTTCTCGCCGGGATAATTAATGTAGGCGGGGTTGTCTTCCAGGCGCACGGGGAAGGTGATTGGAAGCTTGCCCGAGGGAATAGTGTCGCCAAAGAGGACATCGGCGATGGCATGGCCGCATTCCTGGCCAGGATACCAGACCTGCACCACGGCTGCCACCTTAGCGAGCCAGTTCATCGAAATGGGCGAGCCTGTGTTGAGGATCACGACGGTGTTCTTGTTCGCCTCCGCCACTTTCTCGATCAGCGCAGCCTGCTCCCCCACCAGTTCCATATCCTGCCGGTCGAACCCTTCACTCTCCCATTCACTACTCAACCCGGCAAACACCAGGGCAACGTCCGCTGCCGCCGCCAGTCTCGTTGCTCGCTCCAACGCATCATCGGGGATTGGAGCGGGGGGTTGCTTATCGTTGGTGCAGCCAGGTTCATAGCCAATAGTCACGCCTGCCCCAGCGCTGGCGACGATGCCGTCGAACGGCGTGATCGCGTAATGGGGGACAACAGCCGCGCTCCCTCCGCCCATGATGCGTGCCGTCTTCGCGTTCGGCCCAATGATCGCCAGCGATGTCAGTGTCCCGCGCTGCAGCGGCAGGACATTCTGCTCATTCTTGAGCAGCACGATCCCTTCCGCGGCCGCTTCTCGAGCCAATGCGCGATGCTCGGGCCGGTCGAGCGCCAGTTCGGGAGCTTCGTCAGGGTGCTCAAACGCCTTCGCTTTGACGAACATGCGCAGCAGGCGATGTACATGCTCGTCGATAGTCGCCTCATCTACCTCGCCGCGCTCGACGGCCCGGAGCAGATTCTCACCCCGCCAGATCGAGGAGCCAGGCATCTCCAGGTCAAGTCCCGCGTTCACGGAAGGGCTGGTGCTCCTGGTCCCGAACCAGTCGGACATGACTACCCCGTCAAAGCCCCATTCTTCCCTCAGGACCTTCGTTAACGTATAAGGGTTTTCGCTGGCAAAGGTGCCGTTCACCTTGTTGTACGCGGCCATCACCGCCCATGTTCCGGCCTCCTGCACCGCGGCCTTGAAAGGCGCGAGATAGATCTCGCGCAGAGCACGCTCGCTCACCTCGGAACTGATACTGTAGCGCTCGAACTCGGAATCGTTACAGACATAGTGCTTGACTGTTGCGCCGACACCCTGGCTCTGTACGCCTGTGATGAAGGCCACGGCCATCCTGGCGGACAGGTAGGGATCTTCCGAGAAACATTCAAAATTGCGACCGGCCAGCGGGGAGCGATGAATGTTGACCGTGGGAGCGAGGAGGACATGCGCTCCCTTGTCCCTGGTCTCCTGACCCAATGCCTGCCCGACGCGCTCGACCAGGGCTGTGTTCCACGACGCAGCAAGCGCAATCTCAGCCGGAAAGCAGGCCGACGTGACAGCGCCCGTAAAGCCTTCGCTGCCACGCGCCCCATGGGGTCCGTCCGTCACCTTCAGGGCCGGGATGCCGAGCCGCTCGATGGGCGTGGTATGCCACATGTCAGCCCCGGCAAGTAGGGCCACTTTTTCCTGGAGTGTCATCTGGCTGAGCAGCTCATCTACACTATCGCGCATATCTTCTCCTTCTGTATCCTAGGCGTCTTGCTGATGTTGCTGCTTACTCGCCTCGTTGCTACCGTGGCTTTGCCGCATGCTGAACCAGATCGGCAGAACAGCCACAATCATCGGCACCAGTAGTAGACTCAACCAGTCCCAAAGCCTCCCATGATCGTGGAATCCTGTCCAGGACCAGTTGTAGATATATGATCCTACGAACAACACGACGAAGACCGCCACAATTGCCACGACCACCCACTTCCACGTCCACCATTTCAACTCCCGATTCACCTTCTCAACTCTCTGATCCATAGTGCGGCATCACCTGCTGCCCAAAATTGTACCCAATCTCGGACAACCAGCGTTCTCACCGCCCTGAGACAGTCCGCCAAGCTCAGCGTTCCTGCCACATTCCAAGCTGGTATCGACTCAGGTACATCCCAACAGAGCATGTGGGTTGGAGCGTGCCCCGTTGGAATCAATGATAGCCCTGCCGCATTTGCTGGAGAGCGAACTCTCCGGGCCTGGCCTGTCAGTCTTTGCCGGGGTGTCCCTCTGACAGGCGACTCTCCCCTGACCTTTAGCCAGGCGAGGCGGGTTTGGATCGCTTTTTGTCGCGCCACTCCCAATGCAGCTCATGATAAAAGCTGTGATGCGTGTTCACCGACGCGTTGTGGTCGGCATTCGCTTCATAATGACACTTCTCGCACCAGAACAGGTTCCCCCACTTGACGAAGATGCGCTTGCCGCTCTGGAAGAAGAACCTCTTCCCCTTCGCGCCGCATCTGGAGCAATATTGAGACGTGCCGTGCGGGTTAATTTCCACCGTGACCACGGAGCAGCGGGCATACGCCTTCTCGCCCGCATACTGCCTGATCTTGCCGCGAAGCTGGTTGGCCTGGCGGCGGTTCATGCGCCTGGACTTCGATCCGCCCTTCGGCTTGATCTTGCGCAACCGCTCAAAGAGGAGGATGCAGCCGGGGTACTTCGCACAGATTGCCGCGATCTGACAGGCGACCTTGTGAGCCGCGTCCTCGTTGGTGCGCCTGACATGTCGCCAGAGATCCTGATTGCTGCACTCGCCCTTGATGGGTTTGCCCGTCTGCCACTGCTTCTTGGCAATCTTTTTGAGGTGACGATAGCGCGCCTGATCGAGTCCATGATCCCTGATGAAAACCGTTTCGAGGATCTGTTCATCCCGCCTGACGGTGACAACGGCGAGGTTCTTCACATTCAAATCGACGCCGACCGTGACCAGATGCGGCTCCAGCTTCCTCTCCACCACGCGGGCAGCTTGCACCTCTTTGGCCTGGGGAAAGTGCAGCGCGGCCCCGCGCCCGCGCAGGACCAGGGTGGGACTCTGCCGCTTCCAGTCCTTCTCCTTCATGCGGCCCTGGAAGTGGCGTGAGCATTTGACAGGGTAGTTCATCCAGTCCCACTTCGTCCCATCGTAGACCTTCAGCCGCACAAAGCGATCATGAATCTTGGCGTCTTCTAGCTCTAGCTCGAAAACACCCTGGTAGAAGGTGGGATGATCAGCCGCTCCGGGCAGTCCTGGCTTGCCCTTCTTCTTCCCGCTTTTCTGCCAGGTCGAGCGCGCCGTCAGATAGCCGCGTGCTTTGCCTATCGCCTCCTTCATCGTAGCCCGGCGCGCATGGGTCGGCATGCCGGGAAAGCGGGCTTTGAAGTCCCATGCAGAAGGGACGCTCGGATGTGCTTTGGTGGAAACGGTGCATTGTTCCAACCAGGAACGCAATTCTTCAGCAGTGAGCAGTCGTTCGCGCAATTCCTGATGCTTTTCGGAAAAGTAGACCACCTTTTCCGTCAGCTTCTCGTTGTGCGCCAGCAAGAAGTCCAGGAAGAAGGCACGCGCCTCGGTCAGGATGGCAGTCGTCTTCTCCAAAGCCGCCCGCTTCTCGGTATTGGCTCCCCCGCGGGCCCGAGGCGAGAGATCCAGCTCAAGCATGGTACTACGCGCCACTTTGCCCATCAGCCAGCCCTCTCTTCCTGCTCAGACTTCGAGACGAGCATCGAGAGCGCCTTCTTGCGGCGCGGGTTGGCATGGGCGCGATAGGCGTAGCGTTTCCTGGAGAAGACGGTGACGATGGTGAGCATAGCAGCGAGCAGAGCGGTGGTCGGATCGACCTGTGCCGGCGGATCAAGGACTTCCAAGCGCACCTGTTGCCACCGGAAGGTCTCTTGCAAAGAGGAGAAGCCAAAGCGCACAAGTCGGTCAGGATCTTCGAGCAAGACCACATCTACCGCCTGCTGCTCCACCAGCGACAACAGTTTCTTCATGCCCCTGCGCTTTTCGTTGAGAGACCAGGCGTATTCGGCAATCGTCTGCACCACCTGATACTCCCGCTCGGCTGCCGCGACCCGCAGGCGCTCTAGCAGGCGGGCGAGGTTGCCTTCCTGTGCCTGAAGACCGGTAGAGACGCGCGCATACAACGCACAGCGCACCGCTTGTTCCCCCTGCCTCTGGAGGCGCTGGATTTCAGCCATGCTGATGCGCCGATGATTGCTTGCTGTCCGAGCAACGTGCAGTTTCCCGGCCTTGTCCCACCTGCGGAGCGTTTTGACAGAGATTCCCAAAGACACCGCTGCTTCCTGTGGATTCATCCAAAGTTTGCGATTCATAGAGCAAATGTACCTGCTTTGGGCACTTTTGTCCAGTCTTTTTGTACCCCCTCCTGATTTCGCTTGATCTGACTCAGGGAAATAGAGATGACCCCCTAAAAGTATACTGAGTTTTTACACGAACGGCAATCCGCAAGCGTGAGCAGGGTCAGAGTGAGGTATAGGTCTGGGAGAGTAGCCCCTTACTAGCCGCAGCAAAGACGTTCAATATATCTCATCCTTTCAATATACTTGTGCGTACAGAACACACCTGGCTCGTAAGTGTTTTCTTCAGGGAACAAGTGAGTTGGAGGGCTTGTACATGGTCGGGAGGGACGAGATCGCGAGAGCGTATCAGCCGATCAGCTCTTATGGAGTGATAGGTGATTGTCGTTCTGCCGTGCTCATCGCACCTGATGGAGCGGTGGACTGGGCCTGCCTCCCCGATTTCGATAGTCCCGCCATCTTCTGTCGTCTGCTGGATGCCAGGCGTGGCGGATATTTCCAGATAGCGCCTGCAGATAGCTCTATTCCAGGATCACAACGCTACCTGCGCGGGAGCAATATTCTCCAGACCACCTTTACCAGTCCCACCGGGGAAATTGTGCTGACGGATTTTATGCCGGTGGAGACGTTGAGCGCCTGGCAGTTCCGCGAATTGAACAATAATACCTGGACACGCGAAGATGGCTCCTGTCATTGCCTGGTACGCGTTGTGGGATGTACGCATGGTGAAATGCCGATCACGATGACGCTCAAAGTCAGCCCGGACTATGCGGCAGCGCCATGTGAGGTCTCCCTTATTCCAGGTGGCTTGGGTGCGGTCATCTCGGGTGGACAACAGCATGTAGGTCTTGGAATCATAGGGGCATATCGTGTGCCTTCTTTCACTATGTCTATCTCGCAAGAGGAAGGTGAAATGCACCCATCTGTTGTTGTGCAGGCGAATCTGCAAGAGGGCGAGCGCTTGATGTTTGCCGTTGGTGTTGGGCGCAACGAAGAAGCGGCTCGCAGACTGGCCGAGCAGGAATTGCACGAGCGCAACTTTGATTGGGAACTGGCCCAGACGCTCTCCTGCTGGCGCAAATGGCTTGCCGGCTGCTCCTATCATGGCCCCTACGTTGATTGGGTACAGCGAAGTATACTCACGCTCAAAACGATGACCTATGCCCCGACAGGAGCGATTGTCGCGGCTCCTACCACCTCGCTTCCAGAAGAACTGGGGGGTATGCGTAACTGGGATTACCGCTTCACCTGGCTGCGCAATGCCGCCTTCATGCTCAATGCGCTGAGCATGCTTGGTTTCACGGAAGAAGCTCGCGCTTTTATCCGCTGGTTGCTTCGCCTCTCCTACTCAAATGTCGAAGATCTCCAGATCGTGTATGGTATCCGTGGCGAGCGTGACCTGGCCGAGCGCGAACTGGCCCATCTCAGTGGCTATCATGACTCGCACCCTGTGCATATCGGCAATTTAGCTGCCAGCCAGAAACAACTTGATGTCTTTGGCGAAGTGCTGGACAGCTTGCACATGTATTGGCGCCGGGGCGGTTTTGAACGCTACGGCGAAACGATTGAAGGCCCTCTCTGGAGCCTGATGCGCCTCCTGGTAGAGCATGTATGCACACATTGGCAAGATACGGATAGCGGTATCTGGGAGGTGCGGGGCAGTTCGCAGCACTTTGTATCTTCCAAAGTCATGTGCTGGGTGGCGCTCGACCGTGGCATTCGTGCAGCTCAACACTTCCACCTGGAAGCGGACCTGCCGCGCTGGCTCCTTGTGCGTGACCAGATGCGCGCCGATATTCTATCACGCGGCTACAACACCACCATCCAGGCTTTCACCCAGGCCTATGACGGCAATGCATTAGATGCATCAGCCCTGTTGTTCCCGCTTGTCGGCTTTATCTCTGCTGATGATCCTCTGATGCGTTCAACGGTTGACCGTATCAGCGAGCAGTTGACGGACGAGCAAGGGTTTGTCTATCGCTACCAGTCCGATGACGGAGTAGCCGGCGGCGAAGGAACGTTCACCGCGTGTACGCTCTGGCTCGTCGATAACCTGGCCATGCAAGGCAGAGTAGCGGAGGCGAAGCATCTTTTCGAGCGTGTACTGACCTGTGCCGGGCCTCTTGGCTTATTTTCTGAGGAGACCGCTGCAGGGAGTAATATCGCGTTAGGCAACTATCCACAGGCTCTTACACATATCGCACTCATCAATAGCGCCTTGAACCTGCAACAGGCTGAGCTGTGCCTGGCTCGCGAGCTGGGGAGAGCGGCAGAGCTACGAGATACAGGTACATGCCAATGCACACTTGCCGGATAGAGGTGCCTACCATCCTGGCAAGCCGTGCAGCATGCTGGCGGCTTAGCATTTTCCCACCTTCACGAATCTCTCCTATCACAAATTCATTGTCATATTTGCTGTGCTTCGCTTGTCTTTACTAGTGAAGGATATTTCCCATCACTTTCCAGGGAGACGCGGGGAGGATGGCAGGAAATCATCAATAGTATATTTCATCTTGCATCATTTACAACTAGACAACGCACTATCTGCGAGGTAATCCAGGGGGTATATGGAAGAAAGGACGTACGATGTGAGAAATGCGATCAAGATGCTCCCGAACGAGCAGTTGAGACGCGAGCGTCAACGACGCGGCTGGTCGCGCGAGTACGTGGCCGAACAGATTGGCGTAGCCGATCCCAAGACGATTGGACGTTGGGAACGCGGTGTCGCCTTTCCTAGTTCCTTTTTCCTGCAGAAACTCTGCAATCTCTTTGGCATGCTGGCCCAGGACCTCGGCCTATTCCCGGCGGATCATGACAGCGAGTTACAAGCCGTTGCCGGATACCTGGAGAGTGCTGGACCGGAGCGCTACACCCTGCACCAGGCCATCACCGACTACACCGGACAATACAACTCAGCGGCCTATGAGCGGATGGTCGAGTATTTTATCCGTTACGTGGAGACGCACGAAACGGACTTCGATGCACTCGAAAGGGAGACGAGCACTATACTTGCAGCTCTCCAGGTAGCATTCGAGCGAGGAATGTCTACGCTCTTGATACGAGGCGCCATTCCCTTTTCGCTCTTCCTCGAATCGCGGGGATTGTATGAGCTGGCAGAAACTTATTTGCAGCGCGCCGGACAAGCCGCCAGATCGCTGGGAGATCTGGCTATCCAGGTCAAGGTATTGTATCATCAAGGAAGAATAGCAGACCTTCGCGGAGATACTGCACGGGCAGAGGCGCTTATGCAGAAAGCTTTGACTCTGGCTCGCCAGATCGGGTACAGCCACACTGTTTGTGCTCCCCTGGAAAACGAGGCAGGCCAGCGGATCAAGGACCGCGCAGCAGCAGTTTTTAGCAGCGTCGGCTAGAAACCTTGCAACTATCTTTGGGAAGAGACAATTGACAGGCGCTCTAAGGAGTCAGTCAATGGCGCGTGAAACAGGGGACCCCGGTTCACCTGAGCAGGGGATTTCCCCCGACGAGCGTAACCTGGTAGTACGAGCGCAGAGTGGCGACATGATAGCCTTTGAAGTGCTCTATGAGCGCTATAACGACCGCATCTGCCGCTACTTAACCCGTATGATCGGCAATGATGGCATCGGGTGCGAACTTACCCAGGAGGTCTTTTTGAAAGCGTGGGAGGCGCTACTGAGTCTCCGTGATCCATCACGCTTTGCTGGCTGGCTCTATCGCATTGCCACAAACCAGGCATATAACTATCAACAGCACGCGAAACTGCTGCATACGATCCCATGGGAAGAGTATGGAAAGGGAGCGGAGACGCCGAGTATCGCGGGGCCGGAGGAACAGGTAGAAGAGACAGAACTGCTGAAACTCGCTCTTGCTCGCGTCTCTCCAACCTACCGCCCATGCCTGATCTTCTATGTTGTAGAAGAGCTTTCGCAGAGGAAAATAGCTGAACTCTTACAAATAAAGGAAAACTGTGTGAGCAAGTACGTGAGCCGAGGAAAAGAGGAGCTGCGTCAGATCTACCGGCGACTCGCGAACGAGCAAGCTACTTCAACAAAAGGAGGAAGGTGGGGCCAATGAGAAACCAACCACCTTGCGTCACCTGGGCAGAGAAACTTGCGCTTAGACGCGAAGACCTCGCGCCCGCTGATCGTGAGGCCGTTGATGCACATGTACAAACCTGTCCAGCATGTGAAGCGGCCCAGGCAGACTATCATTTTCTCGATTCCCGCCTGCGAGCGCTACCACCTCCTGCACTGAAGCCGTTGCCTCGTCTTTCTCTTCAGAATCTTAGGCAGGATGAAGGGGAAAGAGACACTACGAAGACGATGAAGGCCGGTGGCGCTACAAGCGCTTCCCGTCTCTCCTCACCAGTCAAGCGAAGAACCACTCGTGGTCGTTTCGTTTTCTCTGTTCGGAGCGCCCTTCCGGCTGTCCTCGTTGCCTGTCTTATTCTGGCCGCGCTACTGCTCTTTGGAATGCAATCTGCCAGCATCAACGGTTCCCAACCGCCGGGAACCACGCTCTTTACCTACAATGGGCACAGCGATTACGTAGATGCAGTGGCCTGGTCTCCCAACGGTCAATTCATTGCCTCGGGCAGTTGGGACGGCACGGCGCAGGTCTGGGATGCACGCACAGGGGCCCTCCTTACCACCTACAGAGGACACAAAAATGCCGTGAGTGCGCTGGCCTGGTCTCCCAACGGTCAATTCATTGCCTCGGGCAGTTGGGACGGCACGGCGCAGGTCTGGGATGCTTTCTCGGGAGCTTTGCAAACCCTCTACATGGGGCATACCGATGCCGTGAGTGCGCTGGCGTGGTCTCCCGATGGTCAATTCATTGCCTCAGGCAGTTGGGACCACACCGTGCAGGTCTGGTATGCTCAGACAGGAGAGACGCTCCGCACCTACTACGGACATACCGAATTTGTGGACGCTGTCGCCTGGTCTCCCGACGGTCATTACATTGCCTCTGGTGATAGGAACGATACGGTGCAAGTCTGGAACGTAAAAACGGGAAAAATGCTTTTCGAGCGTGCCAAAGATACAGGAGGCATCATAGAGGCGCTGGCCTGGTCCCCTGATGGACGCTACATCGCCGCCGGGGACAGGGACAAAACGGTACAGGTCCTGGATGTACTCACAGGGGCTACTCTCTTCACCTACAGAGGACACACCGATGAAGTGAGTGCGCTGGCCTGGTCCCCCAACAGCCGGTACATTGCCTCGGGCAGTTATGACCACACCGTGCAGGTCTGGAACGCACACACAGGAGCTACTCTCTTCACCTACAGAGGACACAGCAATACCGTGGCTGCAGTAGCCTGGTCCGCTAATGGCCGGTACATTGCCTCGGGCAGTTGGGATGGCACGGTGCAAGTGTGGGCGGCTCCCTCTACCAGGTAAACATAGCTTCGTTATCTCTATACAAGAAAGACAACAGAATTACATCTCCTATTTTTATGTCTCATAGGCTCGTCATTTGTCAAGTGGATTTCAGATTTTAGCCCTTGACAAAACGCATCCACAACATTCAAAAGAAATGTGGGCTACCAGCTAACGAACTTCTCCTACCGGTACTCTGTTGACGAGGGAATTTCCCTGCTCGGAGAGGAACCGGGTGCTTTTTTCCCTCGTCAGACGAACCCAGTTGTCATCTGTCTTCAGCGGAGCGCCAACTCCTACATTTCCCCAGTCCTCAAACTACCGGTAAAACACGACGCCGTCTTCGCCGCCTCTTTTCTTACCGTATTTAAGGGACAGAGCAGTAGAACTACTATCCTCTCTCACCCTCTGTTTGATGATTGCGACTACTACAATGCCGACAAACACCAGTCGAACATCGTACTCATGCAGTGGTTTTATCATCTACTCAACCTTGCTAGCAGTTCATCTCATTGACGGCGCTCGACTACGCTGCGCAGTACCTGCAAAACAAAAACGCCTCGGATCATGTACCAGGGAGATGAAATGCGAACACGCTGACGTAGACCACTCCATCAGCCACTGTTGCCGAGGAGTCTGTAGCTAACGGATAGGCCCACTTCTTCGCCCCAGATACGGCATCGAGGGCGTACTCGTTGCCCCGATCAGAGCCGACGTAGACCACGCCGTTGGCCACGGTCGGTGAGGAGAACATTTGTCCGTTTGTGTGGTAGGTCCACTTCTTCGCCCCGGTAGCGGCATCGAGGGCGTACAGAGTGCCGTCGTCAACAGAGCCAACGTAGACCACACCATCCGCCACCGCTGGCGAGGCCTCGACGCGATTTCCCGTCTGATAGGCCCACTTCTTCGCCCCGGTGGCGGCATCGAGGGCGTACACGTTGCCGTTATCGGAGCCGAGATAGACCACGCCATCCGCCACCGCTGGCGAGTTGTAGACAACGTCTCCTGTATGGTAGGCCCACTTCTTCGCCCCGGTGGCGGCATCGAGGGCGTACACGTTGCCGTTATCGGAGCCGACGTAGACCACGCCATCCGCCACCGCTGGCGAGGAGTCGACGTAGTGTCCGATGGGGTAGGCCCACTTCTTCGCCCCGGTGGCGGCATCGAGGGCGTACACGTTGCCATCCCAGGAGCCGAAGTAGACTACGCCGCCCACTACCGTTGGCGAGGAATTGCCGATAGGGCCTCTTGTCTGATAGGCCCACTTCTTCTTCCCAGTCGCGGCATCGAGGGCATGAAGGGTGTGGTCTTCGCCGGAGGCGAAGTAGACCACGCCACCCACCACCGCTGGACTATCATTGACCTGGCTCCCCCCTGTCCAGTAGGCCCACTTCTTCTTCCCAGTCGCGGCATCGAGGGCGTACAGGTAGCCGCAAGAGCAGCCGACATAGACCACGCCACCCGCTACCGCTGGCGAGGAGAAGACAGTGCCCTCTGCCTGGTAGGTCCACTTCTTCGTTAAGCCCCCAACGGTCGTTGGATTGAGGATATGCTCAAACGGATTGAAATGGGTATGCTGGGCATCAAAGCCAAACATGATGCCGTTGGTCGCTACAAAACTGGCATAGGTTTGCGTCGGGCCCCTTCCAGTGATCCGGATCGTCGCGCTGGCGGTGTAGTGCGTTCTGAGATCTTCAGCTACAATCAAGTGGAAACCTGTCCTCCAACCGCTATCGAGAGTGACAGCCACGTGCACCGAACCTGCCGGGCCGACAGTGATGATGGAGGAGCCTCCCTCGAGACGGAGAGGTTCCTGAATATCACGTGTCAGGGCGACACGTGTGTTGGGCGTAAAGTTTTTGATGGATAACTGGATGGTGCTACCAATAGTTGCAACAGTTGGGGAAAGCGTCAGTGTTGGCGGGCCCGCCGGCGTTTTAGTTGCTTGGTTGTAACCACCTGATGATAGGAGCCGGGGTCTTAGAAGGAGGAGAGGAGTGCCGAGTAGCACCGCGACGATCATGGCGGCAGCAAGTAGCGCCATCAGGCGCAAGCGTCGCTTATCGCGGTGAGGCTTTCCTGCAGGGGATTCAGCCTGGTGCGGAGATGAATCGAGCACGCCTGGTTGAGGTACAGGTAGCTTCCCATTGAGAGAGTCCCCCTGGTCTTTCTGCACCAGGCGTTCCCGCACCCGCGCAATGATCTGCGCCTGCTCTGTGGCTTCGATCGGCACTCGCTTTTGTGAAGAAGAGCGGAGGAGCGCCAGGAGTTGGTTATACGCTTGCTCTCCCTCTTCAGGGACTAAATCATCATGCATGGTCCTCTCTCCTCTCATGCAGTTCGTACAGCGTTCTTAAACGGCGCAGCGTTCGCGAAAGCATTTTCCTCACGGTCGCATCAGATTTCTCCATCAGTGCGGCAATCTGGGTGAGGCGCAATTCTTGCACATAACGGAGTCGAAGCAGTTCTCGTTCAACTGGGGGAAGTTGCTCGATGGCCTGCAAGAGCCAGGTACGCTGTTCATGCTCTTCAGCTCGTCTTTCAGGTGTCAAGCCCTGATCTTCCGTTTCCTGGGCCTGCCCTAACGGCTGCATGGTGAGAAGTGCAGTATGCCGGTAGTGATCGATGACCTTGTTCCGGGCCACCCGTCGCAACCAGACCAGTTGACGTTCGGCTGGGAGTCGGGCGAGCGAGGTGTTCTGGAGCGCAGCCAGAAAGACCTCCAGTAAGAGGTCCTCGGCGTCCTGCCGATTAGAAACCTGCTGGCACACATAGGCCAGAAGCCTTTCAGCGAAACGTTCATAGAGCATGCTCTTTCCCACGTCTGGCACTTCATCAATATCGAGTGGTTGCATACGCGCTCCTAAAAGATAGTCAGGTCAGCCATAGTAAGACCCATCATAGTATAAGTCGGATGAAGTGGAAAAACGCGGCAGGGAACGTCCCCCATTCATACGCCTGCTATGGCTGCCGGACTCACCGATCACCTGTGGAGCATCGCTGAATTGTTAACGTACAAGGTGGAGCCTTCCCCTTTTTGAATTCGCCAACAATATCTTAGTGGGGGTGTACCACCCGGGGCACTCCCCTGGCATGGGAGCAAAAGGTCTTCTCGACGATCTGAAGAAGTACGTGAAATCTCATCGCGGAAAGGGAACAATGGCAGATCAATTGTCTGCGTATCTCATCGACTCATCCAACCCGATTGACGGGGGACACACCGGCTTTTTTCAAGTCAACGTCTACCATCGCTAAGGAGAACCAGAATTAGCTCAACGAACCTGTCGATCTCAAAGTTTGATACCCTACAGGTAGCCACGACATAATTCCTCAGCCCCTCATTGAGACGGCATTCCCCATTCACAGATTGGATGAAGTCGCCTCTCTTGAATATCATCTTGTCGAAAAGATCGAGAACCTTCATATCGATGGGAGAACGGAATGGCTCCATCAGGTCATACACAAAAGCCTGGTTCCCCTCACGAGAGACATGCAGAAATCCCACCGTCTCATCCAGTCCGTGTACCAATATGGACTGCAATACCTGGGCCTTGAGTAGAGCATAAGCGAAGTTGAGGACTGCATAGAACGGATTGGTTGCCTGACTCGCATTGTTAAAACTAGAGATGCCGCTGACACGTTCTGCTACCTTAGTCCAATGTTCTGGTATCTTTCCTATTGCTGAGTAATCCCACCGTATCGGAATGCCAGCCAGCATTGACCAATAGGTTTTGGCCATTCGTCCTTCCAGCGTCCTCATTAAATCTACATCATTGAGGAGTGCCAAACTTTCTATCCCATCCTCAAAGGACTGCCACATTGATTCATCGTACTCAATCTTCTGCCGAGCTGCTCTGCGAGATTTCCTGAGAGAGAATGTATCCCTCACTACTGGATGGCTCGCTAGATGCTTCATTACTGCTATCTGCTGCTCCGCCTTACGTTTAATGATCTCTCGTACAACCTCAATCCCACGCGGGGATTGACTTGCCTCATATTGAAGGTGCACGAGTCTGGCATCTCGTGATTGTCGTGGAGTAAGCACCTGCACTGCGTCACTCTTCCAGTTCAGCAGGAACACAGTGATTTCCTGCTGGGAACACCATTCCATCGCCTCAAATGACATGTATCCACCATGAGAGCAAATAAAAATCTTCTTCATTTTGTGGACACCACGATCAAGTCGCAGTAGTTTCTTCCGCTCAGGAACATGCCCCTGCTCATATTCCACCACCAAAGACTCATACTCGACCTTTAGATGCACACCATAGCCACTCACGACAACTGTATCCGAGTTACGCAGTTGAATATGGGTCATTGGCTCAAACCTGCGGATCGAGTCATCGTATTCAACTGGATCGACGCCAAGTCTGTTGGCGTCAGGCCATAAGCCAGTAGGGACTGAGCGGTCATCCTCTTTACGCCTTGTCATGTAATCCTCCAAGCAGTGTACCTATCAGCAGACCCACCTTGTAGCGCAATTGCTCCTCGGTTATCTCCCCAGCGTCGAGAGCAATATTCACCGTTCTACGCACCATGTTCACCAGATTCTCCTCGGCTAGCTCTATGGGTTTGCCGTGTAACCCACGATCAAAGGCGTCACGAAAATACTTTCTCTGGACAATGACTGGCCTGGGCGTAAATGTGCTCATGATTATCTCCCTTCTGTGCCTGGACTAAATATCACACCAAGTACATTATAGCCACTAATTCTTACTATTTCAATCCCCGTACGCATATTCCACTCTAGAGAGTACCAGCAAACGTTGACGCCACATGCTACAATGGTTCATAAAGTAAGGAGTCAAACCGATGCAAGAGAAAATGTACACCGTCCAGGAAGTTGCCCAACAACTGCGTGTCAGCGATAAGACCGTTCGCACATGGATCGAACAGGGTGATCTCGTGGCCTTCAGCATTGGCAAGCGGGGGTACCGCATCGGAGAGTCTGACCTTCTCGCATTCATAGAACGACGAAAGCAGCAAAGTCGAGACAGGCAATAGCCACTCAGCAGCATACCTCACCTCTGCGTCAGTTGCGTCGGTCAGGTGTTCTTGTGAGACATTTTCTCATGTGGTGGATTTATTCGTTCTTCAAACCCTTGACAAACCCCATCCTCATCGGGCATACTATTAATGCACACGTGTGCATTGCAGATAAGTAATGTTCCACTAAGCAATGGGGGGAGGTGGTGGGGGGCTATTTTTTAGATCGTTAGTGCACACGTGTGCATTGCCAGATGGATAGTACTGTATCGGTTGTTCGGCAAAAGAAGGTGAACCGCTTGCACCGGCAAGAGATATCCATCCAAGATATCGCCCGCGCCGCTGGTGTCTCGCATTCAACGGTATCGCGTGCACTCCGTGATAGCCCGCTGATCAGTGTGGATGTGCGAGAGCAGATCCAGCGCCTGGCGCGTGAGATGGGCTATACGCCCAATGCTATTGCGCAGAGTCTGCAAACGCGGC
>Ga0209648_10000332_pt1 | contig 35009 bp, 26 predicted proteins | sample GraSoi2013_115cm_FD_185830 | JGI IMG/M metagenome (GOLD analysis project Ga0209648, IMG submission 185830) | Grasslands soil microbial communities from the Angelo Coastal Reserve, California, USA - Sample 9_17_2013_115cm (SPAdes) (version 2) | ecosystem: Environmental > Terrestrial > Soil >...
TCCTCATCCAACAAGCGCTTCGACAGATGAAAGCCGATGAAGCCCGCCGCCCCGGTAACCAAAACTCTCATGGCCTATACCCCACCAGACTTGGAACTGATTTCAACATGTTCACTGTTTGCAATACCGGAGGAGCTTCGTTTCCCGGCCGATGCACGGAAGTAATTTCGAGTGGGCGCAAGTCCAAGGATTCTGCTGCAGCATCCGAAATGCCTAGTTGCTGCCGAAGTGTACGCCGCAAAACCGCCAAAGGACCAAGGATGGCAACGTGTCGAAGTTGGTCTCCAGAATCGCAGTGAAGCACCTGGTCATCGACAGTATCCGCTGTGGCCTCGGAAACCACCCGGCAGGAATCGAAGGGGGAGGGAAAGAGCTGACTCGCCATGTTGCGTGCAGTCGAGCCCACAACGAGGAAATTGTCGATGACCATGCCCTCAAGGGCTGCGGCGAGATGCCCGATGTCCGCATGGTTTGTGTCGCTCACTGGCATGAGAAGTAAGCGCACCCCGCAGCGCCCTTCTTTGAGCTTGGGGAGCCGCTCGCCAAGATGGGCAGTGTCATTGAGAAGGTCCAGTCTCGCTTGCGACGAATCAGACGGAAAGCGAAGTCGGCTGATGCCGCAATTGGATTGCTGGAAGCTGTGGAAGTGCACCGCGCCGAGGCCGAGAGCCGTAGCGATGAGCGCGCGAATGGTTCCGCCGTGCGACACCAATAGGATGGACTTGCCGGCGTAAGCTGTGAGGAGATAATTCCAAAACAAGCGGACTCGATCATAAAGGCTGCGAACGGGGTATAGAACCTCGTTATTGGCCAACTCCATGCGGAACTCGCCCGGTCGGAGACGCCAATCGCTGTATTGTTCGGGAAAGCGACGGGGTATTTCTTCAAGCGGCAAACCTTCCCACTGGTAAAGTTCGATCTCTCGCAACCGGGCATCGGTTTCGAACCTAATTTTGCAGCCCTGCGCACCAATCGTTTTCAAAAGGTGCTCCGCGGTATCTGAGGCGCGTCGCAATGGGCTGGTAATGACGGCTTCAATTCCTTCCGAAGAAAGTCGCTCCCCACTAAGGCAGGCCCCCTCTCGTCCCTGTGGGGTCAGTTCGGGTTCGTCGCAACACCCCTGGCACCGATGTTGGGCATTGAAGGTGCTTGCGCCATGACGCAAGAGCCAAACTTGAGTTTCAGACATTGCACGCACAGGCCACCTCCCCGTGCAGGTTGCAAAGCTTCCGGCGGTGAACCATTGCGGCAAACTCACGGTCCAGGCACATCAGGCTCTCGTGTGTGCCGGATTCCACGATGCGCCCTTCCGAGAGAAACAACACAAGATCTGCGTGTTCCGCGGATCGAAGGTCATGAGTGATGAGCAGCGTCGTGGAATCTTCGCTAAGGCGGTCCAAGGCAGCTGAGACTTCCTGTTCGTTCTTCCGGTCCAGTCCCGTCGTGGGCTCATCAAGGATAGTGATTGGGGCACGACGGATGGCGGCACGCGCAATCGCGATGCGTTGGCGCTGACCACCGGACAAAGTGGCACCCCGTTCGCCAAGCACTGTGTCGTACTGCCTCGGCATTCGGATGACGAAGTCATGAGCATTCGCAATCTGAGCGGCCTGAATGACTTCCTGAGGAGTTCCGGACGTCTTGCCCAAAGCAATGTTGTCTTGCACGCTGAGGGCGAACAGCGGGCTGTCCTGCATCACGATGCTGATTTGGGAACGCAGGGACTCAAGCGTGTACGAACGTATATCCTGGCCATCAATCAGAATTCTGCCCTCGCAGGGATCGTGGAGGCGTAACAACAGGCTTGCGATGGTGGATTTACCGCTGCCCGAAGGGCCAACCAGAACTGCCTTTTGACCTGGCTTCACCTCAAAACTGACATTCCGGAGTGCCACTCGCTGTGGTTCGTATTCGAAAGACACGTTCTCGAAAAGGATGTGCCCCTTAAACGGCGGCGCAACCACCGCATCCGCTTCATCCTTGATTTCGAGAGGCGTAGTCAGCAGGCTGAGGATCCGGTCTCCGGAGGCGAGCGCTCGCGCAATTTGCCCCAAGTACTTTGCAAGTTGGCGGATGGGCTTGAAGCCGGTTCGCAGGTAGGTAGTAAAAACGATAAGGTCGCCCGGAGTGAGTTGGCCCTTAAGCACATTCCGAACTCCAAACCAGAGCACCAGCGCCGTAGTGGAAGTGGCTAGCAGATCGATGATGCGTTCGAGCCCGGCAGAGAGCTGCTGCGCCTTATTTCCTGCCAGGAGGCTTCTACGGTTGGCGACGGAGAAGATATCCATGAATCGGGATTGCAACGACAGCGCCTGCACTGTGCGAATGGACCCGATGGTCTCTGCCGTCGTCGAGGCCACGGATCCTTCCCGACGGCGCTGCTCCCGGGCGACTTCTTTAATGCGCGTCATGAGCCGGTCCACGGCAAGGAAGAACACGGGAAACACGACTGCCACAATGCAGCCCAGCTTCCAGTTCATCCACAGCATCACTCCCAACATCGCTGTGAGGGTCAACACATTGGATAAGAAGGGGAGAAGGGAAGAGACCGTCACTTCGCGCATGCGGTCCACGTCGTAAGTCACGTGGGTGATGAGGTCGCCCGTCCTGTTGCGTCCGTGAAAGGAGACAGACAGGTTTGCCAGATGCCGGAAGAGATGTCCTCGAATGTCCGCCAGGATGCGCGAAGCGGCCACACCCATAGTCACTGTGCTCACGTACTCGAAAGTCGCCGCGAGCCCGGTTATCACAACCATGCTCGCGGTATAAATGGCCACCTGGATTTCGGGCGACAAACCTTGTAGGAGGGCCAGGGACATCCCGTGCTTGTGGCCCAGAAAAAGGGCGTTATAAATAAATTTCAGCGGCCACGGTTCGAGCGCGCGCAAGACCACGCCACCGAGCACAGCGGCGGCGGACAACCAAATTAGCCGTCGCTCCCGCGCTATCTCCGGGTGGAAGGCGCGAATCAACGTAAGCCACTCCGCTACAGTCCGTCGTGGCGTTGGAGTCGGGCGAGTCATACTTCCCTGTATTCCGAGACAGTCATACCGGCCTGCTTCCGCAGGATGTCACTGGACTGGGCGGAACCCAGCACCGACGAAAAAATGTTGTAAACGTTACGTGCACTGGACTCCCGCGTGAAACTCCCAAGCACAGTTTGGCGTCCCTTGCGAGCTAGCTCGTTCCGCAACTCCGGGGAACCGATTAGGAGTTCCATGGCGTCGGCGAGAGCATTTGAGTTGCGCTGTTCCACAAGGAGGCCGTTCTTTTGATGTTCAATGAGCTCGCGTACGCCTGCAACCTCGGTAGAAATTATCGGCACCCCGCAGACCATGGCTTCGAACAGAACGTTAGGTATTCCGTCCTGGTCTCCGTTTTTCAGAACCTGACAAGGAAGCACGAAGAGGTCCGCCTGTGGATATAGCTCAGCCAGCTGATCCTGGGTCATCTTGCCCGGCAGGAATACCCTGTCTCGCAAAGCCAGACTGGCTATCATTTTCTTCAATTTATCCTCGAGGGGCCCATAGCCTACAATTCGGCAGTGAAAAGTAATGCCGCGATCAACCAGGATGCGGCATGCCTCGATAAGGAATTCGAGGCCCTTTTTCTCGCAAAGGCGCGCGACACTCAGAATAAGGGGGACTTCATCACCATTCCGCGGCGGATCTCCTGACCGGAGTGCACGAAATCGGTGGACATCAACGCCATGGTAAGCCAGGTGTACCGGCGTACCTTGGTCCGCCAGTCCAGCTAAGTAACGCTGATTGACCGCCGTGCAGGTCAGCACGCATTCCGCTTCCCTAATCTTCCTGGTTAACTCCGAAGGCATCGTAAGGTAGACGTCTTTCGCGTGGGCTGTGAAGCTGTAACGAATCCCGGTGAGTCGTTTTACGATTTCGGCCACAGTCGTGGGCAGGTTGGCGAAGTGAGCGTGCAAGTGCGTGAATTTGCCTCTTAGCAGGGTCCTGGCAAGATAGCCAGCTTGCAGGAAATCCTTGAGCCGCGGATGATTGCCAGAGCTGAAATCAAACCGCACGGCGGCGAAATATCGCAGCGGTGCAGTAAACAAAAGCGCCAACTGGGAAAATAGCAGCAAGGCGAGACCGGGAGGCCAAAGAGGCCGGATGAACGATGGGATGTATCTGACAGGTCCTTTGACCTTGGCAACATCCGGATGCACCGGTTCACTTTCCGGCGGTAGTCTACGCAGGGAGAATATCTCAAGTTCCAAGCCGAGCTCTTCGACACCCAGAATCTCGTTCAGGATGAACGTTTCCGAAAGCCGAGGAAACGTCTTCACAAGATAGGCAACGCGGAGACGTACGCTCACCATTCACTCCCCGTCGGGGCCAGCAGTTCCCGGATGGCCGCCGACTCAAGATCGGAAACGGTACTCGATGCGTCCCGTTGAAGCATCGCGGTAATACGCGGAAGTGCACCGAGATCAATGCAAGTGGGCACCGGCACTCTGCTCTGTGCTAGTTGCAGCTCTTCCTCGATTGCGCTTTCCAGAATGCGTGGCGTAATTTCATCGGGAAGAATGGTTCGAAACGCTCGGAAGCCGGCCAGCCGCTCGGCGCGGATCTTCTGTTCCTCGACAGGCCTAACGCGGGGAACCACGATGGATCTCTTCCTGAGGGTAAGTAGTTCGCAGATGGTATTGTATCCAGCCATGGAAACGACGATGTCGGCTGCATTCATGTAGCTCATCAGGTCGTCTGTGAACTCGATGACCTGCAGACCATCCCAGGACTGGGCTGCCCTGCTAATGGCTTGGGTCCGTTCTGTACCGAGTTCGGGACCTGTAACCAGCAGGGTCTTGAGCGGGAGCCTTTGGGCCAGGCTGCTAGTGGCCGCCAGTGAAGCGGAGAACAGCTCGTAGCCATCCTCACCTCCACCTGCCGTTACAAAGACCAAGCTCTCCTCTTCCTCAACGCCGAGCTCCTTTCGGATCTCGGACCGCGAACGCCCAGGAAGCTGACGCTGAACGTAACCACAGTGATGGACCTTTTCACGCAAGCCCTGCGGAAATTGATACTCCTCGCAAACGTCGAAGATGCTTTGGTCCCCAAGGACGAGAACGCGGTCGTAGAACCATCGCAGGATGTTGTAATAGCCGCGGCGCGTCCATGCGTCCACCGTGACTCTGGAAGAGTCGAGAATGTCACGCAGTACTAGGTGGATTCGTGTTTGGGGCAGACTGCACTTGATGTGGCGGAGGCTCGGCTCCAGCTCGCCGGCGAGACCATCGGGCTTCTTGTCCACGAGTATAACATCCGGGCGATAGCTCATGACGGTGGAGAGAATCAGCTCGCGCCGGAGGTGGACGATTTCAGTCACATCCAAATCCAAGAAACGGACGCCAAGTTCCCCCAATTCGGTACGCTTGAGGCAGGGCAACTTGATGTAATCGATGCCCGGCTCCACACGGAAACTCTGCAGCATGGGGGATCCGCTCACAATCAGGATGGACAAATCCCGGATGGACGCATGCAGGTGCTTGCAAATGGCCAGCATCCGCCGGATATTTCCCAGCCCGAACGTATCATGTGAATAGACCATTAGCCGCATGAGAGTTCCCTATTCGGAGTTTCCCGTTCTTCTTGAGTTCGGGTCAGAAACTTCCTGCTGCCAGACACTTCCTTCATGCGACTCACAATGTCGAAAGAGCACTCGCGATGCGCGGCGAGATATTTTTTCAATATCAGAACGCTATTAACGGCGCCCTCGCGATTCACAGTGAGCGGCGTTGGCGTCTTGCTCAGTGCTTGCTCAAGCTTGCTAGCCAATTCTTCCGGTGTAAGCTCCTCCGTCCTGATCACGTCGATGACTCCCGCTCTAGCCAGCCTTTCCGCGCGCACGCATTGTTCTTGATCGCCGTTCGAGGTGATCGGGTAAACCAACCCGCGCACCTGACTGGACAAAACGTCCATCATAGTGTTGTAGCCAGCCATGCTGACCGATACCTCGGCATGCTTCAGCACGGCGGCGAGATCTGGAGTGTAGCGAGAAAGCCTCACGTTCCTGGATTCGCGCGCTAAAGTTTGCAAACGGCTGTACGCGTCTTCCGGCATCAAGGGGCCGGCGAAAACAAGGAATTCATGAGGAATCCGGCTCTGCAAAAGCCGCGCGGCGCGCAAAACGGTCTCCAAAAGCATTTGGCCCGTTAGGTACTGCCCACTGCCATTGCTTGCGACGATCATGGGCTGCCCTTGTTCGCTCAACTGTAAACGGCACGCTTCCGTCCTGTTGGGGTCCTTCTGCTGTACAACATAGCCGGTGTAGGCCACAGGACAGCGCAGATCGTCCACACGCGAAAACGTCTCATCAAACTTCTGAAAGTTTTTATCGCCATGGACCAAGATCAAATCATAAAAAGTATTTACAAGATCGCAGACTCTCTGCTCGTACTCTTCCTGGTCCTTTCTTGTAACTAGGATGTCTCGGACACTCGAAACCACCATCGTTCTGCGGGACTGCTCTCGGACATGCTCCAGCAGTGGGAGCAACTCAAAACGGAATTGTTTGCGCCCGAAAGGGAACAGCTCTGTCACCATTACATCCGGCTGGAAGTCAGCAAAGGCTTGCAGCAACAGTCGGCGGCGAAGCGTCTTGGTTTCGTCCATGCTTCGCGATGAACCACACACCTGGAGATTGGAAAAATCGGGATCCGTTTTCAGCGGTGGAAGCTGTAGGATGTCAATATTTTCATGCTCCGGAAATCGAAAACCGTCCGGTTTCTCTCCCCCAGAGATGAAGAGAATCTGAGAATCGCGGGACAGCTCCCTCACGATCTCGGCGCTACGCACAAGGTGCCCGATGCCGAGAACGTGCTGGCAATAAAAAAGCATTCGGTCCGCCACAATGGCCTCCGCGAGTACACATCCCTTAAACGTAATCTCAAAGGACCGGGTAAGGAGAGCAGAACGAACACTGCGGGCTTGGGATGCCCCCTAAAGCGACAGCTGAGATAGGGTAGGTTGCCGCCCCCAATATAGGCGACATCTCAGCCGCGATTTCTGCAACGTACGTTAGCAAGGTCGAGACCCGATAGCAAGTGAATATTTTTTCTTCCACACATACGATATATTTCTGAACTTAGTACGATGGTACGACTGCAAGGAAGGTCTCATGGAAATTCCACCGATCCCTTTTAACAGTAATATTCAAATCTACTTTGCTGCTCTGGCGCAATGACGTTACAGGCATGTCGCCTCTGGAGCTACTGTCCTTCGGGCCAAAAAAGATACAGTGGACCGGTTGGTCTAGACAGAAAAATGCCGAGAACAAAGGACTGGGCTGGAAATGGCCTGCCCGCGACCTGAAAGGCTTCGCAATTCAAGTCATTCCTTCGACTTTTCGACCAGCCGCTCCCGGAAATCTAGCGGATTGGCCCGCCAGTCGGCGCGTGTTCGCCGATCTGTCCCCGTCACCTCGAAAACATCGGAAGCTCTGGAGCATCTTTGGAGGAACCTAAGAAGGGCTTGAAACCGATAAGCGCAGCAAGCAACGACTTAGAATGAATTTATGCTTGCTTTGCAAGCAGGGAGTTTCGGGGGTGGCCCAGACCCCCGGCGCAACGGGCCTCAATCGCCCAATCTGGCAGTCGCAGGCTGTCTTGGACGATCTCCGAATTTGATAATTTGCTGCCGTCAGCGCACGTGGCTCCGAGCACGTCCGACGCCGCCGTGATTTTGGTTCCTGCTTTGCACAGATTTCAACTCTCGTCCCTGCTTCAGCTTTACCATAAAGGACTCCAAGCTCAGCAACATTGTCCGTGGCGTGTTCACGCCTGTCCTAGCCAATCCGAGAGCGCACCCTGTGATTTGATCGTTGCACAATAGTTGCACAATTGCTGCCGAACAAGGGCATTTTGGCCCGAATACGGGCATCTCATCCGAACGTAACTCATTGATTCCGAACAAGAGGCGGTGGAATCGGGCAATTTGCTAAACCGGTGTAGGGGCCAAAGCTCTCGAAACGAGCAGTTATTACAAAGTGTAACTTTGGCGTATGTTCCCCTCGTTGCCTTCCATTCTTCTTCGGACCGCCCTTGATTTACTATCCTACTCTGTAGTATAGTGGATCGTGCTCTTTATCGAGTTCAGGATCTTCACCGAAAGACTCCATCGGCTCGCCAAAGGAGACGCTGATACTGTGCTCCGGGCCATTCAAGGGGATCTGCTCGACAACCCTCAGCGAGGAACCATTGTTCCGGGGTTGGCCGGTATCCGTAAAGCCCGCGCTGAAAATCCGGCAAGAGGCAAAGGGAAACGCGGCGGCTTCCGATATATGTACTATTTTCTCGAGCGCGACGATGAAATTTATCTGCTCTTTCTGTTCGATAAAGGTGAACAGGAAGACTTAAACGAAAGACAGAAAACCGCTCTGCGAACCGTGGTGGCGGAACTGAAGGGGAGTTAACAATGGCGAAGAAAATCCAGATTTTCGATGCATTGATGCAAGGTTTCCAGGATGCCATTGCTCGGAAGAAGGGCCACAAGGTGGCGCTCCGAGTTACTGAAATTCCACGCGTCAAGCCCATGCGCCCCCGACAGATCAAGAGAATACGACTGGCTCTAGGGGCCAGCCAATCCGTGTTTGCGTATATTCTAAATGTCAGTCCCAAAGTCGTTCAAAGTTGGGAACACGGCGCACGGCGGCCAACAAGCGCGGCTCTCAAATTGCTGAGTATTGCGCAAAGCAACCCGCAAATACTCCTGCAATCCGAAACAGCTTCCCGTCCTCGCGTTGAGCGACGGAGGGTTGGTCTGTCTCATGGGCGGCGATCGTGATTGCTTGCCTTCGTGGTCAGCTCGAACGAAAACCTAGTCCGCGGACATCTCAACGCTAGACCGCGCAAAGGCCATCTTGTATCTCCTGTGTCCGCCGCCCCTGGTCTCTCAATGCCAAACTACACAGTTCGAGCCCTCGGACGGACGAAGCACATGGGTGAGAGGGGCACACTCTCACCCATACCGGTGTCAAGGATGGAGACTTCCGGACACCCACTCCGAAATCTCTTATAAACAGCGGCTCTTGGTGACTGAGGAGATTTTCTTCAACCGAGGCGTGTGGTGGAAAGATTCGCATCGCAGCCACCATGACAGCCACCAAGAATATAAGAGTAACTAAATAAAGGAGTTGCAGAAATGGTGGGGAGGGTGGGATACTCACCTAGCCGCTTTTGCCATCCTACCATGTTTTCAACAACATGCATGACAACCGCATGAACATTGGCGATTTCTACGGTCTCGCCTTTTTCAACTCTTTCAATCCTTCCGCATGAATAGCACCAATTTCGGCCCAAAACAGACACCAAAGACACCAAACAAAACACCGGGAGCGCGACGCATCTCACACTTCCGACAACGGGACTTCCGGACCGTTTCTCGGGAGCAATTTGATAACGGTTTGGGTCGATTATCACGGCAAATATCACGGAGGGGGCCGGTAGAAACACAACGCATGTGATGGCGGAGCGATTGAAACCTGCGGACTTGAAAAGCGAAGAAGGCACTTTGCTATCTGGCGTAAAATCAATATAAACCCTTTGCCAGCCGTCAGATAGCGACAGTTCCAATTTTTTGGATTTTGCTGATTTTGGCTTGTTTTGCGTAACCCTAACCCTAGTTCACTTTGCAGGGGATCGAATTACAGAAGTCTCAGCGCGCTGCCCGGAAGTTCATTCCTCCGAAAGCTTACCGCGAGGATGGAAAGCCAGCTCGAGTGTTAACGTAACGAGCTTTCTCCCAAGCAAGAAGTTTCGTAGCGGGTTTCTGTTACTGAAAAAGAAATCGCTGCAATCAATAAAGACCCGTTACTTCATGTCGGCAGTGGGACCGAGCAGAGGCGAGGAGTCATTCGCTGATGAGCTGCCCGCGTCGATGTTTCGACGCGTTGTTAGTCGTCGCGCTGTTAGTCGTAACCACAACTCTTCCGCCAAAATCGGTGCACAATTTGCTGGAAGGCGCCAGGAGACCGGTGCCCCTGTTAATCGCGTAGGATGAAATGCTCACAACCGAAGAAGTGAGCGGATTACACGAAAAATCAGGCTCTTGGACCGTGTATGCGAACTTGCCGAAGTGTTCGACAGTTAACGAGTCGAGTCCAACGCCGGACACAGGCGCGAACGTCTGAGGCCCGGTCAGGGTCCCTGTCGCGCTGTCGACGGTATAGACTGTGATGTTCTGTCCCGGGCTCCCATTTGGCGCGTATAGCACGTGAGCGAATATGCCCAAAGGATCCGTAACGATGGAAGCGGGGCCACTTCCACTTCCCGTGCTTACCGTACCGGTTGGCGAAAGCTTCCCATTGGCGTCGATTGTAAAGACCAACACCTCGTCTGCACTTTGGTGCAATGCATACGCGAACATCCCCGAGGGGTGCAAGACGATCCCAAATGGGAACCCATTAACAGGTGTACTGTCAGTGAACGTAAGGTCTCCCGTCGCTGGATTCACCGCAAACCTGTCGATCATGTCGAACGCACCGTCAGCGACATAGACAAAGCTACCAGACGGATGAATTGTTATCGAGTTCGGAGCCCCGCCAAGGACTGACGATGTCTGGGTCAGGACCCCATTTGTGCCGATTGTGAATACAAAAATCGGGTTGTTACCCGAGTTCAGGACGTAAGCGAACTTCCCCGAAGGATGGATAGCAATGAAGGATGGCGCTTGTCCGGCTGGCACTGTGTTGACACAGACAGGGCAAGCTGAGATGGGTGTCAAGCCACCATTCGTGCCGATGGCATACATCGAGACGTCATTTGAATTTGTGTTTGCAACGTAGGCAAACTTCCCCGAAGGATGGATTGCCATGGCAGCAGAACCCGCGTCCGCTGACGCGGGGCTACTAGTACGACTCGGGATTCCAGTGGCAGCGTCGATTGCATAGGGTGAGATACACCCGATGAGACTTAAGTTGCCGCAAACCGCGTTCACCTGATAGGCGAAGTTATCCGGGGAGGTCGGCCCGTAGTTCGCCGTCACCGTTCGATTGGCGTTAATTGTCACGATGCAATTGGTGCCGGATTTCGAGTCACAGCCCGTCCACGTGGAGAAGCTGGTCCCGTTCACGGTGGCTGCCGGCGCGCTTAGCGTTACCGTCACGCCGTCACCGTAGGTGCGTGTGAATGGGGTCGTACCGCGGCCCTGGCCGGTGTTGTCCGAAGGAGTAACTGTTATGGCCACTGTGCTGGTCGGGTTCGTGGAGGCTACTGTAAGGACGTGCGTCGGCGGCAACAGGCTAAATCCGATTACGTCAAGAGCCCGCACTTCCAGAGAGGTAACGCTCAGGGAGGGAGAGCCACTGAAGTTGGTAAATGCGTCCTGCACTTGAGATGGCGTGTGGGTAATCCAGTCGCCGTAGTCCCCACCATTGTTGCAGTTATTGAACTCATTCAGGTCGGTGCTACCGCCGTCAATCGAGAAGAAGGACATCGGCGTGCTGCTGCAAGGGTTTGTGGTGGATGTGTTCGCCGTGAAGCTCCGGACTCCGGGGCTGGCCCAGCGAAAGAGGTCCTCGGTCCAGGGATCGGCCGGTGTTGTAGTGCCATGGAGCGCGGAGCCCAAACCGAGAACTTCGTCGATTTCATGCTCCACCACGGCCATCAAGACACTGTGGGAGTTGGCCAACGTCACGTTCAGACCGATGCAGCCAGAGCCGGTAAACATCGGACAGGGGCTGCCCGGAGAGAACGACATTTCGGGCAAGTTGATCCCAGTGGCTCTACCATTGGGTGACTTCACTAGGATATTCGAACTGCTAGTGACCGGGTTTGTAGAGCCGCTCGGCGTGTTAGCAAGCGCAGTCGCATCATCTGCGCTCGTCGCATTGGCCCCTAGCGCCGTGCGGTACGACGGGTAAGGCACATTAAAGACAAAGAAAACACTCTGCCCCAGCCCGGAGCCCATGTTATGGAACTCGATGTTGACCGTAATATTGTTGGCGAATGTATTCTGATAAAAAGCGATCGCATTGTTGATCACCGTCTGGGTGGCGGCGTCGATATTGGCGTTAAATGTTGGGATGATGGTCAGGCCAGCCCCGCTTCCGCTCACCTGAGGCGTGAGCAGCGGAGCTGGAGGAGAGATCGGCCCAAGGACTACTCTGGAGTATCCTGCCTGGTCGGAGCTGGCGATACGCGCGTTTGCCGCGCTACCCTGCGATTGGGCATTTAGGCAAACCGGGCCCGAACCAGAGTGGATCAAGATCAATCCCATGAGAATAATGAAGGGGAACGGGCGCTTAAATCCACGCGTCGTAGCCATGAATAGTTGATGTCTAACAACGGAATCAATTAAGCAGCCATACGTGGAAGTCTTCATTTCCTAGTTCCCTTGTTCGAAATGTGACAAGCCATCGAGCCGTTCTTTTCCTCGTCTCAGTTAACGGTGGCTTTGATGATCACGGTCACGCGCTTGGCCACGCCGTCCGCAGTGGCCATTACGAAGTTGAGGCTGTCATTCAGGCTGAGCGCGCTCGTTGAGAAGCTGGAGCTTGTGGCGCCGGCTGTGGAACAGGTTAGATTGGCGCTAAGGACATTTGTGAGTGTTCCTGTGTGGTTGTTCTGAATATTTACTGTCGGAGCACCTACGTCGGAAAAGCATGTGACTGAGTTGATTGTCATATTCCCGATAAGATTGACAAACATGGTGCTTTGGCTATCTGCGGTGGTCAGAAGGCTACAGCTATCACAACCCGCCAGGTAGGTGATGGCGCGCACCAATGATGCCGCGGGAAGCTGAGTCGTCGTAGCAGCGCCGCTAATCTGTGTGAACGAATAGTCACTCGTGGACGGGCTCACCAATCCGGAACGACCGTTGAAGGAGAGCACACCAGTATTGCTGAGCGCGACACTGCCCGCCGTGCCGCCACCAGTCAGCCCCGTCCCCGCCGTCACGCCAGTGATCGTGCCGCCGTTGGTGCCCGCACCGGCACTGGTCATCACCGTGTTGTCCGGGAATACCAGGGCGTTGCCCGCACCGCTGATCTTCACATTCCCCGCCACTTCCAACTTCTGCGTCGGCGCTCCCGTCCCTATCCCGAAATTCCCCGCGCTCGACATCACAAACGATTTGCTCTGCACCGCCGAACCGTTCTCATAGCGCAAAAAACCAAACGTGTCCAAGAAGAACGCCGACTGCTGCAACTCCCAAAAACTGTTCGGTAAATTCGGCGACGGAGCATTCGAAAGGGACTAAGGAGAAAACGGTTTTTGGGCGGTAGCGACCCCACTTTGAACGGCTTGGCAGCCGCCCAACGCCTTCGGCGCCGGGGGTCGCTACCGCCCAATGTGTCCAGCAGAATTCCTCGCTCCGTCGCCGGCAGAGTTGTAGGAGACGCGGCCAGCAGAAATTGAAAGAGCATAAGCAAAGGAGACAGCAGATGGCCCTGATTCCGAAAGTAGAACCAAAGTTGGAGAAGAAAGTAGTCTCAGCCCGGCTCGACGAGGAGGCGCATACGATGCTTCAACGATATGCGGCTTTTCTCGGAGGAGCCACCCACGAATACATTATCGGCGAATCCCTCAAACGCCTATTCCGGCGAGACAAGGAGTTCAACGAGTGGCTCGCTAAGAATGACCCCACCACGCCAGAAAAACAAGATGGCAATCCTGCAGCACCGCAGACGGCGAAGTCAACCATCAGGCCAGCATCGAGCGCAGCGTGATCCAGCGCGTCCTCAGCTCGAAGAATTTCCTCGCGATATTGCTGGCGATGGGGACAGGCACCTTGCTGTACGTCAAAATGCCCTGGCCGATGACCGCCTCGCTGGCTCCGCAGACTTGGAACGAGTACTTTCTTCGGTTGATCGCACTTCGAGACCCGTGGACGTACGCCGGGCTGAAAGCCTCGTACAACATCATGCTGTTCACAACCCCCTACATCGGCTTTTCGTTCTTGCTCTCCGCGCTTTATATTTTCACGCTGAAGCCCAAGCGAGCTGGAAAGCCACAACCGTTGCCTCCTTACCCACCCATTCAGACACGAAACGAGCTTTACGTTGTTATCGGCGAAATCCACAATCCACGCCAATTCGTCGCTGCGGAGAACCCTTACTGGTTGACCATTCCCGCGCGCGGATTGTTCACTGGCACCATCATCATCGGCGCAACCGGGTCTGGAAAAACGGCATGCTCCATGTACCCCTTCACGGAGCAGCTTCTTGGGTACAAAGCAGAAATTCCCCATGAACGTTTGAGCGGCATCATTCTCGAAGTCAAGGGCGATTTCTGCGGACAGGTGCAGAAGATTCTGAAAAACCACGGACGGGAATCCGACTATGTCTCCATCAGTCTGGGTTCGGAGTGGGCTTACAACCCTCTTCAAAACGAACTTGATGGTTATTCGATGGCTTGCGGGATCGCCAACCTGCTGAATAGCTTGTTCGGCAAAGGAAAAGAACCGTTCTGGCAGCAGGCATACACGAATCTCGTCAAGTTCACGATCATCCTCCATAAGATCTGTTTTGGTTACGTGACCCTCTTCGATGTCTATGAGTCCGCTATCTCAGCACGCGTCCTCGAGAAAAAAATCCGTCAGGCCGAGGAAAACATCCTGGGGAAGCCGTTCATCACTGTCTCGCGCGAAGTCTTTCAATCTCATGCGCGAGAACTTGCCGAGGCTAACTTCGAGGCAGATGAGAGTGGGCAGCTTTACCGGGTGTTGGATTCACCCTCAGTCAAGGATGTTTTGAAAAAGCTCGGCATCGAACCGACTATCAAACACGAAGGCGGCCCAGATGCTGTGGACGAAGATCGGAAAGAACGCCTGGAAGCGGTCAAGCGCTGGTACTACGACGACTGGTCAAACATTGATAAGAAGCTGCAAAGCTCGGTTGTTGAAGGCATCTCGGTTTTTCTCTCACTTTTTGACGACAATCCACCAATCAAGCGATTGTTTTGTCCCCCACTGGAACTGTACGAGCCGAGTGCCGCTCCCATACGTGGCAAACGGCCTCTCCCACCGATCCGAGACTTGCTGGAACAGGGCAAGATCGTCGCGCTTGATTTCCCTGCCGGGGAGAATCCGGGTTTAGCGCGTGCTATCGCCGTGATGCTGAAGATGGATTTCCAGCGAAGCATGCTCAATCGAATCGCGCGAATGGCTGCGGAACCTGACAAACAATGCAGGCCCGTTCTCTTTGTTTGTGACGAATATCAGCAGATAGCAACGGTGACCGAACACGAACCAAATGGCGACGACCAGTTCTTCAGTCTCTCCCGCCAAGCAAAGTGCATTCCAATTGTCGCCACCCAGAGCATAAGCTCCCTACGATCCATGTTGCCCGGTGAGTCTTGGCGAACCCTGCTGCAAACCTTCCGCACGAAAATCTTCCTGACGCAAACTGACGACTTCTCCGCAAAGATTGCGAGCGAACTCTGTGGACAGGAAAATGTTTGGAAAGTGAACTACAACATTTCGGAAAGTGGCCACGATTCAAAAGTCAGCTATCTCACTGGCAAGCCACTTGCTGACAAAGCTCACATCAGCACATCAAAGACCTATAGCCAACAACGGGACTACAGGTTCGACATGAAAACCTTCACGGAACTGAAGAACGCTCAATCCATCACGCTTGCCTATGACGGCCTCAACCCGTTGCCGCCAATGTTTTGCTATCTCAAGTCTTACCGCAATGACGTAAACAAATCCTATTTCCGCCAGCTTGCCGACAAGGAACTCTGATGAATGGCTTCGAGCTTATTCTTCCGTTTCTCCGTCCGATCCAGCACTTGATTCTTGACCCAGACATCAGCGAAATCATGGTGAACGGGCCCGAGCGGATCTTCATCGAAAAAGCCGGGTATGTTCAGGCGGTGCCCGGAGTGAGACTCACTCCTGAATCCCTCATTGTTGCAGTCAAAAACATTGCCAGACGGTTGGGCGACGACATTTCAGATGCCAAGCCCATCCTTGACTCACGTCTGCCAGATGGCAGCCGCGTAGCCGCTGTGCTTCCTCCGTGCAGCATCCACGGTGTGGCCCTAACGATCCGAAAGTTCAACTCTCATAGATTCAAGATGAAAGACCTCATTGAAGTGGGAACGCTTACTACCGCACTCGCCGCTCAGTTGGAAGAGTACGTCGTGCAGCGCAAAAACATTCTCGTCTGTGGGGGAACATCGAGTGGCAAGACGACTCTCGCCAATCTATTGACGGAATTCATTCCCGACCACGAGCGCATTGTCTTGATAGAGGACACCGCAGAGATACAGATTCAGAAAGAGAACATCCTCCGATTCGAAGCACGCCGCGAGCAGAACGGTCTCCCTGCTGTAACAATCCGCGATCTGCTGAAAGCCACCCTACGCCACCGGCCCGACCGGATTATCTTGGGAGAAATTCGCGGCGGCGAAGCCTTCGACTTACTCCAACTTCTAAATACTGGCCATAGTGGAACGATCTCGACGGTCCACGCTAATTCTGCCGCTCAGGGCATTTCGCGCTTCACGACCTGTGTGCTGCAAAGCGGCGTAGAAATACCGTACAACGCAATCAAGACAAATATCGCTGATTCGCTCAACATCATCATCCAGATCGAGCGCCGACCAGGGAGCCGCTTCGTTTCTGAGGTGCTTGAGATCCGAGGTTACGCCCAGGAAGGGGACCAGTATGACCTTCGCAAGGTCTATACGAGAGAAGCCAGATTATGCGGAGCTGTGCATTCAGCGTGACAAGTGCCACGCCAACTGCGAGTTTGAACCTGAAATGGCCCTCGACCTAGACAACGTGAAGGCAATATTCTCTGATGCGTACGGCAAGGAGCCGTACATTTCCATTGATTTGTCCGCCTAATCGCCGTACACTTTAGGGAGATTGGGGGCAATCATGGCACGCATACAACAGCGTCGGCAAAACTCGCGGAAAGAACAGCGCTTGGAAGCCAGAGTCACTCCTGAACAGAAACGTCTCATCGAGCGCGCAGCAACGTTGCGTGGCACAACCGTAACCGAGTTCGTAGTTGCAAGCGCCCAGGAAGCAGCCACGAATACGATCAAGGATTTCGAGGTTTTGCATCTACGGGATGAAGCCCGCGAAGTCTTTGTAAATGCGGTTTTGAATCCACCCGCACCAAACGATGCTGCTCGTGCGGCTGCAGAACGCTACAAGAAGCAGATGGGGCTCTAATTGGCCGACAAACGTAAAGAATCCCGGTTTGCGATTGAGCCGCTCGGAGAGAAGCATAACCGGACGGCTTTTTCGTGTGGCGTGGAAGCACTTGATTCCTACCTGCATAAGCAAGCCGGTCAAGACGCGAGAAAGCGTGCGGCGGTTCCATTCGTCGCTACTGCCGACGGCCAAACCATAGCGGGCTACTATACGCTTTCCCAATACGCGATAGGGCTAGACGCAATTCCCGGAGAGGTCGCAAAACGGCTACCAAAATATCCGATGGTATCGGCGACGCTTCTCGGGCGCCTTGCAGTGAGTTCTGAGTTTCGGGGTCAGGGCGTCGGAGAAATCCTACTTATGGACGCGCTCCATCGCAGTCTTGATTCGAGCAAGCAGGTCGCATCGGCAGGCATCATCGTGGACGCAAAGGACGAGTCGGCGGCCACATTCTACGCAAAGTACGGCTTCATTGAATTGCCCAAAATAGAGAAACGGCTCTTCCTGCCAATGGGAACCGTGGAGCAACTTTTTCGGAAGGACAAATGAAGGTCGGACCGTGGCAAAGCTAGCCGGAATCATTGATTTTTAGGGAGGGAACCGAAATGTCTTCGCCGATCTGGGCCTGCCAAACCCCGAGGAGACCTAATACAAGAGGCACCATATCGCACGGCTAACTAGCCAAAGCTCGCAGCAATGCATCACCAATGAATGTGTCGCTGCGCCACCACCGGTGACAAAGCCCACACGAAGAAACAGCGAAACTGAGAACGCCGTTCGCAGAATATGCACCCCGAAATGCAGGCTCAGAGAGTTGACAGGCCACAGTCGAAAAATACTCCGCGCGAAATCACATTTGAGGCTTGGCCTTTACCGCCCGTACGGTTTCCTGTATCAACTGTTAAGTTTACTTTATCAGATGCGATAGCGCTCTTATCCGGCGTGGATTCCGAAACTCCACTTCTTTGACTCCAGGGAAACCTCGCACTTCAGCTACTCCGCACGACCTCCAGGCCGACTCCGAAGGCACGGTACTTTCGGCGGAAGCGAATGAAGACTTCTTGTTTCTGAGGACAGTAGGAGGTTGTGTCGGGCTCCGATTTATGAAGTGAAGTAGAGGTCAAGGTTCGATTCACGAGCATATCGCGCAGCGCAAAACCCAGCGTCAGATGAGCAGGCCTCACTCGCTGGAATTTATCGTCGGTGCTTCCGCGTGTTCAGTATTGTGGCTGAGGATTGGGATCCACTTCCCCCTGTCCTATCCGCAGATTTTGATTTCAAGACGGTAGTCGATACAAAGGGAACGCTCGGGATCGGTTTTTATATCTTTAAGATTGGCGGTTCGTACGATAAGCAAACGACGAACGATGTGGATTTTCAGTACGCTCCTAAAAGCCTCGCAAAAGGTCTCGTGGCAGCGAAACGCGCGGTGTCATTTCAAGAAGAGCTTTTCAAAACCATCAAGAACGCGGCCAAAGCAATCAAAGACGAACAAGTAAAACCGGTACCTACAGATGAGAAGAACACTCTGGTTTTCAAGCAACTGACGATAACCTTGAGCTATGGGGTGACCTGGGACATCAACGGGGGCATAACCGTTCCCATAAACATCGTAACGCTTACTGCCCAGCTCGATCGAAGCAAGAACGCGGTTCAATCAGTAAAATTGGTATTTGCGCCGCCTGCTAAAAAGCCTGAGAAAGAGTAAACCGGTTAGGTCAAAACGTCTTCCGGTCTTACGAAACAAGAGCAATTGGGATGTAAAGGCGGCCCGTCAACGTCGCCGTAGTCGGCTGTGTTGGTTTGTGCGCCCTCGCCTTCAGCAACGCTTAAGGTCTGGCCATCGGTCGCAAAATTCCCCAGCGAGGCGATCGCTAACATGGACAAAGGTCCAAGGTCTGCCTATCTAGGGATTTTCTGGTGTCACTTCTGGGGTCACTTGGATTGGCAAATCTAGGCGAAATCGGGCTGAATCCGTCATACCGAATTCATCGCATCTAGCAGAAATGGCGTGACTTGGCGTGTAAAGGCCTCTTAGGGCGATTTGCTCAAAATGGCTTAAAAGGCCGCTGCTCTACCACTGAGCTACGCCCCTAACTGCTTGTAACATCTTACATTGAAAAGATTTAGCGCGCATCCCAGATCTCGGGTAACTCGCGATGAAAGATGGCACTGTCACATTCGATTTCAGTTCGTCATTGGCTTGTCTAGACGCGACCCGAGGCGCTCGAATCGAACCTATTTCATAGGCGCGGGAGGCTGCTATAGTGCAAATTCAAATGATCTTCGCTCGTCTCGCTAGCCACTTAATCCGATACGAGTATGGGATAAGCGCGGAAGCCGCACCGTTGATCGGGAGTCAAATACGTTACATTTTGTCACGTGGCATGTCTGACCGCGGATGTTACTCCGACAGATTTTCCAGCGCTTGATGGACCGAGGAGGAAATCCTCCTATTGGCGAGTTTCACCCAGTTCCTGCTGAGATCTAGCCAAGAGCGATGCCAGAAGCCCGCACGCAGCTGCGAAGGACAACCACAGCCCAGGAACGGCGCGATTCCCGGTGAGATGAATCAAATAGGTGTTGATGGCCGGCGTAAATCCGCCGAACACGGCCGTGGCCAGGCTATAGGCGAGCGAGAAGCCCGAAGTACGAACATCGACGGGTATGATCTCCGTGAGGAAAACGACCATGGCGCCGTTATAGCTGGCGTAGAGGAATGACAACCAGAGCTCAACTGCCAAGAGCCTCGAGAAGCTAGGCTCGCGAACCAACCATAGCATCGCGGAGTAGGCCGTGACCAACATGAGGAAAGTGAAAACCAGAAGCAACGGGCGACGACCGATCCGGTCAGAGAGCGCTCCCATCACTGGGAGCCAGAAAAGATTGGACGCGCCGACGCACAGAGTCACGACCAAACTATCGATGTTTGCGAGGTGAAGCACGGAGTTGCCGAAGGTCGGCGTGTAGGCAGTGATCATGTAGAAGGAAACGGTGGTCATGGTGACCATCATCGTCCCCACGAGTACGACCGCCCAGTTGGCCGTGAGAGAGCGGAAGATTTCTGAACTGGTCGGCCGGTGCTTGCGCGCAACGAACTCATCTGTCTCCTGAAGAGAGCGCCTGAGACGAAAGAGAAACGGAATTATCCCGCAGCCGAGGAGGAGAGGGACGCGCCATCCCCACGCGGTCATTTTCTCTGGCGGAAGTCTGGAGCTGAGCACGACTCCAACGAGGGCGGCGAACATGACTGCTACCTGTTGGCTGCCCGATTGCCAGCTCACGTAGAAGCCTTTGTGTCCCGGTGTGGCAATTTCGGATAAATAGACGGAGACGCCGCCCAATTCCATGCCTGCTGAAAACCCCTGCAGGAGCCGGCCGATCAAGACGAGTAGCGGAGCGAGCAATCCGATCGTGGCGTACCCCGGAGTGCAGGCAATGGAAAAAATGCCAACCGACATTAATGTGAGCGTCAGAATGAGGCCGGCGCGACGGCCATGGTGATCGGTGTACGCGCCGAGCACGATAGCGCCGAGGGGCCGCATCAAGAACCCTGCGCCGAAGGTCATCAGCGACAACATGAGCGATAGGAAAGGGTTGCCGCTGGGGAAAAAGGCGTGACCGATGGCCGTGGCGTAGTAGCCAAAGACCATGAAGTCGTACATCTCCAGAAAGTTTCCGCTGGAGACGCGAATCACGGACCAAATTCTTGCGTTTCGATCAGAGGGGGTGATCATAGGACCATGCTGTTCGCAGGAATCACCTTATACCCCGTTTGAGTGAAAGGCCAAATACGAACTGGAAGTGAGCAAGAATGCGCTGTGAAGTTCCAGCAAGAGAGCTGGCCACACCGGCTAGTTTTCCCTGCTTACGCGCGAAGCGATGGCCGCGCCCAACTCCTCGGTTGTTGCGTTGCCCCCAATATCGGGTGTACGGACTTTCGCGCGAGCGAGAACATACGCGATGGCGTTCTCGACAGCGTCCGCGGCTTCTGAAGAGCCGAGATGGCGGAGCATCATCGCGCCCGACCATATCTGCCCGATCGGATTCGCAATTCCTTTGCCTGCGATATCGGGCGCCGAGCCGTGGACGGGCTCAAACATGGATGGAAATTCTTTCTCCGGATTGAGATTGGCGGAAGGCGCGATGCCGATCGATCCAACGACTGCGGGTCCCAGGTCGGAAAGTATGTCGCCGAAGAGATTGGACCCCACGACCACGTCGAACCAATCCGGATGACGCACGAAGTGAGCCGTCAGGATATCGATATGATATTGGTCCGTGCGGACATCGGGATAGCCGCCGGCCATCGCATGAAAACATTCATCCCAGAATGGCATTGTGTGAATGATGCCGTTCGATTTTGTTGCTGAAGTGAGATGCTTGTTTCTCTTGCGCGCCAATTCGAATGCGTAGCGCATCACGCGGTTCACTCCTCGCCGCGTGAACACCGTTTGCTGGACGGCCATCTCATCGTCTGTTCCTTCATAAAGGCGCCCGCCGATATTTGAATACTCCCCTTCGTTGTTTTCCCGGACGATGCAGAAATCAATTTGACCGGGCTTCCAATTCTTCAGCGGAGTCTCAATCCCCTCGAAAAGCCGCACGGGCCGCAGATTGACGTATTGCCGGAAGGTGCGCCGGATAGGGATCAAGAGCCCCCAGAGCGAGACGTGATCTCCAACGCTAGGATGCCCCACAGCTCCCAGGAAAATCGCGTCGAACGGCCGAAGCTGCTGCAAACCATCGGGCGGCATCATCTTTCCGGTCTTCACGTACGTTTCGCAGCTCCAATCGAAGGCATGCCAGTTAAATTGAAATCCAAAACGCTTGCCGGCCGCTTCGAGAGCGCGAATGCCTTCCGGGACAACTTCTTTGCCAATGCCGTCTCCCGCGATCACAGCGATGTTGAACGTTTTCATTTGCCTTGGAGCTTATCCCTTCTCTGCCGAAACCAACGGCAAAAGGGCGCTGACATCAGGCGCAGAATCCAATGCCTTTACATATGCGATGAGCTTTTCGGTCTTGTCCTTGGGCCACGCCGCAAATTCCGCGCATCCCCTGAATTTGGCGGCGGCTTCGTCAAAGGTCATGGGATTCGCGGGGCTGCCCTTGGCAAAGTCCGCGCGGCCCGTGATAACCCGTCCATCTTTAAGATGAATTCTCAATAGTGACGCCATTTTGTCGTAGCCAGCGCTCTCCGCTTCAGGATCGACGTAGAAGTTGATTCGACCAATCATTTCTTGCACGTCCGTTCCTTGAACAACTTTGTCGGAGAACTCGCCTAAGCCTGCCTTCCCGCGCAAGAGAAGAATAGCCATGCAAAACTCCATGCTGAATTTGGCTTCCAATCCGGTCTTGGGCCGGTGATGAAGCAGCGTGGTCGTCATTTGATGATTTGCGCCGACGTCAAGCTTCGCTACTTGAGCCCCTTGCAACTTGTTGACTTCGATTAGTCGCACCAACTCGGTCATTGCAGGATGAGAGAGGGAGCCCGACGGATACGGCTTGAGCGAGATACCGGGAGAAGCGAACGTCCACGGTTTTCCGAGACGGTCCATAATCGCTCCGGGATCGAACGACCCTCCGAAGGCATGGAAAAATCCACGCTCCGCTTCCAGAATTTGCTCCGCCGCCGTCCAGCCTAGCGAAACAAATTCTGCTGAAAGCAGACCGCTCTCGGCAGCGTGGCCAGCCTGAAATGGTTTAGTCATCGTACCGAAATTTTCACGCAAGCCCCCCGACTGGCTGGCCGCCAGGCCAAAGGTATTCCGTATTTTCGAAAGATCGAATTGAAGTAGTTTCGCGCATGCTGCCGACGAGCCGAATGGACCGCAAGTCCCCGTGGAATGGAATCCATCCTGGTAATGCCGAGGCGAGATGGCTTCCGCAATTTTGCATTCCACTTCAACGCCCAGATGATAGGCGAGCATGAATTCCTTGCCGGAAATGGTCCTGCCTTCGGCCAAGGCTAGCAGAGCGGGCAGCACCGGCACAGTTGGGTGCACGAGCAGGCCATAAACCCGGTCTTTTGCGACGGCCAACTGCGTGTCGTCGAAATCATCCGCATGAATGGAAACGCCGTTTACGAACGCGGCGAACCGCGGCGAAGTTTTCTTTGAAGAACCGACGATGGCAGCTTTTCCATCGCAGATCCCGAGATGCTCGACATACTCCCGGCAAATCGCGCCGGTTTGCGCCCGTGATCCGGCAAGCGCCAGTCCCAAACCGTCGAGAATGGACTTCTTGCCAAGCTCGATGACGTCTTCTGGAATGTCCCCATACTTTGTCGAAGCAACAAATCTGCCGACATATTCCGTCAAACCCGAAGCCTTGGGAAAATCGCTGCTTGGCGCGCCGCCCGCTCCTCCTTTCGAACTAGCAAGAACAGCTGACCCAATCACACCGAGAGAGGCTTTGCCAAAATCACGCCTTAACACATTTCACCTTTTATTCCGAACGCTTACTTCTGGCCGCATCGCCCTCTGTATGGAGAATTCAAATTTTCACGCAGGACCTGGCCATTCTTTATAATGAGATTCGCGCGTCTAAGCCCCACAAGTTTAGAACTCCAAGATGCCCGCCGTGTTGGCGGAATCGAGGCGATATTGCATACCGCCGAATTGCTGGCGTCAAGTTCCAATTCCCTTTCTTCCCGTCGCCGGCGTTGCTGGAGTCGTCTTCAAGAGCGTCGCCAGTCCCGCACCGACAACGGTGATAGCACCAAGATATGCAAATCCTGAGAGAAAATGTCCCGTTTTCTTGTTTAGATAACCCACGATCAAAGGAGCGAAGTAAGCTCCGAGGTTGCCAATGGCATTGACGAATCCCATCACCGAGCCGACGATTCTTGAAGGCAAAGTTTCGGTCGGAATGGCCCAAAAAGCGCCCATCGGGCCGTAGGCGCCCACACCGCTCAGGGTAATGAAGGCGAACGCCAGCAAGTGCGAGCGAGAAATGGTGGCAACTGCGAGGAGGATACAGGATCCCCCGAGCAACATGGCTCCCGCGGCGTGGTAGCGACGTTCATGCACCCTGTCCGAGTGGCCAGAAATAATCAAGAGTGAAGCAGCGCCAACGATGAATGGAAGAGTATAGAGAATTCCGGTCGAAAAGCTGCTCAGTTTCTTGAAATTCTCCATCGCGGTGGGGAGCCAAAACAGGAGTCCCATCTGGCCGCTGATGAAACAAAAATAAACTGCAGCCAGCAGAAACACCCGGGGACGCAGAAGAGCACGCAGGTAGGGAACTTTTTCCTGCCCCTCCAGTTCGGAATGCTCCCTGCGCAGGGTTTCCACCAGAGGAACTCGTTCGCTTTCTGGCATCCAGGCCGCCTCAGCCGGACGGTCTTGAACAAATTTGAGCCAAATCGCAAGCCACAGAAAAGGCAGCGACCCTTCGGCGATCAACATCACGCGCCAGGACCAATGATCCAACATCCATCCGGAAAACGGGGAGGAAACGATCACTGCAGCAGGCAAGCAGAGTAACCAAAAGGCATTGGCTCGCGCGCGTTCGGATCGCGGAAACCAGTGCGAGAGAAGTATTAACGTTGCGGGATGAACGCCGCTTTCGGCTATTCCGAGGAACAAACGAAGGAGCAAGAGCTCATGATAGGTCCGTGCCAAACCACAACCCACGGCAAAAATGCCCCATGCGACCAGCAGGATGCTGATGAATTTCTTGGCGCTCCAATGCTTCGCCAGATGGCCACCGGGGATTTGCAGCGCCAGATAACCCCAGAAGAAAATTCCCGCAACGGTTCCCGCCTGTTGCGGATCCAAATGCAGGTCTCGGCTGATTCGCGGCAGGGCGAGCGAGATGTTAGTGCGGTCGATAAACGCGATCGTGTACATGACGAGAGCGACGGGAATGATGCGAACCCATCGCTGAGACGGCGCGTTGCGAGTCATCGCGGCTGCTGCATCGGACTTCTGTGCTTGCTCAGCCATGTGCTCTGTCTTCGGCGCTGAGATTCGATGGCCCAATGTCATCGGCACATGAGGCCGTGTCTCACCTCAGGTGCGCGGTTATGAACGAGGTTTCAGCGCGGAGTATATTTCAGCACGACGTTCAAACGTAGAAATTGTGCCAGCCTCGGAGTCAGATAAATGCAAATTAATCTGACGTTAAGCTCGCGTCGCGCCATGTGATGTATCTTTGCCTCCTTTTGCTACCAAGAGAATCCCACTTCGAGTCATTGAGACAGCTTGTCTTTTGTTCTAAAGTGAACATGCCTTGATGCAGCCCTCTCCATTGCCTCTCAGCTCCCACGCAAAGCCAGTTGATGTTTTTCCACAAGCGGCGGAGCTGGAGAAGGAACTAAAGCGAACAATAAGCGGCGAGGTGCGCTTCGATCGTGGGAGCCGAGCCCTATACGCCACGGACGGCTCAAATTACCGGCAGATTCCCATTGGATTGGTTGTGCCGCGTGACGACGCAGATGTGATTGCAGCCGTGGCGGCATGCAGGAAGTTTGGCGCCCCTGTTCTGGCGCGTGGGGCCGGCACAAGCCTAGCTGGTCAATGCTGCAATGTCGCGGTGGCATTGGATTTCACGAAGTATATGAACCACATTCTTGAGATTGACCAAAACGCCAGATTCGCGCGAGTTCAGCCGGGAGTCGTTCTGGACTCCCTGCGTAATCGCGCAGAATCTCACCAGCTAACCTTTGCCCCCGATCCATCCACTCATAATCGATGCACCATTGGCGGAATGATCGGAAATAATTCGTGCGGAACGCATTCGCTGCTCGGTGGGAAAACGGTCGACAACGTAGATGAGCTGCGAATCCTTCTCTACGACGGCTCACAGATGACCGTGGGCGCCACAAGTGAGACGGAACTGGCTCACGTCATTGAACAGGGTGGTCGCCGCGGCAAGATTTACAGTAAGTTGCATGGAATCCGAGAGAACTACTCCGGATTAATTCGCGCGCGCTTTCCGCAAATTCCCCGGCGAGTCTCCGGCTACAACCTGGATGAACTCCTGCCTGAAAGAGGATTCAACGTTGCGCGCGCATTGGTGGGGACCGAGGGTACGTGCGCCATCGTGCTTGAGGCTAAGCTGAAGTTAATCCACAGTCCGCAGCATCGCACCCTTATCGGATTGGGGTATAGCGATGCGTTCTTCGCTGCCGATCATGTTCCCGAGATATTGCAGTTTCATCCGATCGGGCTGGAAGGATTTGAAGGAAGTATTGTTGACGGACTCAGAAGGAAAGGAGCGCCAAACCTGGAGCTCCTTCCCGAGGGTCGCGGGATATTGTTGGTGGAATTCGGGGCTGATGATCCGAACGAGGGTCATCAACTTGCGATTCAGCTCATCGACCGCTTGAAAAAAGTTCGCGACGCACCCAACGTGCGGCTGTACTCGAATAGCGAGGCGCTCGCGGTATGGCAGATACGCGAGGCCGGGCCGCGTGCCGCCGCGTTTGCTCCCGGTGCACCAGCCGAGTGGGAGGGCTGGGATGACGCCGCAGTGGCTCCCGAAAAGCTCGGGGGCTATCTGAGAGACATCCGCAAGCTGATGAATGAATACGATTACCGAGGCGCATTCTACGGCCATTTTGGACATGGCTGCGTCCACATGCGCGTCAGCTTCGATCTCGAAAGTGAAAAAGGGATCCGTAAGTATTCAGAATTCATCGATCGCGCGGCTGATTTGGTGGTCAGCTACGGAGGTTCGCTTTCCGGCGAGCATGGTGACGGACAATCGCGAGCCGCATTGCTTCCAAAGATGTTTGGTGCAGAGCTGATGGAGGCTTTCGGCGAGTTTAAGGCAGCTTGGGATCCCGACAATAAACTGAACCCGCACAAAGTCGTTGATGCATACCTGCCTACTGACAATTTGCGGCTGGGCGCGGACTATAAACCGCTGGAACCGGAAACGCATTTCAAGTTCCCCGAGGACGACGGTTCCTTTGCGAAGGCAACGTTGCGATGCATTGGACTTGGAGCATGCCGGAAAACTGATCGCGGCGCGATGTGCCCCAGTTATATGGTGACACTCGACGAAGAACATAGCACCCGGGGACGCGCTCATATGCTTTTTGAGATGCTTCAGGGCGAGGTGCTACGGGGTGTCTGGGAAGACGAACACGTCAAGGAGTCCCTTGAGCTCTGCCTCTCGTGCAAGGCCTGCAAGTCGGAATGCCCGGCGAACGTCGATATTGCAAGCTACAAAGCGGAGTTTCTGTCGCACTACTACGAAAAGAAGTGGCGGCCGCTAAAAGCGTATGCCTTTGGTTTGATCGAACATTGGGCAAGGCTTGGGTCTTTGATCCCGGGCGCTGCAAATCTTCTTAGCCGAGTTGCAGGATCCCGTCGCCTCCTGCAAAAAATCTTGGGGCTGGCTCCCCAGCGGCAATTGCCGCAATTTGCGAGCATGAGCTTTAGGCGATGGGTGGGACGGCGTCGCCGCTCTATTTTCGGAAAAAACAGTAACGTGGTGGCGGAACCATCCAAGGCCCGCAATGTCGTTCTATGGGTAGATACCTTTAACAACTACTATCATCCAGAAACCTGCCAGGCCGCGCTGGAAGTGCTGGAGGATGCTGGCTTCACGGTGACTTGCTCCCGTCGCGCCTTGTGCTGCGGGCGACCTCTTTATGACTTTGGCATGCTGGAGAGAGCTAAAAACAAATTGCTTCAAATCATGAGCGCTCTCAGCCCGCAGATTGATGCGGGGCTGCCAATTGTCGTCTTGGAGCCGAGTTGCGCTTCGGTGTTTCGGGATGAGCTGCACAATCTGTTTCCCACCAACGAGCGCGCCGACAGGCTCCGTAGCCAAACATTTTTGCTTAGCGAGTTTCTGCAGAATTACGCCCCACAATATCCTCTTTCCAAGTTTTCGACAAAAGTTTTGCTTCATGGCCACTGCCACCAAAAAGCGCTCATGAAAATGGATCATGAGGAGGCGCTATTGCGAAAGTTGGGCGCAGAGCTGGAATCTCCGGATTCCGGATGCTGCGGAATGGCCGGGCCATTCGGTTTCTTGGAAGAAAAATTTGAAGTGTCACAAGCCGCAGGAGAACGAGTCCTGCTGCCGGCGGTGCGAAACGCCGCGCTGGACACTTTGATTGTCGCGGATGGCTTCAGTTGCCGCGAGCAAATCCTTCAGGGCACCGGCAAGCCGGCGATGCACCTGGCTGAAGTGTTGAAGATGGCCTTGGATTATAAGAAGTCTTCAGCGGAAAGCTAGTCTGGCTTGATCTTGCGCGCCTAGGCTTCCTTCACATAATGGTTTGGTCGACAAACAGGTCCTTACGTCTTCACGCTTATGGACAATGAACCGATTTCCCTAACAATCAGTTATCCAGTTAATTGCTGATCAAAAATCACGCGTGAGCTAAACAGAAATTAATCTTGTTTTAAGCCGCAACTGCAATGAATCCACTATGCTCTCACGTGCTGTCCTCTGGCGGAGTTTAGATCGTCCCGGGAGAGGTTTCGGATGGCGCCGTCGATATTTATGAGCAGTCCGCCCCTAATATGACTCGGTCCCGCGAGCGCCTCGTTATGAGAGAATACTGAGCGCGGCTAATGCGGATTCTCCTAGTTGAAGACGAACGGAAGGTCGCCAGCTTTATCGCGCGGGCCTTGAGGGAAAACACCTACGCTGTGGATGTCGCGGAATCGGGTCAGAAGGCGCTCGAACTAGGAGCAGACGTTCCCTACGACGCGATTCTCCTCGACGTGCGTTTGCCCGATCTCAGCGGAATCGAAGTCTGCCGAGAATTGCGTCAACGAGGAATTGAGTCTCCCGTAATGATGCTTACGGCGCGAGGATTGGTCGAGCAGCGTGTTGAAGGGCTGGATGCGGGCGCCGACGATTACCTCACTAAACCTTTTGTTTTGGCGGAACTTCTGGCGCGGGTTCGGGCGCTGGTTCGCCGCGGATTCCACAGCAGCAACGCAAAGCTTCGCTACGCTGACCTCACACTCGACCGTCACCGTCGCCGTGCCACACGTGACAAAGAGACTATCCCACTTACCTCCAGAGAGTTTGCCCTCCTCGAGCTGCTTTTGCTCCGGGCGCCTGAACTTATTACTCGCAGTGAAATCGTGGAACATGTTTGGGACTGCCACTTCGACAGCGAAACCAATCTCGTCGAGGTCTATATTAACCGCCTTCGTCAGAAAGTTGATCAAGATCGCTCCGTCAAGCTCATTCACACCATCCGCGGCGTCGGATACCGCCTGGGAACGCCAGGGTCATGAAAATCAGAACACTCCGTCTCCGGATGATGTTGCTTTTCTGCACTGTCGTCGGAGTTCTGCTAGCTGCTTCATACCTGGCGTTTTGGGGCCTGTTGGCCCGTGCGGTCCATACTCAGATCAATCGTCAATTGCTTGAGACGGCCCGCCCAATCATTGCAGATATGGCCTCTGAACCCAACGCGAAAGACATAGACCGTTTGGACCTCCCGGGCGAGTTTTTTGAGCTCCTGGATCAAAATGGTCACATCCTTCAGCGGTCTATGAATCTCGCGGCGCCAATCAAGCTAAATGGATTAAACCTTGCCGGTTCACAGCCGACTTTCGGAATCGCTGCCCTGGAGAATAGCGAAACGGTGCGCGTAGCACTCATTCCTTTTGAGCAAGGAAATCAATCCCAGGTTTTTGTCGTAGCCATTCCTACCTTTGGGACCAACCGGGTGCTCGACAACTTTGGAAGAGTAGCCCTGCTGCTTTTTCCTCTAAGTCTCTTGCTGACCGCCGGAATATCGGCACTGTATGTGGGAAAAAGCCTTGCGCCCGTCGATGAGCTGACCAAGCACGCCGCGCTGATGGCCAAACGTGTCACTAACCGACAAGGATTTTGGACACCGCTGCCGGTCTCTTCTCCTGATGATGAGCTTGGACGCTTGGCGATAACGTTTAATCATTTATTGAAGAGCGTTGATTTGGCCGTTCTACAGTTACGGCAATTTGTGACAGACGCGTCTCACGAGTTGCGCACTCCACTCGCGGTGCTTCACGGAGAGACGGAGCTGTTGCTCTCTAAGCCACGAAGCGCGGAGGAATATCGGCAAACTCTCTGCGTGTTCGACGATGAATTCAAGAAACTGACTCGCATTGTGGAGGGTCTGTTTACCCTCTCGATGGCCGACGCGGGACAATTACATTTGGTTCGAGAGCCTCTCTACATCAACGAGGTTCTCGAAGAGACCTGCTCCCTGGCAGCGTCTCGCGGACGCGCAAGAAATATCTCCATCGTGCGGGATTTGAACCAGGAGCTGGCCTGTACCGGGGATGAAGCCTTCCTGCACGAACTATTCCTGATTTTTCTCGACAACGCGATCAAGTATTCTCCCGATGGCACATCCATCCATGTCACGCTCGAGATTCGAGACGGGGCGATTCAAGTGCGGTTTCAGGATGAGGGTACTGGCATCTCACCAGAGCACATGCCGCTCATCTTTGATCGGTTCTACCGTGCTGCGCCCTTGAATAGCGGGGAGGCTCAGAGCGGTGGGCTTGGTCTGGCCATTGCGCAAGCTATCGCCATCGCCCACGGCGGCGTCATTGAGTGTGAGAGCGCGGTAGGCGTGGGTTCAACCTTCACGGTGAAATTGCCCATTACACAGCCCCACGAAGTGGCCCTCGAAACCGAACCTAAACAGAAATTAATTCTCCGTTAAGGCATTGTGCTACCCTCTGCAACTAGGCTCGACCTCAACGTGGAGGTGACTGGTGTCTTCTCGAAGAATTTCTAGATTGCATTTGCTTTGTTGCATGGCAGCGGTTTTTTTGATGTGTGGAATTTATCCTTCAGCTCCAGCCAACGCGCAGGTCACCGGCGGGACAATCTCCGGAACGATCACCGATCCGTCCGACAGGTTCGTACCTCAAGCCCAGGTCTCGATTGTGAATGTCGCAACGGGGATCACCACCACGGTGATAACGAATTCGGACGGTTTCTACAGCGCCCCAAACCTGTTACCCGGAGAATACGAAATCACAGTTTCGGCGAAGGGTTTTAGCACCGAGATTCGAAAGGGGATCTCCCTTACGGTGGGAGGTCAGCTGGTCCTCAATCTCAGCTTGCACGTCGGGTCCGCGGCGAAAACCGTCGTGGAGGTGACCACGGAGGCTCCTGCTGTGCAACTCGCCAGTTCCGACATCAGTGCGGTGGTGAACGCAACGACGGTTCGCGAGCTGCCTCTCAATGGCCGCAGTTGGACGGACCTGGCGGCCCTCCAGCCCGGTGTGGATACAATCCAGACTCAGCCTACCTTCGCGGTTGGCGCGGATCGTGGAAATCGTGGTTTCGGGCAGCAGTTGACCATCTCCGGCGCGCGGCCGCAGCAGAACAACTACCGCCTGGACGGCGTCAGTCTAAACGACTACGCCAATGGCGCGCCCGGCAGCGTGCTCGGTGGAAACCTCGGCGTCGATGCCATCCAGGAGTTCTCGGTTCTGACTAGCAACTACTCAGCCGAATACGGCAAGACTTCCGGAGGCGTGGTCAACGCCATCACCCGGTCGGGCACCAATACTCTCCATGGCAGCGCCTACGAATTTCTCCGAAACAGCAAGCTGGACGCAGCAAACTTCTTTGAGGCGGGACAGCGCTCCCCGTTCAAACGGAATCAGTTTGGCGGAGCCATCGGCGGTCCGATCGTGAAGAACCACACTTTCTTTTTCGCAGATTATGAAGGAATCCGGCAGTCCAAGGGCATTGCCAGCGTGAATTTTGTGCCCTCTCCGGCGGCCCGGGCCGGGCAGTTATGCTCGATTCCACAAACGCCCCAACAACTACCACCGAACGGTTGCACCACTACTCAGCTCACTCCCGGCCCCAATACCGACGCGAATGGCATCGACCTTCAAGTAAAACAGTACCTGGGAGATAACACCAACATCGTGTTGTACCCTGCTGGGCAGGGAACTCCTATCGGAAACGGAGACGTCAGCGTTTTCACGTTCTCTGGCCAGCAGATCATCAACGAGAACTTTGTTACCACACGCATCGATCACAAGTTTTCCGACAAGGACAGCCTGTTCGGCACGTATTTGTTCGATAGGACACCGTACAGCGCCCCGGACTCCATGGGGAACGTAGAACTCGGCAGTCTGAGCTCCAGGCAGATCGTCGCGGCTGAGGAGACTCACAGCTTCACGCCGACCTTTGTGAATGCCGTCCGCTTCGGGTACAACCACGAATCGGTTAATAACAATCAGAGCCTTACAGCGATCAATCCCAATGCGGCGCTCACCTCGCTGGGCGCCTTTGCCGGCCGGGATGCGGCCTTTGTAAACGTCGGTGGGCTTTCTCCGATGTCCGGTGGCGTCGGTGGGCTCCCGACGTATTTCTACCATTGGAATTCCTTCCAGGGATATGACGACGCCTTTCTCAATCGGGGCACACACTCCATCAAATTCGGCTTTGCTTTCGAGCGTATGTTGCTGCAGGCCACTGCGCTTACCGATCCAAATGGAATATGGTTCTTCGACAATATACAATCTTTTCTAACCAATAATCCCAGTAAATTCCAGGGGGGGATTGCCAGTTCCCTGACACCGCGCAATTTTCGCCAGAGCATCTTCGGTGGTTATGTGCAGGATGACTGGCGCGCGAAACCGTACCTGACGCTGAACTTGGGGCTGCGCTATGAGATGGCTACCGTGCCGACAGAAACCAACGGTAAGCTGGTCAATTTAAGGGATATCAGGGACCTATTGCCCATTTGCGGAACACTGGTCGCGGGAAGCTGTTCGGGTACCGGTCCGCTATTTTCAAATCCCACCCTTCACAATTTTGAGCCGCGCATCGGTTTCGCCTGGGATCCATTGCATAACGGTAAGATGGCCGTCCGTGGTGGGGCTGGGTTGTTCGATGTTCTTCCGCTCCCCTATCAGTTCGTTCTTCTGGAGACTCAGGCTATTCCCTTTTTCCAATACGTAACTCTGAAGGGTATTCCATTCTTCCAGGTGACACCTCCCTCCACTGGAAACAAACTGCGTTCCACCTTCATTGATTCCAATCCCAAGCGTAACTACGTCACACAGTGGAACCTCAATCTCCAGTACCAACTCACTCCAAGCCTCGCCGCCATGGTGGCTTATGTTGGTTCGCGCGGCGTTCACCAACCCTTCCGCGTGGATGAAGCCGATCTGATCATCCCCACCCCAACCTCTGCGGGTTATCTCTGGCCCCAAGTCGATGTCAACGGAAACCTCACAAGCGGACCCAATGCAGGGAATTCCCCTGACCCAATCAATCGCAACTTTGGCTCGATTCGAGGAATGTTTTACCAAGGGCGCTCATCTTTTAACGCCCTCGAATTGCAGTTAGCGAAGCGCATGAGCCATGGCTTCCAGGTCCAGGGCACTTATACTTGGGGCAAGAGCATAGACACCAGCTCGGCCACGGTTGCGGGCGACGCCTTCGGCAACTCCATTTCCAGTCTGAACTGGTTTGACTTGCGATTGACCCGCGGCCTTTCAGATTTCAACGTCGGCCGTACGCTGGTTGTCAACGGCACGTGGGACCTTCCTATGGCTAAGTCATTTACTGGACCAGCGCGGTGGGTCACTGATGGCTGGGAACTCGGTCTAATTCTCACCATCAGCGACGGCGTGCCTTTCACTCCTACATGGGGAACCGGTAGTGACCCGGCGAATACTCTCAGCAGCGACGATTTTGCCTTCCCGAACCGGCTTGGCGGTCCCGGTTGCAGTTCGCTGACAAATCCCGGCAATCCTGCCAGCTACATCAAGACCCAGTGCTTCGTTGTGCCCACTGCACCGAATGACGCGTTTTGGACGGCAAATTGCGATCCGGCACCGCCAAGTCTAGGCACGCCAATCCGGGGCGACGCCACTACTAATCCTCCCACTCCTCCCGTTCCATGGCTCTCGCCTCTTGCGTGTTTCAACCTGCGAGGCAACGCAGGTCGCAATATTTTGATCGGCCCGGGTATTACCAGTCTGGACTTCTCCGTGTTCAAGAACAACCACATCAAGAGAATCTCGGAGAGCTTCAACGTGCAATTCCGGGTAGAGATGTTCAATATTCTCAATCACGCTAACTTTGCGCCGCCGCAGGTTGGCGATGGCAACTCCGACATCTTTGACGGAACGGGAGCCCTCAACGGCATCGCCGGCACCTTAGTTAGGACGACTATACCGGAGCGCCAGATCCAGTTCGCTCTCAAGTTCATTTTCTGATCGCCAAGGAGGCAACGATGGGCGTTGTGAGTCTATGTGTCTGCGGCACTTAAGAGGCCCCAATGCGAGACGCGGCTCACCAGGATTGAAGTGCTGGTCTGAGGTGTTGAACAACAGATAGCTCAGGCGGCCAGCAAACGAAGTTATGGAATTTCATTTTAAGGAGAAGAGGAACGTGAAAAAGGTGCTCGGAGTGATCTTGTTGCTGATAGCCTCTGCTGGTGTTTCGGCACTGTCAACCAGCGCCCAAATGAAGCAGCCGCTAGAGTTAGTGGCAACGACCCCATTGCCGGGGTTCTCGGGCGACTTCGACCATTTCGCGCTGGATCTGAAGGGCAAGCGGCTTTTTCTCACTGCCGAGGATCACAAGACCGTAGATGTCTTCGACATCGAAGGAAAGCACCTCCACAGCATCACCGGATTCGGCCAGCCTCACGCGGCACTCTTCCTCCCAGAATCCAACAAGCTGATCGTTACGGACGGCGATGATGATTTCGGGAGAGTCGAGTTGGTTAGCGGAGAAGATTACAAGATTCTCAGCACAATCAACCTTCCCAATGGCGTGGATAGCGCAGTATTTGACCCCACAAGCCAATACTATTACGTCGCCAGCGGCGGCGAAGAGTCCGCGAAGACCCATGTGGTCAGCATCATTGACACCAAGACATTCAAACAAGTCGGGGAAATTACGCTTCCAGGGAACGAATCG
>Ga0209648_10000333_pt1 | contig 34975 bp, 10 predicted proteins | sample GraSoi2013_115cm_FD_185830 | JGI IMG/M metagenome (GOLD analysis project Ga0209648, IMG submission 185830) | Grasslands soil microbial communities from the Angelo Coastal Reserve, California, USA - Sample 9_17_2013_115cm (SPAdes) (version 2) | ecosystem: Environmental > Terrestrial > Soil >...
CGCTGAGGGCTTCTTTAAGGGTCGCTGTGAATTAGCGGCAGTTAACTTTTCCTCTCATTTCGTCGTATCTGCAAGATGTGCGGAACTGGTAGAGATCGAGGCTGCTTTGGATGCGCAAGATATAGACTATCAGCGGCTCCCGGTTTCCTTCCCATTTCACTCGCAGTGGATCGACCAAGCGAGGGCTCCGTTCGAATCGTTCATGCGGTCGGTCCCGCGCCAGCAAGGCCGATTGCCGTTGGCGTGCTGCGATCAGACCGCCATTCTGTCTGACCTGTCTGAAGATTATTTCTGGAATGTTGCGCGGCGCCCGATTCGATTCCGCGAAACCACAGCGCGATTAGAGCAACAAGGTGGTCGCCGATATATCGATGTCGGCCCGGCCGGTACTTTGGCTACGTTCCTGAAGTACGGGATGCCTGCGACCAGCACATCGGCGGTGCACGCGATTCTGACGCCCTTCGGCCTGGATCAGAAAAACCTGGCGGCTTTGTTAGCGTCGATCCGAAATTAACCGGTCGCACCCCAGGATTAGCCGCAATGCGAATATTTGCCCTATCGGATATCCACATCGACTACGAGGTGAACGCCAAATGGATTGCAAATCTATCTTGTGATGAATATCAAGACGATGTGCTTATTCTTGCCGGCGACGTGACCGATACACGACGATTGCTCGATTGGTGTCTCAGCACACTCGCGAAACGTTTCTACAAGGTGTTATTCGTGCCAGGAAATCATGACTTATGGGTGATACGTGAGGATCGCGAAAAGAATTCATTGCAGAAGTTCGACGACATTTGCGCACTGGTTGAGTCGATCGGCGCGTCGATGCAGGTGTTTCGTCATAGGGGCATATCGATTATTCCGGTGCTGGGATGGTACGACTACTCCTTCGGCGATCCAAGCGAAGAACTGAAATCGATATGGATGGATTACAGAGCCTGCCGTTGGCCGAGCGGATTCACGGAAAAGGATGTTGCGGCATACTTTGTGGCGTTTAATAAGAAACACAGCAGCGTGGCGGGGGACAAAGTCATTACCTACTCGCACTTTTTGCCCCGCATCGATTTGATGCCGGGATTCATTCCGAGCGCAAAAAAGCTTCTATATCCTATCCTGGGTTCGGCGCAACTGGATCGGCAGTTGCGACAGTTCCACCCAGGCATTCACGTCTATGGACACAGCCATGTTAACCGTAAGGTGAAAATCGACGGCGTCTCCTACATCAACAATGCTTTCGGCTATCCCAGCGAAACCTGGATAACGTCGAAGCGCCTTATGTGCATTCATGAATGTTAACGGCGCGAATCGTGCGTTCGTTGACCCGGTAAGAATGAACCGGATCATCTCGCTCCTCCCCGGGGAGATTCATTTGTGGCTGGCTTTTTACGACGAGATCAATGAAGAGCTCCTGCTTTCAGCTTACCGGGGGCTGCTCGATGACGCGGAGAAGAAGCAGGAACCGCGATTTTATTTTGCCAGAGACCGGCGTCGCTACCTGATTACTCGAGCCCTGGTGAGGACGGTGCTGTCACGCTATGTAGACATCCAACCCAGGGAGTGGGCTTTTTCGGCGAATGCCCATGGACGACCCGGCATCGCTAACGCGCATGCACAAGAATCATGTTTGTTGTTCAACATTTCGCACACGCACAGCCTGATCGTCCTGGGAGTGACGAAGCGCCGCACTTTAGGGGTGGACGTCGAGAATTTCCACACGCGCGCGGCAGCAATTGATATCGCGGATCGCTATTTCGCACCACAGGAAGCTGCGGCACTTGCTGCGGTGCCGCAACAGGAACAGCAGTATCGATTCTTCGAGTATTGGACGTTCAAGGAATCGTACATCAAGGCACGTGGCATGGGTTTGTCATTACTCCTCGACAAATTCAGCTTTCACTACCCCGATGAGCACGCGGTCGAGATCGCGATTGATCCTGAGTTGGCCGACGATCCAGCGCGATGGCAGTTCTGGCAATTTCGGCCCAGGCCGGAATATCTGGTGGCGATCTGCGCCGAGCGAACTTGCCTCGAATCTCCAGGCCTGATTGTTCGCGAGGCAATTCCAATGCTGAGCGAAAAGGAAATTCCAGTCGAGTTCCTGCGGGTTTCAACTTTCGAGCGTTGTTACTGTGCATAACATTCAGAACAGGAGAGTTCGATGATTGCTTTCATATTTCCCGGTCAGGGTTCGCAGAAACGTGGTATGGGACAAGGTTTGTTCGACGAAGTGCGCGAATATGTCATGGTCGAGAAAGAGGTGGACAGGATCCTGGGCTATTCCCTGCGGAAGCTGTGTCTGGAGGATGCGGAGAATCGCTTGCAAGAAACGCAGTTCACCCAGCCGAGTCTTTATGTGGCCAATGCATTGCACTACTACAAGGCCGTCAGTCAAGGCACGCATCCTGACTATGTGGCAGGTCATAGTTTGGGTGAATACAATGCATTGTTGGCAGCGGGTGTGTTCGACTTCTTGACCGGGCTGCGTCTGGTCAAGAGGCGCGGCGAGCTAATGTCGCAAGCCAGAAATGGCGGCATGGGAGCGGTGATCGGCCTGAGTCCGGACATAATCGACAGACTGATCAAGGAAAACGGACTTGCGAGCGTCGATGTTGCCAACTTCAATTCGCCGTCACAAATTGTGCTGTCGGGGCCAGTTGAAGATATCAAGCGCGCCGGGCCGATCCTCGAAAAAGGAGGTGCGCGAATGTATATGCGGCTCAAAGTCAGCGCCGCCTTTCATTCACGATATATGGCAGAGGCTGCGGAGGCGTTCGCTGAATTTCTCGCGCCGATGTTTTTTGCCACCCCGCAAATCCCCGTCGTTGCCAACGCCACTGCACAGCCGTATCCGATCCAGAATGTGTCGGAGGGCGTCAAGTCGCTGTTGGTGAAGCAAATCACGCATTGCGTGCAATGGACCCGGAGCATACGGTTTGTCGTCAGCCAGGGCGTGACGCAATTCAGCGAAATGGGGCCTGGAAATGTCTTGACTCGACTGGTGGAACAAATCCAGCAAGAAAACCGAGAATCTGTTCCCGCCATGGCTGGCAGATAACGGCGCAGCGGCAGCGGCCTCTCCGAAGCACCGAGCTCAATGCGAACGCGTGCAATCTCTGTCAACTTTCGCTGCTTGCTCCAGGCAGAGTTTGTGTGGCGGCAGCATTCCGGATCATTGGTTGGAGGCAAAAGCCCCATTCCCGTGTTCATTCCGAAGTCAAAGGCGGCGTAGCCAAGACAGCAAGGCGTCTGCCCGCAATGCAGATCATCGGGAGTGCAATTCTCTCCGCCGCCTCCAATTTTCTTGGCATTGGTACAGCTTAAGCAGAGGAGCGCCGACCTCACGCAGCGACATCAATAATCTCTCGTAGCTTGTTTGACGAGTCCAATAAATTTTTCAGATTGCACAAAACATGGAGGAGTACATGATGGCGACGTCAGCACAATTCGAGACATTGGGCGATAAGAAAACTGAAAGTTCGCAAGTTAAGTCCAAACCTTGGGACAGGAGGCTCGCAAAATTCCTGTTCCGTGTGAGCGTTTCTATCGTAGTTTTACTCTTTTTTGCACAATTGATTTGGAGATTTTCCGGCTCTAATCAATGGGAATTGGTTCAGGCAAAGGACGGAATAAAAATCTATTCTTTGAAGGTCCCCGGTTCAGATCTGCTACAGCTCAGGGCCATCGGCAGAATTCACTCGACGCTATCCGGCGTCGTTGCATGGATGGAGGACCCCGACGCGTGCAAAGTCCAGGGTTGTACCGGAGCATACGAGATAGAGCGAGCGGGCGACCAACTTCACTATTACTATTTTCAATACGACTATTCTCCTTTTAGTAAAAGAGACTTCGTGGTCAGCGCACAGCTTTATCAAAATCCGAACACCAAACAAGTTTTAATCTCTGTTGCCGCGGCCGCGGATAAAGTTCCGCCCAGGGACGGCTACTTCCGGGTGACGAACTTAAACAACCAATGGCGACTTACTCCGCTGGAAAATGGGCAGGTCGAAGTCGAGGTGGAAAATAATATGGATCCGGGTGGATTTGTACCGACTGCGCTGTTCAATATGAAACGGCCAAAGGGGATGTATTACATACTGACGCACCTGGAATCCTGGGTGGGCGGAGAGAAATACCAACACGCGAAATTGGGCTTCATCCAGGAGAAGAATGGTGCCGCGCCGAGCCATATCAGCCAAGCCAGCACAGCGCCATGAACTGGCGCCAATCTGCTTGTGCAACTTATCCCAGGTTCCGGCGATTCGAGCATCCAAGCGGCCCTGATGCTGGTCAGCGGTCGAGGGCAGCAAACTCTACCGAGTAGATACGGAACGCACATTGGTTACCACTATCACAGCCGCTTCTGTTGAGCCTGTGCCACAGACGCGGGTCCCATTGTGGGAACACATCCTGGCATGGACAATACGCCTGGTGCTGCTGTGGTTGATCATCGAAGCGGCGAGAAGCCCATGGCGGCGCAGAATATTTCCTGCTCTGCTACTCTTTATCGGCTCCGATATGTACTGGGCGATTGTGGGCCGGAACTCCGCGCCAGCCAAGACGTCAGAATCCGCAGTGTCAAAGTGGTTCCATCAAATCGTGCTCATGCTGGCTTTCGTTCTGCTTTTCTGGCCGGGGCCCGGTCTGACCGGCTGGTTTTTACCCCAGCGCCTTCATTTCCTTGTGGCCGCTGGCACCACGGTGCAAGCGGCGTTCATCCTTCTGGCCGTTTGGGCGAGGCGGCATCTAGGACGCAACTGGAGTAGAGCAGTCAGAATCGGAGTGGACCACGAATTAGTCCGTACAGGACCGTATCGGCTTCTGCGCCACCCGATCTACACAGCCGTGCTCGGCATGTTTTTTGGTACTGCCATCGCCTCCAGCCAGTACCACGCGCTGCTTGGATCCGGCCTTTTGGTGGTCGCCTACCTGCGAAAGACCCGGCTGGAAGAGAAGATCCTGCAGCAGACATTTGGCGCCGAGTACGAAGCATACCGACGCGACACATGGGCGCTCGTGCCTCTGGTGTTCTAGACTCCTGCGCAGAACTTTATCGACTTATCGCGCAGCTTGCATTCTAGCTGGAAAACACGAAGAGCTTTGCTGATTCGGCCTTATTGAGGTCTATTCTGTAGGAGCTTTGTCGCGGATTCGAGTAAACAAGAAGCCTGAACCTGGCCTGATTGTAGATCAGAGCCGTACAGTTAAACTGCCGTTGCCCTGCTTGGAACCAGGCAAGTTGAACCACCAAATGTCACAACTACAGACTATTCCGGCGGCATTGCCTATGCAGAGGCGTCCGCTGATCTCCACGTCGGAACAAATGGCGGCTTTGTCCAAGTTGGCGTTTCCTCTGATTCTCGCTGAAAGTTCTAGTCTAGTGATGGCGCTGATAGATCTTGTCATGATTGGACGATTGGGGACCAAAGCCCTAGCAGCGTTGGGCCTCTCAGTCTTCAGCAACAGACTGATCGTGGCTTCAGTCGAGGGTCTTACTTCCTCAGTACGGGGTATAGTCGCTCGTAGAAGAGGCGAGTGCTCCACGGAAACTGAGTGTTTACCGCTCAACGCAGGCTTACTGATCGCGTTGGTCGTAGGGGCGCCGCTGGCAGTGATCTCCTGTCTGGTTACCCCTCTTATTTTTCCACTCATTTCCTCCGATCCGGATGTAACCAGGATAGGAATACCGTTTCTCAGCATTCTGTTCCTCACCATACCCGCCATAGGAATGCACAATGCCTTCAGCGGTTACTGGACCGGTGTAGAAAAGCCGCGACTCTACATGCTGATAATTCTTTTCATGAACTGTCTTAATATTCTTCTGAACTACGCTCTCATCTTCGGTCATTTCGGTATCCCTGCCCTGGGGGCTACGGGAGCGGCCATCAGCACAGCAACGTCTCTTTATGTGGGCGTTCTCATTAATGGTTTGATTCTTCATTTCCGTTTCCCGAAGGATGGATTCCTGAAGGCAAAGCCCGAGCGGGCCCTTGTAATGCGCATGTTTGAGTTAACGCTGCCTATTAACATTACGCAGTTCTTCTTTGTTAGTTGCTATCTTGTTTTCCTGTGGTTTATTGGGCAGGTGGGAACGGCCGAGTTAGCGGCTGCGAGTGTTATCGTTAGAATCACAATGATATTAGCTATCGTAGCGGTATCTATAGGAATTGCCTCCGCAACCGTGGTCAGCAGAACCGTGGGCGAGGGCGATCTTGCAGGAGCTGTTCAGTGGGGATGGTCTGCGGGAAAACTGGGGATCATTGCGGCTACATTGATGGGATTTCCTATGCTTCTTTTTCCAAAGATGTTTCTGTCGATTTTTGTTTCCGATCCATACACGATGTCCATCGCGGAGACTCCGTTGCGACTCCAGGGCGCAATGATTGGAATATTTAGCTTAATTTATATCTTTGGCAGCACGTTAGGTAGCCTCGGTGATGGCAAGCGAGTCATGATTATTTTCTTGGCTACAGAATGGCTCCTTTTCTTACCTGTGGTGTGGTTTGTTGGCCCTCATTTGCACTACGGTCTGCTGCAACTGTGGCTGGTGAATCTTGCAAATAGCCTGCTTCTGACCGTGTTGATTACCGGCCTCTGGATCGATGGTAGGTGGAAGACAATCAAGATTTGAGCAGGGCTATGCCGGAGCCCGTCATTGTCTTGCCCGCCGCTCGCAGCACTTTCGTAAAACAATGCAAGATACCATTCAAAGACAAGCCCGCGATGCCAAAGTTGTGCACCACCTATGCTGCTGCCAGCCAACCCGGTGGAATCAGTTCAGCGGCGAACACTGTTTGTCTTGTCCCCAGATGCGCGAAGCGCCTGAGAAAACGCTGTGCGCAGTTGATTCACCATTGAGGCGAATTCCCCAATTTAATCGGAACTCAGGCGGTCGAAAATGATTGATCAGGAACGGTTGCGGGGCCTAACCGAGTCGTATCTAAAGTCGCTTATCTCCGAGGTTTCCGGCAGTTTGAGTTCAGATTTCGACTCATTTGCTGCATTCGGCGAGCTGGGGATTGATTCGTTCAACGTTCTAAAAATAATCAGAAGGCTGGAAGCGGACTTCGGTACCTTGCCAAAAAGCCTGCTCTTCGAAAACTTCACCATCAGTGATCTGGCAAATTACTTTGTCTGCAATCATGAGCAGACGCTCACCGCCAAGTTTGGGGAAGAATTGCATGAGACAAATGGTTTTGCCTATGCCAACGGTTGGAAACCGAAGCTGGTCGAAGTCCCTGACAAAACGCAACCGCCAGCGGCAAATCGAGTCAATAAAACCGCTGAGGAAGCAGCACCCATTCGCATACTGGAAAAGAAAGCTTACGAGCATCCCGAGTTGCGGGAACTGGTGCAAACGCTTTACGCGCGCTACAGGCGGGAAAGCAGCGTTTCGCGCGGGACGAGAAAGATCGCGCCGAATCTCTTTGTTGGCAGTGAAAAACGAGGGTATTTCAACTATGGCCGGAACAAAAACCTTGTTTTGGTGTATGCCTACACCGGGCCTAAAGACTATTTGCCTGTGCTGCTCGAGGAGATGCATCAGTATTGCGTTTCCAGAAACTTCCAGCTCAATATTCTGGCGGACAGGAAAATTCCCTCAATCGGCGACACCGTCTTCTCAGCGACGCCGTTTGGCGTGGGACAGCGCATACAGAATCTCAAGCAGTTCACGCTTGAAGGCGGACCGATGCGCCGTCTTCGCTACCAGGTATCGAAGTTCGAGAAATCTGGTGTATGTAAGACGCAGGAGTATCACTGCGGCTCCAGCCCGGAAATAGACAGGAATATCGTTGCCATTATCGATAAATGGTGTGAACCCAGGAGACAAGTCAACCCGTTAATTCACGAGGCAAGAGAGGAAATTCTTGCCGGCACGCTCGGCGCTGAGCATCGCCTCTTCCTCACCTATCTCGACGATGTTCTGCAGAATGTCATCCTTATTTCCGCGATGTGCTCGGAGGAAAACGGTTATTTGATGGACCTGGAATTCTATCTCCCAGCTATGCCCCTGGGAGGGTTGGAATTTGCGATTGTGCACATTATCAACATTCTTGTCGGAGAAGGATGCGATGTTCTGAGTTTGGGCGCAACGCTCGGGTGCAAGCTTGATCCTTCCCCCAATGCAGATCCCGAGATTGACAAAATCTTGGATGACTTGCGTGAGCAAAATATTTTCAATGACCAAGGCAATTTTCAATTCAAGAACAAGTTTCGCCCTGAAAGCAAAGCCATCTTTCTCTGCCGGCCCGTAGGAAGCGGCGATCCCGACAGTGTTATAGACATCATCATGATGATTGCTGATCCTTTGAAGAATCAGACTTCAGAGGAAGAAAGCAGTAATGCCGCTAAAGTTCTCCCGCTGGGTGCAGCCTTGGCGGAGCCGGCGAAGCCAGAGTCCTCTGCGCAATTCTCATCAGTAAACCCGGGGAGGGTGGTGATTGATGGCAACGAACGTTCGGGCCTTCTGTCGGACTTCGGCTTCAATCCCCTCAACCTTCCGTATGAACACGTCGAGTTCGATCTGAAGACTGATTCCTGGGCACAACTGCAGATGCCATCAATAGACGCGCAAATGAGGAACCTGCATGCGCAACTTCAGCAACCGGCGAACGTGGATGGAGCTTTGAGGGCAGTATTTCCCTTTGCTCATTTTGTGCTCACCGCCTCGGGTCAGGCGGCAGAAGATATTTTCTTTAGAGCGTGGTCCAGGAAGGGACTCGTACTCCAGAATCTGCTGTTCCCCAGCACTATCTTTCATCAGATTGACAAAGGTTTCACAAATAAAGAGTTGCCTGATTCTGTGGTTTTTGATCTGAATTCGCACAGCCAGTACAAGGGCAACATGGACTGGGAGGCACTGCAGGCGCATGTGGCGCAAGATCCCAGCGCGATTGCATTCGTCTGTATCGAGGTCAGCAACAATGCCGCTGGCGGATGTCCCGTTTCGATGCAACACCTAAGGGACGTGAAAGCGCTGGTTACTAAACACTCTATCCCTCTGGTCATTGACGGCACGCGTGTTGTTGAAAATGCGCAGTTTCTGATTGAACAAGACAGCAAGTCTACGGGTAAGAGTGTCTGGACAATTATCCGGGAAATGCTCTCCGTCGCGGATGCCGTCATCGGCAGCTTGACCAAGGATTTTTGCGTAAACAAAGGCGGAATCATCGCTACCAATGACGTCAAACTTTTTCATCGATTGGAGGAGCTGGTTCAAGAAGCAGGACCTGGCCTCGATTTGATAGATACAAAGATGATTGCGTTGTCATTGCAGAATCGCAAGCAAGTCGAGGCCAGGGTGTTGCGCAGAATGCAAGGTGTGCGGGTGATGTGGCAGGCGTTGCGCGAGCATAACGTTCCGGTTGTGCAGCCTGTCGGGGGCCACTGCGTTTTGATAGATGTCAAACAGATTCCGGAATTCAAGAACTTCAAATATCCGGTGGCCTCATTCCTGGCCTGGATGTACGTGAACACCGGGATTCGGGCCGCCGCACACAGTGTAGGAATGCAGAAACGTACGAGCATTAACGATTTGGTCCGCCTCGCCATCCCTGTGGGAGTGAAACGGGACCAAATCGACTCAATTATCAGCAGGCTTCTTGAGTTATTCAGTAAGAAAGTAAATATTCCTGAAATTGTCCTGGAAAGCAGTGTGCTGCAGCCGCTGGGCGGAATCCACTCGAACTATCGTCTGATCGCCTACCACAACACCGACAGGAAGATAGTAGCCGGAGACTTGGCTACTGCATATTCGCAAAGGAACATAGCCAACCCGATTTCATCCACCTCTCGCCCGGTAACAGCTTCAACCAGGCACTTACAAAGCTCCTCGGTAAGCGGTAGACAATCAGCAGCGCTTGCGCCCAGAAAAACTGAATCCACCCCAAGTGCTCTCAATGGAAAATCCCGCAAGACTCAAGATATTGCGATTGTCGGGATGGCTGGCCGTTATCCCAAGGCAACGAACTTGAGCGAGCTGTGGGAAAACCTGAGGCAGGGGAAAGATTGTATCGAGGAGATTCCCGCGGAACGTTATGAGCTACGCCCGAAGCAAGGAGCCACAAAGAAATATCGTGGTGGCTTCATTGACGACGTGGATAAATTTGACTCCCTGTTCTTCAACATTTCCCCAAGAGAGTCCGCCATGTTGGATCCTCAGGAAAGGCTTTTCCTAGAGGTCGCCTGGGAGGCAATTGAAGATGCAGGCTACTACCCGGAAATGCTGGCGAGCGCAGATGGGTCGCGAGACATCGGGGTTTTTGTGGGCGCGGTATGGGCGATGTATCAAATGTTTCACGGTGAAGAAGATCAAACCGGGAAGAAGATAAACCCCAATTCATTTCTGTGGACCATCGCCAACCGCGTTTCCTACTGGATGAACCTCTCCGGCCCCAGCTTGACGTTGGACACCGCATGTTCTTCCAGTCTGACGGCCCTCCATCTTGCCTGTGAAGCCATTTACGCTGGGGAATGTTCGGCAGCAATCGTCGGCGGCGTAAATCTGGACTTACATGAGGCGAAACTGGAGATCAGTTCGGTCGGAGGTGGCCTCTCGAAAGACGGTGTATGCCGCAGTTTTGGAAAGGGCGCCGATGGTGCTGTGCCTGGGGAGGGCATCGGAGCTCTATTCCTCAAATCTTTCGACCAGGCCATTCGCGACAAAGACAACATTTACGGCGTGATCAAAAGCGCCGTAATCAATCATGGTGGCCGTACCAGCGGGTATACCGTCCCCAATCCAAGAGCGCAAACCAACCTGATTTTGTCAGCCCTTGAAAAGGGCAATATTGATGCCCGAAGCATTTCTTACGTCGAGGCACATGGTACCGGCACGGAGCTTGGCGATCCCATAGAGATCAGCGGATTGACCAGTGCTTTCAAATCGTACGCCGTGGAGAACCAAACCTGCGCCATCGGTTCGATCAAAAGCAATATAGGCCATTTGGAAGCAGCAGCGGGAGTCGTTAGCGTGTCCAAGGTGCTTCTGCAGATGAAGCACCGGCAGCTTGTGCCTTCATTGCACTCTTCTGAGTTGAACGAGTTCATCGATTTCAAAAACTCTCCTTTCTATGTAGTCCAGCGGTTGGAAGATTGGAAAAGCAGAGAAATGGATGGAGTGCCCGTGCCCCTGCGCGCGGGAGTCAGCTCTTTTGGGGCAGGCGGAGCGAACGCCCACGTGATCCTGGAAAGCTATGAGCGGCTGGAGCAAGACGTGGAACAGCCGGCCAACCAACTGATTTTCCCACTCTCCGCGCGAACTGAGGAGCAGTTGCGAGAAATGGCGGTTCGCCTGGCAAAAGCCATCAAGGAAAACAACTACAGGTTGGTGGATATTGCCCACACTCTGCAGGTTGGACGGAGATCATTCGAGCATCGTTTGGCAATCAGTGCCACCACCAAAGAAGAATTGCTTGACAAGCTGACCGCCTTTTTAGATGGAAAGAAATCTGAGGGCATTGCCAATGGTCATGTAAAAAATTCGGAAAGCATCACAAGATTACTCAATCGAAAAGAAAAAGAAGAATTCATCCAGTTGCTATCGCAGAGTCGGACGCCTTATCAATTTGCCGAACTTTGGGTTGAAGGTCTATTCGCAGATTGGCGCGGATTCGAATCTGATGCTTCGTGTAAGAGGGTCTCTTTGCCCACCTACCCCTTTGCTGACAAGCGGCACTGGGTGGGAAAAAATTCCCCCGCACGTTCTTTCTTGCAGCCCGCAGCAGCCGTCCATCCAATGGTCGATACCAATGAATCCACCTTCGAACGCCAGCTTTTCAAGAAGACGTTTCATGATCGGGACTTCTTTATCTATGACCACCACGTCGCGAATATTCCAACTCTTCCTGGCGTCGCTTATCTCGAGCTGGCGCGGAAGGCCGGGGAGATTGCCGCTGGCAGAAAAGTACAGAAAATCAAAAATGTCGTCTGGATAAGTCCAATATCCGTCCAAAATTCGACGCCGAAAGAAGTCTTTATCGAACTGAAGCCTGCTGATACCACGGTAAAGTTTGAAGTGTTCAGTTACGACAAGAATGGCAATAAACTACCTCACTCCCAGGGCATTCTTCTCTATGCGACCAAGCAAGAAGAAGCAGCGGAACCAGAATTCATCGACCTGCAGGCCATCCGTGCCCGGTGCGCGAAAGTCATTGAAGGCAAGGATGCTTATCCGAAGTTCAAGTCATTCGGCCTTAGTTTGGGCCCCAGTTTTCAGGTCGTCCAGGAAGTGTACAAGAATGAAAATGAGATTCTTGGGGTTCTGAAGCTGCCGGAATTCCGGCAGAAAGACCTCGAGAGCATGGTTCTGCAACCCTCGCTTCTCGATGGATCGATGCAGGCAGGAGTAAGCGCACACCTTGGCGACCAACTTGGAGAAATGTATGTTCCGTTCTCCATCGGCGAAGTCGAAATCTTGCATCCTCTTCAACCCAATTGCTTCAGTTATGCCACCGAGATGCAAGGGGACAAGAGTGGAAATCGAGAGAGCTCGCGATTTGTAAAAAGCGACGTGGTCATTGTGGACGAAACCGGCAAGGTTCTTATTAAAGTCCGCGAGTCTGTTGGCATACCTCTTCGCGAGGTCTATAAGAAGCCGGCAGCAGACGGGGAAGCGGGTGGAGTTTCCAAGCTTTATTACTCCTACGAGTGGGAGAAGGCCTCTCTCGTGCCAGAAAACTCGCCACAACCGGATTCGCGTCCCATCGTGCTGTTTGATACTCAGGAAACATTGCTTGATCTGCACCGCAAACGGTTAAGACAACAGGGAAAAAATTCTGATCAAGTCATCCTGGTGCAGCCCGGAGATAGTTTCCAGGAATCAGGCAAGCATTCTTACAAGATCAACCCTCGAAACAAGGAAGACTACACCAAGCTTTTCCAATCGTTCGTCGAGAACAATTATCCGATCGAAAATATCTGCTTCGCCTGGTCGCTCGGTCATCCGGATCTCCTTGATCCAAAGTGCGTGGAGGAGGCCCTGATCAGGGGCGTCTACTCCTTCTTGTTCGTGTGCCAGTCTCTCATTCAGCAAAAGCTGGAAAGCAAAGTTCAACTGCTCTATCTCTATTCAACGCGAGAGGATGAGATTCAACCCTCCAATGAAGCCGTGAGTGGTTTCATCAAGGCCCTCAGGGTGGAGCATCCGAAAATGCTCAGCAAGACCCTTGAAGTCAGACAAGGCGGTTCCGACTACGATCAGATTCTCAACGCTCTGTCCCTGGAAGTTCAAGCGCGCGTGCAAGACGCAACCGCGGTTCGCTATCAGGCCGAAGAGCGGTACATCAAGAAGCTCAGAACTTTTAAGCTGGAAGAGGCCACTCAGTCTCTTTCTCAAGGTATCAGCCTCAGGAAAAAAGGCGTCTACCTGATTACGGGTGGTGTGGGTGGTCTGGGCCTTATATTCGCCGAGTTTTTAGCCAAAGAACACAACGCGAAGCTGGTTCTTACCGGCCGGTCCCAGCTGTCCAAAGAGCGAGAAGCCAGGCTGAACGAGCTGACAAGCGTAGGCGCCGAAGTGCTCTACCTGCCTGCCGATGTGTCCAACCGCGAAGACGTCACGAAACTCATCGATGAGACTAAGGCCCGTTTTGGCCAAATCAATGGAATCATCCATGCCGCTGGCGTCCTGAGAGATTCGTTTGTCAGAAATAAAAAGCCGGAGGAGATGAGCGCGGTCTTCGCTCCCAAGATATACGGAACGCTGCATTTGGATGAAGCTACTCAAAATGAAAATCTGGACTTCTTCGTGACATTTTCCTCGGTCGCTGCGGTTGGCGGCAACGCTGGCCAATGCGACTATAGCTTCGCCAATCACTTCATGGACTCGTTTGTCAGCGCGCGCGAGCTTCTTCGCGTTAAGGGAGCAAGGTTCGGCAAGACTTTGAGTCTCAATTGGTCCCTGTGGGCTGACGGCGGCATGAAGGTGGATGAGCAGACTGAAATTTACTTCAAGAAAACCCTGGGGATCAAACCGCTCAGCACAGCGACTGGCATCGAAGCATTTGTTAAAGGTCTTGCGTCAGAAAAGTCTCAGTTTGCCGTGGTAGAAGGAGTTCAGGAGAAAGTGGAACTGGTGTGGGGGCTGCGAAAGAAAGCACCAGCGCCGGCGATGTCTGCCTCTGCGTCTTCGGGACAAGCGCAAACTCCGACGCCTGATGGAAAAGACGCAGATCTTATCGCCTGGCTGGAAAAGGAATTGTCAGAGATTGTGATGCAATTCCTGAAGCTTGAAGCCGAGGATGTATCAACGGACAAGATACTGCTGGATCTGGGCTTTGACTCCATTGGCCTGACCACTTTTGCCAATACAATCAACGAGAAGTATCAACTGGATATCACGCCCGTTCTGTTTTTCGATTACCCGACTATCGCGGAGCTTTCAAAGTATTTGTCTGTGGAAAAGAAGAATGAGCTTCTCCGGTTCTATCAGGGTTCTGCGGGTACAACGCAAACGGCTGCACCCTTACAGAAGCCTCATCCAACCGCAAGTCATGCGCCCGCCGAGAATCATCAACCAGCCACATTCGCGATCAGCAAAGGCTGGAATCCTTCTGCTCTGGATCGTCAACTTCCGTCTCCCATCTCCGGCGGAGGCTTCTCTCCAGAACTGCGCTTTGTCAATCAACCCATCGCAATCGTAGGCATGAGTGGTGTCATGCCGCAATCAGAAGACCTGGATGAATTCTGGGAGAACCTGAAGAACTCAAAAGATATGATCACCGTAATTCCCCCGGATCGCTGGAGGTGGGAGGACTACTACGGCGACCCGATGAAAGAAGCAAATAAATCAAACTCCAAGTGGGGCGGATTCATGAAAGAGATCGACAAGTTCGATCCACTGTTCTTCGGAATCTCCCCAAGAGAAGCGCGCATGATGGATCCGCAGCAGCGGATCTTCCTGCAAACCGTGTGGAAGGCGATTGAAGATTCCGGGCAAAAGGTCTCCGATCTGTCCGGCTCAAGAACCGGATTATTTGTGGGCGTCGCCGTCGATGACTACGCCCACCTCATCAATAGTCTTGGAATTCCGCTGGACGGCTATTCTGCCGCGGGAAATTCCCACTCCGTCTTAGCCAATCGAGTTTCCTTCGTGCTCAATTTGCATGGCCCCAGTGCACCCATTGATACAGCTTGTTCCAGCTCATTGATCGCCCTGCATCGAGCGATAGAGTCGATTCACACCGGAAGCTGTGATATGGCGATCGTGGGTGGTGTGCAGATCATGGCAAGTCCCGCTGGGCACATTGCGTTTGCCTCAGCCGGAATGTTAAGCAAAGATGGTAAATGTAAGACCTTCGATAAGCGGGCCAATGGTTATGTAAGAGGTGAGGGCTGCGGGGCAATATTCCTGAAAACTTTGAAGGCCGCTGAGGCTGACGGAAACCACATTTACGCGGTTATAAGAGCAACTGCGGAAAATCACGGTGGCAAAGTAACCACGCTTACCGCGCCGAATGCATCCGCTCAATCGGCCCTCTTAATCGAAGCATATGAAAAGGCGCATATTGATCCCACGACAGTTGGCTATATCGAATGTCACGGTACTGGAACCAGTCTGGGGGATCCGATTGAAATTCAGGCGCTCAGTAAGGCATTTTCTGAGTTATATAAGAAGCACAAAAAAGCTCCCGCGCAAACCCCTCATTGTGGTTTGAGTTCGGTCAAGACTAATATTGGCCACCTGGAATGTGCCGCCGGTGTCGCGAGCGTGCTCAAGGTTCTGCTCGCTATCAAGCACAAACAAATCCCGGCGAACATCAACTTTGAAGAAATCAATCCCTATATCAATCTCAAGGGATCCCCATTCTATATCGCAGAAAAACTCACACCGTGGGAAGCTGCGACCGGTGAAGATGGCTTGCCCGTTCCACGTAGGGCAGGCGTAAGCGCTTTTGGCTTTGGCGGAGCCAATGCTCACGTCGTACTCGAAGAATACAGAGCGTCGGAACGTCAATCGCCGGCCCGGTCGCAAGAACCGCAATTGATCGTGCTGTCTGCGAAAAATGAAGACCGGCTCAGAGCATACGTTGAATCTATGCTCGTGTATCTCGAAAAAGAGAATGTCGAACTCGTAGACTTCGCCTACACGTTACAGATTGGAAGAGATGAGATGCTCGAAAGGCTGGCGCTGGTCGCTTCAAGCACAGAGGACTTGAAGCAGAAATTCGCCGAGATTTTGAAAGGCGAAAAACCAAAGGACTGCTACCGCAACAACATCAGGAGCAAGGAAGCAAAATCCCAAACTGCAGAGGGCTCCGGGATAGAAACCCTGGTACGCGACCTCATCGAGAGCAAGGAACTTTCCCGATTGGCGGAACTGTGGGTATCCGGCGCGAAAATCGACTGGCGCTTACTCCACAAGTCCGATGCTCCGCGGCGCATCTCCGCTCCCACTTATCCTTTTGCAAGAGAACGTCACTGGCTTCCCGGCGCAGACGAAAAAACCATGAAAGTGCGGCAAGAGCCTGCAACGATACCCTCGAAGGAGGAAACAAACCAACATAAGAAAACGAGCAGTGACATAGGCATGGAAGCCAGCCTGCAATCTTTAGCGCCCGTCTGGAATCCGGCACGCCTCGAAATGAACAGGCGCGAGATTCCACCGGAGACGGCGAAGATAGTTGTGCTGGCGGCCGACCAAAACCAATTGGAATGGGTTAAGAGATCCTACCCAGGCTCGCAGCTCCTGCGGCTGGCGCCGAAGGCGAGCGTGGAGGCCATTGAAAGAGAACTTGCCAATTACTCATTCGACCAGTTGCTCTGGATCGCGCCAGACGTACATTCCAACGCTGGTGGAGCGAGCGGGAGTGACGAACTGATTGAACAACAAGAACGGGGAGTAGTCGCTATTTTTCGTATCATCAAGGCCCTCCTGCAATCAGGCTATGCGAAAAAGAAGCTTCAGTGGACAATCATCACCGGCAAGACACAGCGGGTACTGGAGAAAGACGTGATTCAACCCGCCCATGCGGGAGTAGGCGGCCTGGTGGGTAGCCTCGCGAAGGAATATCCCCAATGGAATTTACGGCTGATTGACGTGGATTCGCTGGCATCAGTCTCCGCCCGGGAATGTCTGTCGCTGCCCTGGGATAAGCAAGGTAGTGGAGTTGCCTGTCGTCAGGGTGAATGGTTCAAGCAAGAACTGGTAAGGATGGAAACCCCACCCCAAGGCCCTCCAGTTTACCGACAAAACGGGGTCTATGTCGTCATTGGCGGTGCCGGCGGTATAGGCGAAGTGTGGAGCCGGTTCATGATCGAAAACTGCCAGGCCAAAATGGTCTGGATCGGCCGACGTGAATGCAACTCCACCATTCAGGAGAAGATCAACTCGATGGCCCGGCTCGGCCATGTTCCGCTGTATATCTCGGCCGATGCAACCAAGCTGGATGCGCTAGAGCAGGCAGTCAAGACCATTCGAGAAACCTATCCCACCATCCATGGTGTGGTTCACTCAGCGATAGTTCTGCACGATCAGAGCATTGCTCGCATGGAGGAAGCAGCGTTCAGAGCCGGCCTGGCTGCCAAAGTTGATACAAGCGTGAATATGGATAGAGTCTTCGGCAATCAAGAGCTGGACTTCATGCTCTTCTTCTCTTCCATAGTGTCTTTCGTTAAATCCCCCGGACAGTCCAATTATTCGGCTGGCTGTACCTTCAAAGACAGCTTTGCGCAAAAGCTGCAGCAAGAGCGCTCGTATCCGGTCAAGATCATGAACTGGGGCTACTGGGGTGGTGTGGGCGTAGTAGCTGATGAATCTCACAACCAACTGATGCGGCGCATGGGTATTGGATCTATTGAGTCGCACGAAGGCATGGCAGCGCTGCAGGCATTGGTCAACTCCGAAGTTCGTCAAATGGCGTTGTTCAAGACGTTCAACACTGAGGCTACTGCAGGCCTTCCTATATCAGAAGTCATAGCGAAAAAGCTCCTGTTACAACCGTCTGTGGAAGCTAAACACACCGCGAAGAATATAGACGCTCGAACGGAAACTCAGTCTTCGCGCTCGGCAGAATTGCCGCGGGGTATGGGAAGCGAATATATAAAGCGGATTATTGTCCAGACGCTGTCTGACGCCCTCAAAATAGATGCCCCGGCCATCCGTTCTGATGCGCCCGTCGCGGAGTACGGAGTAGATTCCATCATAGGTGCCCACTTGGTTCGCACCATCAACGAGAGCCTGCAGATTGAGCTCGATCCAATAAGCCTGTTTGAACACAGCACCGTAGATGACCTTACCCAACACATTTGGACCAACTGGCAGAAAGAAATTACGGCGCAACTGGATCAGGGCCAGAAGACTTCGCAAAACTCTGATTCTACAGATGAAACTTCATCTGAGTCTGATAGAACCCTGGAGCACAAAACCGAGCTGGTTGCTGACGCAGATAAACACACCAATTTCCTTCGCCAGCAGGAAGATAACCACGGCAACGCTGGTGTTGAACCTGTCGCCATCATTGGGATGAGTGGACGCTTCGCCGGATCGGAATCGCTTGATGAATTCTGGCAAAATCTCGAACAAGGCAAGGACTTGATCAAGGAGGTCTCTCGTTGGAGCGCGAGCGAGTGTGTCACCTCCGAATCCGAGAGCAATGGATATTGCTTCTACGGCGGCTTTATCGACTCAATCGATCAATTTGACCCGTCGTTCTTCCGCATTTCACCAGACGAAGCCATGTACATGGATCCTCAACAACGTTTGTTTCTGGAGGAGGCGTGGAAAGCCTTGGAGGATGCAGGATACGCCGGCAATAGCGTGAATGAATCGCGATGCGGCATCTATGTCGGTTGCGGACCCAGCGGCTACAGCACCCTTTTCGCGGAAGGGCCGCCGGCGCACGCCTTTTGGGGTAATTCGACATCAATTACTCCTGCCCGTCTCGCTTACCAGCTCAACCTCCGGGGACCTGCAATTGCTGTCGATTCCGCCTGCTCCAGTTCTTTAGTGAGCGTGCACCTGGCTTGCCAGGGTCTGTGGTCGCGAGAAACGGACATGGCCTTGGCAGGTGGAGTCTGTTTGAATCCAACTCCTCTCTTCTACCGCCTTTTCAATCGGGCTCGCATGCTTTCTCCGGAGGGGAAATGCCATAGCTTCGACGCGAAAGCAAATGGTTTTGTGCTGGGCGAAGGAGTTGGTGTCATCGTGCTGAAACGCCTGCGTGACGCCCTGCGGGATGGAGACTTCGTCCATGGAGTGATTGCTGGAATCGGCATCAATCAAGACGGAGCCTCCAATGGTTTGCTGGCGCCCAATGCGCGCGCGCAGGAAACCCTGGAACGTTCAGTCTATGATCGGTTCAAGATCAATCCTGAGACGATTCAAGTCATTGAAGCCCATGGCACCGGGACTCTGATCGGGGATGCGATTGAATACTTAGCCCTCAGTCGGGCCTTCCGGGAATACACGGATCAGAAGCAATTCTGCGCAATTGGCACGGTGAAAACCAATGTAGGTCATACCGGGACGGCCTCGGGCATGGCAGGTATTCTGAAACTCCTGCTGTCGCTGAAACATCGCCGCATCCCCCCCTCCTTGCATTTCCAGAACGGTAATCCCTCTATTGATTTCAAATCCAATCCCTTTTATGTCAATACTCAATTGAAAGAATGGAGAGTTGAAGACAACCAGAGACGGCGAGGGGCCGTCAGCGCTTTTGGTTTCAGTGGTACCAACGCGCATCTGGTCATTGAAGACGCCCCTTCGGTCGAGCGAGCTCCAGTCGAATTACCGGGTTATATAGCGGTGCTGTCAGCTCAAACCCAGGAGCAGTTAAAGCACCAAGCGCAAAATCTTCTTGCCCTGCTCGAGCGTACGCCAGGTCTCTCCATAAATGACCTGAGTTTTACTCTGTTCGTGGGCCGTATGCATCTTCCCCATCGCCTTTCTTGTGTTGCACGCAATCAAAAAGAATTGATTCATTGCCTCGAACAGTGGATTGAGAGGGGCGCGGCGAACCAGGTGTATACGTCGGACAGTCAAGAGAGCAGAGTACGAGAGAATGCTTCGCTCAAAAAATTTGGAAACTATTGCATTCGAGAATGCGAGAATGCGACGGACGCTGCCGCCTATCTGGAGAATCTGGCCGCCATCGCCGAGCTTTATGCCAAAGGATATTCTCTGGATTTCCGTACTTTGTTTTCTCCAGACTCCCGGAGAATACCGCTGCCAACATACCCCTTTGCCAGGGAGCATTACTGGGTTGATACCAACGGCGCTGCAAAGGACCAACCGATGGCGGCAACTGCAGCACTTGGTCCCTTGAAGCCGATGGAGGTGAGGATAGCATCGGGCAAGGAGTATGTGCCGCCGCGGAACGATGTGGAAAAGCAACTGGTGGAGATTTGGGCCCAGGTGTTAAATCTGGCGCCGGAGAAGATCGGGATCAATGACAACTTCTTCGAACTGGGTGGGAACTCACTTTTGGCCACGCAACTCACATCGAAGATTCGCGAGAGGCTGGATATCGAGCTACCGCTCACCGCGCTCTTTGAGTGCAGTAGTGTGACCCAAGTGGCTGAGCTATGCGTTAACGCGGTAAAAAATGATATTCCGCCAATTTCTCCTGTCGATCGCACGCATTTCGAGCGGCTGCCGCTGAGCTTTGCCCAGGAAAGATTGTGGTTTTCCGAACAGCTCGCGCCCGGCACAGGCCGCTACAACCTTTACAGGGCGGTCACCATCAGTGGTGAACTGGATATCGACCGACTAGAGCAGGCCTTCAATCTCGTCATCGCGCGGCATGAGAATCTGCGAACCGTATTCCCCAGCGAGAAGGGTCAAGCCCAACAACTGATTCTGGATAGCCTGGACTTCAAACTGGAACGCATTGATCTCAGCCGCTATCCAAGCAAAGAGGAGCGCCACAGCAAAACCAGGGAAATCTGTCAAAAAGAGGCCGCGAGACCTTTTGATTTGGCCCGGGGACCGCTTCTTCGAAGCTGCGTGATCAAACACGCCGAACAAGAACACATTCTTCTGCTCATTATGCACCACATCATCAGTGATGGTTGGTCAGTGGTCGTATTGACCAGGGAACTGGACTTGACCATGCAGGCGTTGCGCCAGGACGGTCGTCCCAACTTGCCGCCGTTGCCGATTCAATACGTCGACTATGTTGTGTGGCAAAGAAACCGGCTCGAAGCTGGCGGCGTGTTAAAGCAGCAACTGGCATATTGGCAGGAAAAGCTGGCCGGTGTTACGGAGAGCCTGGATCTGCCCACAGATTACCCCAGGCCGAAAGTGAGAAGCTTTGTCGGAGCAACTTACGAGTTCACCCTGGATGCAGAACTGACGGGAAAGCTCAAAAACCTGGCGGAACGCAAAGGTGCGACCTTATACATGGTCCTGCTGGCCGCATTCAAGGTCTTGCTGTATCGCTACTCCGGACAAAGTGATATCTGTGTGGGAACTTTGATCGCCAATCGCCAGTACGCAGAAACGGCAACCCTGATCGGGATGTTTATCAACATGCTCGCCTTGCGCAGCCAGGTAGAGGGAGAAGATACGTTTTCCGCTCTACTATCCCAGGTCAAAGCCACGTGTTTGGAGGCGTACGAGCATCAGGATGCACCGTTTGAGAAAGTGGTGGAGAGGCTGCGCCCCGAAAGGAATGCGGCCGCGAACCCCATTTTTCAAGTGATGCTTATCTTGCAAAACATCGCTACGATGGATCATCGCTTCCCACGGTATACGTTCGAAGGGCAAAGCAGCGATCGCGATCTTACCGTCGAGTGTATAGAAATACAGGACGGACTCGAGGTAACCGTCGAATACAGTACAGCCCTATACAAGCCTCAGACCATTGCGCGCATGGCCGGGCATTTCACAGCTCTATGCAAGGCCATCACTGCCACACCCGACGCGAGGATTAGTGATCTGGAGTATCTAAGTGACGTAGAAAAACACCAAGTGTTAAGCAAGAATATATTCAAATACTGCACCGAAAGCAGTCAATTTGAACTCGCGGCTGCCAAAGCTGCAGGTCCGGCTAATCTTGCACCTCTGCCTGGAACAAAAGACTTTTCAGCCGGTCCAGGGCAATCATTTCATGACCAAGCAGGCGTCACGGCATCAGAGGCTGAAAGCAATGGTGCGCGCGTCTCGGAAGAAGTGTGGTGGCAAGAAGGGTCACGGAATAGCGGCTATGAAAAAGTGACGTTTTGATCGAGATTTCAATGGACTCAGCAATCGAGTTTCTCAACAGCTTAGCCAGCAAGGGCATCAAGTTATCGGTTACGACCGGACAATTAGAGTGCTATGCACAAAAGGGAATGCTAACCAATGAGGTACGGGACGGCATCCTCAAATACAGGTCGGAAATCATCGGCTTGTTCGATGCTAGGAAGAAGCAGCAACAAGCGCAGACCGAAAAGAGTCTTTCAAGAAAAGCAAGGGAGTTCCCGCTGTCCGCGGGACAGAAAGGACTCTACATTCTGCACCAGCTGCATCCTGGATTGAGCGCCTACAATGTACCTCTTTGTCTGAAAATCAACACCGAAATCAATAAAGAAGCGTTCGCGCAGGCATGGGAGTACGCGCTGGAACAATTCCCAATTCTTACCGCAAGAGTGATAGTGAAAGAAGGTGAGTTGTACCATCTTCTGGACGGTGGTTGCAAAACAACAATTCAGGAATGCGCAATTGATTTTGCCGACGATCAGCGACTGCTCTCATTCTTGCAGAAACGAGCGAGGGCACCGTTTGATCTGGATCGAGGACCGCTGACACGAATAGAGTTGTTTACACAGGACAAGCGGAAATCGGTGCTTCTGCTCACTATTCACCATATTGTGTTCGATGGAACATCAGCGATGATCTTGCTGAGGTCACTGGTCGAGTTCTATAGACAATGTTGCGCAGCCAAGCCGGTTCGTCTGTCGCAGAATCTGCCTGGATATCAGGAGTTCGTAGCCTGGGAGGAGGCCATGTTGGCCTCAGCCGAGGGCGCGGCGCATGCCCGCTATTGGCATAGGCAACTCGCGGGCGATCTGCCAACCGTTGAGCTGCTCCCCGATTTGCCTCGCCCGGCGTCAGCGAGTTTTGACGGAAAGACGCTGGTTAACGACTTGCCGGCGGAGCTGTGCCAGTGGGTTCAGGATTTCACCAAGGCACATTCTTTGCGGCCAGCGGTGATCTTCTTGGCGGTGTTTCAACTTCTGTTGCATCGATACACCAGACAGGACGACATCGTCGTTGGAATGCCGATGACAGGGCGCATGCAGCGTAGGTTTGCGGCTGAAGTCGGTTATTTCATCAATATGGTTCCCATTCGCACCCGTTTCGAGGAGCGCATGAAGTTAAGCGATTTCTTGCGCAGGGTTCAATGCACAATGCTGGATTCTCTCTATCATTCCTGTTATCCGTTCCCCTTGATGCTGGAGAAGCTGAAACTTAAACGGACAGAAAGGAACCCGGTCTTTCAAGTCGCCTATGCATACCAGAATTTTGTAAAGGCGGAACTCTTTACAACGCTATTGCTGCAAGAAGGGCTTTACCTGGGGGATATTCCTGGTATTAGTCAGGAAGGAGACTTCGATTTAGGCCTGGAGGTATTTGAGCGAGAGACGTCGTTTAGTCTGCACCTGAAATACAATTCCGAATTGTATAGAGAAGATACTGCGAGACGATTTATAGGATACTACTGCACCTTGCTAGGAGCGATCAGTGAAAGGCCAGATCGTTTACTGCAAGAATATTCCGTCATCACAGAACAAGAGAACCACGAGCTCCTCATAGACTACAACGATACTCAGGCCGACTACCCCACAGACAAATGCATTCATCAGCTGTTTGCCGAGCAGGTTCGAATCAGTCCCGACAAAACAGCAGTAGTGTGTGGTCAGCGGGAACTGAGTTATCAGCAACTCTACGATCAGAGCTGCGATCTGGCTTTGTATTTGCAATCACAGGGAGTGAAGCCGGACAGCGTGGTGGGTCTGTGTGTGGAGCGATCGCTGGAAATGATAGTGGGTCTGCTGGGGATCTTACAGGCGGGGGGAGCGTATGTGCCGCTGGATCCCGACCATCCGGAGGAACGGCTGGCGTATATGCTGCAAGACAGCCAGGCGACGATTGTACTGACGCAGGAGAAGCTGAAAGACAGACTGAGCGTGCTGCTCCCGGCCGATACACGGCTCATTGCTCTGGACGGGCAGGGGCAGGAGATCGGCGATCGTGTGGCCGAGTTGAAAGCGGCAAAAGCTGCGTTACAACGACAAGTCCAACCGCATCATCTGGCGTATGTGATCTACACGTCAGGATCCACCGGTAAGCCCAAGGGGGTGATGGTAGAACACAGGAGCTTGGTCAACCACAATCTCTTTGCCCGGAAACAGTATCAAATCAGCAAGGAAGACATCCAGGTTCAATTCTCCAGTATCAGCTTTGACTTATTTGTGGAAGAAGTATTTGTTGTCTTAAATAGTGGTGGTCAGCTGGTGATGGAGCAAAAAGACAAATTGCTGACACTGCCATATCTCCAGCAACTGATCCGAAGCCACAATATAACAACGTTAAATGTTCCAACCGCATTTTTTCATGAGCTGGTGGCATCCAGGTTTGACTTCGATGGGATCAAGAAGATCATCGTTGGGGGGGAGGCGCTTGCCCATTCGAGAGCGGAGGCATTGATTGATAACTTTCCCCAGATCAATCTCCATAATACCTACGGGCCGACCGAAGCAACGATCATAAGTACGGCTGTATGTGTTAGCAAGAGCCTGCTGAGGCAACATAGTTCTGTGCCCATAGGTTTCCCGATCGCCAACACACAGATCTATATTCTGGATCAACACAACCATCCCCAGCCGATGGGAGTGGCCGGAGAGCTGCATATTGCGGGCGACGGTCTGGCACGAGGATATCTGAACCATCCGGAGTTGACGCAGGAGAAGTTTGTGGCCAACCCGTTCCGGCCGGGGGAGCGCATGTACAAGACGGGCGATCTGGCCCGGTGGCTGGAGGACGGCAACATTCAATATCTGGGGCGGATGGACACGCAGGTGAAGATTCGTGGTTTCCGCATTGAACTGGGGGAAATCGAAGCCCGGCTGAATCAACACCCTGGGATCGAAGACAGCGTGGTGATAGCGCAGGGAGAGGAGGGCGACAAGCGACTCGTAGCCTTCTATCGGGCGAAAGAGACGCAGGGGGAACAGGTGGTGCAACTGTCGCATGAGGAACTGCGCGGGCATCTGATGCGGGGGTTGCCGGAGTACATGGTGCCTGCGGTGTTCGTGAGCTTGGGGGCGATACCGTTGAATGCGAACGGGAAGGTAGATCGGCGTGCGCTGGCGGGGATGGAGGTGGCGGTGGGTCCGGTGCAGAAGTATGTGGGGCCGCAGAACGAAGTGGAAAAGCAAGTAGTGGAGATCTGGGCCGAGGTGTTGAAGCTGGTGCCGGAGAAGATCGGGATCAACGACAACTTCTTCGAACTCGGCGGTCATTCATTGTCTGCAATTCAATTGATCGCGAAAATTAACAGGCGATTGAACCTATCACTTCCTCTGGCAGTCATATTTACTGCTCCAAACATCGCTGGTCTGGCAAAGTTGATTTCCAGTAAAGAAGCGACATCTCTTGATATTCTCGTCCCTATTCAGACCAACGGCAATGCGCCACCAATTTTTGGTGTGCCGGGAGTAGGGGGCCATGTGTGGTCCTTGCAGCCGCTCAGCCAGGCTCTGGGCTCCCACCAGCCATTCTATGGATTGCAGGCGGTTGGCTTGGACGGCAGAACATTACCACTGAACACGGTCGAGCAAACGGCCCAAGCCAATCTTGCCGCGATAAGAACGATACAACCTCATGGGCCGTATCGCTTGATTGGACATTCCTATGGTGGAGTAGTCGCCTATGAAATGGCCAGGATCCTGCTGGAGCAAGGCGAGGGGATTTCCTCTTTAATACTGCTGGACTCGATAGCGCCCTCTGTCATGCAGGGAGAGGCCGCTACGGATGAGGCTAGTGAACTCTTCGAGGCGTGTACAACGGCAGCGAGTCTCTATGACGTACACCTGGAGATTGATCTTGAACGGTTGAGGCCATCGTCGAGGGAAGAGAACGTTCAATATATTGTCGGCCTCCTCAACGCTCGTAGTCTGGAAATGACAGCCGAGCAATTTGGGGCGTTTTATAACGTTTATCGAGCCAATCTGCTCTGCTATCGTACCTACAAACCGTTAAGGCTGAGACGTCAGGTCGATGTGTCGTTATATCGTGCAACGCAACGGCGTCAGGATAAAGCAGCCCCACCTCCCGACTATGGTTGGAACCAGCTACTTCAAGAGCCAATTCGTATCTATGATGTCGAAGCAGATCATTTCTCCATAATTAGAAAACTGCATACTCAAGGACTGGCTGAAGCATTCAAACTTTCAACTGTGACGACAATATTTCCATCGCATCCATCAATGCGTAGCACGTCCCGCCGGACATTCCCTTAATCGCGCCGGCGTTGTCGCGAATTGAGGCCGGAGCTGAAAAACGAAATGCGCCGCTTTTGCCGCCGTATTTACGAATGAGTGAATATCTGCCGGTTGAAAACCAGGCTTTATCTGCCACGAGAATCTTAGACAGGCTTCCTTATCGCAAACAACGAAAGGAAAATTCATTCTGTCGGATGGATGAGTTTCATGTCTTACTTAATCGACGCTGAAGATTTTATTACGTTCGTGGCACGCGTGGGTCTGTTCAACGATGGGGGCTACCCAAAGGCATCCGATCCATGTCGAATCAGCCTGCCCAGTCTTATAAAGCGCGACTATATCGTCCGGCATGCTACGGAAACCGATTTGGAACGACTCTGCGAGCTGGAAAAGCTCTGCTGGCAGCATACGCAAACTCCCAGCGAACAGATTCGCTCGCGCTTGCGGCTATATCCGCAGGGACAATTCGTCCTCGAAAAAGACGGAAAAGTGCTCGGCGTGATCTACAGTCAGCGGATTGCGAATACAGACGCGTTCATGACCTGCAACGCTGCGGAGGTCCATAAGCTGCACCAGTCGTCGGGTCCAATCATTCAGTTGTTGGCCGTCAATATTGACCCTCAGGCACAAGATTCGGGTTATGGAGACCGGTTGCTCGAGTTCATGCTGCAGCGGTGCAGCCTCATCACCGGTATCAGGCAAGTCGTGGGAGTCACCTTATGTAAAAACTATGCCCCTTCCTGCGCTCAATCTTTTGAGCAATATATTCAGCAACAGGGCAATAGTCAGGATCCCATCCTGACTTTCCATCAGTCTCATGGCGCCAAGGTTGTCAAAGCCATTCCGGGTTATCGCCCGCAGGACTACCCGAATCTGGGCAACGGTGTATTGGTTGTCTACGACCTCCTCAACAGAACTTCGGAGCACGGGCAGCGCACAATGGAAGCAGGGACTACGGCTGATTTAAGGTTCGATGAAAAGCAGATCAGCGACTTTGTACAGGAAGAAGCGTCCAGGCTGCTGGGTATCAGCGGAAGCGCCCTCGATATTGATCGTCCTCTTATGGAAATGGGCCTGGATTCGGCAGACCTGTTGAAACTACAAACAGAATTTGAGGAAAGGTTTTGTCTGGAATTCCAGGCAGGTTTTTTCTTTGAACATAACAGTATTCGGAAAGTGGTCCATTATTTGACGACGAGACTTGCAGCTAATCCGGAGGCAAGCCGCGCAAAGTCAGAGACGCAAATCAGCGCGACACAAAGCCCGAGTAACAGCGCAGCGCCGCCGCCGCGTTGCAATAGGGCGAATCGGAATCACATCTCTGCGACGGATATTGCGATCGTCGGCATGTCGTGCAAACTTCCTGGCGGGATAGAAACTCCAAGTCAGCTATGGCAAGTTTTGGCGGCAAAGAAATGTGTGATCGGTTCATTCCCTGCCACCAGGGGGAGCTGGCCCACAGAGAATGACATGCCCGCTATAGATCAAGGCGGCTTTGTCAACGATGTGGATACGTTTGATGCGTCATTTTTCCGGATATCTCGTGTCGAAGCAGAAGTTACCGATCCGCAGCAGCGAATGCTGCTGCAACTCGCCTGGGCAATCCTGGAGGATGCAGGAATTTTACCCGAAGCTTTGAAAGGGTCGAACACCGGGGTCTTTATCGGCGCCAGCAATTGTGACTATAGCCGTTTAATCCAGGAAGCTGGACTGAAGGTGGAAGCTCATCATGGCATCGGAAGTTCGTTAGCTGTTTTAGCCAACCGTCTCTCCTACTTCTTTGATTTTTCTGGGCCCAGTTTGCTTATTGATACCGCCTGTTCTTCCTCATTAGTAGCCTTGCATATAGCTATTCAATCTTTGCGTTCGGGCGAGTGCAGCACGGCATTGGTTGGCGGAGTGAATTTGATTTGCCATCCAGATTTATCTATTGCTTACCACAAGGCCGGTATGCTGGCCCGGGATGGCAGATGCAAGGTATTCGATGCCAAAGCAGATGGTTATGTGCGTTCGGAAGGGGCGGTGATGCTCTTGCTCAGGCCTTTGAGTGTGGCTGTGATCAAGGGTGACCAGATTCATGCTGTCATTAAAGGCAGTGCTATTAACCATGGTGGTCTTGCTGCCGGTTTAACGGTTCCCAATCCACAAAAGCAAAGCGACTTGCTCATAGCTGCTTGGCGTGATGCGGGAATCGCGGCTCACGATCTAAGGTACATAGAGGCTCACGGCACGGGCACCTCCTTGGGCGATCCCATCGAGATACAGGGAATGCAAGCTGCCTACATGCAGCTGGCCGAAAAACAGCTAGCTAAGCCGTGCGCCATTGGTTCAGTCAAAAGCAACCTCGGACACCTGGAGCCTGCTGCAGGAATTGCAGGTCTGTTAAAGGCTATTCTATCCATTCAACACCGGCAAATTCCTGCATCGATTAACTGTGACCGACTTAATCCCAAGATTCAGCTGAAAGGCACACCCTTTTTCATACCGGATGAGCTTCGCGAATGGGACGCAGAAGAGCCACGTCTAGCTGCGGCAAGTAGCTTTGGTTCAGGCGGAGCCAATGCTCACGTCGTTGTGCAAGAGTACCCCCGAGATGCCCGGCAGCATCGCCGGGAGGCGGAGCACCTCTTCATCTTGTCCGCGGCTAGCCATGAGCGCTTGCGTATTTATGCTATGCGGATAATTAGCTGGCTGGAGCGTGAAGCGACAGACATAGATTTTACTGACGCTATTTATACCTGGCAGGTAGGTCGTACTGCTATGAAACAGCGCTTAGCCATTAGAGTGAAGGATCACGTGGAGCTGCTAAGCAAGCTGAAGGAGTGGTTAGCCGGAAATAGCGACATTGCCGACGTGTGGTCTGGTCAAGTGATTCAAAGTGATTCGAACATCAGTCGCGTGTGGCAGACGAAATCAGGTCAGCAGCTAATTGATCAGGCGGTATTGGAAAGAGACCTGACACAGCTCGGTATTCTATGGGCATCAGGCATTGAGATTGACTGGAATAGATACTCTGAAGGCGCCTTGTCCACAGAAAGTAAGCCCCGGCGCATCAGCTTGCCCACCTATCCCTTTGCTAAAGAACGCTACTGGATTGATAACGCGGCGAGCAGGCGGGGTGCGGCAAGCGGACGGTCGCCAGTAGGCCTGACTAAGCCAGTCCTTCACCCCTTGCTGCACAGTAACACCTCGGACTTAAGCGAGCTGCGGTTCTCGTCCCAGTTTAGCGGCGATGAGTTCTTTTTGGCTGATCACGTGGTAAAAGGTGCAAAAATTTTCCCGGCCGTGTGCTATTTGGAAATGGCCCGCGCAGCAGTGATGGCATCGGCGACCGAGAACAGTGGCAATGATCACGTAGCCGTCCGATTCAGGAATGTGGTGTGGATATCGCCGTTCATTGTGGATGAACCGCAGCGTGTACACATTGGACTGTATTCGGATAACCCTGGAGAGATCGAGTACGAGATATACAGCAACATGTCTGGCGAAGCGGCGGGTGAACGTTCGGAAGTCATTCACAGCCAGGGCAAAGCATGTTTGAGTGTCGGTGAAGTCAGTGCAGGCGATGGACGGTTAGATTGGTTGGCGTTGAGAGCGGCCTGCAATAGAACTATCGACTCCGCGCAATGTTATTCGGCATTCAGCGCAATGGGGATTGAATATGGTCCAGGATATCGCGGCATCCGGAGCCTGGGTGTGGGCCGGAACGCAGCGGATAAACGCTATGTATTGGCGGAAGTCGGGCTGCCTGAATGTGTGAACGGAACAAGGGAGCATTATGTACTGCATCCGAGTGTGCTGGACAGCGCATTACAGGCCTCGATGGCGTTGTCATTTGTGGATTTTGGTTCAGATCATGGCAACGGAGCGGGCAGGCCGAGTCTGCCGTTTGAGCTGGAAGAGATCGAGATATTTGACCGCACTCCCACGCAAGCGTATGTATACATTCGAGAGAATAATGAAGACAAGCGGCGGGACGAACAGCCAGGCCCGGCAAAGATCCAGAAGTTGGATATTGATATTTGCGATGAGAGCGGTCGTGTGTGTGCGCGGTTGAAAGGATTTGTGAGCCGGGCGCTTGAGCGTGACCTGAAGCTGGTTGCACAGAGTTTAGCAGCAGCACCGACGAATGACTCAACGGTCGCCACAAAGCTATTTGTGCCAACCTGGGACGCAGTGATGCCACCACCGTGTGTGCCATGGTCGTCTTCGAAATCACGCATCTTGCTGGTCGGGGCAACGGCGGAAGAGGAACAAGAGATTCGAGCGCGTTGCCCGAATGTGAGCGTCGCAAAACTGGCCGATGATTCCCATAGTCTTATTGAGCGCACACACATTCAAGATGCCATTGAACATGTTCTGTGGTTAACCCCGGTCTCGGAGGCAACAGACGTTACAGATGAGCGCCTGATCAGTGAGGAATCGCAGGGTGTTCTGAGCGGTTTTCGCTTAATCAAAGCGCTGCTGCGGCTTGGATATGAGACAGAGAATTTAGGCTGGACTGTGGTGACACGGCAAACGCAGGCCGTTCCGCGCGATGAGTGTATTCAGCCATCGCATGCAAGTGTTCATGGCCTCATCGGCTCGTTAGCCAAGGAATACCCACACTGGAAAATACGGCTGGTTGACCTTCCCTTAGCAGGCAAATGGCCGCTCGACGAAATATTAAGCCTTCCTGCGGATGCGCATGGTGACGCATGGGCGTATCGAGCCGGGGAATGGTACCGACAGCAGTTAATACCGTGCCAGTTACCGGGATCGCGAGGTATGACTTGTCGTGAGGGAGGCGTGTACGTCGTAATCGGCGGAGCGGGTGGAATTGGAGAAGCGTTCAGCGAACATCTGATTAGAAACTATCGAGCACAGATGATATGGATTGGCCGGCGTGAGTTGGATGTGGAGATCCAAGCTAAACTCAACCGGCTCTCAACCCTGGGACCTGTTCCCGGTTACATCCGTGCTGACGCAACGGATCGTAACGCGCTTGCACATGCGTACGAAAAGATTAGGGCGCAGTATGGCCAGATTCATGGACTCGTGCATGCAGCGATTGTGCTTGCCGATAAAAGCCTGGCCCAGATGGATGAAGCTCCCTTTGAGGCCAGTCTGGCTGCAAAGGCGCACGTCAGTGTTCGCATGGCGCAGGTATTCGCGCATGAGCAGCTGGATTGGGTGCTCTTCTTCTCGTCTCTCCTGAGTTTTTTGAAACCCCCGGGTCAAAGCAACTATGTGGCGGGATGCACGTTTGAAGATGCATTCGCGCATCAACTCTCGCGAGTATGGTCATGCCCCGTAAAGATTATGAATTGGGGGTACTGGGGCAGCCGGGGGATCGTGGCCTCTGAGGCTTATCGAACCCGGATGGCACAGAACGGTGTTGGCTCCATTGAGCCTGAAGAAGGCCTGGCAGCGTTAGAGCAATTGCTGTCCGCACCGGTGTCACAGCTTGTATTGGCCAAAGCACAGCCTCGTGTCCTGGAGGCAATGGCTGTATCGCAGGATCAGATCACGATAGCCGCGAAATATCTGCCGGCTGCCGGTGATTCTTTATCTCCGCGCACGAATCGCGTGTTTGAGCCTGCAGCGCATGATCATGAGAAAGCGAAGGAGATGGAGCGGTTGATGGGTCAATTGCTGTTCGTTCAACTGCGCGGGTTGGGTCTATTCGATGAAGGTCAGGGGCCGACGACCACATGGAAACAGCAGGTAAAAATCCACAGTCTCTATGACCGCTGGTTAGACGAGAGTGTACGTGTTCTGACAAGGGAAGGTTTTGTGGCAGGTGCGGGCGGCCGCTACATGCTGAACGACCGCAGCGTGGCAGATCAAGCGGCCCTGTGGCCTGAGTGGAACAGAAAGAAGGGCGAGTGGCTCAACGACGCAAGCCTGCGCGCACACGTGAAGCTTGTGGACGCAACTCTGCGAGCATTGCCTGAGATTCTGACAGGAAAACAACTGGCTACCGATGTTCTGTTCCCTAATTCCTCGATGGAATTGGTGGAAGGATTCTACAAGAGCAACCCGGTAGCCGATTATTTCAATGCAGTGCTGGCCGACGCTGTGGTGGAATTTGTAGAACTTCGACGCAAACAGGACCCTAATGCGCATATCCGGATCATTGAGATTGGCGCGGGAACCGGCGGAACCAGCGAGGGTGTGTTCAAGCGGCTCAAGCCTTATGCGACCTGTATCGCCGAGTACTGTTACACAGATGTTTCAAAAGCGTTCTTGATGTTTGCAGAGCATGCATATGGCGCCACGATACCCTATCTAAGTTACCGCTTATTGAATGTTGAGCAAACACTTGAGTCGCAAGGAATGGAGCCGGGCGCGTACGATCTGGTGATTGCGACCAATGTATTGCATGCCACTAAGAACATCCGTAACACGCTGCGCAATGTCAAGGCGCTGTTGAAGCACAATGGTGTGTTGCTGCTGAACGAACTGCTGGGGCAGAGTCTCTTCACACACCTGACTTTTGGTTTATTGGAGGAGTGGTGGTCATACGAGGATACGGCTGTTCGTGTCTCCGGCGCGCCGGCCCTCGCGCCCGAGATCTGGCAGCGTGTACTGGAAGGTGAAGGATTTCGAAACATCCTTTTTCCCGCGCTGGCGTCGCATGCACAGGGTCAGCAAGTCATTGTGGCCCAAAGCGATGGCGTGATTCGACAAAGGACGAGAGAGAAGCCGGATGCCAACAACAAGATAAAGCTGTTACCTAAGAAAGAATCCGTGAAACTACGCGAGGACGTGGTGTCTCAAGCCGGGCCCCGGAAGCGAACCAGTCTAGTGCCAGCCGAAGATCTCCATTTGCAGTCGGTGCGTGACAAAGCAACTGCATCGTTCAAGAAAATAGTAAGCCAGACCGTTAGACTTCCGGTGCATGAAATTGATTCCAGGGAGGAGTTGGAGAAATACGGGATTGATTCGATCCTGATCGTGAGCATGGTCGATGCACTGAGGAGCGTGTTTGGCAACATCTCGAGCACAGTATTCTTCGAGTATCGGACCATTGATGCGCTGGTCAATTACTTCATTGCGACAGAAGAAGACGCCGTGAAGCGCTGGGTGAAAGTGGCAGAACCTGAGCCTTTGGAATCACCCGCGTCGACCGATCAGCAAGCGCACGGCCTGGATCCCCTGGCATTGACACCTCGACGGCGACGCAATCTACCTGGTTCTATTGCTGATTCTCAGTTAAGGCGCAACGGGGCCGAGTTGTCAGGAACGCCTGGTCAGGATGCAGCGATTATTGGGCTGACCGGTCGCTATCCCGAAGCTGTCAATATCGAGGCCTACTGGCGCAATCTGTGCGAGGGGAAAGACTGCATCATTGAAGTGCCCAAGGAGCGTTGGGACTGGCGGGAGTACTTCAGTGAAGATCGCACTAAAAGCGGCCACCATTACAGCAAGTGGGGCGGATTTATTGCCGGCGTGGATGAATTTGATCCGCTATTTTTCAACATCGCGCCCAAGGAAGCGAAGTATATCGATCCGCAGGAGCGGTTGTTTTTGCAACACGCCTGGATGGCGATCGAAGACGCGGGATACACGCGGCCGAGCCTGCAGGCGCCTTGCGAGCACGATCTGCCGGGCCAGGTGGGTGTGTATGTCGGGGTGATGTATAGCGAATACCAGTTGTTTAACACAGAAACCGATGCGCAGAACCTGAAAATGGGTTTTGCCGGTAACTTAGCCAGCATCGCCAATCGCGTGTCGTACACACTCAACCTGCACGGTCCAAGCATAACGCTGGACACCATGTGCTCCTCTTCATTAACCGCCATTCATGTTGCCTGCCAGGATTTAAAACAGGGGCGAATCAGCATGGCCATTGCCGGAGGGGTGAACGTCAGTGTCCATCCCAATAAATACCTGGTGCTCAGCGCCGGGCAGTTCCTCTCCAGTGACAAAGCTTTGGCCAGGGGGGAGATGGATATATACCCGGAGAAGGAGTAGGTGTAGTCGTACTGAAGAGGTTGTCGGAGGCAGAAAGAGACGGCGACCACATTTACGGGATCATCCGAGGCAGCGCCATCAATCACGGGGGGAAGACCAATGGCTACACGGTGCCCAGCCCGCAAGGTCAAAGCAGTGCTATCAGCCGGGCGCTGGCAGAATCCCATGTCAACGCGCGGCATATCAGCTACATAGAGGCGCACGGCACCGGCACCAAGCTGGGTGATCCGATCGAGATAGCGGCGCTGAGCAAAGCTTTCCAGCAGCATACCGAGGAGACGGGCTTTTGTCGGATCGGGTCGGTGAAATCCAATATTGGGCATTGCGAATCGGCAGCGGGGATAGCGGGACTGACGAAGGTGTTGTTGCAGATCGAGCATGAGCAGATAGTGCCGTCGCTGCATTCGGAGGAATTGAATCCGCATATTGATTTTGCCCGGACACCGTTTGTGGTGAATCAGGAGATGAGGAGGTGGGAGGAGCCGGAGGTGGAGGGGAGGAAGGTGCCACGGCTGGCGGGGATCTCGTCGTTCGGGGCTGGGGGATCGAATGCGCACCTGATCGTGGAGGAGTATCGGGGGGAGGA
>Ga0209648_10000334_pt1 | contig 34903 bp, 29 predicted proteins | sample GraSoi2013_115cm_FD_185830 | JGI IMG/M metagenome (GOLD analysis project Ga0209648, IMG submission 185830) | Grasslands soil microbial communities from the Angelo Coastal Reserve, California, USA - Sample 9_17_2013_115cm (SPAdes) (version 2) | ecosystem: Environmental > Terrestrial > Soil >...
CGGGCAGCCTGGTGGCGTCGAGGAGCGCGTCGAGGATGGCTTGCGGCCCGTGGTTCGGCTTGACGAGGGCCAGGCTTTCGCGGGTCAGCGGGGCCGACCAGTCGACGCCGATGATGTTGCCTGCTGCAGGGTATCGATTCACGGGCGCCGCGCCGTCGGCGGCGGTCGCGCTGTAGATCTCGACCTCGCCGCCGACCGCCACCGCGAGCTGCTTGGCATCGGGGCTCCAAGCCAGTGCATCTGCGTGGGGCAGCTTGGAGTTCACATGGCGGGGCGCGGCGGATGGAACCGGGCTCCCGTGTGTGGGGGTTGCCGCCGGTGCCGACGGCGCGCCTGACGCAGGCGAAGGCGAGGCGATCGGGGCCGCTACGTTGATGGGCTCGATCACCGGTCCCTGGTCGGGCAGCGAGATCGCCGCCAGGGTGCCGTCGGCGCTGATGGCGATGGGTCCGTCCTCAGGTCCCAGCGCCAACGGGAACGGGTTGAGGACGCCGGCGGAAGGGTTCAACCAGTACCACACGCCAGTGCCGACGGCTCGCACCGCGATCAGACCGTCATTCCCCGGAGCGGCCCCCTCTGTGAAGAGCGCCGCCTGCGCCGGCGGCTTCGCCAGCACCTTCACGGGTGAGGGCGCGCGGGTCAGGTCGAACGCGTCGGCCTCGTAGTTGGCGCAGCAGCCGACCGTCAAAGCCAGGTAGTGGGAATTGGCGACGAGGCCGAACGGTCCCTCGCTCTGGAGGTCGGCCGACGCCGCCACCGGCTCGATGGCGCCGCTGAATGGATCGGCCCGGAAGAGCCAGTCGTACGGAACCACACCCGTCGTGGTTCTGCGCTCGGCGGGTCTATCGTCGTGGATCGTGAAGTACAGCACTGGGTACGGGAGGCCGGGCGCCGGGGCCCAAACCGGCCCTGAGGCCCGGAAAGCGCCGCCGGCCGGAAGGGGCGCGACGAGCACCGATTTTCCCGTGGTTGGATCGAGCACACCGACCCCCTGGTCGCCGAGGTAGGCGATGAGCCCGCCTGTGAGCGCGCCCTGGACCGGCGATGGCGAATGGGTGCCAACGCCGGGCGTGGCTCCGCTGCATGCGGTCGCGACGATCAGGGCCAGCGCCGGGCCAATGCGCCACGACATGGGAAGTCGCACGTGAATCGCCGATGTTAACGGGCGCAACCGCTCTGTTGTTACCCGGAACGAGCCGGGTACGTTGCGTATTCATGGCCAAAATGGCGCTGATCGCGGCCCTGGGGACGGTTCTCTTCATGGCCTGTGGCTACAGTCCCTGCGCCTGCGACGGCTCGGGAACCCTTCCAGTCCAGACCAGTCCTACGCCTGGGCTCGGTTTCGATGCGGTGGTCACCGAGACCGATAAGGCGATCACCATCCAAAGCGGCCAGAAGCTGGAGGTCGTCCTTCACGCGCGGTCGGGCATGACCAACTGGAGCAACGTCAGGTCCAGCGATACGTCGGTGCTGTCTCCGATCGCGAATCCAGCGGCCACGGCCGTCCGCGGCGTCACCCTGGCGGCGTTTCAGGCCCTTGCGCCCGGTCGGTCGGACATCACGGCTACGGCCGGGGCTGCGTGCTCGCCTGGTCAGGCGTGCCCGATGTACGCGATGCTTTACTCGGTGACGGTGACGGTTTTACCGAGCCGTTAGGAGCCCGCGGCGCGGATCGCGTTGGCCACGGCTTCGAGCTCCGCCCGACTGGGTGGGTGCTCGTAGGTCTTCGGGAACGTGAGGCTGAAACCGTCTCCGGGGTAGCGCGGGATCACATGCACGTGGAAGTGAGGCACATCCTGAAAGGCGACCTCGCCGTCCATGACGAGCAGGTTCACGCCGCTCGCTCCCAGTGTCTGCCGCGCCAGGGCGGCCATCCGGCGCGCGACCTTGAAGGCGCGCATCGCCACAGTCTCGTTGACGTCCTGCATCAACACCGCATGCTCACGCGGCACCACCAGCATGTGGCCGTGCGTGATGGGTTGGATGTCCATGAATGCGATCACGGTGTCGTCCTCATGGGTGAGGCTCGCGGGCGATTCGCCGCGGACTATGGCGCAGAAAATGCAGTCACTCATGGCTGCCAAAGCTTAAGGGACTCTGAAACACGTCGAGCCGCTACTCGCCCTGGACCGCGGGCTCGGTGGCGTCGGAGGCGGGGACGTCATCGCGCTCGCCGTTGAAGCTGTTCGTGTCGAGGCCGGCTTCAAGCGGCGCGGAGGTTTCGCCATCGAGCACCACCTCCCCGTTGCCACCGGCCTCCAGCGGCACGCGCTGGCCGCGTCGCCGTCTCCTTGCCCGGCGGTCGCCGCGATGCGGTCGGGACAGCCGCTGCACCTGGGACCGGATGCCCACGCGCTGGCAGGCGGTCACGACGGCGCCCACCCCGGCGACCAGCCCCTCCTCCCGGGCGTGCTCGAAGAGAGGTCCGAACAGGTCGGGCGCGCCGGGGATCACGGTCTTCGAGTCCCCAACGATCACGAGCAGCTTCTTGGCGCGTGAGATCGCGACGTTGACGCGGTTGGGGTCGTTCAAGAAGCCGATGGCGGCCCGATCGTTCGAGCGCACCAAGGAGAGGATGACCGCGTCCGACTCGCGGCCCTCAAAGGCGTCGACCGACTCGATGTCGTCCGGTGGCACGATGCCCTTGAGAGCGCCCTGCAGGCGGTTGACCTGCGAGTTGTACATGGCGATCACCGCGAGGTGGGCCTTGCGCACGCGCCTGCGGATGATCGAGGTGATGTCCTTGCAAAGCGCGACCTCGAACTCGTTGGCGACCGAGCGCTGCGCGTCGCGGTACTCGTCTTGCGCCCCGGTATCCACCCATACGAGCTCGCGGTCGAAAGGCCACGGCAGCGGCATTCGGGGATGGGGAGCTTCGTGAATGAGCTTGCCTTCATAAAAAAGGTCGGACACGACGCGGCCGATCGGCTCGCGCATCCGGTACTGGCGCGGCAGCATGATCTTGGAGCTGGCCGGCACCTTGTCCCACATCCACCCGTAAAAGCTGTCGTCGCGCACAACCTCGTCGAGCGGCTGCTCGACCTTGAAGGTGGAAGCGGCCTCCTCCATCACGGGCGGCAGCTGCTTGAGGTCGCCGATCATCACCCAGCGCTTGGCCAGCGGAAAGAGCGCGAGCGCCTCGTTGGCTCTCACCTTGTTGGCCTCGTCGAGGATCAGCCAGTCGAACACCTTGAACCGCAACCTGGAATCGATCGCCAGCCGGTTGCAGGTGCCGGCGACCAGGTTGTACGGCTCGAGATCGTCGCCCTCGACCAGCGTGGGTCGAAGGCGGCGTGGCACCTTGCCGGGCTCGGCGATTCGCGCCTGCCGCACGTGCGAGAAGCCCAGCAGTCGTTCCTGGCCGGTGTCGACCGCGTCGTTGGAGTGTGAGGAGAGGAGGATCGACACGCCTGGCGTGCGGCCGAGGATGCGCCGGATCGATTCCACGATGGCCGTGGTCTTACCGGTCCCGGGCGGGCCCTGGATCATGTACAGCTGGCCTGGACGCATCCCCATCACGCGGGCGACCGCCTCGGCCTGCTCCTCGTTCGGGTCGGGCAGGTGGTGGGCGCGCTTGCCATCGAGCGGGACCCGTGGCGGGCTCCCCAGCCAGCCGGTGTCGGCCAGCTCCGCCGCGAGGGCGCCTGTGCGGGGGCTTCCGATCTGCAGCTGGCGGATGACCGACCGCTGGGCCTCGAACATCTCCACGCTCGCGGTCGGCAGCACGATGCCCTCGTCGGGCAGTGGGTCGTAGCGCCGGAAGCTCACCCAGAGGTTGGAGCCCTGGACGCGGTCCAGCGACATACCGCGGTACTCCGGGAAACCGGCCGAGCGGACCGTCAGCGAGTCGATGCCGCGGTAGATCCGGCCGTCTGCGTCGTCGACCAGGTGGAGGATCGCGCGGACGTATTCGCCTCCGCGCATGTCCTCACCGCATTCGGGGCAATGGATTCCGGTCGAGGTCGGCACCTCGGTTTCGCACTTCGGGCATTCGATCCACTGCTCGGTCGCCTCGTAGCGCCGGACCGCCGCTTCGGCGAGCTTCTCGCGGTAGTCGCGGAGGTGCTCGATGAAGCGCAGGGTCGAGTCGAGGATCGGCAGCGTCTTCGCCTTCTCGCGTAGGACGATCGCCGTGAACCCTTCCAGGTCGCCGTCCCACTCCTTGACCAGCTGCAGCTCCTGGTAGCCGATCCGGAGGCGGTTCTTCTCCATCTCGAAGTCGCCGTCGAGCTCCTGCCAGTCGGTGATCTCGAGCGCAAGCCCCGTCGGCGTCCGGCCCAGCCTCCCGGTCAGGAGCGTCTGCCGGACCTGGCCGATGAACTCCAGGGGCTTGTCGGGCTTGACGATGGTGTAGGTGCCGTCGATGCTCCGCTGCTCCTCGAGGACCTGCCGCAGGAGCTCGGCGCCGCCAGCAGCTTCCAGGGCGGTGACCTTGGCCGCCGCGGGCGTGCCCGGACGGACGCGGATACCGAGCCGGCCGGCCTGCACCTCCTCGCCCGGAATATCCGGGTTCCACAGCATGAGGACGTCGCCGGGGTTGGGCGTGCTCACGTCAAGCAGACCTAAGGGTCGATACGCGGGTGGGACATGAAATAGGGTTCAACTGAGTTCAAAAAAGGGGTCCCCAGGCGGGACCTAGCACCCCAATGGGCAGGGCTTACGTTAGCACACAAATACCCTCTCCCCGCACGGGGAGAGGTCGGAGAGGGGCGTGGGGCGGTATTGCCGCCAGTGCGTATTGCACTATTGACGCGCCGTGTGGAAGAACCGTCTCAAGCCGTACGACATCCTGAGCGAGGACGACGTAGAGGCGATCCACGGGCAGGCGATGAACATCCTCGAGGAAATCGGCGTCGACTTCCTCGACGGCCAGGCCCGGGAGATTTTCGGCAAGGCCGGGATGAAGATCGAAGATATGCGGGTGAGGTTCGACCGCGACTTCATCCTGGAAACGGTCGCCAAGACGCCGGCCACCTTCGAGCTCCAGGCTCGCAACGCCTCCCGTTCGGTCGTCCTGGGCGGCGACAACGTCGTGACCGCCCCGGTCTACGGGCCGCCCTTCATTACCGACCTGGAGCGTGGGCGCCGTGGGGCCACGATCGAGGACTTCAACAACTTCGACAAGATGGCGCAGGCGATCGACCAGATCCACTGCGCCGGGGGCACGACGGTCGAGCCCGAGGACCTGCCGCTGGGCTCGCGGCACCTCGACATGGTGTATTCCCACCTTCGCTGGACCGACAAACCTTTCATGGGCAGCGTCATCTCGCGCGAGAACGCCAGGGACACGATCGATATGGCCTCGATCGTCTTCGGAGGGCGGGATCGGATCGAGAAGACGCCCGCGGTCATCAGCCTCGTCAACGTCAACAGCCCGCTGCGTTATGACGACCGCATGCTCGGCGCCCTGCTCGAGTATTCGGAGGCCGGCCAGCCAGTCATCGTCACACCCTTCCTGATGGCGGGCGCCATGTCGCCGATGGGCCTCGCGGGCACGCTGGCGCAGCAGACGGCCGAGGCCCTGGCGGGTATTGCGCTCGTGCAGCTGATCCGACCCGGGACGCCGAGCGTGTACGGATCTTTCCTCACCAACACGGACATGCAGTCCGGCAGCCCTGCGTTCGGCACGCCCGAATCGGCGATGGGAATCCTCGCGAGCGCGCAGATGGCGCGGCACTACAACCTTCCCTTCCGTGGTGGAGGGGCGCTGACCTCGTCCAAGGCACCCGACGCGCAGGCCGCCTACGAATCGATGATGTGCATGTGGCCGACCATCCTCGGCCGCGTCAATTTCGTGCTGCACGCCGCCGGCTGGCTGGAGAGCGCATTGCTCGCCTCGTACGAGAAATTCATCATCGACGTCGAGGCGTTGCGGATGTTCGAATGGATCCTTGGCCACGGCATCTCCGTGGACGCTGAGGGCCTCGCGATGGACGCCATCCGTGAGGTCGGTCCGGGCGGGCATTTCCTTGGGGCCGAGCACACGTTGCGCAACTACCGGACGGGCTTCTACCGGCCTTGGATCTCGTCGACCGAGAACTTCGACCGCTGGAACCGGTTTGGCGCGAGGACAGCGGACGTCGTCGCGGCTGAGAAGTGGAAGCAGGTGCTGGCGGAGTACCCCGACCCAGGCATCGACCCGGGCATCGATCAGCAGCTGCGCGAGTTCATCGATAGGCGCAAGCAGGAGCTGGGCGACGGCTGAGCAGCAGGCCCGCAAGCGCCTGGGCTATCTCCTTTCAAAGATCGCGTCGCCGGCGCCGGCGCCCGCAAGCGGATCCGCGACGGCGGCCGTCGTCGCAGCCGCGGCGGCGCTCCTGCAGAAGGTCACAAAGCTTTCAGCCAAGCAGTGGCCAGACGCGGCCGAGATGCACGGGCGCGCGGAGCGGCTGCGCCTGCAGAGTGAGGAGCTCATCGAGCAGGACTCGTTGGCGTACCTCGACTATGTCGAAGCGGTCCGCTCGGGACACGGCGTTGCCGGCGCCCAGGCCAGAACGATCCAGATCCCGCTCGAGATCGCAAGGGCCGCCGCCGAAGTCGCCGAGCTGGCCGAGCAGTCGGCGTCTTTGGGGAACCCGAAGCTGCGTGCCGACGCGGTGGTGGCGGCGATGCTTGCTGCTGCAGCGGCGGAAGCGGCGGCGTACCTGGTCGGTGTCAACGTAGGCGAGACCGCGGACGTCCGTGTCGACGAGGCGCGGAGACTGGCGCTCGAGGCTAGCGCGAGGCTTCGGCCGCCAGGCGCTCGAGGCTCCGCAGGTGGTCCCGGTCGTGGTCGAGCGCGACCCGCAGGTAGCCGTCGACGGTGAGCTCTCCAAATTTGGTGTGCACGCCCACGCGACTTCGCTCGTCCTCGCTCAACGCTCGCACGTAGTCGATGAGCCGGTTGCGCGTGCCTGCCCATTCCGTCAGGGCGCTTTCCAACGAGATGCCTTCGAAGTCCCTGTCGTCGTTGCTGTAGAACTCGAACGCCGGGCGCTCGCCCGCGACCATCGCCCGGATGCGCGGCTCGAAGCATTCTTTCTCGGTGGTCGCCAGGTGGGCTGCGATGTCGCGCAGCGTCCAGGCGCCGACGCGCCCCGGGTGGTCGTCCGCGACGAGCTGGGTCATAGCGACCATCAACTGCTGGCTGGCTTTCAGCTCCTCCAGGAGGGTGTCGGTCACGCGGACGTCTCGGGCTTCATGAGTCGATCGCGCGGGTTGGCGGCGTCCAGCTCGGCCACCACCTCGGCCAGCACATCCTCGGGCGTGCCCGCCTTCGCCTCGACCGTGCCCCAGCGCCAGCCGTCGAGGTAGGCGTCCATGTCGGTCGAGCCGTCCTTCATGGCGTAGGCGTCGATGGCGACCTGGAAGCGGTCGGGCATCATGCGCTTGACCTGTACGTCGCCCTCCCAAGCCTTGACCTGTGACGGAATGTGCTTCCAGAACATGACCTGATAGGAAGCCAACGCTCTCAGACCTGAACGAGGTCGGTGCGAACGTCAACCAGTTCCGCGAGCCTTTCCTCCAGCTCGCCAAGACCGACGTCGTTGATCTCGAGCGGCAGCCCGAGGTAGGTCGCGATCTCTGCGGCCTTGTCCGCCAGGCGGGCGTCCGGCACCTGGCGCAGGTACAGCAGCGCCTCGTAGTTGCCGAACAGCATCTCCTTGAGCTCCGGGTGCCGGTCGAGGCCGAGGCCGCGCACGACCGCGCGCTCGAAGTTGCGAACCAGCCAGTCGGTGAGGAAGAACGTCCCCGGGCGCTCCTCGCTGACGCGGTTAAAGAGTTCCTCTCCCGCGAGCATCTCGTAGCAATGCGGGCCGCGCACGCGTGCGGCGCCGACCTCGTCAAGGATCGGCTCCAGCTTTCCATTCATGCCGCAATCGCCGTACACGACGACGAGGTGCTCATAGCGCGGGCGCAGCTCTCGCAGCTTCTCACGCAGCTCGTCGACGATGCGATTCGGGTACAGGTGCAGCAGCGCCGAAACGCCGTAGATGTCCACGTCCCAGCCGCGCCGGTCGACGATGTCCTTCACCTCTTTGCCCAGGGCGCCGCAGATGACGAAGGCTGTGGTCATCCCACGAGCTCCAGGTCTGGGAAGCGGAGGACCTCGACGAATGCGTCGTTGAAGTCCGAGCGGCCGGAGAGCTCGATGTATTCGATGCGCGACGGGAGCTCGAAGGCGACCTGCCGCTCGCGATAAGACAGCAGCGCGATCTTGGCTCCTTCACCGGCGGAGTTGCCGACGGCGACGATCTTGTCGACGTCGACGTCAGGCACCAGCCCGATGATCTTGGCGCTCTCGGGGTTGAGGTACGACCCGAATGATCCGCCCAGGTAGACCTCATCGAGGTCCGCCGCTGCGACGCCCAGGATGTTCATAAGGATCTTGATCCCGGTCGCGATCGAGCCTTTGGCGAACTGCAGCTCGCGCACGTCGCGCTGGCTCAGATAGACGCCTTCGGCGAGCAGGAACGCGCGGACGCCCTCGACCTCGATCAAGCGGTCGGCCAGCGGATGGTCTGGAACGTCGGCAGCGGACCGCATCCGCCCCGAGTGGTCGAGCAGGCCCACGTTCAACAGCTGCGCGACCGCGTCGACCAGCCCCGAGCCACACAGGCCTAGCGGAGCCACGTCCCCTCCGATCACCTGAAGCTCGACACCCTCGCCGAGCTGAACACCCTCGATGGCGCCGTCCGTCGCGCGCATACCGCACTTGATCTGGCTGCCTTCGAACGCAGGGCCTGCCGGCGCGGCGGTCGCCAGCGTGCGCCGGCTGTTCCCGATCACGATCTCGCCGTTCGTGCCCACGTCGACGAACACGCGCAGCTTGTCCTCGCGCGCGATGTTGGTCGCGAGCACCCCGGAAACGATGTCGGCGCCGACGTAGGCGCCGAGCGCGGGCAGCGTCTGGACATAGCCGGCCGGGTGAATCCGGAGGCCCACCTCCCTCGCCGGGACGCTCAGCGCATCCATGAACGCGGGCGTGAACGGCATCATCGATATCGGCGTCGGGTCGATGCCGAGCAGGAGGTGGAGCATCGTCACATTTCCAACCACCACCGCCTCATACGTGCGCTCGGGCGTGATCCCCGCCTCGCGATAGAGCTCGTCGAGGATCCCGTTCATGGTCGCCACCACCGCGGTCTTCAGCTCTTCGATGCTGTCGGCGCCGTTCATGGCGTGGCTGATCCGCGAGATGACGTCCGCTCCGTAGGGCGCCTGGCCGTTGAGGGTGGAGCGTACGGCGGCGGCCATGCCGGTGCGCAGGTTCATCAGCGTGCCGACCAGCGTGGTCGTGCCGACGTCAAAGGCGACTCCGAAGCATTCTTCTGTGGTGTCGCCCGGCTCCACCGCGACCAGGTGCTCGCCCGCCAGCACCGCGGTGACCTTGAACCCGGCCTCCCGCAGCGCCTTCGGCAGCGTGCGAAGAACCGGAACGCTTGCGGACATGTCGTGGCCTTCCGCGGTGAGGGCCTCACGCAGGCGCGTGACGTCGCTGCGCTGGTCGTGGAGGTCCGGCTCTGTCAGCTGCAGGTAAACCTTGCGGACGTTGGGGTCGATGATGACCAGGCGGCTGAGGCCCATCGTCGCGGCCTTGGGCACGCGAAGGAGCTGAGGAACCTCGCACGTGATGTCTTCGTAGATCCGCGCCTGGCACGAGAGCCGCCAGCCGTTCTCCACCTCGTCCTTGCGAAGGAGCCGATGGTCGGCGGCGCTGACCTCGCTGGCGCCCTCGAGCACTCGAACCTTGCACTTGCCGCAGGTCCCGCGCCCGCCGCAGGTGGAGTCGATGGGCAAGCCGATCCAGTGGGCCGCGCTGAACAGGGTGGTTCCGGGCGGCACTCGGGTGGTGCGGTCGAAGGGCTGGTAGGTCACCTCCAGCTTGCGCTGGATCATTTGGACGACGCCTGCGCCAGATCCGCCCGATAGCTCGCGATCCAGCGCATCGCGTACTCGTCGTGGCCGAGCAGCAGGTCGCCGGCGAGCACAGCCCTGCGCACCTCAGGCACGAGCGGGTTGGTGATCGCGCATGTCAAACCCGAGTGCATCGCGAGCGGCAGGAACGCGGCGTTGACTGTGGCCCGATCGGGCAACCCGAAAGAGACGTTCGAGGCCCCGCAGATCATGTTGTTGCCGAGCTCGTTGCGGATCAGGCGCATCGTCTCCAGCGTGATGAGGCCGCACGTCGGGTCGGCGGCGACGGTCATCGCGATGGGGTCGATGATCACGTCCTCCTGAGGGATGCCGTACTCGGCCGCGCGCTCGATGATCCGGCGCGCGATCGCGACCCTCTCCTCCGGGACCATTGAGATCCCGGTTTCGTCGTTGGCCATGCCGATCACGGCCGCGCCGTGCTTTTTGACCAGCGGCAAGATGCGATCCATCCGCTCGTCCTCGGCCGTCACCGAGTTGACTAGCGCCTTGCCTTCGTATGCGGCCAGCGCGGCCTCCAGGGCCTCCATGACCGAGGAGTCGATGCAGATGGGGAGGTCGCTGACCTCGCTCACAGCCTTGATCGTGGCCACCAGCAGCGCAGGCTCGTCGATGGCGGGGATGCCGGCGTTGACGTCCAGCATGTGCGCGCCGGCGGCGGCCTGCGCGATCGCGTCGGCCCGGACCCGGTCCATCCGTCCTTCCTTCATCTCGGCGGCGAGGACCTTGCGACCGGTCGGGTTGATGCGTTCGCCGATCACGACGAAAGGCCGGTCGATCGAGATGACGACCTCGCGGGTGCGCGAGCGGAGGACCGTGTCCAAAGCCGTCTAACCCTTTTTGAGCGTCTCGTCGATCAGCTTGACGGCCTGCTCCAATGCATGTGCGCCCTGCGAGGTCTCGCTCCTGTCGCCCACGATCTCCTTGGCCATCCGGGTGGCCATCGACGCATCGGGCGCGTAGCTGTCAGCACCGACGTGCTTGGCGTACTCGGCGGTCACGGGCGCGCCGCCGACCGCGATGTGGACTTTTTCTCGAAGCCCGGCCTTCGTGATGGCGTCGATGTTGACCTTGAACATCGGCATCGTCGTGGTCAGGAAGGCGGAGAAGCCGATGACGTCCGGGTTGTGCTGCTCGATCGCGGCGACGAACTTCTCGGGTGGCGTGTTGACGCCGAGGTCGAACACCTCGAAGCCCGCGCCCTCGAGCATGATCACGCAGAGGTTCTTGCCGATGTCGTGGATGTCGCCCTTGACCGTCCCGATGACATAGCGGCCGACCGGCTGGGCGCCGGTTTCCGCGATCAGCGGCCGAAGGATCACCAAGGCGCCCTGCATGGCGCGGGCGGCGATGAGCATCTCGGGGACGAAGAAGTCGCCTTTCTCGAACCGCCTGCCGACTTCTTCCAGGGAAGGGATGAGGGCCTTGAACAGGATGTCCATCGGGTCCATGCCCAACTTCAGCCCCTCTTCGGTGAGGGCCTTCACCTCCGGAGCGTGTCCGTTCAGCGTGTGGTCGAACAGGCCGGCTCGGATCTCTTCTTCTCGGCTCATCGGGCCTCCTCCTTGTTGCGCATCGCCCAACTGATGCTCAGAGTCCAACAAGAATACCCCTATCGTATTATGTTGCGCAGTGAGCAACGACCCCCGCGAAGCGGCGGTGATTCGCTCGGTGGATCGAGCGGTCGCGATCCTGGACCTGCTCGCCCACGGCGCCCGGCCGGAAAACGGCGGGTCGCGCGAACTTCCGGTTTTCGCGGGGTTGTCCGGCGCCGAGGTGGCGCGCGAGCTGGGCGTCCATCGCTCCACCGCGCTCCGCCTGCTCGGCACGCTCGAACGCCACGCCCTCGTGGAGCGGGACCCCAGGACCGCCAAGTACCGCCTCGGCCGCCGGCTGCCGCAGCTGGCCAGGGTTGTCACCGGCGAGCTCGACCTTCGGTCTGTCGCTCGCCCTGTGTGCGAGGGCCTGGCTGCCTCGACCGGCGAGACCGTGACGTTGGATGTGCTCGACGGCGACGAGATCGTCCCCATCGAGCAGTGCACGGCGTCGACCGCCTTCGTCAGCGTGAACTGGCTTGGGCGCCGGACGCCGGTTCACTGCACCGCCAGCGGCAAGGTCGTGCTTGCTTTCGCCGCGGAACCGATCCGGCAGCGGCTGCTGGCCCGCCCTCTCGAAGCGCGGACGCCGAGGACGATCGTCGACGTGGCCGACCTCGAGAAGCAGCTCGCGGCGACGCGCGAAAGCGGCTATGCGCGGACGTTCGAGGAGCTCGAGGTGGGCCTCGACGCGATCGCCGCGCCGGTCTACTCGGCGGAAGGCGAGGTCCTGGCCGCGATCGACGTCTCGGGGCCCGCCCACAGGCTGCAGGCCGGCGGAGGCCCGGACTTCGTCGCCCTCACCCGCGACGCGGCGGCGGACCTTTCGCGGCGCCTCGGCTTCCGCGGCCGCCCCTCACGTTAGAACCCGGCGTTTAACCGCCGCTTAACGCAAAGACACCCATCGGGCGGCGATTCACTCCTTGCAATGTCTCCGTGGCAGGTGCATCCTTGACGGCGATATATCGGTTGTCGCCGCGCCCGGAACAGGCGCATGTCATCCGTCATTTGGGGAGAGTGGAATGAACTGGCGATATCAAATCCGTGGTCTTGGCGTGGCCGTCGCGACGCTGTTGGTGCTGGCCGCTTGCGGCTCTTCGGGCGGCGGCGGCGCGGGGGCGTGCACGACCGCGAAGACGGCAACCTCAGCGTCCGCTTGTGGCGGCATGGACAGTCTGGTCGCCGCGGCGAAGGCGGAAGGCAAACTCAACATCATCGCGGTGCCGCGCGACTGGGCCAACTATGGAGCCATCATTGACGGCTTCACGGCCAAGTACGGGATTCCAATCACTTCGGACAACCCCACCGGCAGCAGCCAGGACGAGGTGAACGCAGTCCAGCAGCTCGGCACCAGCAGCCGCGCTCCGGATGTGCTCGACATCGGTACGTCGGTAACCCTCGCCAACCTCACCCTCTACGCTCCATACAAGGTCGCGACCTGGACCGACATCCCTGACAACCAGAAGGAAGCGACCGGTCTCTGGTACCAGGACTATGGCGGCTATATGTCGATCGGCTATGACTCAACCAAGGTGCCGGCGGTCACGTCGATGCAGGACCTGCTCGGTTCGGCCTTCAAGGGCAAGGTGGCGCTGAATGGTGACCCGACGAAGGCCAACGCCGCGCTGAACGGCGTGATGATGGCCTCGCTGGCGAACGGCGGCACGGTCGATGACATCAGCAAGGGCGTCGACTTTTTCCACCAGCTCAAGGTGAAGGGCAACTTCGTCCCGGTCCAGGCGACCACTGCCACGGTCAAGAACGGGACCACGCCGGTGGTGTTCGACTGGGACTATCTGTCGGCCCAACATGGCACCGACGTACCGACCTGGAAGGTATTCGTTCCAGCGAACGCGATCCTTCTCGATTTCTACAACCAGGCGGTCAGCAAGACGGCGCCTCACCCCGCCGCGGCGCGGCTCTGGGAGGAATACCTCTACTCCGACGAGGGCCAGAACCTCTGGCTCAAGGGTCTCGCACGACCGGTCCGCATGGCCGCTATGCAGAAGTCTGGGAAGATCGACGCGGCTGCGGCTTCAGCGCTGCCAGTTGCGAGCGGCACGCCTATCCGTCTGTCCGCCGACCAGGCCACGGCGGCCAAGGCTTACCTGGCCAGCCACTGGGCAGCGGCGATTTCTTGACCGTTGTCGGCAATCCGGCTGTAACCGGCGTCGGCCGCCCGATGATGGGCGGCCGGCGCATCTCGCTTACATGGGTCGGCGCGGTTCCGTTCCTTGGCTACGTCGCGATATTTCTGTTTCTGCCCGCGGCGATCATCGTCGCGGGTGCCTTTGCAAGCGAAGGCGGCCTGACCCTCTCCAACTTCGCGAACCTGTCCCGGCCATACATCGTCAGCGCCATCGTCGGCAGCGTCATCCTGTCTGCGGTCACAGCAGTCGCGGGTGCGGTGCTGGGAGCGCTCCTCACCTACGCGATCGCCACGGGCAACCCGCGGGGCACCTTCCGCCGCGTGGTGACGTCTGCGTGCGGCGTGCTTGCCCAGTTCGGGGGCGTGACCCTTGCATTCGCTTTCATCGCAGCCATCGGTCCCGCCAGCGCCGTCTACATCTACTTGTCCCAGCATCACATCGATTACTACGCGAGCGGCTACTGGCTTTACGACCTGCGCGGCCTGGAGGTGATTTACCTGTACTTCCAGATCCCGCTGATGGTCCTCGTTTTCCTGCCCGCTGTCGACGGCATCAAGCCGCAATGGCGCGAGGCGACCGACAGTCTCGGGGGCAGTTCGTGGACCTACTGGCGCTACGTCGCCGGCCCGTTGCTGGCGCCCGCTTTTCTCGGCTCGATGCTCCTGCTGTTCGCCAACGCCCTGTCCGCCTATGCAACTGCAGCTGCATTGATCAATCAGGGCGGGCCGATCCTGCCGCTGCAGATCAGCAACGCCATCACGAGCGAGGTCGGCCTGCACGAGCCCGGATTCGCGAAGGCTCAAGCCGTTGTGCTGATCCTGATCGTCGCCATCGTCAGCGTCCTGTACGCGGTGCTCCAGCGGCGCACCGCCAGGTGGCTGCAGTGAGCCGGTCGCGCAGAGCCAAGCTCCAGGTTTTTCGCGTCGTGACCTTCGTCCTTTTTGGCGCGTTTTTCGCCGGGCCGATCTGGTTCATGTTCGAATTCTCCACACGCGGCATCGGCGAGAACTCCCCGCGGACGCTCGATGCCTGGAAGGCGATAGCCACGTACCCGGACCTGGTCGCGGGAATCGTCGCCTCGCTCGAGCTCGCAGTGATCACGTCAATCGGCGTTCTGGTCGTGCTCGTTCCAACCATGGTCTGGGTTCGGTTGCGGCTTCCGAGGCTTCGCCGGGTCATCGAGAGCATCTCTCTACTGCCACTGACCATTCCGGCCATCGTCCTCGTGGTGGGCTTCTCGCCGATGTATCAGTGGCTGGGCACCAACTTCAGCGACTCGATCCTCACCCTATCGCTTGCTTATGCAATCCTGGTGCTTCCGTACGCTTACCGTGCACTGGACGCGGGCCTTGCGGCCATCGACGTAAAGACGCTCTCGGAGGCCGCGCGGAGCTTGGGAGCTAGCTGGCCTGTCGTGATGTGGCGCGTCATCGTGCCAAATATCTCCTCCGCCTTGCTGAATGCCGCCCTGCTGTCAGTGGCTCTGGTGCTCGGCGAGTACACGATCGCCAACAACCTCCTGTATCCGAACCTGCAGGTGGAGATCGTCTCGGTCGCTCGCACCAACGCAGGCACCTCGATCGCCGTCGCGGTCGCGTCTCTGCTGTTCGCATTCGTTCTGCTCGTGGCGCTGTCATTCGTCGGGGGGCAACGGGGTGGACGCCGGCGCACCCGAGAGCGGCTCGTGCAGACATTCGGCCGCGATTTCTCGGGAGGCACGAGATGACCGCTAGCGTCGAGACCACACCGCGCGCGGGGGTCGAGGTTCGACTCGAGGACCTCACGCGTCGTTACGCGGGCGTGACCGCGCTTGATGGACTCAGCCTCACGATGGCTCCCGGCGAGCTCGTCGCCCTCCTCGGACCCTCGGGCTGCGGCAAGACCACAGCGCTCCGTTTGCTGGCCGGACTCGAGGAGGCCGACGGAGGTCGCGTTGTCATCGCGGGCAAGGACGTCACCAACGTCCCGGCCAACAAGCGCGAGATCGGCATGGTATTCCAGGCGTACTCGCTCTTCCCGCACATGACAGCGATGCAGAACGTGGAGTTTGGGATGCAGCTGCATGACGTCGACGCCCCCGAGCGCCGGAAGCGGGCCGGCGAGATGCTCGACCTGGTTGGTCTTTCGGGTCACACCCACAAATACGCAGTCCAACTTTCGGGCGGGCAGCAGCAGCGAGTGGCCCTCGCGCGCGCTCTCGCGATCGAGCCCAAGGTGCTTTTACTCGACGAGCCGCTTTCCGCCCTCGACGCCAAGGTTCGCTCTCGATTGAGAGACGAGATTCGCCGGGTGCAGCTCGAGGTCGGGATCACCACCCTATTCGTCACCCACGACCAGGAGGAGGCGCTGGCGATTGCGGATCGTGTGGGCGTTATGAACGCCGGTCACATCGAACAGCTGGGTCCACCGACCGCCATATACTCGCGCCCGGCCACGCCGTTCGTCGCCGAGTTCGTCGGCCTGACCAACCGCCTTGCCGGCGTCGTCAAGGGCGGGGAGGTCGAGGTGCGCGGCACCCGCTTGCCCCTTGTGAAACCGGACTCGACCGAAGGCCCGGCCATCGCGCTGGTCCGGCCCGAGGCCGTGTCCGTGGTCTCCGACGGCGACATGAGCCCCGGCCCGTTGACCGGCAGCGTCATATCGACGGTATTTCTCGGCGCCACCAGCCGTGTCAGTGTCGACCTTGGCGACGTCACGGTGCTGGCGCAGCTGCCGACATCCGCCGTCGGCGCGATTACGGCCGGCACGAAGGTGCGGCTGTCGCTGCGCACGGACCCGGTTCTGATCGCGAGAGACGAAAAAGCCGCGACCGAGGCTTGACGGACCGTCCGGTTCTCAGCCACCAGCGCCGGCTGGTGGCGGGTCGTGTTCTTCGAGCCGGTTCGCGGGCTCCTTACCGCGCAGTGGAAGCGGCAGAAGGCGAGACGCACCAGGTCCGCCACGATCTGGAGGGTTCATCAGCCGAGCAGCGAGTGCACGTCGGTGAGGTCCTCGCGTGCATCGCTCACCTGACAGACCTGCACGTGACCGACGTGCAGTCGCCGGCCCGGTTCGAGTTCATCAACCGCGAATACGCCGACCCGCGCTTCCGCGAGCTGCTTCCGATGCACCGGCCGCAGGAGGCGTTGAACGCGCACGCGATCGCCGCGATGGTCCGTGCCCTGAACTCGATCGAGAGTGCGCCGATGACTGGGAATCCCATCGAGCTCGCCATCATGTCGGGCGACGCCGTCGACAACGCGCAATGGAACGAGCTGGCGGCGTTCGCGGCGCTGCTCGACGGAGGCCAGGTTCGCCCGGATTCCGGCGGCGAGCGCTACGAGGGCGTGCAGTCGCCGGGCTGGCCGGACGATTTCTTCTGGAAGCCCGACGGCGCGATCAAGGGTGAAGACCTCATGCGTGCGGCGTATGGATTTCCTCACCTCCCGGGCTTGCTGGAGCGCGCCCTGGGTCCGTTTCGATCAGCGGGTCTGCGGATGCCCTGGCTGGGTTGCCACGGCAACCACGAAGAGGTGAGCCAGGGCGTCGGCATCGTGACGCCGGCGCTGGCGGCGGCGATGGTCGGGTTCCACAAGCCGATCGCCCTTCCGGACGGCCTGGATCGGGACACCGTGATCGAGACCTTCGTCCGCCGGCCGGAAGCGTTCATGGCCGGTCCGGACCTGCCGGTCACGCCGGACGCGGATCGACGACCCTTCACCCGCGGGGAATTCGACGCCGCCATCCGCCAGGACGGCACGGCCCACTACGTCCACGACACACCGGCCGTGCGATTCGTGGTCCTCGACACCGTATGCACCGCCGGCGGCGCGGATGGATGCATCGACGAAGACCAGGTCGGGTGGCTCGAGCAGCGGCTGAAAGAAGCACGCGACCGGCCGGTGGTGATCACCTCGCATCACACGCTCGGCACCATGGGCAACAAGCGAAGGGCCGGCGCGTCGCGCTACATCGACGCGGGCGAGGTGATCGAGCGCGTGCACGCGGCGGGCAACGTAGTGCTCTGGCTCAACGGCCACGTCCACGCGAATTCGACCCGGCCGCGTCCGGACCCGCGCGGGAACGGCCGCGGGTTTTGGGAGGTGACCACCTCGTCGTTGGTCGACTGGCCATGCCAGGCGCGCGTGCTAGAGCTCTTCGACGCCGGAGATGGCCTCCTTGCCATCGCCTGCACGATGGTGGACCACGAAGGCCCGGCCGACCCCGGCGGCGCCGTCGAGCCGGAGCAGCTGGCGGCCCTGCATCGTGAGCTGGCGGGCAACGTGCCGATCGCCGGTTTCGACTCCGGCCGGGACGGCACACCGCTCGACCGAAACGTGATCCTGCCCGTCCGTTGGCAGCCGACACGGTGACGTGCTGTACGCCCCTCTCCCCAACCCTCTCCCCTTCCGGGAGAGGGAGCGTGCGTTGCGCAGAGCGCGACAGTACCGTATAGTGCGACATCGAGGGCAAATGTGGTGAGCGGACGCGTGCGTTCGAGTTCGGGGGCGCCGGCCCGGCTGCTGGGTCGCATCGGACTCACCGACGAAACGAGCCGCCAGGGCCTCATCGCCTTTCTGCAGACACCTCGCTACGAAGTGCTTCCGACCGAGAGCGTCGAGGAGCTCGTCTTGGCCCATGTACCGAAAGAGGTGACCCTCACCATCACGGCGTCGCCACGCCGGGGTCTCGACGCCACTGTCTCCCTGGCAGAAAGCCTGGCGAAGCACGGCTACCAGGTCGTTCCGCACATCTCCGCGCGCTTGATCCGAGACCAGGCGCACCTGAATGAGGTGCTGGCCCGGGTGGCCGCCATCGGCCGCCGCGAGGTTTTCGTCGTGGCGGGCGATGCCAAAGAGCCGGCCGGGGATTTCCCAGACTCGGTGTCGTTGCTCGAGGCGATCAGCGCCGAGCCGCACGGACTGCGCGAGATCGGTATCACGGGTTATCCGGAACGGCACAGCTTCATCGAGGACGACCTCACGATCCAGGCGATGTGGGACAAGCGGCGCCTCGCCACCTACATCGTCAGCAACCTCTGCTTCGACCCAAGGACCGTGAAGAAATGGGTCGCCCGGGTCCGGCGTCGAGGCGTGCAGTTGCCCATCCATGTGGGTCTTGCCGGAATCGCCGACCCCGCCAAGCTGCTGCGCGTCTCGACGCGCATAGGACTCGCCGACTCGGCCCGGTTCCTGCGCGGCCACTCCAACTGGTTCATGCGCATGGTCCAGCCCGGCGGGTACGACCCGGAGCGCTTCGCGAGCGGATTGCTGCCGGACCTGGCCGCGCCCGAGCGCAAGGTCGCGGGTCTGCATTTCTTCACCTTCAACGAGATCGAGGCCACCGAGCGGTGGCGCCAGGAGACCCTGGCGCGGCTGCTCATCTCATGAGGAGCGCCGGCACGTGGCGGTGACCTTCCCACCAGATCTCGAGATCGCTCGCCGCGCCCGGCTGCTCCCCATGACGGAAATCGCCGCGCGCATGGGCATCGGGCCGCACCTGCTCGAGCCCTATGGCACCGAGGTGGCAAAGATCAAGCTCGAGGCGATCGAAGAGCTCGCCGACCGGCCGAAAGCGAAGTACGTGGTGGTGTCGGCGATCACCCCCACGCCGCTAGGCGAAGGCAAGACCACTACCACGGTCGGCCTCGGCCAGGCCCTCACCTACATCGGACGGCCCGCGACGGTGGCCATTCGCCAGCCGTCGATGGGCCCGACGTTCGGCATCAAGGGCGGCGCCGCGGGCGGAGGCTACAGCCAGGTGGTGCCTATGGAGCTCCTCAACCTGCACCTGACGGGTGATACGCACGCGGTGACCGCCGCGCACAACTTGCTCGCCGCGATGATCGACAACCACGTGCACCAGAACGACGACTTCTTCCACGTCGACCGGCACTCGATCACGTGGCGCCGCGTGCTCGACGTCAGCGATCGCGTGCTGCGGAACATCATCGTCGGGCTCGGCCAACGCGAGGATGGAGTCATCCGGCAGACCGGCTTCGACATCACGGCGGCCTCCGAGGTGATGGCCGTGCTCGCGCTGTCCACATCGCTGCAAGACATGCGCCGGCGGCTGGGCCGCATCGTCATCGGCAATACCACCGACGGCAAGCCGATCACCGCCGAAGATCTCCACGCCGCGGGCGCGATGACGGTGATCATGCGCGAGGCGATCAAGCCGAACCTGCTGCAGACGCTGGAGAACACGCCGGTGCTCGTGCACGCGGGGCCGTTCGGAAACATCGCTCATGGCAACTCGTCGGTGATCGCGGACTTCATCGGCATCCGCGCCGGCGACTTCCTCGTCACCGAAGCCGGCTTTGGCGCCGATATGGGAGCCGAGCGGTTCTTCAACATCAAGTGCCGCGCGTCGGGCCTGGTCCCAGACGCCGCGGTGATCGTGACCACCGTGCGCGCCCTGAAGGTGCACTCAGGTCGTTTCAAGGTCGTGGCCGGCCGGCCGCTCCCGCCGGAGATGATCAAAGAGAACCCCGACGACGTCTGCGCCGGCGCCGACAACTTGCGCAAGCAGGTCGAGAACATCCGGATCCACGGCGTGACGCCGGTGATCGCGATCAACACATTTCCCACCGACCATGCATCCGAGCACGCGGCGATCCGCGACCTGGCGGACGAGATTGGAGTGCGCTCGGCCACCTGCCACCACTTCACGGACGGGGGCAAGGGAGCGGTCGAGCTGGCCGAGGCCGTGGCCGAGGCGGCTGCAGAGCCCAACTCCTTCCACTTCCTCTATCCCGACGACGCCTCGCTCAAGGAAAAGATCGAGACGGTGGCCAAGCGCGTGTACGGAGCGAGCGGGGTCGAGTACGACCTCCACGCGACCCGGCAGATCGACTCTTACGAGCGCAACGGCTTCGGCCGGCTGCCGGTGTGCATCGCCAAGACTCACCTGTCGATCTCTTCAGACCCGACCCTCAAGGGCGCTCCGACCGGTTGGGTGCTGCCGGTGCGAGAGGTTCGCGCGTCGGTCGGCGCCGGCTTCATCTACCCGATCTGCGGCGACATGCGCACGATGCCCGGCCTTCCCTCCACCCCCGCGGCGGCACGGATTGACATCGACGATCGCGGAGAGATCGTCGGGCTTTCCTAGACGAGCAGGGCGACATCGACGGCAATTCGTAGTGGTGAGCCTGACGGCCGTGGCCCCGCTGGCGGCAGCGGGCTTGTTCGGACTCGTCTCCGGTTTCAACGACGGCGGCAACCTGATGGCGTCGTTCACTTCCGGTCGCCTCATCACCCCTCGAGTCGCCGCGGCGCTGCTTCTGTTCAGCGTTGCGGGCCCGCTGGTGATTGGCACCGCTGTAGCCCAAACGATGGGCACGAACGTCATCGATCTCCGCAGCCAGGGCGAGCTCGACTACGTCCTCATCACGTTGTCCTCGGTAAGCGTGGTTCTGCTCTCGTGGCGAATCGGCATACCGACGAGCATGACCCTGGCTCTTGTCGGCGCGATGCTGGGTTGGGTGGCGGTGAGCGGCGACCTCGCCCTCATCCATTGGCGCGGCGTGGCACGGATCCTGCTCGGGATGCCCATCTCGGTTTTGGGTGGCGGGCTGCTCGCGCTCGCGCTTTACGTGGGAGTCCGTCGTTTCCTTGGTGGTCAATCGCACGCATCGATCCTCGGCCTGGCGCGATTCCAGTTCGCCACGGCGGGCATCCAGGCCTTCGCGTACGGCGCCAACGACATGGAGAAATCAGTCGGCCTCATCGCTGTCGCCATGTCCTTCCCCAATCACGGCCAAGCTGTGGTGTTCTCAGGACCGACGCCTATCATTGGCGCATTCATCCTGTTCTTCGTCGGCGCAATTTTTGGAGGATCGCGGGTCGCTCGTCGCATCGGGTCTGGAGTGCTCAAGGTGCGTCCGATGCAAGCGCTCGCGCAACAGTTCGCGTCCGGTGGTGTCGTATCGGTGCTGGCCATCGCTGGAGCTCCGGTGAGCATGACCCAGACGATTGACGGCGGATTGGTCGGAGTCGGCGCCGCGCAGCGTGCCTCGTCGATTCGCTGGGGAATAGTCAGGGAGATGGTTGGCAGCTGGCTGCTAACGCTGCCGCTCGCGGTGGTTGTCGCCGCTGTGGTGCATTTGGTGGTGCGTCTTTTCTCGGTCGCGCCATGAGCTTCGGCCGCTCGATTCGCGCGCTGACCCGATCGAACGACCGGCGGTTCATCGAGCTGCTCATTGATCAGGCTGACCTGACCGTGCGAGCCCTTCAGGTCGTGGAGAAGTTCGGCCGGGCGCCCAGCGGCAACGACGAGCTCGTCGACGAGGTGAAGGGAATCGAGCGCGAGGGTGATGCGAAGAGGCGGATCCTCATCGATGAGCTGGCGCACACGTACGCGACGCCATTTGACCGCGAGGATCTCTTCGCGCTATCCCGCGCGATCGACGACATCCTGGACGCCGCCAACGAAACCGCTGTGGAGCTCGCGATTTACAAGATCGACCCACCCGAAGGCCTCAACGAGATGGCCAGGGTGCTGGTGGAGGGAGCTACGCACATCCGATCGGCGGTGGGAGAGCTGCTTGCCCATCCAGGCGTCGCTTCGGAGCATGCGGTCCGGGCCAAGCGATCCGAGAATCGGATCGACGGCTTATACCACCAGGCGGTCGGCAGGCTGTTCGACAGCGGGCGGATCGTATCGACCGCGCCGCCGACGACATCTCGGTGATCGTCATCAAGCGGAGTTAGCTTTGGCGGGCAGCGCCCAGCCAGCCGCGCAGACGATCTGAATCGAGCACCGCCACCGCCCGCTCCCAGCGGCCCGTGTAGTAGCCCTTGAAGTCGTAGTCGATCGCCGAGATCCTGGCCTGGATGGCGCCCCACAACGTCCAGCCCACGTCAGACATCAACGCGAAGAGATTCATGCGCGCGAGCTGCTGAGGGTCGGACCGTCCGAAGTAGGCCTCGCACAGGGCAGCCCGTAGCCCGTCGTCGAACTCCGCCTCCTGCGCGGTGTTGCCGAGGTCGAAGCACGGGTCGTTGTTGCCGCTCAGCTCGTAGTCGACGATGCGAAGCGCGGCGCCGTCGTCGATGAAGTTCTCGCACAGCAGGTCGTTGTGGCAGGGAACCGAGGGCAGTGAACCGGCGGTCACGGCGCGCTCGATCTCCGCGATGGTGGGCAGGCGGTCGCGGTAGTCGGGCGGAATCGTGACGTCGTGCGTCTTGACGATTTCTAGATAGCTCTCGATGAGCCGGAACATGTTGAAGTCCTGGAGAAAACGCGGCGCGCCGTGAAGGCGGCGGAACGAAGCGGCCACGCGCGTTGCCATCTCTACCGACTGCAGCGCTCTGGCCGACATGGTCGGCCCGTCGATGTACTCCAGCACCATGACGTCGACGTCGGGAATCACCTCCAGCACCTTCGGCCCGATCCCCGTCGTCGCCGCCGCCCTGGTGTTGTGGACCTCGTTGGCCCGGTCGATCGCCAGCAGCTCCGTGGACTGCCCCGGCACGCGGACCACGTAGCGCATGCCGGCAGCCGCGACCAGGTAGTTCTCGTTGGTGAGGCCACCCGACAGTGGCGATATCTGCACGTCCTCGCCCTTCCAGAGCGAGACCCGCGCGACCGCTTCGTCAGCCCTTGACATGCTCACGCTGGACCACCGCATCGGTGGTGACCGTGGCCGCGACCATGCGCCCGAACACCTCGACCTCGACGCTGCCGCCAGGCTTGAGATCGATGGGCAGGTACGAATAGGCCAGGTTGCGCCGGGCGGTGAAGCCATATCCGCAGCTGCGCAGCCGGCCGATCACCTCGCCCTCACGGTGCACCGCCTCGCCACCGTAGATGGGCAGGTAATCCTCCCCGCCCACCGCTAGCGTGCGCAGCCGGCGCTTGATGCCACGCTCGCGCGCGGCCATCAGCTGCTCGCGGCCGTTGAACTCGGGCTTCTCGAACTGGACGCAGAAGCCCAGGCCGGCCTCGAGCGGGTTGTCGAGCAGGGTCAGGTCGGTGCCGTAGTAGCGGTAACCCTTTTCCATTCGAAGCCCCTCCAGGACGCGGTAGCCTCCCGGCCGGATGCCCGAGGCGTGTCCGGCGTGCATCAGGCGGTCCCACACCTGCCCGGCCCACGCGGGGTCGAGGTACAGCTCCCATCCGAGCTCGCCCACATACGTGACGCGCTGAGCCAGCGCGGTCGCGCCGCCGATTCGGAGCGTCCGCGCCTGCATGAACGGAAAGCCTTCATCCGAGACGTCGTCTTCGGTCACGCGCTCGAGGATGTCGCGCGCGAATGGCCCCCACATTCCGATCACCGAGAAGTCCTCGGTCGACTCGCGGAGCTCGACGGGCGGGTCGCCGTCCCGCGCCTGCAGGCGCAGCCAGCCCATGTCCGTGTTCACGTAGCCGGCGCCGGTCACGACGCGGAAATGCTCGTCGCCCAGCCTCGTGATGGTCACATCCGCGGCGATGCCGCCATCCTTCTCCAGCAGCTGCGTGTAGACGACACTGCCGACAGGCCGGTCGATGAGGTTGCCGGCTACGCGCTCCAGCAGCGGCAGGGCGCCGGCGCCGCTCACGTCGATCTTTCCGAACGACGTCATGTCGATGATGCCGGCGCGTTCGCGGAACGCGGCGTGCTCCTCTGCCATCACGTCGAAGTACGGCGGCCGCGTCCAGCCAAAACGTCGTTGGTCGGCGCCCGCGCGCCGCCATGGGCGGCCCGGCTCGTAGTAATCGACCCGCTCCCAGCCGTGCTTGGCGCCGAACACCGCGCCGAGGTCCTGCATCCGGGTGTGCAGCGCGCTGGTGCGGCGCGGCCGGCCCCATTCATCCGCATCGAATGGATAGCGCAGGTAGTAGTAGTAGCGATAAGCCTCGCGGGCGAGGTCCGCCGCATAGCGCGCATCGCGATGGACGGGACCGAAGCGCCAGCAGCGATACGGGTGGAGGTCGAGCTCGGTCTCGCCGCCCGTCACCCACTCGGCCAGAGCACGGCCAATACCGCCGGCGCCGCCGAATCCGTTGAGCGAGAGCCCGGCCGCCAGGTACAGGCCGCGGACGCCCGGCACCGGGCCGAGCAGCGGATTGGCGTCAGGCGTCATCGCATCCGGGTGGCAGACGAGCTTGACGATCCCGGCGTCGCCCAGGAACGGGAACCGGCGCGCGGCGCCGCGGAGCAGTGGCTCGAACCGAGCCTGGTCGGGCGGCAGCGAAGTCCCGGAGTGGTCCCAGGGCACGCCGTCGATCCAGCGGGCGACCGGGTCGGCTTCGTAGCCGCCCAGGATTACCCCTTCGGCCTCGGACTTGCCGTACACGAGGTTGTCCGGATCGCGGAAGCAGGGCATGTCGTTGGGCAGCTCGTGGCCAGGGACGGCGCGCAGGGCCGCGTGCTGGTGGTCGACCGGCGTCGACACCACCAGCGCGCCCGCCATGGCCGCGATCTGGGGCGCCCAGATCCCGGCCGCCACCACCACGACCTCGGTCTCGATCCGCCCCATCTCGGTGACGACCGCGGCGATCGAGCCTCGGTTCGACAGCTCGATGCCCGTGACGCGCACGCCCGTCGTGACCTCCGCGCCCAGCGATCTGGCGGCGCGCGCGAGAGCGTGGGTGGCCGTATGCGGATCGAGGTGTCCATCTCCGGGCACCCACACCGCGCCGTAGAGCGAGCGGGTGGTGATCGCCGGCATGAGCCTCGCCGCCTCGTCCGCAGAGACCAGCTCGACGTCGAGCCCGATCCCCCGCGCGCGGCTCGCCGTGCGCTGCAGCTCCATCAGCTGCTCCCGGCTCGACGCGAAGCGCAGGCTGCCGACCGTCTCGAACACCCCCAGCTCGCGGTAGAGCTCGATGCTGTAGCGGCGGAACCGCATCATCGTCGGCGACGGGTTGAACTGCGTGACGAGCCCGGCCGCATGGCACGTCGATCCGCTCGTCAGCTCGCCCTTCTCGACGAGGTGCACATCGTGAACACCGGCCCTGGCGAGGTGGTAGGCGACACTGCAGCCGGTGATGCCGCCGCCGATGACGACGGCACCTGCCTGCTTCGCGTTACTCATCCGGGCCGGATGCCCGAGCGTCCCACGCTTTGCGTCGCTCCACCGCCTCGGAAAGCAGCGTCGCCAGGTCGACCACTTTCAGCTTCGCCCCGGTCTCGCGCACGCCGTCGTCGAGCATCACGGTGCAGAAGGGACACGCCACCGCCAGGGTCTGCGCGCCGGTTGCGGCCGCTTCGCGCACGCGCTCCTGGTTGATCGCGCGGCCGCGGCTCTCCTCCATCCACATCCTCGCGCCTCCCGCCCCGCAACAGAACGTCCGCTTCCCGCTGCGCGCCATCTCGACCGGACGCCCCGCCGCCGCCACCAGCTCGCGCGGCTCGGCGACGACGTCGTTGTGGCGGGCGAGGTAGCAGGAGTCGTGGTAGGTGATGGCCTTGTCTGCGGCCAGTGGTTTGATCCTGCCTTCGCGCATCAGCTCCGCCAGGAATGCCGTATGGTGCACGACCTCGTAGCGGCCGCCGAAGTCCGGGTACTCGTTGGAGAGGGTGTTGAAGCAGTGCGGGCAAGTGGTCACGATTTTCTTCACGCCCGACGCGTTCAGGGTCCCGACGTTCTGTTTGGCCTGCTGCTGGAACGTGTACTCGTCACCCATCCGCCGCGCGGGGTCGCCGGTGCACGACTCGCGCGGCCCGAGGATCGCGAAGTCCACCCCAGCCTCCTTGAGCAGCTTCGCGGTCGAGATGGCGCCCTTGCGGGCGCGCTCGTCGTAAGCCGGCGCGCAGCCGACCCAGAACAGGACGTCGGGTGGCTCCTCCCCAGTCTGGAGCACATGGACGCCGAGCCCGTCTGCCCAGTGCGCGCGGTCCGCCTGAGGCTTGCCCCAGGGGTTCGAGGCGCGATCGATGTCGCGCAGAACCGGCGCCGCCTCCGCCGGAAACCGCGACTCGACCATGACCAGGTTGCGTCTCAGGTCGATGATGTGGTCGATGTGCTCGATACCGACCGGGCACTCCTGCTGGCACGCGCCGCAGGTGACGCAGTCCCACACGACGTCATCGGTCACTGCGTTCGGCACAAGTGGCGTTGAGGCCCCGCTCAAGAGCTGATCCCGAAGCGCCATGATCAGGAGCTTCGGCGAGAGCTCCTTGCCGGTGTTGAAAGCTGGACACACGTCCTGGCACCGGCCGCATTCGGTGCAGGACATCGTGTCGACCATCTGCTTCCAGGTGAGGTCGGCGGCCGTAGCGGCCCCGTAGCGGACCTCATCGTCGGGCGCTTCGAGATTGATCGGCTCCAATCGCCCGCGCTTCCTTGTCCGGCCGAAGAAGACGTTGACCGCGGCCAGGAAGATGTGGAGGTGCTTCGAGTAGGGGAGGTAGACGAGGAAGCTCAGGATGATCAGCACGTGCGCCCAGACCGCGGCGCGCTCGAGGTATGGCGCCCACGTTAGAGGCACGGCCTGCGCCAGGAGGCTCGATATCGGCGCCCAGGCCGTGGGATATTCGTTGAGCCCGAGTGCGATCCGGCTCGCATGCCAGACGAACAAGGAGATGACGATGCCCGCAATCAGGAGCAGGATCACGTCCGCTTCACGCACGTGGCTGCCGGCGAATCGCCGTGGCCGCTGCACCTTGCGGATGAAGGATGCTGCGATCACGCCCGCCAGGACGAGGAACGCGAAGGTGTCGACGAGAAACGCGTACCAACCCTGGCGGCCGAGCCACGGCAAGGTGGCGTGCTCGTCGACCACGCCGATCATCGCGATGACGATGGTCGGGAACAGCACGATGAAGCCCCAGAAGATGGCCGCGTGCATGAGGCCGGGCCCCAACCGTTGCAGGAGCTTGCTCTGCCCGACCACGACCACCGCCTCGGCCTGGGCGCGTCCGGGCAGGTCGTCGAATCGCGCCACCGGCTTCCCCATGCGGATGAGTCGGTAGAGGAACAGCGCGCGCCGCGCAAACAGCACGACTGCTACGGCCAGCACGACGCCGAAGGCCGCCGCGGCGATTGGGTTCATTTCTGTCTGCGAATCTCGGCTGAGATGGCTGGCACGATCTCCTTCAGGTCACCGACCACGGCGTAGTCGGCGTTCAGCATGATCGGCGCCTCGGCGTCGGAGTTGATGGCCAGGATGCGCTTGGCGCCTTTGCAGCCGGCCATGTGCTGCGTGGCGCCGGAGATCCCGCACGCGATGTACAGCTCGGGTGCGATCTTGGTGCCCGTCTGGCCGACCTGGTCGGAGTGAGGCCGCCAGCCGGCGCTGGTCACCACGCGCGAGCAGCCAACGGCGCCGCCGAGCAGGCCGGCCAGCTCCTCGATGATGGCGAACCCCTCCTTCGAGCCCACCCCACGGCCGCCGCTGACGACAACCTTCGCCTCTGCCAGCGACACGCCGCCCGTAGGCGGAGCGACGTGTTCGGAGACCCTCACCATCAGGTCGCGTGGGTCGAGTTCATCGATGAACCTCTTGACATCGACGTCGATCGGAGCCGGCCCCTCTGTGACACGAAAGGTGTACGGCGCCACGGTGATCAGCGGCCGCGGGCTGTTTAGGGCGGCGGTCTCCAACAAGCTGCCGCCCCACCGGCTTCGTACCACTCCGACAAGGTCCCCGGGCGTCGCCGCGATGCAGTTGGACGCAAATGGAAGGCCGGCGCGCGCGGCCAGTCGCGCCATGATGTCGTTGCCGCGGTCGGTGCCGGCGGCGAACACGGCCGACACGTTGAGGTCGTCGGCGCTGCGTTGAAGGATCGCCGCGATCGCATCGGGTGCGAAGGGCTCGACCGCATCCGCATGCACGGCATAAAGGGGGCGTCCCCACGTTCGCGCCAGAGTCAGCGTCTGCAGCGAGGCCTCGCCATCCTCTATCAGAACCAGGACGCTCAAACGAGGCCGATGTCCCGCAGCATCTCGACTACAGCCGGCGCGGCCGATGGACCTGACCCAAGCACCTTGGTTTGGCGGCCCGGGCCGCCCGGCACCACCAGATCGATCAGCTGAAGCCGTGATTCAGGTCGAGGGGGCGAAGAGGTGGCTACCGGCTTGCGGCCGGCACGCATACGCCCCGGCACGGATGGGTAGCGCGGCAGGTTCAACCCTTCCTTGACGGTCAGCACGGCCGGCATCCGGACCAGATACACGTCTCGGCCGCCCTCAGCCTCCTGCTCGCAGCGCACAGATCCGCCCTCGACCTTCACTCCCTTGAGCCCGGTCACGCACGGGCGGCCAAGGGCTCGCGCCACACGCAGCCCGACCTGGTAGCCGCCCGAGTCGGCGGACTCGTTGCCGAAGAAGATCAGGTCGAAAGCACCGGTCGCCGTCTCATCCCCCTGGATCGCTGCCACGATCGCTGCAGCAGTCGCCTCCGGATCCCACTCGGCGCCATCCGTTTGCAGGTGGATGGCGCGGTCGATGCCCAACGCCATCGCGTCGCGCAGCTGCTCGACCGCCTCGGGCGGGCCAAGCGTGAGCACGACCGACTCACCAGTATTGACCTCGACCAGTCGAACGGCCGCTTCGACCCCGCATTCCTCATGCGGGCTGATCGTGAAACCCAGATGTCGGGTTTCGAGCGACATCTTGTCGGGGGTGAGCACCATCTTGCCGCCGGTGAACGGCACGCGCTTAACGCAGACCAGGACCTTCACGACCGGATGCGCGTGTTCTCGGGGTCGAAGAGTGGAGCCGAGCCGACCACCGCGACGGTCACCGGGTAGCGCTCGCCCATGTACTGCACCGCGAGCTTGGTGCCCAGGACGGCTTGCTCGGACGGCAGATACGACATGAGGATGTGCTTGCCGACGCTCGGGCCCGCGCCCGCGCTGGTGACGTACGAGCGGCGGCCGCGGCGGTCGGTGATGGCGGCGCCGTCCCGGCTCAAGATGGGCTCTCGCCCGAGCATGTACCGCTTCTCACCGCTCTTCGACTTGTGGTCGTCCACGGTCAGCGTGCACAGCACCGCCGCGGGCTCTTCCTCGCGGTGGCGTAGGTGTGCCTCCTTGCCCACGAAGTCCTCGGCCTTCACGCGCGGCGCCTGCATGCCGGCCTCGACCACGTTGTACTCGGTCTCGAGCTCGTTGCCGTGGGCGCGGTAGGACTTCTCGAGCCGTCCGGTCGTTCCGTACACCCCGATGCCACACGCGGCGAGGCCGAACGGCCGCCCGGCCTCCCACAACATGTCCCAGAGCTTCAGCCCCTGGTCGATGGAGACGTAGAGCTCCCAGCCCAGGTCGCCGACATATGAGATGCGGGATGCGAGGACTCGAACGGTGCCGATGTCGATCGTCCTGCAGGCGCCGAACTTGAAGCCGTCGTTGGAGACGTCGTCGCTGGTCGCCGACATGAGAATGTCGCGCGCCCGAGGGCCCCAGAGGCCTAGCGTGGTCATGGCGGTGGTCAGGTCGAAGAGCTGCGCCGATCCATCGGCGGGCAGGTGATCGGCGAACCACTTCTTGTCGGACATCCCGGAAGCGCCGCCCGTGACGACGCGAAAGTGTTCGTCGCCCAGCCGCATGATCGTGAGGTCGGACTTGAAGCCGCCGTTGTGGCTCAGGACCGGCGTGTAGACGTTGCGGCCGGCGGGCACGTCCATCTGCCGCAGGGTGACTTGCTGCACCGCCCCCAGCGCGCCCGGCCCCTGGATGTCGAAGATTGTGAAGGCGGAGAGATCGAAGAGGCCCGCTCGTTCGCGCATGGCGACGTGCTCGGCGTTGATGATGGGCGACCACCAGCGCGACTCCCACTCGGCCGTGCGCCTGGTGACGCGAGCGCCGAACTCATCGAGCAGCGGCCCGTTGGACTCGTACCACATGGGGCGCTCCCAACCGGCGGCCTCGAAGAACGTCGCCCCCAGCTCCCGCTCCCGATCGTGGAATGGCGCCAGGCGCACGTTGCGGTTGGAAGCCCACTGCTCGCTGGGGTGAACGATCCCGTAGGTCTTGTTGAAACCCTCGGCGGCCCTCGCGCGCACATGCGCGCGCGTCCTTTGATGTTCGTGGAAGCGGGCGATATCCGACGAATGCAAGTCGATCTCTGACTCGCCGTGCACCATCCATTCTGCGAGCGCCTTGCCCGTGCCGGGGCCTTCCTTGACCCATACAGCCGCCGCCGACCACAGGCCGCGAACGTCCGGCGACTCGCCGAGGACTGGCATCCCGTCGGGCGTGAGCGAGAGGATTCCGTTGATGGCGTACTTCACGCCCACCTTCTCGTCGCCGACGATCTCCGGCATCAGCTCGAGGGCGTGCTGCATCTGGAGCTCGAAGTCGGGCTGCGTGAACGGGAACTCCGTCGGCGACAGCGCCGCGCGCTCGATGGGCGGGATGTCCTCCGGGTCGTAGAGGATCGGCCGGTGCGCGTACGAACCGATTTCCAGGTCGCCTCCGGCCTGGCGCTCGTACATGTTGGTGTCCATGTCACGGACGATCGGCACCTCGATGTCACCCTTGGCGCCCGCGAAGCGTGGCACCGGGCCGATGTCGATCATCTGGTGCACGGCCGGCGTGAGCGGGATGCGGGCGCCGGCCATGCGGGCGACGCGAGGGCTCCACACGCCGCAGGTGATCACGACCGTCTCGGCCTCGATCTCGCCGGCGGTCGTGCGCACGCAGCGAACGCGGCCGTGTTCGACGTCGATCGCCACCACCTCGGTCTTCGCCACCACCTGCAGGGCGCCCGAAGCCTGCGCGCGCTCGCGCATGATCGTGCCCGCGCGCAAAGAGTCGACCACGCCGACCCCGGGCGTGTAGAAGCCCCCGAGGATGATCGACTCGTCGATGAACGGAACGAGCTCCTTGACCTTGGTTGGGGTGATCAGGGCGACGGGCTCGATGCCCCAAGACGCGGCCGAGGCCATGCGGCGCGTGAGCTCCTGCATCCGCTCCTTCGTGCGCGCGACCTCGATGCCGCCAGATTGGGTGAAGACGCCCATCTCCCTGTACTGGTTCACGCTCTCGACGGTGAGGGCGGTCATCTCCTTGGAATGGTCGACCAGGTAGATGAAGTTCGAGGCGTGGCCCGTGGACCCACCAGGGTTGGGGAGCGGACCTTTGTCGATGAGGACGACGTCGCGCCAGCCCAGCCGGCACAGGTGGTAGGCCACGCTGTTGCCGACGATGCCGCACCCGATCACGACAACTCGGGCGTGGGCAGGCAGGTCGCTCATCGCTTTTGGCTCCCCCTCGTCAGTCCGGCTGGTAGGGAGAGCGGACCTCCTCGGGCAGCTCGTACCAGCGCATCCGGTCGCCCACCTGGGCCCGCAGCTTCCACTTCAACGGCTTCGGCTGCGCCTCGATCGCAGACCACAGGTCGTCCAGCCTCGACCGCACCAGGACGCGGTCGACGTCGAGCTCGTCGAGCGTCTCGCGCAGCTTCCCGACGTTCACCTGCAGCGTTCGGTACATGCCCCAGTCGTCGGCCGCGACGCGAGCGAGATAGCGCGGGTCGATCGCGTCGTCGTCGTCCTCCGCTATCGGATGGTCCAGCAGCAGTGCCGTGAGGTCGACAAGGTCTTTGCGATTGACCTCGTAGATCTGCAGCTTGCTCAGGAGCAGGTCGGACGGGCTCGCGCACGGGCCCTCGCAGTCCAGGCGGTCGCGAAGGTCGATGACGTGGGACATCTTGAACCAGTCGATGAAGATGTCGATCTGGCGGTTGTGCTCGTTGTCGTAGAAGTAGAGCCGGCGGTCGCCCTGCATCAGGTTGAACCGGTCGTTGGCTTCGTATCCGAGGGCAGGGAACAGCTTGAGCACACCCTGCCGCTCACGTTTCGCGATCGCGTAGTCGAGGTCTCCGTACTTGCGTTTCAGCGGCGGCTTCTGAGCGCTTGGAGAGTGAAGGTGTATCCCGGCTCCGCCCAGCAGCCTGATGCTGACACCCGCCGCCTTCGCCGCTACTGCAACACGCTCAGCCTCTGCGATGGGGTCGGCGAGGGGGCCGTCGGTCAAGACTCGCCCTCGACCTCGATGACGATCGTCTTGAGGTCCGTCATCTGCTCCAGGGCGAAGCGCCCGCCGACCCGGCCGATGCCGCTGTGCTTGCCCGCCCGCCCGCCAAAGGGAAGGTGGGCTTCCCAGTAGTTGGACGACTCGTTGATGTTCACCCAGCCCATCTCCAGGCCATCGGCGAAGCGCAGCGCTCGCGACAGGTCTTTCGTATAGACGGCGCCGAGAAGCCCGTAGGGCGAGTCGTTGGCGAGGGCGAGCGCATGCGCCTCGTCGCTGAACTTGATCAAGGGCGCCACCGGGCCGAACGTCTCCTCCAGGCTAACCCGCATCTTGGGCTCGACCCCGTCGAGGATCGTCGCCGGGTAGTAGAGGCGGGTCGGGAAGCCATCCGCCCGCTTGCCGCCCATGACCACGCGCGCGCCGTGGGCCACCGCATCGGCCACGTGCTCGTCCATCTTGGTCGCGACGCCCTCGTTGTTCAGCGGGCCGAGCGTCGTGTCGGGCGCGAATGGATCGCCGAGGCGCAGCCGGCGCGCGGCGGCTTCGAGGCGCTCCAGGAACTCGTCGTGGATCGACTCCTGCACGAGGATGCGCTCGCCGGCGGTGCAGCTCTGGCCCGCGCACAGGTAGCAGCCGACGATGGTGCCGTCGACCGCCTTGGCGAGGTCGGCATCGCTGAATACGACCATGGGCCCGTTCCCGCCCAGCTCGAGCATCACGTGCTTGCCGGCTGCGCGTCGAGCAACCGATGCACCCGTCTCGGTCGAGCCGACGAACCCGACTCCGTCGATGAGCTCGTGGCCGGCGACCTCGTCGCCCACCTCGGCGCCCGGCCCGGTGACGAGGTTCATGGCTCCATTCGGAAAGTCGGCCTCGGCGATGCACTCCATGAGCGCGACCGAGATCACGCTGGTCGAGGATGCGGGCGTCCACACGACCGTGTTGCCCGCGGCGAGCGCAGGGGCGATGAGCTCGCCAGCCATCGTCAGCGGCCAGTTCCAGGGCGTGATGATCCCGTAGACGCCACGTGGGTAATGGCGGGCGAAAACGAGCTTGCTCGGGCTGGCGGATGGAAGGACACGACCCTCGAGCCGCTTCACGTCCTCGGCCGCGATGCGGAAATACTCGGCCGCCTCGTCGACCTCGCCCAGCGCCTCTGCTACCAGCGGCTTGCCCTGGTCGAGCGTGAGGATGCGGCCGAGCTCTTCGCGCCGGCGCTCGATCGCCTCGGCGATTCTGTGCAGCCGTCTCGAGCGCTCGAAGCCCTTGAGCGCGGCCATCGGCTTCCTGGCTCGGTGCGCGGCCTCGATCGCCTTGCGCGCATCGGCGCGGGTGCCCTTCGGCACCTGCGCGATCACCTCGCCGGTGGCGGGGCTCGTGGCGTCGAAATGCTTTCCGCTCTCGGAATCGACCCACTTGCCGTCGACGAACATCTTCTTGACCGAGCGAGCGACGTCCACCGTCATCTCTTGTCTCCACTCATCCGGGCAGCGCGTTTGCTGCCGAGGTCGAATGCGCGGGCGTAGATGCGACGGTACGCAGCGGCATCGACGTCCCGCGGGTTGCCGATGCTCTGGGGGTCGGCGGCCGCCTTGTCCGCAAGCATCGGGATCTCGTCCCTAGCGAAGCCCAGCTCTTCGAGGCTGGGGATCTCGACGTCGACCGTCAGCTGGTGCACGTACTGCACCGCCATCTCGGCCGCGCGCCACACGGATACGTCGCGAACGTCGATTCCAAATGCAGTGGCCATCCGCGCGAAGCGCTCCGGCTCGCCGGCGTGGTTGTACTCCATGACCGGGCCGAGCAGGCGCGCCGTGAGCGCGCCATGCGGCGCATCGTGCACGCCGCCCGCGGTCTGGCTCATCGCGTGCGCGGCACCGGCCGAATCAGTGCCGTAAGCCAGCCCGGCCAGCATCGCCGCCGCGCTCATGTGGTAACGCGCTTCGACGTTCGCCCCCTGCGAGAAAGCCACACGCAAATACCGTGCCACGTACTCCATCGCCAGCAAGGCGACGGCATCGGTGAACGGCTGGTGATAGGTCATCGTGTAGCACTCGACTGCGTGCGCAAGCGCGTCCATGCCCGTGCCCGCGGTGACGCCGGCCGGGAGCTTCACCGTGAGCTCGGGGTCGATGACGGCGACCCAGGACGCGATGTTCGGCGTGCCGCCGACGTTGAACTTGATCTTTCGCTTCGGGTCGGTGATCACCGCCCAGAGGGTCACCTCGCTGCCCGTGCCGGCGGTGGTCGGCACGGCGATCAGGGGTGGGATGCGCTTCGCGATCGGGCTGTGGCCCCATTCGTACCCGAGGATGCTGCCCTCGTGCGCGGCCACGACGCCGATTCCCTTGGCGGTG